>Ga0209488_10001963_pt1 | contig 17335 bp, 14 predicted proteins | sample Rivendell_Oct201_8_FD_188349 | JGI IMG/M metagenome (GOLD analysis project Ga0209488, IMG submission 188349) | Vadose zone soil microbial communities from the Eel River Critical Zone Observatory, Northern California, USA -... | ecosystem: Environmental > Terrestrial > Soil > Vadose zone >...
GCGGTCGAGCCTTCTTTGGTGGTGGTGTCGGTGAAACCAGCGGGCTGGGCAAGCCCGTTGGAGCCGGCGCCGATCGTGACTTCCACCCAGGGAAACAGGTCGCCCGGGCATCCGCTGGGATTCCGTTGTGTGGCCTTTGCCGCGCTACAATCAAACTGCTGCCACATCTGGTAGAAGCGGTGCACTGGGCTGTTGTCGTAGGCGTCGTAGGGGTGCGTAGGGGAGGTTAACTGGAACGGGCCGGAGGGCAGGGTGGTCGCGTTCGGAACGCGAGTGTCGACATCTCCATGGTTCAGTCCGGTGCCGCCGGTGGTCATGTAGACGTAATAGCTATCCGGCAAACCATTCTCATAAAACTTGGCAGTCGCCACATCCGGGAAAGGTGGCGTGGTGTATCCACCGGCAAGGACCGGCGGCAGTACTGAATAGGCGACGTTTCCGGACGGACTCAGTTGATAACTGTCGGTGCGGGAGTCGTTGGCGGAGGACTGACTGGCTAGAGAGAATTTGGGACCGGGAGTACCGTCGGCTTTGACGATGCGCTTTGACAGCAGGTTCGATATGGACTCCCCATCCTTCGGTTTGTACGTGGCGAAAACGTGATCGAAGGTTCGATTTTCTCCAATGATCACGATGACATGCTTAATGGGTGTGGCCGTTTTGGAGCGCTTGGGTTCCTGAGCGGCGGCAGTGAACGGCGCGCCGAGGTTGGCCAGCAGAGCGAACAGGCTGGTGCCAACGGCAAAATGCTGCCTGGCTTTCGCCATGAAATTCGGTGAAGACATTACTTCCTCCTGAAAGTATCTAGGCTAGAGAGGCAAAGGTAGTAGTCTCGCCGTAGAGCAAAGATGAATTCCGGGTAAAAAGAAATGCACAGCGTGGGAGGACCTGGGGAACGATGATCCACGCTATTGATCTGAAAACGCGGAATGCAACGATCCGAAGATTACGGCCAGGTTAAATAATCTCCACAGCGTGCCAAACTACATACACGAGTTTCTGTAGGGCCAGCACGCCCGCCACCTGGCGCCGCGGATGGCTATGGACACGGAACGGATACGGTGTAAGGATTCTTGCGTTCGGCCTGCATTCTTGTGCCCGGTCAGGAGTCTGGGATGGTGAACAAAGAAGGACTTGTGGAAATCCCCAGCCGCTATTCGGTGGAGGAGACGCTGCAGCGACTGGAATTGGCTCTCGCTACCCGCGGGTTGGAGATATTCGCTCGCGTGGACCACAGTGGGGAAGCCGAGAAAGCTGGCCTGAAGATGCGGCCAACGAAGCTGTTGATCTTTGGCAGTCCGAAGGCGGGAACCCCTCTCATGGTGGTTGCACCGACACTCGCAATCGATTTGCCCCTCAAGGCGCTGGTGTGGGAGGACGAAACAGGTAAGGTCTGGCTCGCCTACAACAGCCCGGAGTATTTGAGGGAGCGGCACGGCGTTCCATCCGAATTGATCCATAATCTCGCGGGAGCGGGAGCGCTCATGGAGAAGGCTGTGGAATAATGCTGGCGTTATCCGTAGAACCCGTGGCTCGCGCTCGGGAGCGTCTGGCCCGTGAGCGGCCATTTCTGGCATTCTTCAGCTACTTTGTGAAAGCGAGACCTCGTCACCTGACACACTATGGCCAACGATCTGGAGAAAGAAGCTGCGGCACGGGCGAGTTTGCGATTCATTCGGGATGGTCACGTGGTGGGACTGGGCACGGGGTCGACGGCGGCATGTTTTATTCGACTGCTGGGCGAGCAGGTGAAGAATGGGCTGCGGATTCGGGGCATCCCCACTTCGGTGCGCTCGCGGGAGTTGGCGTTGAGCTTGGGAATTCCATTGACCACGCTGGATGAATGCCAGGAAATCGATGTGACCGTGGACGGAGCGGACGAAGTCGACCCGGAACTCAGACTCATCAAGGGTGGCGGCGGGGCGTTATTGCGCGAGAAGATCGTGGCGTCGGCGACGAAGCAGCTTGTCATTGTGGCCGATGCGACCAAACGTGTCGCTGTACTGGGGAAATTTCCACTACCCGTGGAAGTGATCCAATTTGCAAGAGCGCTCGTCACAAAAAGAATTGCGGCCCTTGGTGCGCAGGTCACGCTGCGGATGGAGGCTGGTGAAAAGCCGTACGTAACGGACGAGAACAATCACATCCTCGACTGCAGCTTTGGCCGGATTCCCGATGCCGATGGCTTGGCGCGGCGGCTCAGCGATATGCCGGGAGTCGTGGAACACGGATTGTTTATCGGTATGGCCAGTACCGTGCTCGTGGCAAAGGGAAGCGAAATTGTAGAGTTACATCGCTGAAAGCCGGGCTTTGGAGCCAACGCGAAAATGCGGAGTAGATATTAACTTATGGCGGTGACAGCACAGGCGCTAGGGTGGGACAAACCATCGCGGAGGCGCGTCCCCCGGTATCAGGCGCAGGTCCCGTTGGATGTAACCGTGCTGCGCTCGGGAATTCCAGATACCGTGCCAGGACGGGCGGTCAACCTGTGCGAGCGGGGAATTGCAGCCATACTGGCAGGAGAACTGACCCCAGGCGAAACCGTCGGGATGGAGATTCGGATGGAGGAAGGTGCCGAGCCCCTGCGCACGCGGGCGCTCGTGCGTCATCGCGACCGGTTGTGCTGCGGGATGGAATTTCTCGGGCTGTCAAACGAACAACAGGCTGCGATTCGAGATTGGGCGGTGCAGATAAAGGCTCTGGCAGAACCTGCCGCGACCACAACCGCAACTGAAATTTTTGAAGAACGCGAAAGCGGTGTCCGAGGAGACTCCCATCCGAGCAGGCAGCGCAGTCCAGTCCGAAGGCGGCGCGGCCGCGGATGGATCGCAGCGCTGATTGCAGCGACAGTTTTACTGGCCGTTCTCTGGTGGCGCTGGAACCGGGGCTGGGAAGAACTGGAGTCGGGATTAACTGGTCGTCCGACCACTTCAGGGGAACAGCCAAAAGCGCACGTTCCTCCAGAGGAAATGGAGAGGCTGTTAATCCATCGCGTGGAACCCCGATATCCAGAGACTGCACGCGGGACGGGACTTCAAGGAGTGATCGCTCTCGACGTAGTGGTAGGGCGGGACGGGTCGGTATTGGCAATCAAGCCGCTGAATGGTCCTGACGTGCTGGCGCGGTCAGCAATGGACGCCCTGCGTTGGTGGAAGTTTGAACCTTACAAAGAAAACGGTCAACCGATCGTCGTGGAGACTACCGTAGCGGTGGAATTCAAGCCATAGTTGACACTGGCGTGCCATCTTTTCGGACCAAGAGCTTGCGAGCTCAGGAGCGGTTCTTGCGCAGCCCATCCAAGACAATCGCTCCGCTGATGGCAAAACAAAAAACGGCAACTAGTGCGGCTATGAACATCCACGCCGAGTTGGGGCGCATGATATCGGCAACCACTGCCCCGACCGCGAAGACTATGCCCAGCACGTTCAGCCACAATGGGGAATGGACCCGTGCGCTTCCATTGTCCCGCAGACGCAACTGGAGTAGAAGAGCGGCGAGACCGATGGCGGCGACAACCACCAGGGCGAGGGGGCTCAGGAACGCGCCCCGGCTGGTATAAATCACAACCAGAGCCAATGCCAACAGCAACAGGCCGGCGGCAAATATCGTCCAGCGGCGAGGTTTGGCTACCAGACCCGGGTTGGAATCGGCATTGGGCAAGGAGTGCGTCCCCGGCAGTTATACAGGTCCTGGCCCAGAGTTTTCAAATGGCGGAGACTCAATACGCGCTGACGTATCACGTGCGCGGAAGAGTTCGGCCCATCCCCATCAGCAATTCGGCGTGCCGTGGATCTCCATGGTTCACTGCGTAGAGAACGAGCTCAACTCGCGTCGAGATGCCAAGCTTATCGAAGATCCGGAACAGGTATTTCTTGATCGTATGCTCACTCAGCCTGAGTTCCAGGGCCACCTCTCGATTGGCTAGGCCTTCAGCGACCAGAGCGACAACTTGCTCTTCGCGCGGAGTGAGAAGATGGTCCCCGTAGGAGTTGAACACGCGCAACGATGGGACCTCAGAAATTAGATCGAGCAGGTAATTCAGTTGTTCGGTGTTGGCCCATACTTGCCCGCGCCCAACACGCTGGATGCACTTGCTCAGCAAGCGAAGACTGGACTGCGAAAGACAGAAGATCCCGCGGACACCAGAGCGGAAGGCGCCGACCACAATCTCACGATCGCAGGACTCAACCAGCAAAACCTTAGAGACTTCGGGATGAGAGAGATGAAAGTGGCGCAGAACCGCCATATTCTCGGCATTGCCCACGAAAGAATTCGGGGACAAAAGGGCAACGTGGGGAGGCCTGGCCGCGAAGGCCTGAAGAAGAGAAGCGATGTCCATGGAGCAGGTGGCGATGCGAAACTCCGCATGGCGGCGCAAAGCATTGGTAAGCAATTGTGCCTGCAGGCGATTGGAATCGACGATAAGGACACCGATGGCATCCGGAGTGGCGGCTGACGGACTCATGAACGGGTTCTCCCAACTTTTGACCAGATGGTGTCGATTCTAGGGACTGGATAAGTACCTCACAAGGAAGGACGTCACATAATTGTGGTACGTCATTCAAATCGGGAATCGAGAGTCTCGTGCCCTGGGAATTGCCAGTGAGTTCTGAGCAGCTGTGGGAAACAAGGCAGCAGCAACACACAGGACCGCTCATTTGAATTGCGATTCTCACCTCTAACCTGATGCGCGCGAATCATTGCCGCCTCGGAACTGACTGCTACTCCTCTTGCGTGGTGATAGTCCAAACATGCAAGTCTACTTTCGTGGGTAGCCCGTTGAGCGAGTCCCGAATCAGAATTGAGACAAGTAAACGCTGCTTGCACGCGCGCTAACTCTCTCAGGAGAAGCCATTAAGCCATCGTTTGCCATTCTCTTGCATGTTTTTCCCAACTCCGGGGCTTCCCTACTTTCGAGCACAACACTTCCCATGTCTTGCTGGGCCATTCCTTAGGCTGTAGTTTGCGACATGTAGCCCGGCACCAAGCGGTGACTTTTCGTACAAAGTACGCGCGAAAAAATGAGGCATTTTTTCATAATCGTCCGACATTCGTTGCTGGCGCTATTCGTGTTGCATTGCTCTTTGGCGGCCCCCGCCCAGGAAAGTCAAAACAATAACTCGGGCGGAGACAAGGGGTCTTCCCAATCTGGCTTAACCGGGGCCGGAGCGGGAGACGTTGAAACAATGGCCGCAAAATCCGGAAGAGCGGACGGACTGGGAAACCCTTTACTCGGAGGGGAGCGCCGTCCGCTCTACCGGCTACGACCGAGCGACGTCGCCGAAGTAACTTTTACGATCTCGCCGGAATTCAACCAGACCCTGACGGTGCAGCCCGACGGCTATGTGGCAGTGAAGGACGCAGGCATGGTGTACGCGCAGGGGCTGACCATGGCGGAGTTCAGCGATGCCATCCGGCAGGCCTACCGTGGATATTTGCATGACCCCGAAGTCGCGGTAGCGCTGAAAGAGTTCGAGCATCCCTACTTCATCGTGGGAGGGGAAGTCGGACACCCCGGGAAGTACGAACTGCGCAGCGACACCACCGTCGCTGAGGCGGTGGAGATCGCGGGTGGACTGACTTCACAGGCAAAACATTCCCAGGTAGTGCTATTTCGGCGCGTGGATGACGATCTGGTCGAGACGCGGGTACTCAATCTGAAAAAGATGCTGAAGACGAACAGCCTCAGGGAAGACGCTCACCTTCGGCCAGGCGATTTGGTTTTTGTTCCACAGAATGCGATTTCAAAGATTGCCAGATTTCTGACGAAACCTTCGATGAGCATGTACGTCAGTCCTACCCAGTTTTAAGAAAACAGATCCAACTCAACCCACATGCTCGACGAAGCGCCAATACGCAGGGAAATGGAGTTGCCGTCGCCGACGGTGCGCGACCTGGCAATGGTGCTATTTCGGCAGCGAAGGGTCTTCATCTGCATCGCGGGAATAGTTTTCGCGGGAGCGGCGTTTTACGCATTCGCCGGAGTTAAGTACGAAGCCCACATCAAACTCCTGGTGCGGCGAGGACGCGCAGACGCTCCGGTGACGGCGCAGGAAAACGCCCCGGTCGACCTGACTCGGATGGCCGTTACCGAGGAAGAATTGAGTTCTGAGGTGGAATTGCTTAGAGGTGACGAGGTTCTGCGCAAGGTTGTCGCGAGCAATGGCTTGGCCCATCGCGACTGGTTGCACTTTTTGAGGCCCGGCGAGGACCAGGCTGTTCGAGTGGAACGAGCAATGCGGCGGCTCGCCAAGAAGCTGACTATCGAGCCGATCCGGAAGACCAACCTGATCGTAGTGAGTTATAGCTCCGAAGATCCCAGGCGGGCGGCAAGAGTGCTGCAGTCCCTGGCCAGCGTTTATTTAGCGAAACATACTGAGGTTCACCGTCCCGACGGCGAGTCCCGATTCTTCGAGCAACAGACGAATGAATCCCGGCGACAACTGGAAAAGGCCCAACTGGATTTGCTGCGCTTCACTTCAAGCAAGGGAGTGGTATCGGCGGCGCAGCAACGCGACCTGGCGTTGCAGAGATTGAGTGATGTAGACGCGAACTACCGCCAAGCGCAGATAGAACTCGCGGAAACCCGACGCCGGGCCCATGAACTGGAGTCACAATTAACCACTTTGCCGGAACGAACGACAACGCAGATTCGCACGGCCGACAATCCGGAACTTCTGAAAGCCCTGAAATCGAGCCTGTTTGAGTTGGAACTGCGCCGGATTCAGCTGCTCACGAAATTTGAACCGACTCACCGATTCGTCCAGGAGGCCGACGCGCAAATTGTACAAGCGAAGGCGGCGATCGCCGCCGAGGCCCAAAACCCGGTGCGCGATGAAACGACAGATAAGAGTGCAAATTACGAGTGGGCCAAAGCCGAGTTGCAACGCGATCGAGTGCAGTTGAGAGGGTTGGAAGAGAGAGCGGCGGCGACGCGCACGCAAATTGTTGCATATCGATCGGTGGCCCGAAGATTCGGGGAAGACGCCATTGCCCAGGACGACATGATCGGCACGGAAAAAGCGGCGCAGGAGAGCTATTTGTTGTATGTAAAAAAGCGGGAGGAGGCGCGGATGGACGATGCCCTGGACGAAGGAGGCATCGTGAATGTCGTGATCGCCGAGCAACCTGTGGTCCCCGCACTCCCAGTGTGGTCCGCATGGATGGTGCTGATGGTGGGATTTGCGGCGGCCGGAACGTCCGGCACGGCTGTCGCCTTTGCCGTGGACTACCTGGACCCAGCATTCCGCACGCCTGACGAAGCGCTTACTTATCTAAACGTACCGGTCTTGGCGTCATTGCCAGGGAAGACCAGCAAGAAGTCTCTCTCTGCGTGGAGGAGTGTCTCATGAGCCTGGGCGCGTTCCAATCCTCTGGCTTGGACAGTGCGGCGGAGACAATTGCGGCCCGTCGACAAAGTGTAGCGAGTCTTCAGGTCTGCCCATGGAATCCGGAAAGTTTTGCCCGCGAGCAGATCTGGGGACTCGTTCGGCAAGTGTTTTTTGCGAGTCTTGCGCGTCCCGTCACGCAGATAGTGCTGACCCCCGCCGAGTCGGGGACGGACGTCGCCAGCATCTGCCGCCAAATAGGAGAAGCTCTCGCGATCGAAACATCGAGAAGCGTCGCTGTAGTGCCCCGCGGCACGCAGAATGGGGGAATGGATCGGGACAGAACCTGGCCCGGAATCGAAGAGAGCGCTACAACTTTGCTTCAGTCCGCTACCCAAGTGCGAAGTAATCTTTGGATGCTCCTGCGGAGCAAAATCCTGACCGGCGGCGATGAATTGGTTTCGAGCATGTCGCTGAATGGATACCTGGCGAAGCTTCGCCGCGAGTTCGAGTACTCGATCATCGAGGGGCCGCCCGCGGGAGAGTCGAACGAGGCCGCAGCCCTGGGACGGTCAGCAGACGGAATCATCCTGGTCCTGGAAGCCCACCGGACACGGCGAGCTGCGGCACTAAAAATCAAGGAAACCCTTGATGCGGCAGACGTGAGACTTCTTGGAATGGTATTGACCGGTAGAAAGTTTCCGATTCCGGAAGGAATCTACCGGAGGTTGTGACCCGTCAGTAGCGCGTTATCCCGGTAACAAGCTTGAGACGAGGTGTGCCTCGACCGCGAAGGACCGTGGCGACCGCGTGGGTAGTCACGGCCACGCTGCGGACGGGGACTTGCGACGTGGAAACGGAGTCGGACGACCTTGATACATTACGGCAAAGCTAGGTGGGTGATCTCGATTGAATCGATTGCGAACTCGCTGGCCGTCGAGATCAGGGGTTACCAGTTGGAACTGGTCTGAACTGTGTCTCCTTCTCTCTTAAAGCACTTGAAAACTCCAGAAGCGGAGTGGGCCGCGCGCCTGATCCCCGGCGTCGCGGTTCCCTTTCGTGGAAGCCTGAAGAAGCCATCACGCTCGTTGATGCCCAAGTTCGAATTTCCCGCGGAAGAGGCGTGGCCCGCACCGGCAGATCCTGCGACGAAGACGTTTTCGGAAACTGCACTCGGGCTTATCCTTCCAAGCCCCTTGAAAACTAGAGACCGTGAGAGATGGCTGCGGTTGATGGCAGCTGACTTCACGCTTGTGGGGCTGAATTGGCTTTTGGTGGGAGCAGTCTCACTGTTCACTCGACCTCTAGAACCACTCGCGCCCTCGAGTCTCCTAGGAATCGCATTGCTGCATGCAGCGCTGATCACACTGCTGGGATACTCCGAGGGGCTATACGCACGTAACTCCGACCTGCGACAGCAGGCTCGGGGATTGGGAAAAGCGACTCTATGGGCGACAGGGCTGCTCTGCGTTTCGTATCAGATGCAAGGGGCGCTTCCAAGTACGACTGCAGTGGTTTGCGGCGCAGGCTTGTTAAGTTTCTGCGCTCTTTTTTCCTGGCGTTGGAATGAGCTACGGCGAGAGCGCCGCGGCGGTAAGCGCGGATGCGAAAGGCGGAACGTCCTGATCGTAGGAGCGGGAGGAGTGGGGCGACGAGTGGCGGCGCATGTTCAAAACCATCCCGAAGAGGGGCGCGTGATTTGTGGATTTTTGGACGATGAAAGGGCCACAGGCGACGGAGTTATTGGAGAGGTCAGCAGTCTGGCACGCCTGGCACGTAGGGGATTCATAGACGAGGTGATTCTCGCGGCTCCGCACGACCGAGGATTAACGCTCCGCGTGTTGCACGAAGCCCGGAAGCTGCGCTTGGACCTACAGATTGTTCCCGACCTCTTCGGATGCCAGTCCGACGGATCCGAGGTCGAGAGGCTCGGCAATTTGCCAGTGATCTGCCTCCATCGCGAGCATTTGCCAGTGGGGCTAGTTACAAAACGCGTCGTGGACGTTTTGGGAGCGAGTATTGCGCTCCTGTTTTCGGCTCCGTTATTGATCGCGATTGCAGGGCTCATCAAACTCGACTCGAGCGGCCGGGTGATATATGCCGCACAACGAGCAGGGCGGAAGGGCCGGCTGTTTCGCTGTTACAAATTTCGCACCATGGTGAGCAATGCCGACGCTTTGAAGAATAGTCTACGGCACCACAATCAGCGCTCGGGAGCAATTTTCAAGATCACCGGCGACCCGCGGATCACAAGAGTGGGACGTTTTCTGCGCCGGTTCAGCCTGGATGAACTTCCTCAATTTTGGAATGTGTTGAAGGGGGAGATGAGTCTGGTGGGTCCCCGGCCGCATCCGCTCGACGACTTTGTGACGTACGAAATTGAGGACTTGGCCCGACTCGATGTCACGCCGGGAATTACCGGCCTGTGGCAGGTAACTGCCCGACGCGATCCCTCTTTCCAGCGCAGCATTGAACTAGATCGGGAATATATCCGGACGTGGACCCTGGGATTGGACTCGAAGATCTTGTTGAAGACGGTAGTGGCCGTGGTTCGAGGGAGCGGGGACTGATGCAGTCGACTTCACTGCGCGTGGCCAGACCAGTCACATGGCCGGAAGAGTTCGCGGTGCGGGCAGTGGCGATCGTACTGCGGCCACTGCAGGCCATCATGGCGCTGCCGTCCTTACTGTTTCTAGCAGCGCTGGCGGCGATGCTGTTTCGACATCCGGACGTCTCCTTCTATGAAATCGACCGCGTGGCGTTTGGAGTGTTGGTGCTTGCCGTAGTGGGCAAGGCGATAGTCCTGCGTCAGCGCCTTTTGAGCATAGAGCGAGCCACGTTGCCGATGGTGGGACTCACCGTGATTGCCGTGGCGAGCGTTGCCGGACAGCCCTTCGACAATCAGACCTGGTGCCTGCTTGCGGCAAAGTTCATTGTGCCGTTCACGTTGTTTCATCTGGCAGGCATGGTGTTCACGGAGGAAAGGTTCTTCCGGCAGTTCGAGATCTTTGCGCTGCTCACCCTCGCTTATCTGAGTTTCACAGCAATCGCTTTTCTGGCAGGAGCGAAGCAACTAATCTTTCCCCACTTCATTCTCGATGCCAGCCTTGGCTACCACGCCGACCGGGGGCGAGGCCCACTGTTGCAGGCTGTGGCCAACGGGGTCTCTCTTAACCTTCTTGGCCTTCTCGCCTGGCACTCGTTTCGCCGTGGCACGCTGCGGGGCGCGAAGGCCGCGCTCCTGCTTGGGTCCGTGCCGGTGGCCATTCTGGCCACGATGACGCGCGCTGTGTGGTTATCGTTTGGGGCGACGATGCTTTTGTTGATCGTTCGCTCTCGGAACGGCACTCTACGAAAGGCGTGCCTCGGCCTGGCCATCATCGGGGCCGCGGGACTCTTGATTGTTGTCAGCTTTCCAGAGTTGCAGAGCACGCTGACCGAGCGGATGCAAGAGCGTGGACCGGTGGATTTTCGGGAAGCTGTCTACAGCGGCGGATGGCAAATGTTTCTAGAGCGACCGTTAACCGGATGGGGCATCAACCAGATGCCGACCGAGTTGGCGCGTCATGTCAGCGGATACAACGAAAGAGTGTTGTATCCACACAATACCTACCTTGAACTACTGGTCGAGCATGGCATCGCCGGGCTGGCCCTGTATGCGTGGCTGATGTGGGAGATCTGGCGACTGGGCCGCGGGTCGATTCCACGAGGAGAATCCAACGTTTTTCTTGACCGGAGCTTCCACAGTCTGTGGCCGCTTCTTCTCGGCGTGTACTGGATAAATGCCGCATTGGTGGTCATGAACTATCAGTTTGTGAATGGGCTGCTATTCACCATGGCGGGAATGCTCGCCGCGCAACGTAGGAAAGCTGGGGAAAGCGTAGTAGCGCGGGAACCTCGGTCCCAGAGGTGTGTCCGCTGAAGAGCATCTGAGCCTCGCTCCCGATTCTTATGCCGACCATCGCCTATCTCGCGATTCAGTTTCCTTCTGCCGTCGAGCCCTACGTGACGGAAGAAATCGAAGAGCTACGGAGCCGCGGGATTCACGTCATCCCGGGAAGTGTAAGGAAGGCCACTTCACATGACGCTGTTCACGTGGAATCTGGATTGGAAACGGTGGTGCTGCGGCCGCTTCGGATAATCATCGTGATGCGCGCACTTTGGCTCTGCATCCGTCATTGGAATCGGATTGCGGACCTCATGCGGCGCATTCTTCTGCGGGGCCGCGAGTCTCCGATGCAGCGGATCAAGGCACTCGCACACACGTGGTTGGGAGCGTGTTATGCCCTGCAATTAGAAGGGCGCGAGGTCGACCACATTCACGCACACCATGGGTATTTCGGGTCGTGGATCGCGATGGCAGCGGCGCGATTTCTCGACGTGAGCTTCAGCCTGACCTTGCACGGATCAGACTTGTTGCTGCACAGGACATATCTGGACGCGAAGCTTGAGAATTGCCGCTTCTGCCTCACGGTTTCGGAATATAACCGGCGCTACATTCTCCAACAATATCCAGGGGTTGAAGCCAAAAAGGTCCTGGTATCACGACTGGGTGTGTGTATTCCCAAATCTAGGGCCGTCTCATGTGTTACGCGCCGGATCGACAGTGACGGACCGAGTTCCCATCTCTCCGTGCTTGCTGTGGGGCGTTTGCATGCCGTCAAAGATCATGCATTTCTCGTGCGCGCCTGTGCTCATCTCCGCGCCTGTGGCTCCGGGTTCGAATGTTTGATAGCTGGCGAAGGGTCGGAGCGCAGCAATCTGGAAGCGCTGATTCTGAAGTACGGCCTCAGGGGCCGGGTACGGCTGCTAGGCCACGTGCCAAACGCACAGACCGGCTCGCTGTACGCGCGGGCGGACGTGGTTGTGCTTACCAGCCGCAGTGAAGGAATTCCCCTGGTTCTCATGGAGGCCATGGCAAGTGGCAACCTTGTGCTGGCGCCGGAGATCACGGGTATCCCAGAGCTCGTAATCGCCGGCAAGACGGGTTTTCTATACAAACCTGGATCGCTGGCAGATTTTGTCGCACGGCTTCTCTTCATACACTCGCTCGTGCGCGCGCACCAGCGTCCTGACCAACCTCCTCACATTCTTTCCGCGGCGAAGCAACTCGACTGGATCCGGCATGGGGCCAGGGTGCACGTCCGCCACAACTTCAACCGCACCAGGAACCTTGAGTCGTTCGGCGAATTGTTCATCCAGCGGACCGTCCAACAGAGTCGGAGGTTTTCGTGATGAGGATCTTGTTCTGCAACAAATATAACTTCGCTTTCAGTGGCACCGAGGTCTACCTGTTCGAACTGATGGAATTGATGCGCTCCCATGGCCACAAAGTGGCGCTCTTTTCCATGGCCGATCCGCGAGGCGAGCCCACGGCTTACGATCAACATTTTGTTCCACATATCGACTTCAAAAATCAACACGGGGCGTGGCAGAAGATGAAGGTGGCGGGACACGCAGTCTACTCGTTCGATGCCCGCAGGCGCATTCGGGCCATGATCAAAGAGTTTCGGCCAGATGTGGCACACGTACGAAATATCTACCACCATCTTTCGCCATCGATCCTGTTCGAACTCAAGGCCCAGAATGTTCCGGTGGTGTATCACCTGAACGATTTCAAACTGCTGTGTCCCAGCTACAACATGGTGTCGAAAGGTGAGTCCTGTGAGGCGTGCAAGGGCGGAGAATTCTGGCACATGATGATGGTCAAATGTTATCCGGGGGTGGGGGCGCGGATGGCGCTGGCGGCGGAAGCTTACATTCATCGATGGTTAGGTACTTACCGGAAGTGTGTAGACCGATTCTTGGCGCCCAGCCAATTTGTCCGCGACAAGTTCGTCGAGCACGGATGGAACGCGGAAAAGTTTGACGTCTTACCGCATTTTCAGACGATGCCCTTGCAGGTTGGGTCAAGCGCGGCGAAGGATGCGCCACTTCTTTATTTCGGAAGGCTGTCACAGGAAAAAGGCGTCGGCGATCTGGTGCGTGCCATGAAACAGTTGCCGGACATGCGTCTGATCATCGCCGGCGATGGACCGCAACGTAGTGAGCTGCATGATTTGGCCGCTGGACTGGGCCTGACGAACGTGGAATTTGTGGGATACGCCAGGGGACCGGAACTGCGTGCACTGATTGCTCAATCTCGATTCACCGTGCTGCCTTCTCACGCCTACGAAACGCTGGGCAAAACAATTCTTGAGTCCTATGCGGAGGCGAGAGCAGTGGTCGCATCCGACCTGGGGTCGCGCCGGGAACTAGTACACGAAGGCGAGACCGGGCTCTTGTATCCGATGGGAGACGTGAACCAACTCGCAGCGTCCATCAGGGCACTCGCTCGCCAACCGGACCTTGCCGAGCAGATGGGCCGCAAAGGGTGGCAGCTGGTTCGAGAGCGCTACACTCCCGCAGCTCACTATCAAGCTCTCTTGGGCTTGTACGAGCGGACGATTGCAACGAAGAATACTGGACTCAAGAAAAAGAAGACTGCGACCGGTCCTGCGCTGGTCGCCACCTCGCAAGCTCCGCCCTGGGGTCGGATTCGGCCGTCAGCAATTGCGGCGGCACGTCGCGAACCGGTCTTCGTCGCTTCGCAGAAGCCGAAGCTCCGAGTCGCCTTTATTGGCGGGCGCGGTGTGATCTCGAAGTACAGCGGAATTGAGACGTACTACGAAGAGGTCGGTGCGCGGATGGCACAAATGGGACATGAGGTTACAGTGTATTGCCGCAACTACTTCACGCCCTCGATGGCCAGGCACAATGGCATGCGACTGGTACGGTTGCCCACGATCCGGTCCAAGCACTGGGAAACGGTGGTGCACACGATCTTGAGCACGGCTCACGTGCTAACGCAAGAGTGTGACGTCGTGCATTACCACGCGCTGGGGCCTGCCCTATTTTCCTTCTTGCCGCGAATCTTCGGGAAAAAGACTGTGGTCACGGTCCAGGGGCTGGATTGGCAGCGGAAGAAATGGGGATGGCTGGCATCGCAGGTGCTTCGCCTGGGAGAACGTGCGTCCGTACAACTGCCCAGCGGGACCATGGTGGTATCGCAGGCCCTGCGGCAACACTACCGCAACGAACACGGCGTTGAAACTTTTTATGTGCCGAACGGCGGGGTTCTGCGAGAGCCGCGCGAACCGAAAAAGATTCTAGAATGGGGCCTCGAAACGGGCAAGTACATCTTATTTCTCGGGCGGTTTTCGCCTGAGAAGGGTTGCCACCTGCTCCTCGATGCCTACAAACAACTCGACACGAACGTGAGGCTGGTACTGGCCGGAGGGTCAAGCTATTGCGATGACTACACTCGCGAGTTGCGAACTCACGCGAGCCAGCGGATTCTGATCCTGGATTGGGTCTCCGGAGAAACGCTCGATGAGTTGCTGACGAATGCCATGGTGTTTGTCCTGCCTTCAGATGTGGAAGGGTTGTCTCTGGCGCTGCTTGATGCGATGGGCGCCGGTTTGTGCGTTCTCACCAGTGACATTCCGGAGAACCGCGAACTCGTCGATGAAGCTGGATTCACGTTTCAGAACGGCAATTCGGTGGACTTGGCGGACAGACTGCGCTTCCTGATTGCAAATCCGGCGGTCCGTGAAGCCGCAGGCCTGGCGGCGAAGGCCAGGATTCGTGAACAGTACCTCTGGCCCACGATTGCCGAGAATATCGAGCGGGTCTACTTCACGGTCACGGGTCGGGGAAGGCCGGCGGTGTCGGTGAAGAAGCCTAATGCGCGAGTCGAGGCAACCGAGGCTGCTGCCCGGGCTAAGCGCATCGCGGGGTAGTCTCGCAACGTATTCCCCCAAGGGGATCCCGTTGCTGTGATTTTGGTCACGGACCTTGGGAGAATGCACAGAAAACTATTTCCATTAGAAGGACGGGGCCAACCCCTTCCTTTTTTATTACAATTGAAAGCTCGGCAAGAGAACAGAGGCATTCGGGCGGGTGGCGGCAGGCGAAACCCTAACTTAATTCATGCACAACTCAATTCTTGTCACAGGTGGCGCGGGGTTCATCGGTTCCAACTTTATCTTGCAGAAGATGGAGACGGACACAGACTCAATCGTGAACCTGGACAAACTCACATACGCGGGAAACCTGCACAATCTAGAGAGTATCGCCAGCGACCGGCGCTATGAGTTCGTACATGGCGATATCGGAGACCGCGATCTGGTTCATCGTCTCTTGAAACAGCATCAGCCTCGGGCCATCGTGCACTTTGCGGCCGAAAGTCATGTAGATCGCTCAATCTGCGGGCCGGACGATTTCATTCGGACAAATATAGATGGAACTTTCGCTCTATTGGAAGAGACGCGAGCCTACTGGACGGCACTGCCCGACCAGGAGCGTGTCCGTTTCCGATTCGTGCATGTTTCCACCGATGAGGTCTACGGCTCCCTGGGACCGGATGATGCCCCTTTTTGTGAGAGCACGCCTTACGCCCCGAACAGCCCGTATGCGGCGTCGAAGGCAGCGTCCGATCACCTGGTGCGGGCTTATCACCATACTTATGGATTGCCCACGCTCACCACCAACTGTTCGAACAATTATGGACGATTTCAATTTCCGGAAAAGCTGATTCCGCTAATGATCTTGAATGCTCGGGACGGCAAACCGCTTCCGGTCTATGGCGACGGACAGAATGTCCGCGACTGGCTTTACGTGGACGATCATTGCGAGGCTATTGCTACGGTGCTGGATCGCGGGCGACCGGGAGAGACTTACAACATTGGCGGCGGCAACGAGCAACGAAATCTGGAGATAGTGGAGACTATCTGCGTCATTGTGGACGAGCTGACGCCGCGGCTCAGCACGTCGCGCCGTCAGTTGGTAACGTTTGTAAAAGATCGGCCAGGTCACGATCGCCGATATGCCATGGACGCGCGCAAGATTGAGCGTGAACTCGGCTGGCGGCCGAAAGAGACCTTTGAGACCGGCATTCGCAAAACGATTCGGTGGTACCTTGAAAACGAAGGCTGGGTCCGCGATGTGACCAGCGGCAGCTACCGGCAGTGGATTGCCTCCCACTATTCGGTTTAGGGACGACCTCGGGAAGGCTCGACGTACGGCAAGTAAGGCAGATGCAGCCCTGATGACGAAAGAGAGCATGCACTCCAAGGGAATCATTCTGGCCGGCGGATCTGGCACTCGACTCTATCCCATAACGCACGCCATAGGAAAGAGCTTGCTGCCGGTCTACAACAAGCCCATGATTTATTATCCCCTCTGTACGCTCATGCTGGCGGGCGTCCGCGAGATCTTGGTTATTTCGACTCCCGAAGACGTGCCTAAATTCCAGGTGCTGCTGGGGGATGGGAGCCAATACGGCATTTGTTTGCAGTATCAGGTGCAGCCGAAGCCGGAAGGGATCGCACAGGCATTTTTACTCGGGGATGGGTTTATCGGCGACAGTGGCTGCGCGCTGATCCTGGGAGACAATATCTTTTACGGACATGATCTTGCCAAAGACTTGCGGGCGGCATCCAAAGCAAATCATGGGGCGCGAGTCTTCGCCTACCCGGTCCACGATCCGGAGCGCTACGGTGTCGTGGAGTTTGATGGAAACGGCCGAGCCCTGAGTATCGAGGAAAAGCCGGAGCATCCGAAGTCGCGCTATGCGATCACCGGGCTTTATTTCTATGATAACCAAGTGGTAAATATCGCCAAGTCGCTGAAGCCGAGCGCGCGCGGAGAATTGGAAATCACCGACGTCAACCAGGCGTACCTCGCGAAGGGCCAGTTGGAGGTGGTAGTGATGGGGCGCGGAATGGCATGGCTCGACACCGGCACGCATGAATCACTGATGGATGCTTCGCTCTACATTCAGGCGATCGAGAAACGACAGGGTCTGATGGTGGCGTGTCCCGAAGAAATTGCTTACCGCTCTGGCTATATAACGGCGGAAGAGGTGGAGAGAATAGGGCGCTCTATGAGGAACAACAGTTACGGAACGTACCTGCTGCAACTTTTGCGGGAGAAGGTATTCTGAAATGAGTGCGATGCCTGCACTT
>Ga0209488_10001964_pt1 | contig 17334 bp, 16 predicted proteins | sample Rivendell_Oct201_8_FD_188349 | JGI IMG/M metagenome (GOLD analysis project Ga0209488, IMG submission 188349) | Vadose zone soil microbial communities from the Eel River Critical Zone Observatory, Northern California, USA -... | ecosystem: Environmental > Terrestrial > Soil > Vadose zone >...
CGTCGGATCAACCGCCGCCGCCCCCGCGAGCACGGCGAAGCTTCCGGCCAAGCCCCCGATCACGATGTTCCAGGCACTTCGGCGCTTGAGCCACACCGTATAGACGACGCCATAGGTGAAGGACCCGAGAAAAACGAGAAGCGATGACACTAGCCCATTCGCTGCCGCCGCCAACGCGAGCGAGGCGACGAGCAGGGCCAGGAACGAGATTGGCCACCACAGGCTTGGCTGAAACGCGCCGCTGGCGAACGGGCGGGATCGGGTTCGCCGCATCTTCCGGTCAAGGTCGCGTTCGTAGTAGTGGTTGAACGCACCCGCAGCACCTGATGCTCCAAGCACCGCAAGTGCCAAGGCCGAGGCATGCGCGACCGAGATGGCAGGGCCTTTAGCCGCCGCCATCCCGGCCAGCGCGCTTGCCGTGATCGCAACGCCGATCCTCAGCTTCAGGATCAAGCAGGTCATGCGAATTGCGGCGAGCATGGATATCTCCCGTTGTCAGCTGGACGCATCGTCAGCGGAACAGCCAGAGTTTGCCGCCGCGCGCCGTAGGCTCGGAGATAACGGACATTAGTTGACCAGTCGCTTCACGCCAACGTGGGATATCTTAAATCCCCGAAGCGTTGCGGCACAAGGGTCCTACTATGCGACTCAATAGCGGCAGAAACCGACGTGTGACTGTTTGCGGCCTTGCGTGATGCAGAAGGCACGGGCCGGCCGCTTGGCTGCGACGAATTCGTCAAAGAATTGGAACAACTCACCGGCAGAGCTGGAGACGTGACCACTGCCGGTTCCCGGGAACCCTGTAGACAACCAAACTGCTGGACAGACACCGATGAGAGAGTGTCGGAAACGGCTAACCTTCTCGGACAGGACCCAATGATGGCAGCACTTCTTCCTACCCCTATCGAATTCGACGGGTGTGCAATCCCTTCTGTTTGGATGACGCGCGCTACTAGGGCGGGGTTTCCGCGCCTTGACCGAGGGCGCGTTGCAACAGCACGCAGTCGAGCCAGCGGCCAAACTTGAAACCGACCGCTTCCAAAACTCCGATGTGCTTGAAACCGCAGGCTACGTGCAGTGCTATGGATGCGCTTTGTGCGGAATCCCCGATCACGGCGATCATCTGCCGATAGCCGCGCGCCTCCGCTTCCACGAGCAGGCTATCGAGCAACGCGCGCCCGACACCCTGTTTGTGCATTTGTGGCGCTACATATACCGAATCTTCGACCGTGAAGCGGTAGGCCGAGCGGGCGCGATAGGGGCCGGCGTAAGCATAGCCGACAACAGTGCCGTCGAGTTCACCCACCAGATAAGGGAAGCCGCCAGCAAGCAGCCCATTCTGGCGGCGCCCCATATCCGCCTCGTCCGGCGGCTCGGTTTCGAACGACGCCGTGCCATGAAGTACCGCATGGGCATAGATGCGTGTAATCGCGGCAATATCCTGCTGTTGCACGGGGCGCACAAGGAGGGCGTTCATCAGGGTCCATGTATAGGTTGTTGGCAGGCCGATGAGAATTAGACCCGCCAGGGCAAGATCGACAACACCGCTTCCCAGCACCCAGCCCCATCGTCCTGAAAGTTCGCGCCAGTGATCCAGCGCAAACATGATCGTTACAATGCCTTCGAGAATGAGGAAGGCGATGAGGAGCGGGGGCAGCATGACGATCCCAAGCTCCGGTATCATGAACAGGGCGCCGCCTACTCCTATTGTGAAGACGGCGGAGAGCAGCGACCACCAGAACCCGGGTGCCCGCCACATGACGAGCGTCGAGACCAAACCAGTCGCCCCGCCAATGAGGAACAGCCATCCAAAAAGCGCGAGGCCGATTCCCGGGGGCATGATGAAGGCGAGGAATCCCAATATGACCAGGACCGTCCCTTCGACAAGATGCAGGACCCAGTTGCCCTGAACAGCTGGTTGCCGGGCGGATCTTCTCCTTGATGGCCCGGATATGTCCAGCGTTGTCAATTTTCCACGCGTAAACCACGGTGTCATATCGCCCCGGGGTGCTCTGGATGGTGATTGCGGCCTATCTCCGCAATGTGGCGATGTAGGCTGCAATGTCCTGGGCCTCAACTCGTGTAAGCGACATGGCCGGCATCCGGGGGTATGGATTCATCAGGAACGTGGCCAACCGATTGACGTCGAAGTCCGGCTTGCGCGCAATGGCCGCGAAAGGCGGGGCTTCAGACGTCGTCTGGCGCTGATTGGCTGCGACGACGTGACAGGTTACGCACCAGCGGCGGGCAACCTGCCGGCCGTGGTTGGCGTCCGCGGCCGCCGCGGCATCGAGCGCGATGATAGAAAATACCAAGGAAAAGAACGCCGCTATTTTGATCATGGGAACACCTTTTGGCGAGTCGTCTGCGCTGATGGGATGGGCGAAGAAACTGTACAGCGCTTGTCGATGTTGCTGGTTCATTTCCGCGCCCCGATCGGAACTTCCGTTAGGATTTCAGTATCAGCGTCAGGGCTTCGGCGTCGTTGATGTAAGTCAATGGTTATACGTTTCGCAGAAGTCGAACCGGTCCAATGCGCGGCCGCAATCTTCGCCAAGCCGGCAATTCGTAGCCCGCATGGAGCCAATTGCGCGCTCTTCGCGCGCTTTGGCGCAATGCGGGGAATGTGTGGCGTGAATCCCGGATTTCACGCCAAATCGCAAAGAGCGATTCGGCGTTTCATCCGGGCTACGAACCTTAACCTAATGCCTATGGGGCTGCGCCAGTGCCGCACATGCCGCATGGCGATGGCACGTGATCAGGTGATCGTTGACCATGCCGACAGCCTGCATGAACGCGTAGACGATGGTTGGGCCGCAGAACTTGAAACCTCGACGGGCAAGTTCCTTTGATAGTTTTCGCGAAATCTCGCTCTCCGTCGGGATCTGCTTGCCGCCGCGCAGACTGTTGTTCTGGGGGCGGCCGTCGACGAAGTCCCACAAGAGTTTTGAGAAACCCGGGCCTTGTTCCATCGCGTCGAGCCAGGCGCGTGCCGAGAGAATGGTGCCTTCGATCTTCATCCGGTTGCGCACAATGCCGGCATCCGCCATCAGCCGCTCGACCTTTTTTGGTGTGTAGCGCGCGATCTTTTCCGGCACGAATCCGTCGAAGGCACGGCGAAAATTCTCGCGCTTGCGCAGAATGGTGATCCAGGAAAGTCCAGCCTGGAAGCCGTCGAGCACGAGCTTTTCGTAGAGCGCGCGGTCGTCGTATTCGGGGACGCCCCACTCGGTGTCATGATAGGCAACATAGAGCGGGTCTTGGCCCGGCCATGCGCAACGCTTCAGGCCATCGGTGTGTTGTGGCAATTGGGTCATCTTGCCGTCCTGCTCAGGGCTTCGCCCGGAAATGCAAATCGCGCCCAATGCGGCTTGACGACGCGAAGCGCTACGCCGCCGGCGAGGAGCGCCGAGTTGGCGGCGAGTGCTTCGTCGACGCGATCGAGGCGCAGAGTCGCGAGGCCGCGGCCGGCCGCGGCCGATCCCATCATGCCGACACTTCGCTCGCCCGCGGTCACGGGGCTGCCTCGTTCCGGACAGGGCCCCTCGAACGTCACCGGCACCACGCGCGTGCGCGCGGTGCCGCGGTGCTCCATGCGCGACACGACTTCTTGACCGATGAAGCAACCCTTCTTGAAATCGACGCCGTTCAACTGATCCATGTCGGCTTCGTGCGGGAAGGCATCGGAATAAATGAAATCGACGCCGCCTTGCGGCACGGCAAGTGTGATGCGATGGCCGTCGTACTGGTCGGCGCCGACCAGTGTGGCGCCGAGGTCCGATGCGGCAGCGCCCGCGCGTTCGGGGGGAAGAACACAACGCAGGCCAAGTTCAGGAAGGCGCGGGTCTGCGTAACACAAGCCGTTTTCCGTACCGTGGTGGACATCGCCGCGATGTGCATCAATGTCACCGTGCCAGATGGCGAGTACGCCGAGCGATGCGGAACGGTCTTCGATCGTGACCTTCGCGCGCAGCCGGTAGAAATTGAGCCTCTCCACCAGTGTCGCTGCGAGCGCGCGCGGACAATCGAGAAAGAATCCACTGCCGTCGGAGATTTCGGCCACGAAAAAATCCGCAATGATCTTGGCTTGCGGGGTGAGCAGTGCGGCAAAGCGTGCGTTTCCAGGCGCCAGTTTGGCGAGGTCTGATGTCACCAGGCCATTGAGGAACTTGCGGGCGTCGTCGCCCGCCACTTTCACCACGCCGCGATCGGAAAGAAGCGCTGCCTTCATGTGCTCCACTTGCCCGCCATACCATTGGACTTGCCATATCGTGCGTGGGAACGTAAGGCGCTTGATCGCCCCCCACAAGAGCAGTCAATATGGCACAATTGTTCGATCTTCTCCTTAAACGCGGTACCATCGTCAACCAGGATGGCGCGGCCATGCGTGATCTCGCCATATCGGGCGGGCGCATCGCGGCGCTCGGCAATCTGTCGGGGGCAAGCGCCGGCGAGACGATCGACTGCCACGGCTTGCACATCCTGCCGGGAGTGATCGACACCCAGGTGCATTTCCGCGAACCGGGGCTGACCCACAAAGAGGACCTGGAGACGGGTTCGCGCAGCGCCGTGATGGGCGGCGTAACAGCCGTGTTCGAAATGCCCAACACCGATCCGTTGACCACGAGTGCGCAGGCAATGGCCGACAAGGTTGCCCGCGGGCATCATCGCATGCATTGCGATTTTGCCTTTTTCATCGGCGGCACGCGTGAGAACACACATGAATTGCCAGTGCTCGAAAGACTGCCTGGTTGCGCTGGTGTCAAGGTGTTCATGGGCTCATCGACCGGATCGCTGCTGGTCGAAGACGACGAAGGGGTGGGCAACATCCTCAAAGTGATCCGCCGGCGCGCGTCGTTTCATTCGGAGGACGAATACCGGCTCAATGAGCGCAAGTCGCTTCGCATCGAAGGCGATCCGCGTTCGCATCCGGTGTGGCGCGATGAGATCGCGGCGCTGCAATGCACGCAGCGTCTGGTTCGGCTCGCGCGGGAGACCGGCAGGCGCGTGCATGTGCTGCACATCACGACGGCGGAAGAAATGGACTTCCTGAAGGACCACAAGGATGTGGCATCGGTTGAAGCGACGCCCCACCACCTCACGCTCGCAGCGCCCGAGTGTTATGAGCGTCTTGGCACGCGCGCGCAGATGAACCCGCCGGTGCGCGGCGCTTCGCACCGTGATTCGATCTGGCGCGGGCTCGACCAGGGCGTGGTCGACGTGCTCGGCTCAGATCACGCGCCGCACACCGTCGCCGAGAAGGCGAAGTCCTATCCGGCAAGCCCATCGGGGATGACCGGCGTGCAGACACTGGTTCCGATCATGCTCGATCATGTCAATGCGGGCCGCCTGTCGCTTGCGCGTCTCGTCGATCTCACGAGCGCCGGCGCCGCGCGATTGTTTGGTATTGCATGCAAGGGGCGGATCGCGTGCGGCTATGACGCCGATCTCACCATCGTCGATCTCAAGCGGCGGCAGACGATCACGAATCGATGGATTGCCTCACGCGCCGGATGGACGCCTTATGACGGTGTCGCTGTCACGGGCTGGCCGGTCGGCACATTCGTGCGCGGGGCGCGTGTCATGTGGGAGGGCGAACTCGTGGCACCAGGACGCGGCGAAGCCGTGCGATTTTTGGAGACGATGTAGGCCGATGTAGGATGGGTAGAGACAAAGAAACGCGTTTTTAATCGCGTTTCTTTGGCGAAACCCATCAATCCATCTTGTGGTGCGGCCCATGATGGGTTTCGCGAAAAAAGCGCGTAAAGAACGCGCTTTTTTCGCTCTACCCATCCTACTGTCGCGCTACATCCAACGAAAACTCGCCGTTGCGAATCCGTATCGCCAGGCCTTCGGCGAAACTTGCGGCCGCTTCCTCGCCATAGGTGCCGACGAATTCCGCAAATGCGGTGAAGATACTTGCCTGCGCCAGACAATCGCCGTCGATTCCGTCAAGGCGGGCTTCGGCCCAGGCCTCACTCAGATAGCCAAGTGCCGCGCGTTTGGTGTCCTGGTCAAAAACCGTGACCCGTGTGTTCTGTGCAGTCATGCTCGATTTTCGTCCCGTCTAGACGACGGCGCCCCACGCGCCACCCCACTGATAGATTGACGTTAGCATCTGAAATTGGGCACGCCATATCCAATTTAATAAAGGGTTAATTGCAACACGTGTCTCGGGACACACATTGCACGATCCTTTAGTTCGCGTAGCGCGCCGTCACCTCGCGGGCGATCTTGGAACCCTCTTCGAGGTAGCGCCGAATAACGAGATCGGCGGCCGGCGTGCACGTGCGATAGGTCTGTTGAAACCCGCGGTAACCGCGGTTGAAGCTTGCAATCATGCGCGCGCGCCGTTCGCCTGCCGGAGATTCGGCGTCGATCAGGGCTTGAATCTCGTTGCGCCATTTCTGTCCTTCATTAGGGCCGCAAATGCCGCGGAGGTAATGCAAGGCACCCATGATCTCTGCGAGCCGCTGCAAACTGTTGTCGAAGGGCGCGGGCGCCTGCGCGCGCGCCGGATCGCACGAAAGGTTAAGGCCGACAAAGCCGACGATGAGAAAGTATCGCAACATGCTGGATTATGATTCGCAATGGTTGATCGGGCGACAGCTATTTTATGGTTCAACGCGACCGAAACAAGGCGACATAGCCCCATCACTTCAACAATTCAATCGCCGACGCCACGATTGCGGCAAGGCCCGGTGTCGTCGGCAAGCCCTCGATGATGTCCGGTGTGACCCAGCGTGCTTCGCTGAGTTCCTCATTGAGGATCGGTTCGCCCGCAATCCAGCGCGCCGCGAACGGCAGGATCACGAAATGGCGTTCGACGCGGTTGTCCCCGTCGCGGGTGACGGTTTCGCGAAACCCCGCAAGCGCGACCGGCTCGATGGCGATGCTGGTTTCTTCCCGGATTTCGCGCATCACGGCTTCGTGCAGGGTTTCGCCCGCCTCGACGACGCCGCCCGGCAGGCTGAAGAGCCCGTTGGCCGGTGCCCGTGCGCGCCGCACCAGCAGGACGTTGCCATCCCGAACGATGGCGGCGCTCACCGCCAGGAACGGGCGGTCCGGATAGGCTCTCGGATCGCTTCTAGGCTCGTTCCTCGGGTCGTTCATGTGTCGTTATCCTGGTTCCGGCGGAGCACGAGTGCGTTATGATCCATGGGAGACCGGAGACCTTATCATGTGCGGCCGCTATTTGATCACTTCCAATCCGGAAGCGATGCGAAGGTTGTTTCAATATCTGGAGCAGCCCAACTTCCCTGCACGCTACAACATTGCGCCGACCCAGCCGATGCCGATCGTGCGCATTGCGGAAGGCGAACGGCACTTTGCATTGGTGCGCTGGGGCCTCGTCCCGTCCTGGGTGAAGGATCCGCGGGCCTTCTCGCTGCTCATCAATGCGCGCGGAGACACCGTCAACGAGAAGCCTGCCTTTCGGACCGCCATGAAGCGGCGGCGCTGCCTCATTCCGGCCGACGGCTTCTACGAGTGGAAACAGGAGGGCGCGCGCAAGCAGCCATTCGTGATCCGCCCCAAGGACCGCGAGCCGCTCGCTTTCGCAGGGCTGTGGGAAACCTGGATGGGGCCGAACGGCGAAGAAATGGAAACGGCCGCAATCATCACCACGCAGGCCAACCGTGACATCGCCCATGTGCACGACCGCATGCCGGTGATCGTTCCGCCGGATACATTCGATTTCTGGCTCGACTGCACCAAGGTTGATGCCGTGGCGGCGGGTGCCGTGTTGGTGCCGGCCCGTCTCGGGCTGCTCGAAGCCTACGAGGTCTCGACCGCGGTCAATCGTGTGGTGAACGATGCGCCGACGCTGCTCGATCGCATGGTGGCGCAGGCCGCGGCCGAAACGCCGAGCCCCAATGCCGCGGAGCCAACGGCCAAACGCGCACGCAAGCCAAAGAAGGACGACCGGCAGTCGTCGTTGTTTTAGGCGCGCAAGCCATCGGCTCCCACGTTGCGCATGCCTGCCATCTTCCACATAATGGCAGGCAATCTTCAATCAACTGCCGGGAGGGATTGATGCTGAGGCTTTCCGTGGCGTTGTTGCTATCATCGGCGGCGTCGGTTGCCCTGGCGCAGGGGCCCGTCTGCATCGAGAATGCAACCATCGAGGACCTGCAGGCGGCGCTCACGAGCGGCCGCACCACTTCAGCCGGCCTGGTGAGCGGCTATCTCGCCCGGATCGAGGCCTATGACCGCTCCGGCTTGCGACTGAATTCGGTGCGCGAACTTAACCCCGATGCGATGGCAATCGCGGCGGTGCTCGACGCGCGCAAGGGAAGCCAGCGCCGTCCGCTGGAAGGGATTCCGGTCCTGCTTAAGGACAACATCGCGACCGCCGATGCGATGCACACCACCGCCGGCTCGCTCGCGCTCGCTGATGCCTATGCGGAGCGCGACGCGACCGTGACCAGGCTCTTGCGCGACGCCGGCGCGGTGATCCTCGGCAAGGCCAATCTCACCGAGTTCGCCAATATCATCGCGGTCGACATGCCGTCGGGTTATTCATCGCTCGGTGGCCAGGTGCGCAACCCCTATTCGCCCCAGTTGGTCGATGACAAGGACGTTCCGGTCGTCCTGCCTGGCGGTTCGAGTGCGGGTTCGGCGGTGTCGGTGGCGGCGGGGCTGACCGCGGTATCGATCGGCACCGAGACGTCGGGCTCGCTGCTTTCGCCTGCCAACCAGAACGGCATAGTTACGGTCAAGCCGACCGTCGGGCTGATCAGCCGCGCCGGCATCCTCCCGCTCGCGCACAGCCAGGACACCGCCGGCCCGATGACCCGCACGGTGCGCGACGCCGCGATCATGCTCAACGTGCTCGCCGCGGGCGATCCGCTCGATCCGGCAACGCGCGAGCTGAACCGGCCGGACGATTACACAAAAGTCCTCGACAAGGATGGGCTGCGGGGCGCGCGCATCGGTGTGCCGAGCGATCCAAGCGATCCCGCGAACGATATCTACTATCGTCCGCTGCGGCCACGCGCGGCCGAAATCATGCGCGGCGTCATCGCGGCGCTGGAAGAATCCGGCGCCACCATTATTCGCGCGAACATCCCGACGCAAGGCTGGATTCCCGGGCCTGGCACCGAGGTCAGCTACCTCAACAAAAATCCGGATAGTCCGACCTACAACCAGCCGGTGCGGCGTTCGCTGGTGTTCGTCTACGAACTCAAACACGACCTCAACCTTTATCTGCGCGACTGGGCCAAGGGCACCAAGATGCGCACCATGGCGGACATCATCGCTTTCAACGACGCCAACGCCAGTCGCGCGCTACGCTTTGGGCAGGACACCTTGCGCGCCTCCGAGACGACGCGCGGCGATCTCAGCGAGCCGGAATACTCATCGGCGCGCGCCATGGATGTGAAAGCGGCGCGCACGCATGGCATGGACGCTTACATGGACATGCACAAGCTTGACGCGATTTTGTTCCCGGCACAGAGCGGCGCCGCGATCGCCGCCAAGGCGGGCTACCCGAGCGTGCTGGTGCCGGCCGGAATGGTTTCCGGCGTCGGCACGCGCGAGACACCGGACTATCCGATGGGCGTAACCTTCGCCGGCCGCGCCTGGAGTGAGCCCGTGCTCCTGCGGCTGGCCTACGCCTTCGAGCAAACGACGCGCGCGCGGCGCCCGCCGCCCGACCTGCCGTCGTTGGTCGCCGGATGCGGACCGGCACCAAGCGTGACGCCTGCGGCGGCGCGGTAGGGGTGCGGATCGTAGGATGGGTAGAGGTAAAGCGCGTTCTTCACGCGATTTACCGAAACCCATCAACCCCACGGGCCGCAAAAACGATAGGCTTCGGCTTGTGGTTGATGGGTTTCGCCATAGCGCGTCGCGAGACGCGCGTAAACGCGCTTATGAGGCTCAACCCATCCTACGATCCGTATCCATACGCCTATGGGTGACCCCGCTACAGCACCTTCCCGGGATTGAGGATCCCGTTCGGATCGAACATCTGCTTGAAATTGCGCATCAGTTCGAATGCGACCGGATCCTTCACGCTCGGCAGAAGATCACGCTTCATGACGCCGATGCCGTGTTCGGCCGAGATCGAGCCGCCGAGTTTCGCCACCACAGCAAAGACGACTGTGTTGACGGCGTCCCACGCCTCAAGAAACTCGTTCTTGTCGGTGCCGATCGGCTGCGTGACATTGTAGTGGATATTGCCGTCGCCCAGATGGCCGAACGGACAAGGCCGGCAACCCGGGATCATGGCTTGAACAGCGGCGCTCGCCTGGTCGATGAAGGTCGGCACGGCGTTCACCGGCACCGAAACATCATGCTTGATCGAGCCGCCTTCGTATTTCTGGGTGTCGGCGATGTGGTGGCGCAGGAGCCAGAACGCGTTTCTGTGCTCGTTGCTTTCCGCAATCGTAGCATCGTTGATGAGCCGGCGCTCGGCCGCCGTCATCAGGATGTCTTCCAGCGTGGCGCGCAAGCCCGCGCGCGACTGCGATGACAGCTCCATCAGCACATACCACGCATGCTTGTCGGCGAGCGGATCGCGGCACAACGGGGCATGCGTGACGGCGAATTCAAGCGCGATGCGGGGAATGAGTTCGAAGCCCGTCACGCTGCCGCCGGCGCGTTCCTCGGCGAGGTTGAGAAGTTTCAGCGCCTCGTGCGGCGACGGCATGCCGATGAACGCAGTCTCAACCGCGCGCGGACGCGGAAACAGCCGCAACACCGCTGCCGTGATGATGCCGAGCGTGCCTTCCGCGCCGATGAACAGATGCCGGAGATCGTAGCCCGTATTGTCCTTCTTGAGCTTGCGCAGATTGTTGAGCACGCGGCCGTCGGCGAGCACCACTTCAAGGCCGAGCACGAGTTCGCGCGCCACCCCATAGGCGAGCGCGCCGGTGCCGCCCGCATTCGTGGAGAGATTGCCGCCGATGGTGCAACTGCCTTCGGCGCCCAGCGACAGCGGGAACAGGCGCCCGGCGGCGGCCGCCGCCTCCTGCGCCTTGATCAGCACGACGCCGGCCTCGCAGGTCATGGTGTTCGACGCCGGATCGACCTCGCGCACGCGATCGAGCCGCTTGAGCGAAAGCACGATCTCGCCGTTGTGCGGCGTCTGTCCCCCGACGAGCCCCGTGTTGCCGCCTTGCGGCACAATGGGTGTTCCCGTGTCGTTAGCGAGCTTGAGGATCGCGGACACTTCCGCGACGGCACCCGGCTTCAACACCAGCGGCGAGCGGCCGTGGTAGAGCCCGCGCTCCTCGGTGAGAAACGGCGCGATCGCGGCGGGATCGGAGAGCGCGTAGCGCTCGCCGACGATGGCCGCGAAGCGCGCGAGGAGGTCGGGGCTGACGGGAGAGACCGGTTTGAACGTCGGATTGAGCATCAGGGCGTGTCCAGATTACGTTGCGTGCATTTCGTGTGTCTGACGGACGCGGTGTCGGGCAGTCCTTTTACGTGTCCTTATCAACGAATGCCTCGTCGAAGATATCTTTGTAATTGTCGCGGAAGGTCATTTTTGCATTTTTGTGCGCCGCGGCAGTTTCAAGCCAATTCCCCGGTACTTTTTCGAGCGCTCCTCAAAGCCGGCAAGTGTGTCCCTCTTGGCCTGCGGTTGCTGCTTTGGCCGGATTTCAAATCGTTCCGGACCAACGACGATGACTGCCTCCTTGCCGCTCACCGTCACGTGCTGCGGCTCGCTTACGCGCGCGCGGCGGACCAGCTCGGAGAACTGCGCTTTCGCATCCTGCATTTTCCACGTATTGGCGCCCATGGCGGCCTCCGATCAAGGCGGTTGGCTTCGTTTTGGCCAAAAGTGTTGGCTCCGGTCCGTAGTCCTTGGCCGTCAAGCTCAACATATTGGCGGATATCGATAACATAACACTACTTGTTGAAGATGCATGAGGCCGGTCCGTTGGTCGCGCCACCATCGAGATGGTGGCGGCGCTGATCGCCCGTGACACAAAAAAGCGCCCGGCCAGGCGGCGGGCGCAATTCGACATAAGCATTTCGCCAGTAATCGATCTCCGGAGCACAGTCAAACAAAAGTTGTGCCGGAACGCTGTGCGATGTTGTGCGATCCTGTGCGATCCTGTGCAGGCGCCCGCGTAAGGATTACCGTCGTTCGGAGTTCCGCGTTTACGCGGCCCTTCTTCCAATCGGCAAGTCTTTGAAGGAAGCGCCGCCCGCGGCGAAGCCGGGACTCCAAACAAAAGCACCCTGAATTATTTCCACGTGCCCTTACCGCGGCGCCGCCGCGCGTTGCAGGCGGTCGTTGATCGCTTCGCCCAGGCCATGGTGCGGCAAGGGCACGACCGCAATGGTCGACGCGCCCGCGGCGTCGAGCCTGCGCAGGTGCGAGAACAGGTTGGCGGCGGCCTCGATGAGGCTGCCGGAATGCGACAGGTTGAGAATGACGGCGGCGTTGTCAGCGCCCGGCGGCAATTTCGGGCCGAAGCCCAATAGCGCCTCGCCGGCAATCACCTGCGTTGCGTCGAGGCGCATGTGCGTTCGCGGCGCATAGTGCGAGGCGAGCTGACCGGGTGCCAAAGGCGCTTCGCCTTCGCCAGGTTGGCTCGCGGCATCCGCGACCTTAGCCCCAAGCACGCGCTCGATCTCGCTGCGTGAGATGCCCCCCGGCCGCAGCAACGTGGGCTCGCCCAGGCAGGCCACAATGGTCGATTCGATCCCGACCGGCGTCGCGCCGCCGTCGATGATCAGGTCGATGCGGCCGCGGAGGTCGGCGAGCACATGCGCCGCCGTGGTGGGCGAGACGTGTCCGGAACGATTGGCCGAGGGCGCCACAATTGCCCGGCCGAACGCCAGAAGAAGGTCGCGCGCCACCGGATGGTCGGGCACGCGCAGCGCGATGCTCTTGAGGCCGGCGGTCGCGAGCTCCGAAACCTGGCATCCGGGGAGTTTTGGCAAAACGAGCGTCAAGGGGCCGGGCCAGAATGCTTCCGCCAGGCGCGCGGCGGCTTCTTCGAAATGTGCCAACCCGCGTGCGGCGGCGGCATCCGGCACATGCGCGATCAGCGGATTGAACCCAGGTCTGCCCTTGGCCTCGTAAAGGCGGGCGACCGCCTGGCCATTGTGGGCGTCCGCACCCAGGCCGTAGACGGTTTCGGTCGGGAACGCCACCAGGCCGCCGGCCGCAAGGCAGCGCGCCGCGGCCGCAATGGCCTCCGGATCGGCCGCCACCAGACGGGTTAAGATGATGCGGGTTGAGAGTTCGACGGTCATGCCGCCTTATAGGCCACTACCGCTATTGAAGACACGTTGCCGTTCGCTGGCTCGTTCGCATTCTCTTTCTATTGGCTTGCGGCCCCGGGGGGGCATCGTTATAAGACCTGCCATCAGTCGGAGTGTGGCTCAGTCTGGTAGAGCACCTCGTTCGGGACGAGGGGGTCGCAGGTTCAAATCCTGCCACTCCGACCAATAAAACTCCCGATAAATCAGGCCTTTCTGACATCGCCCCTGAAGATGGCGGGAGTTATCTCGACAGAACCACGCCGCCCGGCGTGGCCGTCGCTCGTATTTACAGCACCGCACCAGCCCCAACGCAAAATGACAACGGCCTTCTTGGTCGCATGCCTTTCAATCTAGCGCACTTCGTTTTTGACAAATTTGTCCCGATCGTTATCGCTGGACATGATATCCGGCTGCCCGCCGATCTTTTGGCGCGCTTGACGCATCGAAGGGTTGGGCCGGATTTTCCAACTGCCGAGTTCCAAGAATCGAGCTGCCGGGTTGTCGCAACGGCGCAATCCAGGGGATAGTGGTACTTAGCTGCGGGGCAACTGATGCCGATTGAATCGGCGCGCTGCTGGCCGAGGTATTGCAATATGCCGAGGGTGGCCTGGAGCAGGCGCATAAATTGACATCAATCTCCTCATCGCCGTCACCGACGGAGACTGGTTCGAGATGCTGCGCCAGCAGCCGAATCTGGGCGAGGTCAATTACTGGGCACTGTCTGCTGGGAGTTTCCGTGCGCTGGAGATGTTCCTGTTCAAGCTGCACGCGCCGCGCCCCTTTAACCCGACAGACTGGGGCGCGGTCGCAACTGGGCGTGGTGGTACAAGTCACGGTGATGGGCGAATCTGGACGCGACGCGGTACACTGTCGTCCATGCAAAGAAGTATTCACTGATGTCAGACTTGAAGACGCAACTGGCCGCAATGGACGTTGTGCCGCCAAAAGTTGGCGGGCAGTTTGACGCGTGGCTTGAACAAAAGGACGCACTGGCGCTCTTCGAATCGAATTCCGCGGATCCGGAACTAGTGGTCTACGCCTCGTTTCGGCACACCTACATTCATGCCGCGTTAGTACCCGTTTCAAAACTCGACCCGGTCGACGTAGACGATCTACTTCGGTGGAGTTGCAACCCGAGTGAGACTTGGGGCATTTGGTCCACCCAGTCGGAGGTGGGAATAACACTGCCATTCGACCACCCGGGAAGCAAGACGCTGACACACGCCGAACAGCTTGTCTTTACTCGGCGTTTCGACGGGCACATTGGGCAAAAGAGCTATGTCGAAGTTCTCCAGAAGTTCACGCATATTTTCGATCTTCATTTTGTTCGCGAACGGAACGCATATTGCCGAATCGACAAGCACGGCGACGTGGAGGACGTGATTCGAATTATCTCGATGCCGTCGAAAAGAGAGGGGTGGGGCAACCGGCTGGTCACGTTCAATCGGCGGCTGCTGGATGAATATATGCTGGTCACGAAGAGCGCTCTCGTTCGCCTGTTCGATGTGACGCGGGTCGATCATGACGACTTCCCAGGTTGGGGGGCCCGCGTCACGACTCCAGTGGACATCGGCGCCTTGCACGCGCGGCTTACGGTTGAGCCGGGGGTCGGAAGCTACATGCGCGGCTTTCAAGATCTGCGCCACGGCGTGACCGAACAACAGGTCGTAAAGCGCGTGTGGGGGCATGACGACGAAGCCAAGCAGTACGCGACGTTCATGGCGCACGACTGGAAGAACAGCGTGGTAAGGGAAATTTCCTGCGATCCGGAGCACCTGAGCAATTATTTTACGAAATCGGAAAAACCGTTTGAGGTCTCGCCGGCATTCTTCAAGCCCGAGGTGCTGCGTAAGTACAAGGCCGATCCGGAAAAGTACACGCTGGAGGAGCGGTCAATTTCCTGTCGTGGCGCATGGCACCTTGAGACGTACGACATCAACGAAGCGGGTCAAGTTCATACCTATCTGATCTACCTCAGTCGGCTGCCCTACGAGGAGCAACTGTACTGGAAGTCATTTAACGAAGCACCGAAGGATTCCATTTCTAGGAGAGCATTCACCAATGACTTCCAAGGCGAGGTTTGGAGGGAGTACGAGCCGCTCAGCTCGCTCAAGCATCGCGTGGACAGATTATGCATGGAAGCGGTTCCCTGGTGGACGCTCCGCGCGCACGAATTGATGGGCAAGGTCCACTATCCGGTCACCGCGTCGCCCGACGAATGGGCTGAGGATATATTGGCTTTGGATCAGCTTTTGGTCGAAGGCTTTGAGGAAAAATGGCTCCGGCAAAAAGCGGTAGCGCTGGGACGAGCGCCGGACGCGCAGTCAAGATCGCTAAAGCTGATTGAAGAATGCCTAATCGGGTTGGGATTTGACCAGCACGATGCATTGAAGGTGGTAGTTCCGTTGCGCGAGTTGCACGATCTGCGGAGTAAGCTAAAGGGGCATGCGGCTGGCGAAACCGCGCGGGCGCTCAGGTCGAAGGCGATGTCAGATCACGGGAGTTACAAGGACCAGTTCAAAGCGCTGTGCGCGGAATGCGATTCCGCTCTTGAGGTGATCGAGAGCGCGTTGAACGCGACCGACTAGGCTGCTTGCGTTGCAGAAAGTCGGCCGCGCGGCACAAAAGGAAATTCCTGAGTGTTGTCCCGGAGTCACACCAGATAATTGCGTTGTCCGTGGAGGGGATTTGCGGAGACATAGAAGCCGCTCGCTATCCACACAACTCTATCGCATTCGGTGTTTGTGTAGACGTTACGAGAATTGGGGTCAACGGATGTTTGGTTTTGGTTTGGATCTCGCAGGATACACTACCGGGACTACCTGCTTTGCCGCGGCCGAGCGTGGCGGTCGCGATGTCGAAGCCGTCATCTTTAGAGGTTCCGTGTACTCCCCGAAAGCAAAGTGGAAGTCGGACGCACCACATTCGCCGATTCTCAAAGCAGAGGTTGAAACGTTGCAACGATGTCTTCGCCTGGGCAATGTAGCCGTCGATGTTCCCATTTACCTGAGAGTTGCGAGCGCCGAGTAAGACTACTCGCATTTGGGAGTTAACAAACAGACCTATCGACAAAGCATTCAATGCGCTTCCACCGTTGGCAGATCGTATCGGAGCTGCCGTCGCGCGCTTTCACGCAATCACGGAAGCCGGGGGGCTTCGAACTTTGCTGGGCATTCCTTATTTGAAACGTATCCGGCGGGAGCATGGCGTGTATTGAAGGTGACGTCAGCCTGCTACAAAGGCCCGGATGCCGAAGAGTGTTGCAACCTGATGTGCGGCGAGTGCAACATCACTCCACCACTCTCCAACGATCATGAGATCGATGCGGTTATTTCAGCAGTAACCGCTGTTGCTCCGATGGAGGACCTGTGCGGCCAGAATGACTATTGCGACCTGTTGAAAAAGTTGGGCGACGGCTATTCGATTTCAGAGGGCTTCCGTTTACTGAAAATTCTACCTCGGTCCACGCACGTGAGGTTTGAGGATTTTGAGCGGTGGATGGAACGCTGCGAAAACTACTAAGAAATTTCAGGAACTAAATGCTCCGCGCGCAAAGCGTCGGCGCAACGGCGGGCTCGCCGGCGGGGTCGACGAGGCGAAGGCGGCATTCCGCCGGGCACGGGACGCGGGGCGCATGCAAGCACTGCTAGCGGTCCATGTGCGACCGGTTACGATACGTCTTCCCCCCCAATGACACCCCAACAGCAAAATCAGGGACGGACCCCGATTTCGTTGTCGCCGAAAATCGTATCGGTATTACATTCACTTACTACTGGCACGATTATAGTTGCTGCGTTAATGAACAAACCTGGAATCATTATTGTAGTTCCGACGAAGGCGGACACTTGTTCCGATTGATTGCGGACAGCGTTCCGATGATCCCGGACAGGGGCTCATGTCAACAGCAGCCAGGGGGTCATGACGCCGGGCTGGCGTCAAGCCCTGACTTTTTGGCCGCCGCTTTACGCATGCTGTCGCAGGTCAACGTGAGCCTGTGGGCGTTGTGGACCAGCCGATCGAGGATGGCGTCTGCGATTGTGGGGTTGGCGATGGCTTCGTGCTAGTGATCGACTGGGAGCTGGCTGGTCCCGCTGGTGGAGCCGCGATTGT
>Ga0209488_10001965_pt1 | contig 17330 bp, 11 predicted proteins | sample Rivendell_Oct201_8_FD_188349 | JGI IMG/M metagenome (GOLD analysis project Ga0209488, IMG submission 188349) | Vadose zone soil microbial communities from the Eel River Critical Zone Observatory, Northern California, USA -... | ecosystem: Environmental > Terrestrial > Soil > Vadose zone >...
GCAACGAGGCAGCGGATGCGCTCCCACACGCGGGACACGAACCAAGCCTTCCCAGTGGCGCCCGTGAAACAAGTCGCCAGCCTGTTCATGGCGAGCGATATTTTTGTTGCGTTAATTGTCTTTCACAAACTCGGTCTTGATTTTGTCGAAAATATCTGACAGATGCAGCGCCCTGCCAATCAAAAGTGGTTGGCAAAGTGATGGCCGTCACACCATATCGACGTCTATTCGTTTATGTCGACGTGTAACGGCCCGAAGAGGAACCCGATGCGCCACCTAGGCACAACCATAGCCGCGCTCAGCGCCGCCAACGTTAGGTCGCTCAAGCGACCGAGCGAGCGGAGCATTACGCGCGCGGAATCGGGTTGCCTTGCACATCGGCAGCAATCAGGACGCTATCCGAGACAATCGGACTAACCGGCGGCGGGCGCTGAACCCCTCCGCCAAATGGCAGGAGGGACCCGCAGTGGCCCGCATCAACACCGCAAGTCAGAGAACCGATCTGCTGCCGTGGGCTTTCGCGCACGACGCGCTGTTGGCGCCAGTCATTGGCGCGTGCGCGATTGTTGTTGCTCCACCTGCAGATCACCCCGTCTTCGCGCTTCGCGCGACGACGGCCACTGAGCCTTGCCCGCCGAAGCAGCGAGTGCGGGCGCATGACGCGCGCGCTGCTGTGGGCGCGAACGATCGATCACGCCTGCGGCAATGGTCTCAGGCTTTCAAGTTCTTCTTCACGCGCTTTGAACGTGCGTGACGCGTAACCGACTAACGTTTTGCTGTTTGACATCGTGAACGTCCAGAATTGGCCAGCGGCGCTGCGCTCTGCTCGGAGCTGTAGTCCCTGTTGCAAGGTGGCTTCGATCTCGGAGCGCCGCCGCTGACCATTTTTTTGTTTTTTCGCCAATTCTTTTTTTGCGCAAAGTTGGCAGCGGCCGCTCCGCTCGCGGCAAGCCGCATGCGCCATCGCCGTCGCCGTCGACGCTGCGTCAGGCAATCGATTTGTAGCGGGAGATGCAAACGTCGAGCACGTCTTCCAAGGGGCGCGACCACCAGGCCTCGGAGAAGATCTCGATCTCGACCGCGCCCTGATATCCGGCAGCCTCAACCAGGCTGCGCAGCTTTTTCAGCTCGATCACACCATCGCCGGGCATGCCCCGGTCATTGAGCAGATCGCGCGTCGGCACCAGCCAGTCGCAGATGTGATAGGCGAGCAAGCGGCCGACGCCTGCCCGCTGGATCTGAGCGGCGAGCTTCGGATCCCACCAGACGTGATAGGCATCAAGCGCAACACCGAGGGCGCCGGTACGGCCGGGGTCAAGGTCGTCGCACAGATCAGGCGCCTGCTCCAGCGTATTGACGCAGGCCCGGTCCGCCGCCTGCATGGGGTGCAGCGGCTCGATCGCCAGCGGCATGCCCACGCTGCGCGCATGGTCGAGCGAGGCCGCGATGCCATCACGAACCTGGCTGCGGGCAAGCGTGATATCGATCGACTGCGGCTTGCCCGACAGCGCCCCTGGCAGCGAGCCGACCACCAGCACAAGACACGGACTGTCCAGCGCCTTGGCCTCGTCGATGGCGCGGCGGTTGTCGTCGAGCGCAGCGGCAAGCTCTTTCGCATTCGCGCCCGTATAGAAGCCACCGCGGCAATAGCCGGACAGGCGCACTCCGGTATCGCGAATGTGCCGCGCGACCTTGTCGAGGCCAATCGCGTGCACCTGGTCACGCCAGGGATCGATGAGACCAATGCCGCGCGCGACCGCCGCCTCGATGATGCGGTCGAGCGACGCCTGCTTTCTGACCGTGGCGGTGTTGAGAGACAGAAGCTCGAGATGCTGCGAGAGATCGCGCATCAGGCAACACCTCCAAGCGCCATCACTTGCTTGGTCCGTGCCGCCGCCAGCTCCGGATCGCGCAGCACCCGCGCCGCATCGGCCAGGCGGAACAGCTCGGCGAGATGGACCAACGACCGTGCCGACTGCTGGCCGCCGACCATATGGAAATGATCCTGCAGGCCGTTGAGATAAGCCAGAAAGACGACGCCGGTCTTGTAGAAGCGCGTCGGCGCCTTGAAGATGTGGCGTGAGAGCGGGAGCGTCGGCGCCAGCGTTTCATGGAAAGCCGCCGTGTCACCGCTTGATAGCTGCCGCAGCGCAAGCGCCGCCGCCGGCGCGATGGCATCGAAAATGCCAAGCAGCGCATCCGAGTAGCCCCTGTCGTCACCCGCGATCAGCTCCGGATAGTTGAAGTCGTCGCCAGTGTACATGCGCACGCCTTGGGCAAGGCCGCGGCGCATCACGATCTCCTTGTCCTTCGACAAGAGCGAGATCTTGATGCCATCCACCTTGGTCACGTTATCGCGTATGACATCGAGGGCCGTTGCCATGGCAACATCGTGGTCGCTACTGCCCCAATAGCCGGCGAGCGCAGGATCGAACATCTCGCCCAGCCAGTGGATGATCACGGGCTCCTTCACCTGGCCGAGGATGCGCGCATAGACCTTGGCATAGTCGTCTGGATCTTTTGCCGCCTTCACCAGTGCCCGGCTTGCCATCAAGACAATACGTCCGCCCATCGCCTCGATCGCCTCGATCTGCGTCTCGTAGGCGCGGATCACATCGTCGAGCGTCACGCTCGCCGACGGTTCAAGCTGCTCGGTGCCGGCGCCACTCGCGATCAACGCGCCGGGGCGCGACTTGACCGCTTCGAGCGAGCGGCGGATCAGCTCGCGGGCGCCGTTCCAGTCGAGGCCCATGCCGCGCTGAGCGGTGTCCATCGCTTCGGCGACGCCGAGGCCAAGGTCCCACAGATAGTGCCGGAACGCGATCGTGCGCTCCCAGTCCACGGCGGTGTCGAGCCACGGCTCGTTGTCGGCCAGCGGATTGGCCACCACGTGAGCCGCCGCGTACGCGATGCGGTTGAGCCGCGGCGGAGCGCCGTTAGCGCGCACGGCAAGCGGAGCGTTGCGAAGGGTGTAAGACTCCAGGCCGCCATAGGCCCGCGGCAGTTTGATGCTTGTCATCACCCGACCTCGTTCGACAGATCCGGCACCGTGAGCCAGCGGCGCTCGGCGGAGCTCTTGAGCCCAAGCTCGGCGAGCTGCACGCCCTTGACGCCTTCCATCAGGTCATACTTCCAGGCCGCCCCATCGAAAATGTGGCGAATGAACTGTTCCCATTGCAGCTTGAAGCCATTGTCATAGGTCGTGGTGTCGGGCACCTCCTGCCACTGATCGTGGAAGACCATCGACTGCGGCACGTCCGGATTCCAGACCGGGCGCGGAGTGTTCACGCGGTTCTGGGTGAAGCAGCGCGTGAGGCCGGCGACGGCCGAGCCATGCGTGCCATCGGCATGAAAGGTGACAAGGTCGTCGCGCTTGACGCGCGAGCACCAGCTCGAATTGATCTGCGCAATCACTCCGCCCGCGAGCTCGAACGTCGCATAGGCGGCATCGTCGGCATCGGCGGCATAATGCTTGCCTGCCTCATCGAAGCGCTCAGGGATGTGCGTCATGCCGAGGCACGACACAGCTTTCACCTCGCCGAACAGATTGTCGAGCACGTAGCGCCAGTGGCAGAGCATATCGAGGATGATGCCGCCGCCTTCGGCCTTCCGGTAGTTCCAGCTTGGCCGCTGGATCGGCTGCAGGTCGCCCTCGAACACCCAATAGCCGAACTCACCGCGCACGGAGAGCAGGCGGCCGAAGAAGCCGGCGTCCTTCAGAAGCTTCATCTTGCGCAGGCCGGGCAGAAACAGCTTGTCCTGCACGACGCCGGTCTTGATGTTCTTCTGGTGTGCGAGGCGAGCGACCTTGATGGCGTCCGGCAGGCTGTCGGCGACCGGCTTCTCGCAGTAGATCATCTTGCCGGCATTGATGGCCTTGGTCAGCAGATCGGCCCGCATCAGGGTCGAGCCGGCGTCAAAGAACAGCACGTCCTCATTGTTGCTGAGCGCCTGATCCAGGTTGGTCGTATAGCGCGAGATGCCGTGCGTGCCTGCGATTTCGGCGATCTTGTCAGCGTTGCGGCCGACCAAAATCGGTTCGGGCACCACCTTGTCGCCGCTCGCGAGGAGGACGCCACCCTGGTCTCGAATGGCGAGGATCGAGCGCACGAGGTGCTGGTTGTAGCCCATCCGCCCGGTAACGCCGTGCATGATGATGCCAAGTCGATTGACGGCCATGATTGTACCCCCGATCTCTATGGAACGGTTCAGTTACATGAATCCGGCCGGGCAGTCATCGACCGGATGCGTTCCGAAGCGGCGGCGCTTGGTCTCAGCGGGCCGATCCCGGCGCAGGTGCAGCGCGAGGTCCAAGGGGACTTTGGTATCGCCGGCTTAGCTCAGTTGGAAGAGCGCCACCCTCGTAACGCGGAGGCCGCGTGTTCGAGCCACGCAGCCGGCACCACCGTCAATGCGCGGCGCCCGCTTCTATCAACGGGCTGCGCCCGCTTGCCGCACCGGCCCCGCCGGGCTCGGGCAGCGCACATAGGTCTCGGTACCCCGCTCGCTCGACCAGCGCAGATTGGGCCCGACCATTCGCAGGCTGATGTTGGCGGTCCAGGAATCCAGCGCGGCGTTGCAGGACGCGCGCACGCGCCAACGGTCCGCGTCCTCCTGCCGGACGGAGCGGAACGCACATCGCCCGCCGCCCGATTCAGCGCTGCGTGCATCGATCCTGATCCGCTGATCGTCGGACGCCCGATGACGGCACTCTGTCGGCTCGCGCGCCCAGATGCCGATGAATGCCTCAACCCGTGGCGCGGCGGCCGTCTCCGCTGATCGGCTCTGGTCGTGGGCAACAGTAGTCCCGCTGGCGATATTGGCAGGGCCCTCCTGGCTTGGCTGGCTTGCTTGCCTTGGCCGGCTTGGCTTGGCGCGCTCCGCCGCCGGCACACTGTCCGGCTCGGGCGCCACCGTCCGCGGCGGCGCGGCCGACGCCACGGAGGGCGATACGGCGCCCGGTGGCGACGTGCTCACACCGAAGATCGTGATCAACGCGACCACACCGAGAGCAACGGCCCCCGCGGCCAGCTCGGAGGGTGAGGACGGCGGCTGTTCGAAGCTTGCATTCATGACGCCCGCGAGCCCTGTTGCAGCATGACAAGGTTTCCGAGTGGCCGGCGCAGGTCGTCATCCGTGACGCCATGCTCAAACGTTGGCTTTCGCAATCGTGCCCGCGCGGCTGGCAACAACGCGTGCACGATGCCGCTCATGTAAAGCACGATCACGGCCAGCAAGCCGGCGCCGCTCAGGATCGGAGCGGCGGCTGCGCTCCAGGAGAAATAGTAGAGCGTGTGGAAACCGCTGTAGAGAAAGATGGCCGCCAGCAACGCGGTGCCGCTCACAATGGGAGCCACGGCCGGACGGCAACGGGCTGGCTCTGTCCCCGGCTCGGCAACGACGGCCAACAGAATGGCGACGACCATCAAGTGACCCACGGCGTCGAGCTTGCCGAAATCGAAGGTGGCGGCAATGAGCAAGGCGGCAAGCGCCAGCGCACCCAGGCGACGCACGAGCGGAGTCCAGAGCATTGCGAAGGACAGACCGAATTCGACGACGCCCGCGGCGGTGATCACAGTCGCGGCGTCGAAGCCCAGCGTCAGCTCCGGATGCTCGACCAGGATCGGTGCTATCCAGGTTGGATAGAGAAACTTCTCCATGGCCGGCCAAAGGAGAGAAAGCGCAACGCTCCAGCGCAGGCAGCTCAGCCGGAGCGCGGCAATCCTGACATCATCCGTGACCGAGAGGGCGAAATAGGCAGCGAGCCCCAGGAACACCGGATAGTCCAGCATGTGGAACAGGCCGTAGGCGGCGACGCCGTAGCCATAGAGGACGATGATGCCGGCTGCAGCCGCCGGCAGCGTCGCCCGCGCCGCCAGGAAGATCGGGATCAGCAGCTGGATTGCCGACAGCCAGCCACTATTGCCTTTCAGCTCCGGCGCCAGAATGACGGTGCCGTCGACCCACAGCAGGGAGAACGAGATCGCGGCGACGGCCCGCAGGAGAACGTCCAGGCGCTCACGCAGGAACGTGGTCGCGCGCTCCAGCAGAGCCATCAGAAACCCGCCGATCGCGGACTGCTCGATTTTGCATGCAACATAGAACAGCGAGATGAACAGCGTCGAGAACAGCAAGAGTCTTTCCGTGAGCACCACCTGCAGGGGAACTGGGCTGTTCGAGGGCTCGCAAGTCACGAACCATTTCACATGCGCGGCTGCGACGCCCGCGAAGGGGATCGACACGATCACCTGGCACGCAATGAAAGCTACCAGTGAAGCAGCTCTCGGCCGAGCTCGCATGACACTCACTGCTCTGTTCCGCTCCTTCGCTCACGCCAACGACAATGAGACCGCAAGCACGCGTCTGCGTACTGGCCCAAGTACCGGCGCAAGTACCGGCGCGAGCATCGACAGGCGATGGCAAAAGAAACCCGTCCCAAAATCGCCGCGACCGTAGCAATCGAAAACGTTCAATCTGATGACGAGCCGCAGGCCGTAGTGTGATTGTTGGCTGCAACCACAGGAATCGTCCGTCATCGGCGGTGTTATACTATGCGTCACCTCGCCTAGATTATCATCATCGGTATTCGATGGAGTCGCCGTCACATTCCGGCTCTGCTCATTCTGCTTCACGCATTCCTCACGCGCCCGCATAGCTCAATTGGTGAGAGCGCTTGCCTTGTAAGCAAGAGGTCCCAGGTTCGATCCCGTGGTGTGGGCTCCAGATTTGTTTCATTGCACTTTCTTGTCATCGCACCACGCCTTTGAAGCTCAGCTGGTTGAGCAGCCGTCTGGTATGCGGCAGGCCGCGTGTTCGATCCACGCCCCATAGCGCATTGAAGACGCGCGTGAACGCGCTTTTGAGCGCGTTGAAGACGCGCGTGAACGCGCTCATAGGCACCAATTCGCATTCCGCGCCCGACAAATTACAGATGCGCCAGTAGCCCAATTGGTAGCAGGCACCTCCCTCAGAAGGAGCTCAGTGCAGGTTCGAATCCTGCCTGGCGCACCACGCTTTGTTTTTTTGCCGTTCATTTTCGGGCGCGCACCGGCTTTCGTTTGGACAACCAAGATGCGAGATTGCGCCCGCAAATAGGGAGGGCGCCCGTGCCGATGATGTCTGGAAAGAAAGCATTTCTCGAGCTCCTCAGGCAGGAGGGCGTGGAGTTCGTTTTCGGCAATCCCGGCACCACCGAGCTGCCGCTGATGGATGCATTCGCGACCGAGACCGAGATCCGTTATCTGCTCGGCCTGCAGGAGGCCGCGATCATGTCGATGGCCGATGGCTATGCGCAGGCCTCCGGCAAGCTCGCGGTCTGCAACTTCCACACCACGCCCGGTCTCGGCAACGCGCTCGGCATGCTCTACGACGCCCAGAAGGCGGGCGCGCCGATCCTGGTCACGGCCGGCCAGCATGAGCAGAGCTTCACTGCGACCGAGCCGATCCTGTGGGCCGACCTGCCGGTGATCGCACGACCGCTGGTGAAGTGGTCGTTCGAAGTTCACCGCCTCGCGGACCTGCCGCGGCTGGTGCACCGCGCCGCCAAGACCGCGCTCGCGCCGCCGACCGGGCCGGTGTTCCTGTCGCTGCCGGGCGACATTCTGCGCGCCGACGCCGATATCGACCTGATGGCGCCCACGCGCATCGCGCCACGCACGCGCGGCGATCGCTCGGCGATCGCGGCGGCGGCTGACATTCTCGCGCGCGCCGAGCGGCCTGTGATCATGGCCGGCGACGCGGTGGCGCAGAGCCACGCCAACAAGGAGCTGGTCGAGCTCGCCGAGCTTCTCGGTGCGCCGGTCTACGCAGAGTTCGTGCCCAACACGGCGTCGTATCCGACATCGCATCCGCTGTTTCGCGGCCAGCTAACGCGGCTCGCGCCGGCGACGCGCAAGGTGCTTGAAGATTACGACGTGCTGTTCTCGGTCGGCGCCGATCTGTTCACGCTGTCGCTGCCATCCGACGTCGATCCCATGCCGCCAGGCATCACGCTCATCCATCTCGACGTCGATCCGTGGGAGATCGGCAAGAACTACCCGCCCGAGGTCGCAATCCTGGGCGATCCCAAAGCGACGCTGCCGGAGCTCACCGCTACCTTGCGCGAGCGCATGTCGGCCGGCGCCAAGGGCGCCGCCCGCGACCGGCTCAGAACCGCAAGCGATGCGATCGCCAAAGAGCGTGACGCGCTACGCACGAAAGCACGCGCGCTCGCGAGCGCCGTTCCGGTGCAGGCGCTGGCGCTCCTTGAGGCGATCGGCGCGATGCTGCCCAAGGATGCGGTGGTGATCGAGGAAGCCCTGTCCAACGCGCCGGGCATCCGCCAGCTCATCAACAGCGACGACCCGCAGAGCTATTTCGGGCTGCGCGGCGGCGGCATCGGCTGGGGCTTGCCCGCCACGATCGGTGCCAAGCTCGCGCTGCCCGAGCGTCCGGTGGTCGGCATCATCGGCGACGGCAGCGCGCTCTATACGACGCAGGCGCTGTGGACCGCGGCGCGCTACAACATCGGCGCGATCTTCGTGATCCTCAACAATACGTCCTATCGCATTCTCAAGCAGCGCCTGCATGCGATGCAGGGGATCTCGCATCAGGTCGACCAATATGTCGGCATGGAGCTCATCGACCCGGCGGTCGATTTCCTGTCGCTCTCGCGCTCGTTTGGTGTCAAGGCCGAGCGCGCCAAGACGGTGCACGAGGCGACGGACTTGCTTGCCACGGCGATCAAGGACGGCGGACCGATGCTGATCGACGTGACGCTCGATCGCTCGTTCAAGCCGATGTGAGGTCAAGCCCGCGTAGCCCAACGGCAGAGGCCATCGGCTTAAACCCGATGCGAGTTGCGGGTTCGACTCCCGCGGCGGGCACGCGCTGATAGCCCAACCGGCAGAGGCGGCAGACTCAAAATCTGCTTGGTGCAGGTTCGAGTCCTGCTCAGCGCACCAGTTTACTTGCTCCCATAGCTTAGTGGCGAAAGCGGCGGTCCTACACACCGCGATCCAAGGTTCGAGTCCTTGTGGGAGTACGCGTCCTTAGCTCAATCAGCAGAGTGCGACCGCGACATGGTCGAGGCGGCAGGGGCAGAGCCTGCAGGGCGCACCACCATCTCGAAACCATCCTGGTGAACGGAGAAGCGACGGGCGCGCCCGATAAGCGTGTTGCAGGAGGGGCGGTACCTCCCACCAGGCCCAAAATGCGGACGCGAAGCCTTAAACCCGAATGGAGAGGGAGCGGACTTTTAACCCGTCGGCCCGTGGATCGTAACCACTCGCGTCCTCCAGAACACACACAACGGACCAGTTACCGTAGCGGTCGAACGGGCCGGCCTCTTAAGCCGGCAGCTCTACAGCTCATCGCAGGTTCGAATCCTGCCTGGTCCTCCATTCCTTCGCGTGACGATTGTCGCTGCGTCCATCGATGCGTCTGTACCCCAATTGGCAGAGGGAGTGCGTTGAGAGCGCATTCAGTGGCCGTTCAAGTCGGCCCAGACGCACCAATTTTGTCTTGCTCCGTTGATTATCCAGCTCCGTTACGCATCTGGTGAGGCGGCCCGACTGTCTATCGGGCGAGAGGGATTCGATCTCCCTACGGAGCGCCAGTTTCTAAAAACAACAGGGTGTAGCTCAGCCCGGCCAGAGCTCCTGCCTTGGAAGCAGGAGGCCGTTGGTTCGAATCCAACCGCCCTGACCATTCTTACGTTTACGGAAGGTGGTGCGCGGTGGTGCGCAACCGGTCTCGAAAGCCGGGCCGACCTCTGGGTCGAGGGTTCGACTCCTTCACCTTCCTCCACTTCAAACGGCAGTGATCCGACACTGCTGCGCACGGGTAGGCTGGGCACTGGCGAGCCCAAGGCGTTGTAAACGCCCCGCATCTGCTGTGGTGGTTCAATTCCATCCCTACCCACCAGCTCCAAGATGGCTACAAGACGGTCAGGCGCGCGGGCGGCCGCCGATCGACCTTAATCCTTAATCCTCGCGGAAATCTTGGCGGACGTGGCTTAACGGCAGAGTCCCTGGGCGCCACTCAGGGGGTGTGGGTTCGACTCCCGCCGTCCGCACCAATTCACGCACAGTCGCGCACATGTGATCGCATACCTGATCAGATGCCTTTGAGGCTGATTCAGTGTCAGCGCCCGCGCCCATGCAGGGGTCAGGTTGGATCGTCACCGCCTGCAGGTCCCAACTTTAGGTGCCAATTCGTCAGCTTTCACCATCGCGGAGCGATCATTCGCCGGCTCTGCGGACCGCCTTCGGGACGATAGCTCAATCGGGAGAGCCCCCGCCTTGCAAGCGGGAGATGCGGGTTCGAGTCCCGCTCGTTTCCACCATTCACGGCGCCGAACCAAAGCCGCACTCCGGAGTTAAGCTGTTTGTTTGGGATCGAGCGATCCCCAACAGCGAGGAGGGCTTAATGTGTGACTATAGTCTGCACGCTACCGCATCCCGTCCCGCCAAGATCGCCGACAAGCTGGTCACGACTTCGTTCGTTAGCTCATCGACGCGCGGCTTTGCCGCGATCGGGGAGCCAGCCGTCGCGGTCTGCCTGCTTCCAGGTACCGAGGTGGTGTTCGATCGGGAAGCCGAATACGACCATATCTTCGGCCGCCTGTTGCCAAGCCGGTGCAAGCTTGGGTCCAATGTGGCTCGGTTTCGGCAGGTCAACCTGGGCGACCCCAATGCCCATCATGACGCGCTGGAATTCCCCAACGGGCGGACCGTGCTTGTCACCCGGCTGCGGCCAGGCCAGCACGCGACTGTGATTCAGCTGCCCGCCGGTCAGCGCACCGCTGAGCCGACGTCCGATGCCGTGGTCGTGCGACCGGGTCCCGGAATTGCGGCGTAGAACGTATTCGGGCCGGGAGCGACAACCATCTTAATGCGCGCGCGCCGATCTGGCGCGGCGCGGGGGGGTTGGTTTGCGGCCGCAAGTCATTGGCGCCGCGCGATAGGGCGCAGCCATCGGCGCATGAGACGCACGATCTGCATTGACGCTGCTGCCCAACCGCATTCTCTCTGATCCTGGATGGCGGAATTCGGCAAACGCGCCTGACTGTTAATCAGGTGCCGCAAGGCCTGCAGGTTCGAGCCCTGCTCCAGGAGCCATTTGCTTTTTGATCTTTTTGATCTTCTTGATCACGCTGTCGTCGTCTAGCGGTCCAGGATCCCAGATTCTCAATCCGGAGATCGCGGGTTCGAATCCCAACCGATCTCGGGTATACCCAAGATCGGCGCTTAATGTGCGCAAGTCGGGTAAACCCGACTTGCGTCCAGCGCCAATGTTGTCAATTGCCGAGCTTGATCCCGGTCTCGCGCACAACACGGCCCCACTTGTCGTGGTCCTTGCGCATCCAGGCCGCGAATTCCTCCGGCGTGTTCGGCTTGGCGGCGACCGCGCCGACGTCGCGCAGGCGCGCCACCACAGCGGGCTCGCGGATGAACTCCGCCAGCGGGGCAGCGATGCGGGCGCGAATCTCGGCAGGCGTGCCAGCCGGCACCACGATACCGAGCCAGGAGGTGACGTCGAAGTCCGGCAGTGTCTCGGCGATCGCCGGGATGTTCGGCAGGAACGGCACGCGCTCCGCGGTGGTGACGCCGAGCGCGCGCAGCTTTCCCTCCTGCACCAGCGGCAGCACCGACGGCAAGGTGTCGAACATCAGGTCGACGTGACCGCCGAGCAGCGCCGGGAGCGCAGGCGCGCTGCCGGTGAACGGCACGTGCAGGACATCGGTCTTGGTGATCAGCTTGAACCACTCCGCCGAGAGATGCGGCGAGGCGCCGAAGCCCGAGCTCGCATAGCTCAACTTGCCCGGATTGGCGCGCAGGAGATCGATCAGCTGCCGCACGTCGGTGGCCGGCACCGCCGGCCGCACCACCAACAGGTTGGGAAAGCTCGCCACCAACGTGACCGCTTCGAAATCGCGCAACGGATCGTACGGCAGGTCGCGCCGCAGATGCGGCAGCAGCGTCGTAGTGGTGGCAACCGCGGTGAGCAGCGTATAGCCGTCGGGCGTGGCCTTGGCGGCCTGCGCGGTGCCGGTTGCGCCCGCCGCGCCCGACACGTTCTCGACCACCACCGGCTTGCCGAAGGCGCCCGCGAGCCGCTCGGCAACAAGCCGCGCCAGGATGTCGGTCGCGCCGCCGGCCGGGAACGGCACGATCAGGCGGACGGACTTCTCCGGATAGGCTGATTGCGCCATCGCATCGGCGAATGGGAATGCGGCTGCGAACAGCGCGAGCGCCTTGAGCAGCACAACCACGTGCCACTTCATAAGTGCCACCTCATGTGTCGCCTCCCGATCAAGGCGTAAACGATAGCATCTTTTCCACCCATAGCTCAGCGGAAGTGAGAGCGCCGGCGTGCGAAGCCGGAGGGCGCAGGTTCGATTCCTGCTGGGTGGCCCAATCCAAGGGGGTCCGTTCCGGACACATAGATTACGTTTCATACCGGAGACATGGGCAACACTTTGGCCGTGTCCTTGTCATTGATGGGCATGAGCGAAGCCGCTCGCTCGCTACGGCGCTATCGAGGCGCGCTCCGCGAGCGGCTTGCTGCAAGTGCCGGCCCGCGCCAACGTGATCGCGCCACGCGGACGCAGATTGGTCGGATTGAGGTCTCGCCGGGATCTCTCACATGCCGCAGCTTTGTTGGGATCGACGTTCCGCAGCTGGTTGGCCGCAGCCAACGTGCGGCCCGCTCGATGCGGGGGAGGATCGTTCCAGCGATGATCGCAGCGGTTTTGTCGATACGGCCGACGATGGCTGCCGAGCTCGAGGATTCGGACTTCGATGATGGTGGGACGCCGGTTTCGACGACACCGACTACGCCCCGCAGCTATTCTGGCTTGATCCTGGTATCCTTGATGATCTTGGCATAGCGGGCAAGCTCGCTCTTGAGATAGGCGCTCCATTCCTCGGGCTCGCTGGCGACCGCCCGCATGCCATGCTGGTCAAGCACCTCGACGACGTCGGGCGCGGCCACCGCCTTCGCCACCTCGTCGCGCAGGCGCTTCGCAATGGCTGCCGGCATGTCCGTCGGCGCGACGATGCCGAACCAGCAGTCAATCTCGTAGTCGGAGATGCCCGCCTCCATCACGGTCGGGAGGTCCGGCAAGGCAGGCAAGCGTTTTGCGCTCGTCACCGCCAGCGGCATGAGCAGGCCGGCCTTGGCCCGCGGTCCGATCACCGGCAGGCCGTCGAGCACCCCGTCGACGTGACTACGGAGGAGATCGTCGAGTGCGGGCCCCCCGCCTTTGTAGGCGAGGAGCGCCACGTCGATGCGGGTCTTCGCCTTCAATAGCTCGATCGCGAGATAGGCCGGGCTTCCCATCCCGCCGCCCGCCGCGAGCACGAGCCTGTGCGGATTCGTTTTGGCGTAAGCGATCACGTTGCCAAGGGTGTTGACGGGGAAGCTCTTGCTCGCCGCCACGATCACCGGCCCGGTGGCAACCCGGGTGACCGGGGTGAGCGTCGTCAGGTCGACCGGGTAATCGGGGTGCAGCGGCTGCGCGATCAGCGCGCTGGTCGAGATAAACAACAGCGTGTGGCCGTCGGGCGGCGCACCGGCGAACTCGCGCAAGGCTGGGATGAAGCTTTTGCCGGGACGGTTCTCGACATCGACGGCGGTGCGCAGGCTGTCGCTCATCTTTTGCGCCACGCGGCGCGCCGTCACGTCGGCTGCGTCACCGGCCGCTACCCCGACGATGAGCTTGACCGGCGCACCAGAAAGATCCTGTGCCTCGGCCTGCCGGAGCGTCGCGGCGACCAGGGTCGCGGCGACCAGCGTCGCGACAACGAGCGCTACGCTCGCCTTGATAAGGTAAGCTGAACGCAACCGAGCCATCACGTTTCCTCCCGTCCTCTCTGCTGCTATGCCGGGCGCTCGGCCGGATGACAAAAGGATAGGTCGCGTATGAGATTGGGCGAGACGACAGCCCCTCCGGCGAACGATGAAACGATTCGCACCCGCGCATGACGAAAAAAGTCGACGCGGGATTAGGTGACCCGCGCCAGTCGCTTGCATAGAGCCGTTTCGACTAATTTAGTTGGGCGATGGCACGACCATGATCCTGGCCATCATGCCCCCGTCCTCGTGCTCGAGGATGTGGCAGTGATAGACGAACTCGCCGAGCTGGCTGAAGGCAATCTGCTCAATGACCGCCGGCGAGACGCAATGGCCTTTGCGCCACTGCGACGGCAGGCAGACCCCGTTCTGATTGTTGTTGACCTGGTCGGCGATGGTCGCGTCCGGCACTGCCACGCCTAGGGGAAAGTTGTCCTGGACAACCTTGCCTTGGCTGGGGCCGACCTTCTCGATGAACCGCGTCTGGTGCAGGTGGAAGTTGTGGTTCTCGGTCGACAGCTGAATCAGCTCCCAGGTCTCGGTCACCGGCATCTGGCCCTTGCCGAGCGGCAGGCAGATGGTGGTGACGTTGGCGTCGAACTGCGACAGGCTGTCGAGGTTGTTGGGATCCGGCTGGTGCGATCCCGGAACCACTTTGCCGTTCTGGTCGACTTCCTCATAGGCCAGCGCGAACGTGCCATCGATGGCAACATTGGAGAAGCCGAAGAAGATGCGGCGGCGGTGCCCGGCCGGCAGCGCCGCGCAGCCCTTGGGCAACGGCGCGGCGGTCGCGCCCGGAACCGCCGAGACGAACATGCCGCCTGGTGCGAACAGGCCGCTGTCTTTGACGTGGACCTGATTCGCGGTGAGCAGGCGTCCAGTGCCCTGGTTGAACGTGACCTTGGCGAGGTCGACCGCCGGCCACGGGTCACCCGACCCCATCGTGAGGCCTTCCATCTTGAGCGTGGCGCTGGCGCCAACTGGCGGCGTAGTGACCTTGCCCTTCTGGTCGCGGAAGGTGACCCACAGATCGACACGCGAGCTCGGCATCATGATCCATTGGTCCACGCAGACCGGCACCGCCCCGATCGACCCTGTCGTGACATTGGGGCAGGGCACCACGTGGAACTTGCCGCCCGCCATGGAGACCATCGAGCTTACGTCTCCGGGCACAGTGCCTGGGACTGTGACAGCGACGCCATCGATGGCGATCAGCTGCACCGCGATCGGCGTGTGGGTCTGGTCATCGACCAGCCGCAGGTGCCAGCTCAGGCTGCCGGCGCCGGTGCCAAGCCGCCAGATCTCACCATCCGGATTGGTGATCGGGATGGATGAGTACTGAATACCGTTGACGGTGAAATACCACGTGCCGCCCGCAAAGTTGTCGTCGCCGTCCCCTCTGGCGTCCTGACCAGGACAGGAGCCTTTGCGCGGCGGATCGCCTGTCGCGGGGAACTGGGCGCAGAATTCCGCATCCGTGTGCCCCTCGATTTCGCCATCGGCAACCGGCTGCGGGCCGCATGGTACGTTGCCACACGTGGCGCCGAAGTCTCTTATGCCAGCCGCCGCGACCTGCACCTCCTTGAGAAGCATATGGCGCACGTTCGCGTCTGGCCACCGCGCACTGTTGACGTCGCCTGTGACGATGTCGCCGACGCTGCCGATGGTTAGCAGTCCCGACATCCCAGCCGACAGCTGCTCGAGCGCGATGCCGTGCAAGTGCGCATGATACCAGAGCAGGCCCGATGGGTGGTTTTTCGGCACGGGGATCCGGTAATCGATTGAGCCAACTACGACGTCACCCATGGTGTGGGGGTTGGATATCGGATTCGGCGTCCCATTGGCCGGATTGAAGACCTGCACGAACACATCATCGCCCCACGTCGGATCCTGCCGGGTCGCCGCCCGCGCTGGGGTCAGCAAGCCATGGGTGTGCAGGTTGGTCGGGTTTAGCACATCGTTTGGTTCGTCGACCCCGTGCAGGAGTTTTTTCGGATCGAACGGCGGCAGCATGTTGGTGAAGTGAACCTTCAGCGTGTCGCCCTGCGTCAACGCCAGACGGACACCGCCATAATCCCACACGGTGCCAGGCCCGCTCGGGCACGTCGTTTGTCCGCTCGACGTGCGTTTGCAGATCTCGTAGGCCCAGCCCTGCGGGTTGATTTTCTTGCCGGTGGTGGGCGATGTGAAGATGACGGACGGAATTGGATTGGGCTTCGCCGTCATCAGGATGTCGAGTGTCCCGTTGTGGCTGGCAAACACCGGCGGTTCGTGGAAGGCATTTTGAGCGCCGGCCATTCCGGCTCCGCCCGCCACGGTGACCGCAAGGCTTGCTGCACCGATCCACCGATGCATCGACAGCTGAGCGTCGAATACTCGACGCATCGAGACAATATAGATCGTTGACTTGCTGGACATGGGCTTCCTCTCTCTCTCTTATTAGTTACCAGTTGCACAGATAAAGAGGTATCAGCACACAGATAACACGACAGCACGCGACGAGATCGACATTGCTGTTCGAGCGAATAGAAGCGCATTACAAGAGATCCCACTTAATCGCGTATTTGCGACATTTGTTGTCGTCTTTGAAGACATTGTCGTGGACTGTGAGTATAAATGCCCCATAAGCTCTCGCCTCGCATGGGCAAAATCGAAGACGCATGAAGACACGTCGCGTGACCGCGAGAGAAGACGATGTGGCAAGCAGTCGGATGATTTGTGCGTTGGTAACACTGTCGACGGTATCGATGGGCGCTTTCTGAAAAACCTGGCCGCGGCCCGATGATTGCAAGAACAAAACGTTGTGGGCCACAGAACGGCCGAGATTCGCGATGAAAAATCTGTTGGGAAATATCTGCTGATCTCGTGGGCCATTGTATCAGCACACGAGAGTAACGGGGCCCTGCTCTACAAAATTTTAGTAGCCTAGCAGGCTCTGGCGATGGAAGAATAATCTCACGCCACTAGCGAGCAAGAGAGATGTATTATGTGGCAGGCGGTCGGTTGGGCATGCTCTCTCTTTGGTCTGGCTTGTAGTTCCGTTCCCAACGTCGTCGTCGTCCAGACCGCTTATGAGCGCGAAGGGGCGGCGGGAAGCACGTTGCACGACAAGGATCTGCAGGTGCTGAATACCAAGTGTCACGGCAATTCCGGTGGCCCCTTCCTGTGCGAGGTCACATTCATTTCGACCAAAGACCCGAACAAGGGGAACGAGCGCCTTTATTTCGACGTCGTTGCCGTCGCTCGCACGGCTGACGGTTGGGAGCTCAAGAGCGGCCTGTGCAAGGGACCGAGGGGCACGGCCGACCGCTAGCTGGCGGGAGGGATACTAGTGCGGCGAATTTGACGTTCCTATCCCATCGCCGCAAACGCGTTTGGGAACTTCAAATTCAAAGGCCGCACTAGGAATCAATAAGTTGCTAGTGCACCTTTGATTCCGAAGTTCGCAAACGGATGTGCCGCAATGGGATGCGAACTTCGGAATCGGTGCACTA
>Ga0209488_10001966_pt1 | contig 17330 bp, 15 predicted proteins | sample Rivendell_Oct201_8_FD_188349 | JGI IMG/M metagenome (GOLD analysis project Ga0209488, IMG submission 188349) | Vadose zone soil microbial communities from the Eel River Critical Zone Observatory, Northern California, USA -... | ecosystem: Environmental > Terrestrial > Soil > Vadose zone >...
TCAACCGTATCATCGAGCGTCAGCAGGCGACCGTCGTGCATATAGGGCGGCGAATTCTTGATACCACGGAGCGGGAAAGTTTTGATGGCTCCGTCGCCGACTGCATACATGCCGTTGATCATCTCCGGTTTGAAGAAGCGCTCGGTCTTGAGATCGTGCATCAAATTGTCGGTGTAGTACGGCGCGGCATGGCAGGCCCCGCATTGTCCCTTGCCGAAGAAGATGTCCTGCCCCCGCAGCTCGGCGGGCGTGGCCTTGCTCGGATCGAGCTTGCCGAACACGTCGAGCTTCGGTGCCGGCGGGAAACCCAGCTCCTCCTGGAATTCCGCCATCAGGTCGACCTGATTGATGCGATTGAGGGGATTCAAGCCCTTCTTGGCGGCGATCACGTGGTCACCGTCGAAATATGCTCCGGCCTGCTCGAACTGGGTGAAATCCTCGATGGTCTTGAGCGCGCGCTGCGAGCCGAACAGCCGCTGGATTTGCACGCCGCGCAATGGCGGGGTGACGATGCGATGGCGAGATTCCTGAGGACGGGCGTCGGGCGCAAGGTGGGTTGCTTTGTTAGTGTGGCCGTTCGAGTGACAATCGAAGCAGGCAGCGCCGCGGCTCGGCTTCTCCGTGCGGCGGTCCTCGGTCTCATTGTACTGCTGTTGTGGAAACGGCGTCACCAGAAGGCGCAAACCTTCGATCTGCTTGGGAGGGATAATGCCGTTGAACAGCTCGTAATAGTTCTCGATGGTGACGAGCTTCCCTTGCGAGACGTCGCCGAGATCGGTGCGCTGATTGAGGTACATCGCCGGCGGAAATTCCGGCAGGAAATGATCCGGGGTGTCGTACTCGACGTCGAAACGCGTGAGATCGCGGCCTTCTTGGCGCTTGATCTCGTTGATCAGAAAGTGCGGAAATACGAAACCGCCCTCCGAATGCTTCGGATGGGGTAACGGATAGAAGCCTTTGGGAAAGAGGTTCTGCTCGCGAATCTGTTCCGGAGTCAGGGCGGCGAGACTTTCCCAGCTCTTTCCCGCCGGAAGCTTGACTCGGACTTCCCCCTGCACCGGCTTGTTGCGGTCCATCGTCACGCCGGCAACGGGCCGATTGCTCAGGTCATACCGCTCGGCTAGCAATGCCATGTGCTCCCGAGTCACCTCCGGTTTCTGTGCAGACAGTCTGGCGAAGATCGACGAGAATGGCTCGGTGATGTCGATTGGCATGTAGCTCGTCTTGCCCCGGGGGCCTTGCTGCGCGTAGGCGGAACCCAGAGCTGCGATCACGGCGGCAGTTGCCGCTCCGGCCAGCAGTTTTCGGCTCTTCGTTAGGCTCATGTGCCGCTCCCTTTGACAAGGCGCCGGCAGGCGCAACCTGCCGCATCGGCGCCTTCGCAATGAGCTGCACCCTAACAGTTCCGATCTTTTCTAACTTTCGCTGGATTGCGGCATTTAAACCGCGCTTGCCGAAATTGGTCGATCGCTGCTGGGTCCGCAGCGCGGCTTCAGTTCGAGCCCGTGGAAATGCAGGTTGGTGCTACCGGTGGGCTCATGATAGCTCCGGCGCGAAGGTCGAAAATGGCCGGCATGTCAGGGACTGCGGGAAAGTCGGTGGGGCGGCGGCACCTTTCGCAACAGCGAGGGCATTCTCAATGCGGTTGAACGAGCGCACCCGCATGATGTCGCGCGGCTCTCAACGCGGCACTGACTTTGGCCGGAGTAAACGGCACCGAGCGCAACCGCACGCCGGTTGCCTCGAACACGGCGCTGCCGATCGTCGCAGGCACGACGGCACAGACTGCCTCGCCGCCGCCCCAGGGAGCCTCGTTCGGCCGCGGTCAATGAGGTCGATGACGACGTCCGGACCTCGGGAAACGTGAGGATCGGATAGCCCTGCAGATCGGCCGTGAGAAGTGCGGCGGCGCGGGCCTTGTGGCTCTCGACAGTTCTTGCCGCCATTGGAGGTGCGGCCGCGAAGAGCGGGACCGTCAAGCCGGTTCGCTGCGCGATCTTCCGTGCGAAGGACCACGCGACCTGTGCCCTTAGCGCTTCTAACGCATGGTTAGCGCAACGCCGCGCCAGCAATCCAAAATTGCTGCCCGCTGGCCGCGCGGGGTCAATCTGCGCATGCTCGCGGCCGGGAACCCACGCATTGAAGCGAGATACGCGCTCAATCTATATTTGAAGCAGCGTGGCGATGCAAAGTTTCGCGGTGTCGACGACCTCTATCGCCTCGGTCTACGAAGCAGGAACGTCGCATCGCCGAGCGCCGAAGGGATTTGGCCCGCTCGCAGGCGAGCCATAGGTGCTTCCTGCGAAGGCAGAGGGATTGATGGTTACGGCCTTGTTGCGAAGAGGAACGCGGCATTGCCGTGATTCGCTCATCGTGTGGCAACACAATAGGAGTGTTGGCGGATAGTCAGCGCTGCATATGCAAATTCATGAGCTCGGGCGGTGGCATCATATTGTCGTTCAAGTTTGCCATGATCCACAGCGAGCCGACGACCACCAGGGTCACGATGAGCACGCCAAACGCAAGCGCCAGCACGTTGTTGGTGTTGTCCGGTCCGGTGGTGATGTGGAGGAAGAAGACGAGGTGAACCCCCATCTGCGCTATGGCGAGCACGGCAAGGCCGAGCGGAATTCCGGGTCCCCAGAGCAGCGAGGTGTTGGCGACCCAAAAGGACGTAACTGTGAGCAATACGGCTAGAGCTAGTCCGATCGTGTAGACGACCACGTCGGACGGCGCTCTCTCTTCCGGCGCGGGTGAGGCTGGGCTGTCTCCCGGTGCACGATCGTACTGCGTTTCCGTCATGGGCGGCCTCCCATCAGATAGACGACCGTAAATAGCCAAATCCAAATGATGTCGAGTGCGTGCCAGAACAAAGCAAAACAGAGCAGGCGCCGCTCCACGGTGGCCCGAAAACCCTTAGTTGCGACCTGCGCCATCATCACTGCCAGCCAGATTAGTCCGACGGCAACGTGCAGGCCGTGGCAGCCGACAAGTGTGAAGAAGGCGGAAAGAAAGGCGCTGCGTTGCGGCGTCGCGCCGGCCGCAATCATTCCGGCGAACTCGCGAAGCTCAAGAGCGAGAAACGCCGCACCAAGCACGAAGGTAACCAGCGCAAAGAAATAAGTTCCAAAACGACGTCGTGACCCAATTGCCACTGACATCAGTCCACACGTATAGCTCGAGACGAGAAGACAAGCGGTTTCGATCGCGACGCTGACTTGATTGAACAGCTCCGCGCCGGTCGGTGCGCCAGCCGTTGCACGCACGAGGACCGCATAGGCAGCAAAGAGCGCCGAGAACATTACGATGTCGCTTAACAGGAAGATCCAGAAGCCATACGCGACAACGACCCGCTTTGGAGCGGGCCCGGCTTCGCTCGCGTCAGGGAGCGCGTCAGTATGGACATCATCGAGAGCGACAGCGATGTTCATAGGGCAACCTCGGCCTGGTGACGCCGATCGAACTGGGCGATCCGCTCAGCCGGGATCTCAACCTCCTCTTCATCGCGGAATGCGAAGACAAGGATCGTCACGAGTGCGCCGACCACTCCGAGAGCGGCCATCCACCAGATGTGCCAAATCAGCGCAAACCCGCTGACAACGGCAAAGAATGCGGTGATAAAGCCGGTTGCGCTGTTTTTCGGCATTTCAATCGGCTCGTACTCGCGCGCTTGCGCCGCATCGTGGGGGTGTGCGCGCGCGGACTGTTTCCTGTTCCAATAGGCGTCTATCCCAGTGACTGACGGCAGGACGTTAAAATTCCAGGCAGGTGGCGGCGAAGGCGTGGACCATTCCAGCGTACGGCCGTTCCATGGATCGCCTGTCACATCGCGGTGCCGCTCACGGGCGCGGATCGACACGACGATCTGGATGATCTGGCAGATTATGCCTGCCAGAATGACCAAGGCGCCAATCGCCGCCACCAGCAGCCACGGTTGCCAATTCAGATTGTCGTAATGCTGCATGCGCCGGGTCATACCCAGCAGGCCCAGCACATAGAGCGGCATGAAAGCCAGGTAAAAACCCGTTAGCCAGCACCAGAACGAGGCTCTGCCCCACCGTTCGTCGAGCTTGAAGCCGAACGCCTTGGGAAACCAATAATTGTAACCCGCGATTGCGCCGAACACTGTCCCGCCGATGATGACGTTATGAAAATGCGCGACCAGGAACAGACTGTTGTGCACCTGGAAATCGACCGGCGGCACGGCCATCAGCACTCCGGTCATACCGCCGATTGCGAACGTGACCATGAATCCGAGCGACCATAGGACCGGTACCGTGAATCGAACGCGGCCCCCCCACATCGTGAACAGCCAGTTGAAGACTTTGACGCCGGTGGGTACCGCGATGATCATCGTCATAATGCCGAAGAAGCCGTTGACGTCTGCGCTGGCGCCCATGGTGAAGAAGTGATGCAGCCAAACGAGGAAGGAAAGGACGCAGATGGCCATAGTGGCCGCAACCATGGAGCGATAGCCAAACAGCGGCTTGCCGGAAAAGGTCGCGATGACCTCGGAAAACACGCCGAACGCCGGCAAGACCAAGATGTAGACCTCCGGGTGACCCCAGACCCAGAACAGATTGACGTACATCATCGCGTTGCCCTGGGCCTCGACCGTGAAGAAGTGGAAATCAAGATAACGATCGAGCAACAGCATCGCAAAAGTCGCGGTCAGAACTGGAAATGCCGCCACAATAAGCAAGTTGGTGGCGAGCGCTGTCCAGCAGAAGACCGGCATCCGCAAATACCCCATTCCTGGTGCCCGCATCTTTAGAATCGTCGTGACGAAATTTATCCCCGTCATCAGCGTACCGACCCCTGAGATTTGCAGCGCCCAGAGATAGTAGTCGACACCGACGCCGGGCGAGAATTGCAGCTCGCTCAGGGGCGGATAAGCCACCCAGCCTGTTTTCGCGAATTCCCCGACAGCCAGAGAGATATTCGTCAACAGTATGCCTGATGCCGTCAGCCACAGGCTCACTTGGTTCAATGTCGGGAACGCAACGTCGCGGATACCAAGTTGCAGTGGGACCGCAAAGTTCATCAAGCCAATCATAAACGGCATCGCCATGAAGAAGATCATGATCGTTCCGTGGGCCGAGAAAATCTGATCAAAATGCTCCGGCGGCAGATATCCTTGCGCGCCGCCGGCCGCGACCGCCTGCTGGGCACGCATCATGATTGCGTCGCTGAACCCCCGCAGCAGCATGATCAGCGCCAGCACGCAATACATCACGCCGATCCGCTTATGGTCGACCGATGTCAGCCACTCGCGCCACAGGTAGGGCCAATGTCCCTTCAGCGTGACCCACCCAAGAACGAGCGCGATGGCCAGGATCATCAATGCCGAGGCGATCATGACGATCGGCTGGTCGAACGGGATCGCGGTCCAGCTGAGCTTGCCGAATAGATTCATTTTTCAGCTCTTTTTGACATCGGATGAATGGCCGAGGGTGGGTCGTTCGGCCGCATTCCGGCAGTCAAGATGCCGTTGAACAAATTGGGAGCGACGGCACCAAAAGAGAAAGGCTCAACCGCTTTGCTTGGCTTGGCCAGAGCGGCATAAGCTTGTGTGTCGAGCACCGGACCAGCGCTGTGAGTTGCATCCACCCACTGCGAAAAGTTTTCAGCTGGGACCGCATCGACATTAAACCGCATATCGGCAAAGCCGTTGCCGCTGTACTGGGCCGATAGACCCCGGTATGTCCCAGGAAGATCGGCCTGCAGCTGAAGGCGCGTCACCATTCCCGCCATGGTGTAGATCTGGCTGCCGAGCTGCGGCACGAAGAAGCTATTCATCACCCCCGAGGAGGTCAGCTCGAAGCTGACTGGCTTACCGATCGGAATGGTGAGCTGATTGACGGTCGCAACGCCCTGGTCGGGGTAGATGAACAGCCATTTCCAGTCGAGCGAGACGACCTGGACGGTGACGGGCTTGATTGTGGAGACGATCGGCTTGCGCGGATCGAGGTCGTGCGAGCCAACCCAGGCGACGCCGCCAACCAGGAGCACCGTCATGGCAGGAATCGACCAAACGAGCATCTCGAGTCGGCCGGAATACTCAAAATCGGGCAGGTAGCGGGCGCGCTTATTGGACGAGCGAAACCAATAGGCGACGCCGAGGGTGGCGAGAATCGTCGGGATCACGATCGCCAGCATAATCCCGAGTGAGTTGAACATGATCTGTCGTTCGGCGGCAGCGATGGGGCCCTTCGGATCGAGGACGCCTTCAGTGCAGCCGCCGAGTGTCGCGGCGCTGACTAGGACGACGGCTAGTAAAATGTACCGCATGCTAGACCTCGCCTGCCCTCATGCAGGCAGAACTGCACCCGAACCGGAGTGGCCGTGCTGACCATTCGGCTTGTCCGGTTTCGACGGCAGTCCAAGAAAAACGGGCGGACAGAGGGGATGACTGTCGATTGCTGCCGCCGCTGGTTAGGAGCGCCGCAAAGAGTACGAACAGGTAGACAATGGAAAACCCGAACAGGCGGTGGGCGGCCTGCCGATCGGTCTCCCTGCTCCTGCGCAGCTGGACGGCGAGCACGACAAGGATCGCTCCGCAGATGACGGCCGTCGCGCCATAGATCGGGCCTGCAAACCCGAATACCGACGGAAGCAATGAAATTGGCACCAAAAGGACGCTATAGATGAGGATCTGCCGCGTTGTTGCGGCCCTTCCGGCAACAACCGGCAGCATGGGGATGCCCGCATGGGCATATTCGTTGGTACGATTGAGCGATAGCGCCCAGAAATGAGGCGGCGTCCACAGAAAGATCATAAGAAATAAAACGAGCGGCTCGAACCCGAGCTCTCCAGTTGCCGCTGTCCAGCCAATCACGGGTGGAAGCGCGCCGGCAGCGCCCCCGATGACGATGTTCTGTGGCGTGTTCCGCTTCAGCCAGACCGTGTAGACAACGACATAGAAGAAGATCGCGAAGGCGAGGAGCACTGCCGCTTTAATGTTAACGGCGATACCAAGAACGGTTACGGCGCCGCCGGCAAGAGCAAGCCCGAATGCAAGCGCCTCTGTCCGCGACACCCTGCCACCAGGAATTGGCCGCATCGCAGTGCGTGTCATCAGGGCATCGACATCGGCGTCGTACCACATGTTGAGCACGCCGGCGGCGCCAGCCCCCGCGGCAATTGCGAGGACTGCAACGGACTTCAGGAATGGGTCGAGCTGAACTGGTGCAATCATCAATCCAACAAGCGCAGTGAAGACAGCAAGCACCATCACGCGTGGTTTCATCAGCGTGATGAAATCAGGTAAGCGGGAACTGAGTTGTACAGTTGGTGTTGCTCTTTCGCCTCCAATACGCGCTGAGGCCGGCAGCGGGCGCGAGACGAGAACCGCTGAGATTTCCATTTACAATTCTCCTCAGAGATTCGTCTTCGCGAGATCAACGCACATGGATCGAGCGACTCCATGGATGTGCGTAACCCCAGCAGTCACGACAGTCTCCGCAAACTGGCCTGCAACGATTCTCACGAAAGTGGCTCCTGATCAGAATTGCGCCAAACCGGGATAGCTCGCACGCAAATTGCAGTCGTCGGCTGAGATGCCGTGCTCGAGCAGCCCCTTTGAGACTAGGCACCTTGTCGCGCGGTCGCTTCTTCCGGATTGCTGTGATTGCCCGAGCCTTGCGTCGACAATCTGTGTCGCAAAGTGTTCCCAGCCCGCCGTATCTTGGCCATCGCGGGTGACGACGAATTGGCGCGATCGGTTACCCGCTCTCGTCAGTGCCGCGTAGCCTCGCGGCTATGGCCGTCCTATTTTTTTCGGCGAGAGCCGACCTTCGATCCTTCCATTCAAGCAAGACTTTGAAATCGAGGGCAAGCCGGAACAAGTGTCACGCGCCAAGATCATGTAGAAGATCAGTGGGAGCTCCACTCACGCGACTCAGGAGAAAGCCATGCGGAAATTCATTGTGGTGATGTTGACATATGGTGGCATTGCAATTTGGTCTGGATCCTCGTTCGCCCAGTCAGCGGATCGGAGGAACACGGCAGAGCCACGGGAGCAGGAAACCTTCTGCTATGAAGGCGACGGCCCCGCCGAATGTATACCGACGAGCGACCGTCAGTATAATGAGTGCGCCAACCTCGCGGCCGAGCGAGGGTGGCAAAGGGAGGCAGGACGCGGATACGAATTCTTCATTTATCAGTGCCTGACCGGAAAGGTTCCAGAGTAGATAGCTCGTTCACCAACGATGGCCCAGAACCCGAGGCGCTTCGATGCGAACCGAGAAACTTGCGCCTCGATCTCGCCTGCGGACACCCGGCTTATCGATCCGGTAGACTCGGACCGGCCCCGAGTAGGCAGGAGGAAAGATTATATCAGTATTTGATACCGCCCAGTACACGCCCGCAATAATGATAGTGTCTTCTCAAAGGTCTTGATCGAAGCAGGGCGTCAATCCTTGCTGCCTTCCGCGGTGTACCAAAGAACAAGACCCAGCAGAATAACGCCCGGCGTGAGCACGAGCATAAGCCCAATTCCAATTGAATGCAGAGCTGTCATCTCGAAGCTTGTGATCCCAATGGCAGCTCGATCCTCACCGTTCCGTTCTGCGTAGATTGATGGTCATCGTCGTCTTGGCTTGCGAAGCTCATTCTTCGCTTAGGCCGCACAGTTGCCCGGGGCTTGCGCCTCTCACCTGAACCACCGGCGTGAGGTGAGCCGGCGAGGCTCGGTGCTGTAATCAGCAAACTGCAGGCACCGGTACGGGCCCTTTCACCGCTGAAAATAGCCGTCGGTGAGCGTCTGCAGGAAGCTGACTAGCGCGCTTTCCTCCTCGTCCGAAAGCCCAAGCCGTCCCATGAACTTGGTGTTCATGTTGTCAGTGGACTCTGGCGCAGGCCAGCACGTGGTGCCCTCCCCGAGATCTTTGGGGCCGCAGCGTTGCAGGACGTCGCGCGTGTTGTAGAAATGCACGACCGATTTCAGGCTCTTGAAGTAGCCGTTGTGTCCATAGGCTTTGACAAAACTTGGGTAAGGCCGCTTGTCCACGTTGCGCAGCGTTGGCACCCGAACTCGCCCCATGTTCTCCGCTGCCAGGGGGCGCCAGCGAGCATCAACGGCGGAAGGGTGGCTGAGAAGGTTGCGCTCAGTGAGAAAACCGCCGACGCCGGGGTCGACATACTGTGCTCCTGTCGGATTTGCGGCATAGCCTCGCTCATCCGGTTGTTGCTCGGCGTAGTAGGGGAGCATCGGATTTGCGGGAGTTCCGATATTGCTAGCTGTGAAATCAGTGAACAGCGGATCTTCGCCAGGGCCGCCGTCGCGGTGGCAGTTGTTGCATTTCGCTTTGCCGCGAAACAGCGCGTAGCCCACCTGCTCCTGCGGCGTGAACTGCGCCTTGTTTGCCATAACGGCATCGAACTTGGAGGTGAAAGCTGTTACCTCACCTGAGATCTCGTAGTTGGCGATTGACTGCGCCATCTGATCGAACGTGGCAGCGGCGCGGCCGCGATCGAGCTTTGTGAGGTGGACAGGCATCGGATCGTTCGCAGGTGGGGGCCCGGGCTGACTACAGACATCCTCCACATCACTGGGCCATTGGATAGCGAACGCCTGCGCGCCCCATACACCTTCGAACAGCGTGCGGTACGGCCGCTGTGAGGCGCGGTACACCGCGCAAGCGAAATCAGCCAGCCCCATTTCAACGGGGTTTGTCGGTGGTCCCTCTGCCTGCTCGGCCGCGGGATTGCCGAGCCGACGGCCGGTAGCACGCATGTCCCAGAAATTGCCACCTACCAGATCGCCCTGGCCGGGATTGTAATGCAGAACGGGCGACAACGGGGCGTAGGCGTGAGACTGTGGCTTGCGGTTGCTGAAACGCGTGCGCACTGAACCGGGGTAGGAGCCCGTCGTGCGGTTAAGCTCTGACACCGGGCCGGTGAAGCCGATCTCGGGCATGTGACAAAACGCACAGGCCTCATTGCGGTTCACCGAGAGCTGCTTGTCGTAGAGCATCGCTTTACCAAGCAGCTCAATTTGTTGCACCTCGTTATTCGGCGATGCGGCCAGCCGCTCAAGAGTGTCTGCCTCGATCCGATCGATCTCGGCCTCGACTTCTGCAATTTCCTTCAGGGCGGCGGGCGAAAGCGTTACGCTTGGCCGTTGCGCCCATACTGCAGCGCTACCGACCGTCGCAGCTATGGCTATGCCGGCTGCGGCAATCCTGCCGTTCGTTCGGCGCGACCTCGTCAGTAGAAACATCATTCCGGAAAACGGTCCCATTTTCTTGCGCGCCCTTAGCCCGTGAACACGTTACCGACGCGAGACTGCCCTCATCCCATTGTTCCTGCCCTCGCGTTACCGCGTGATGCAAGCCGGAGCCTTCGCTCCAGGCTTGCAACGCAGAGACGACCAATAGAAACTTTACTAGCAGGCGCCGCCCGGGCAGGGATCCCTTGCCAGCTGGCTGCGAATGAACGGATCCGGATCGGTCCCCACATAGCGACCGTCGACGTAGACATTCCAATTTCGATGCGCCGAATGCGCCGCCACCTGCTGAATATAGGCGTCAGAAATTGCGCGCGATGTGGTTTGCGCGAAGGCTGGCGAAGCCAGAACCGCCGTCAAGGCGAATACGACGCCAATCATCGCTTTCGTTGACATGATTGCTTCTCCTGCAAAGTTTCAACCGACGAGGGACCATTCCCTGCCCGCTGATACTCGGCCAGATGGGTTGATAGCTCCCGCGCCGCTATAGGATTGCTTCGAAGGCGAATCTCTTTTGCGCAATATGAAATAAAACGTAGCATTCGCATTTCCTGGGACGGTTGTCGCCTGATCAAAGCTCAGTTCGCGATTTCGAAAAGTCGCACCTCGTCGAAAGGCTGACGCAAGAAATCCGCTGCTCCGGCGTTCTTCACTCGCTCTCGGACCCGATTCTCCTGGAACAGAGTTCTAAAGGTAATCCGCGTCCAGGCGCCTCCTGCGTGCTTATCACGGGGTTTGCCGCTGCTGGTCCGCCCTCAAGGAATGCAACCGGACAGGATCCTCGACTGCTCAAATTCCGTAGAAGGATGTACCAGAATAGGCAGTAAATGGCTTTGGTCCAATTGCTGCATTTGGCCCTGCTTTGCTCCGATGTCCGACTGAGTTTCCATCCTTCTCTCGATCGTGCTGATTTGACTGCTAGCTCGGCCTTTATCAGTGCTATTGTTCGGGTATATAATAAACCGCGGGCGGGATTGAAAATCGCCCGGACGCCAAGTGACTCCGGAATGCCAGTGAGATGAACTCCAAATCGCCGTCGTCAGCATTGCCTGGCGTTCCGGGCCTGGTTGCGGTCTTTACCGGGCTATTTGCGATCGCAGTCTTCATCATCGACACTGTGACACCTCTCGATATCGCGGTGGCGGTGCTCTATGTGGTCGTCGTTTTATTGGCTGCCCAGTATTTCAGTCGCCGCAACGTGTTGATCGTGGCGCTTGGATGTATGGCGCTGACGTTGCTGAGCTATGCGCTGACGCACGAGCCTGAGATTGATGAAGCTGCGGGAAGATGTCTCGTGAGCATTGCCGCAATCGGGGCTACTACGTTCCTCGCATTAAAGAACCAGTCAGCGAATGTCGTTCTCAGTGAGCAGGCGCGGCTCCTTGATCTCACCCACGACACGGTTTTCGTCCGCGACATGAATGATGTCATAACTTACTGGAACTCTGGCGCCGAGCAGCTGTACGGCTGGAGCCGGTACGATGCGATCGGCAGAGTCACTCGTCAATTGCTGAAGACTGTGTTCCCGACGCCGCTGCAGGAAATTACAGCGGAGTTGCTCCGGACCGGCCGTTGGGAGGGTGAGCTGGTTCATACGAAACGAGATGGCAACACCGTCACTGTGTCGAGCCGATGGTCATTGCGGCAGGACGAACGTGGCCAACCCATTGGGACCCTGGAAACAAACAATGACATCACGGAAGGCAAGCGCTCGCAGGACGCCTTGGACCGCGCGCAGACGGAACTTGCACACATCAATCGAGTGGTGACACTCGGTGAGCTGACGGCTTCGATCGCCCACGAAGTTAACCAACCACTTACCGGCATCGTCACGTCCAGTGGGGCCTGCCTTCGATTGCTCGACCACGGTTCACTGGATCTGACCGAGCTTCGTGAAGCCCTCCAGTCCATCATCAATGATGCAATGCGTGCGAGTGAAGTGGTCCAGCGTATCCGCGCTTTGTCAAAGAAGACCGATCCGCAGAAGGCCGCGCTGGACGTCAGCGATATCATCAGTGATGCCATCCGCCTGCTCCAGCGCGAGCTCTCCGATCATCATGCCTCTGTGCATCTGGAGCTCACGCCGACTCTCCCGCAGGTCATCGGCGATCGAATTCAACTACAGCAAGTCATGATAAACCTCGTGATGAACGGGCTGGAAGCGATGGCGGATGTCATCGAGCGTCCGCGCAGGATCGTGATCCGTTCGAGCCAAACCGAACCAGACCGGGTGCTGGTCGAAATTCAAGACGCAGGACGCGGCGTTGAGCCCCAGAACTTGGACCGTCTTTTCAACGCTTTCTTTTCCACCAAGCCAAATGGGATGGGAATGGGCCTATCGATCTGCCGTTCGATCGTTCAAGCACATGGCGGAAAGATCTGGGCTTCGTCAAATCCTGACGGAGGCACGACTTTTCGGCTCACCTTGCTCTGTGCTGTGGATGCTCACGGCTGAAATGAGGCATTATGTTGCTCGACAAGTGATGACCATGGCAACTGAACATCAGAAATCCCTTGTGCTGGTTATCGACGATGACCCGTCAGTGCGTAACGGACTGACGCTCCTGTTCCGATCCGTAGGTTTTGAAACGAGAGCGTTCGGTTCAGCTCAGGAATTCCTCCAGAGCACGCTTCCAGACGTTCCCAGTTGTCTGGTCCTCGACGTCAGATTGCCGGGACAGAGTGGATTGGACTTTCAAGCCGAGTTGGTTACCCGCATCCCGATCATTTTCATGACGGGGCACGGCGATATCCCGATGACGGTTCGGGCCATGAAAGGGGGGGCGGTCGACTTCCTGGCCAAGCCATTTCGCGACCAGGACATGCTGGATGCTGTTGCGACAGCAATCGAGCGAGACCGAAAACGGCGCGCGAGCGAGAAGATCCTGTCCGACCTGCGGGCCCTGTTTGAGACTCTGAGCCCGCGCGAGTGCGAGGTGATGGCACTGGTCTCGTCCGGGTTGATGAACAAGCAGATCGCAGCGGAATTGAACCTCGCCGAGATCACCGTTAAGATCCATCGCGGTCGTATCATGAAGAAAATGCACGCACGTTCTGTTGCCGATCTGGTAAAAATGGCTGAGGCCCTCGGTGTGCGACGCACAAATCAGAAGTGATGAGGCCCTCGGTGTGCGGCGCACAAATCAGAAGTGATAGCGATAACAAACCTATGTATGATTTCCCATCGCGCCTCGGAGGCACATTTATTTACGTACTGGCAACGATTGCATGAAGGTAGGTTTACTTGACCCAAGTTCCCGCGATTTCAATCATCGATGATGATGATTCGGTTCGGGCGTCGACTGGCCGGCTGGTTCGGTCGCTCGGACTGATCACGCATACGTTCGCCTCAGCCAAGGATTTCCTGGACTCACCGCAGCTGACCGGCACATCCTGCCTGATCGTGGACGTCCAAATGCCGGCTATGACGGGAATCGAACTGCAAGACCTGTTGCGCTCGCAAGGCCGCTCCGTTGCGATGATTTTCATTAGCGCCCTCCCCGACAAGAGCATCAAGGCGCGAGCGCTTGAAGGCGGTGCCCTTTGCTTTCTGAACAAACCTTTCCAGCCAGCCGCATTAATTGAATGCATCAATGTCGCGTTGAGCCGGTGCAATGGCAACTAGGCACTAAATTGGCGGTTACCATAAGGAGTCCAGGGCCAATTCAGCGCGAACCGACAGCATCGGTTTGCTGCCCCTGTCCCGTCTCGTACGGGATTTTTGCATCGCGCGCTATTTCGAGGCAAGTCAGGAGCTCGACGTAGCTGGGATGATAGTTCCTGCTCTGATCAGTGCACATCGCTTTGTCTTGCGCTGGGAATTGTCCCCATTCCTTCATCAGATCGTCGCGCGCTGCTCTCTCGTCCTCAAGACAGGTCTGTTGCGACATGTCCGCTATGTCCGCCGCTTGACAACCGGGACGGACATCGAGATTCGGGACTTCGTCGGCGGCGACGAGCTGAGAATCGCGGACGGTCCGCACGAACCGTGCTCCCCCGAAAGACGCCTGACGCTGCGCATCCGCATTATATCCGTTGATGCGCGCAGCGTTGTTGACCGCAAACGCCGGCGATGCCAGAACGGCCAAGGCGACAACAACGCCCGTCATTGCTTTCAGAGACATCGGTTGAGCCCTTTCGTAAATCTCAAAACAGGAACGCCTGCGAGCGATCTTCAATTAAGCGGTCGGCGACATATTGCTATCGTACGCTAGGTTGACCGCCAATTCTGTTTTGGTTTCTGAAATATATACTTTTGTTTGCCTTTGCCGGTTGCACAACACCAAACGCGATCACGGCAATCTCGCCAAAGCAATGGGCCGCTCCAGCACTACATCCCGGTCATAGCGAGAGATCTGGAGAACCATCATGAAATTTGGTGCAATCATCATCGGCCTGCTCTTGGCGGCGGAGCTGTCACTCTCAACATCCGCCCCGCCGGCGATAGCGATCACTGAAGCGCCCACAATCCAGCATGTAGCGGCCCCGTTAAGCGAGCATGCCCCGCCGGCTGAGATTTGCAGCGAAAATGACCCCAATCAGCTTTCCGATTGGAGCGATCGTCCCGGCAATCCATGCTGGCCTTGTGTCAGCGGCGATGAGAGCATGACAAGCGCGTATTCGATATCGGAAGTGAGGCCCTATTGCCAGTGAGACTCCAGATACCCTCTCGTGACAATTGAGTGGCTCCGCTCTGTCCTCGCCTCGATACCGCTTTGCGCCGCTGTTGTGAGAATAGTGCACGCTAGGCGAACAATCAGGCCAAATCTGATCTATGAGGTCCACGGCCTGGATTGAGCCAAGCAACGCTCATTGTGCAGCAGACCTCCCGCGCTTTGCAGTTCTGTGTGTCCTCGACCAGAACTCGCAACAAATACGCATCACTCGAGCGATTTGCGATCAGAGTAAGGGAATGCGAAGCGCCGATCCCAGCAAGCAGAGGCTTTCGGCAGCAACAAGGAGCAATAGCCTTTAGCGCTCAGCCACTACGTATTGCTCAGTCATCAACCTAATTCAGTCAAATGGAGTTCACATGAACAAATGTCTGAAGCGGATGCCCCTGATCGCCGTCCTGGCAATGGCGCTGGGAACTGGCTTCGCTGCGACAGATGCACTTGCCCGAGGGGGCGGTGGAGGCGGCGGGCACGGTGGCGGGGGCGGCGGCGGCCACGGTGGCGGTGGCGGGGGCGGTGGCGGCCATATGGGGGGTGGTATGGGAGGTGGACACATCGGCGGTCATGTTGGCGGCGGCTTCGGTGGTGGCCGTTTTGGCGGCGGCCTTGGAGGCGGTCACTTTGCTGGCGTCGGTCATGGCGGCCACATCGGTGGGATCCACGGTGGGCGCCCCGGACTGCGCCACCATTTCGGGGGCGTCGGCGGCTACGGCTACTGGCCCTACGACTATTCTGACGACGCGTACGCTTACGGCGACTGCTACCAGACCCGTCGTTATCACACCCGGACGGGCTGGCATACGCATCAGGTCTACGTCTGCGATTGACCTGAAGCTAAATCGGAAAGCACGCGGATTCTGTAGGATGGGCTTTTCTGCGGCAAGTCCATAGATCGATTTCGGGCCTGAACGGAGCGTGCTTTTCGAACTCATCTCGAGCAGCGCACCATTCCTGCTGCAAAGCCTGTGCGGGTACAGCCCGTCAGGAACCGGCCCCGCTTGGTCGCGCATCGGACTTCGTGCCGAGCACGCGCGGCTTTTGACAGTCGACGCTCTACCTCACGTCACCATCATGCGCCAAGGCGGATTTCAGTGTGTCGGCGCTATGTTGCAATGCCTGCCGTTCCTCGTCGGACATTGCGGGTTCCAGGGTTTGTAGGACGCCCGGGCGCCCAACAATTGCGGGCAACGACAATGTCACTCCATAAGCTGGATTGTAGCACCCAATCGGGATAATGGCCCGTTCGTCGCGAACGACAATCTCGGCTATGCGAGCCGATACCATACCGATGCCGTATTGGCTGGCGCCGTTACCCTCGATGATCGCAATATTGGCGTAGCGCACATCGCGCTCGATTGAACGGCGAAAGTCATTGATGGGAAGATCGCGTTGCGTCAACGCATCCAGCACCGGGCGTCCACCGATCCTCGCCGACGACCAGAGGTAGACTTGCGACGTGCCGTGCTCGCCGAGGACCGTGGCGTCGACCGAGGCCGGACTCACACCAAGCCGCTCGCCGAGGTGCACGCGAAAGCGCAGGCTGTCCAGATAGGTGCCCGTGCTCAGCACGCGGTCGTGATGCGCAAGGCCGCGTGCAATGTCGGCAAGCGGATCCGGTGGATCTGTAACCACAAGGATGACGGCGTCCGGTGCTGCCTCAGCTACACGTGGGATCAGGGTCTTATAGACGCCACGATTGATGTCGAGAAGCTTCAACCGGCCCGCCGCATCGCTGCGGTCGATAGCACCCCCTCCCTTTTCATTAACGCCGGCGGTGACCATGACGAGCGCGGCGCCCGCAAGCTCATCGAAATCCCCGTCCCAGATGTCGCCTATTGGCGATAGCGAAGCCCCATAGCGGATATCAGTCGCAACTGCCCTGGCGCGTTCGCGCGTCCGATCGACAAGCACGACCTCTCGGACCGTGCCACGCATGACAAGAGCTAGCGCGCACGCCGAGCCGACCGCGCCGGTCCCGACAATTCCGACTCTCATCATTAGCTCCTCGATCGAACTTGGCAGATCGTGTTCATTCAGCAGGCAAAGCAACCGGATCCGCGGAGGGCGCCCGCGTCCTCTTACCTCGGAACATCCAGGTCTGCAGCCGATCGAGGTAGATGTAGACGACCGGCGTCGTATAGAGCGTCAGGATCTGCGACAGAGCGAGGCCGCCGACGATGGTGTAGCCGAGCGGTTGACGAAGCTCCGAACCAACTCCGGTACCCAACATCATCGGCACGCCACCGAGCAGCGCCGCCATCGTGGTCATCAGGATCGGCCGAAAGCGCAGCAGGCAGGCCTTGTAGATCGATTCCTCCGCGGTCAAGCCCTCGCTGTGTTCGACTTGCTGGGCAAAATCGACCAGCATGATGCCGTTCTTCTTAACGATGCCGATGAGCAGGATGATGCCGACGATCGCGATCACGCTC
>Ga0209488_10001967_pt1 | contig 17313 bp, 22 predicted proteins | sample Rivendell_Oct201_8_FD_188349 | JGI IMG/M metagenome (GOLD analysis project Ga0209488, IMG submission 188349) | Vadose zone soil microbial communities from the Eel River Critical Zone Observatory, Northern California, USA -... | ecosystem: Environmental > Terrestrial > Soil > Vadose zone >...
TGGCGCAGGACGTTGAACATGATGGCCCTCACTTTCCCCCCTGTTAGGCTCGGTAACCTTGAATGCAGGTGATATTCACCCAATGAACCGAGCGAGTATTCACTGGTCGCTCCATCCCTCTTCTAGAATAGGCAAACCTGCTTGCGCCTCTCCCAACAGGCCATCCTTGTCTACCCTAGGAATGTGAATGATCGCGTTTTGTGACTCATCCCAGAACCATCAATTCTGGAGGTGAAATTGGAGAAAGACAATCTAAGCGAGTGTATTCAGGGTACTAGGGGATCAGACCGGACATCATAGGATTAAAAGGGATCAGTGGCACATTGGTGACAGACCAGGTAAGTACGGAACGAGAAACAAGCGGGATGCTCGATAAGCCAATGAACAGTGACATATTCATATTCTTACACAAAGGATGGGGCGGACTCAGGGGAAATCTGCCATGTCAAGTACGATCACCACTTTGTATCGTCCAGCGGTGAGGCCTGGTTCCATTCGGATCATATAAATCCGTGAAGCTGGATCGCGCACGTAACGACTGGCGAGCCGTCGGAGATTCTCTCCCGCTCCTGCTTGCTGGTCAAGAACGGGGGTGGCAGGGTGAGTTGGTGCATTAGGAAATGCGGCTTGGTTAAGGCCTGGCTCAAAGCCAGGAGCATGGTCAAAGACGTCATTTGGTTGATTCTCCTGCGGCGAAAGTTTGAGACAAGAATATGTGCGGGAAGACAAGTTAGAGCACACAGGAACAATGACTTGCTCGTGTTCTCGTAGTCTTTGAGCAAATCCTCGATTAGGATACATATATTGAACTGCCGGATCCTGATGTGCCGTGAGTTAATAAGATCGAAACTACACATGAGGATACAATCACTCACGCCTGGCGGTGGAGGGTAGTTTACCATGTCATAATTCTCCGCGTTGAGGTGATGCGGGTCTTGTGGTGTACCTTGGACATTCCAGGTGGTCAGGGGTTCACCTTCCCATCCACCTTCGAGTTGGCCATTTTCCCAGGCGGGCAGTATCTAAAGAACACGGTGAAAATATAGATAAGCACGGAGTCACGGTGTAAAGGGCGAATGTCAGGGTATCAAAGCTGACCTCAGCGCTGTGCTGCAGATGACTAGGCTGCTGGCGTTGAACGGGAGGAGCATACTTGGAGTGCCCGGAGAAGTGATTAGCTTGCGGTGGTTCTCTACTGGCCATGGGAACGATACTGTAGATTTAGTTGTGGATGAATGCCTACCGGCGTTCGACCAGAGGAAAGTTTTTCTGCTTTTATTGAACTCTGGTGTGGGTCACTCGCGACACCCCTGGACATCATGGGGCGATAGGAAGAACGGCTTGCGCCGAGTATTCGCTTTCTCCCATGCATGTTCCGGTCGCGCCGGCCTACTGGCAAGTAACAACAACAGGGGTGTTCAGTTGCGCCGGCCCTCAGACCAGGTAATATCAATACGGCATAGCTTTAAAGGCTCCATGCGAAGTTACGTGGCTGTTAGTGGGCACTGGGTACTAGTAACTTTGCGCCGGCGCCGGCCGAAGCACCGAGGGGGTTGCGGCCCCGTACAGATTATGTCTAATAGGTTGCAGGCCATCTAGGACCCGTTGACAGCTCGGCTGGCATGATAGGTGTCCGAGTCCACGGGCAGAAAAATGTGATCTCCTATATTATAAGTCTTGTCTGATGAGAAGAGAAAGATCACTGGGATAGAACAGAAAAGGAGATCTCGATCTGTGCCAGATGTTCAACTGTTGCTATAGATGTAGAATGCGCTGCGTCCCCCCTTAGCACTACACTATTGCTGAATAATACATCCCTTCTTGTCCGGTTTTCCTCCCTTTTCCTGGTTCCCCCGTTCCTGTCCCTCCCCCTTGGGTTGCCTGTTCTCTCCTTCACGTTCCAGGGGAGGGCGGTTCCTGCTCCGTCCTTCCGCGGTTCCCATGATCGTCCTTCTGTCATTCCCTCCCCTCAGTACCAGTGGTCCCTTTCCCGTGCTTGCCAATCTCCCCATCTCCCCTCTCCCCCCATCGTTGTTTCCTTCTCCTGTGTCTCCCGGTTACCTATCACTCCTCTCTCACACTTCATATCTGGCCTCCCCACACTTCTTCTCTCCCCTCTCTCGGTCTTTCCCTCTCAGACCATCAAATTTCTAGCCCCCAATCTTCCGTGATCTCCACGAACGATATCGCCCTATCAGTACTCCCGCCCCCACCCCCACTAACCGAGGTTCATCTTGTCATACTGCCCTGCCTCTCCGCCCCCGCCCCATTTTTCCTTTGTCTGCATGCATCACCGATCGGATCAATTCGTGCCTCGTTGACAGAAGTATTTACAGGCAGACCGTTTACTGGTGTAATCTTTATGATAATAAGACAAAAATATCGTCGCATAACACTTTTGGACCAATTACCAAAGTAGCACTTCAACAGCGACGAATAAGAGTATTGTACCGTGAGCGAGATCAGTGTGGAAAAAAAAATGACGGGCTGCCGTCCAAGGCGGTTCATGGGCAGGAGTAAGAGAAAAAAAACATGTGGGTCAGATCAGTTGGTGTCAAAAGGAAGAAAAGTCCAGAAATCCTTCGTCGTGGTCAAGTTCGCGGATAACCAAAGCCTCTACAATCGTCCTCTTGAGCTCCTCAGGAGCTGATGGGCTATCTGAAATCTCCAGCTTACCAAAAGCAGCAATAAGTAATTCGTCGGACTCGGGCAAGGCATCTACAGCCGTGACGACAACAGCCATGGGATCGAGTCCAACGTCTCCTTCGTATTGAACACGGTGTAGCTCGCGTGCACTGAGCCTACTCCCAACGCTGCTCGGGGATTTCTCAGGCATATCGTCGAAATGACTATAACCAATGAATGATTCCCGGCAGCTGATGATACCATTGGCGGGGGGCGAGCATCGAGGGGAAATGTCCGTGATGGGGAAGACAAGAGTGTCATCGCCTGCGTCGTGAGTGCTGATAGGAACTCCGACAGACGAGGCGGGTAGAGATGGAGAAGATGGAGGTGACGAGTCGGATGCTAAAGAGCGCGAATCGGTAGCGAGTGAGATAGTGGAGTCAAGGGAGGAGGGCGTGGAAGAGGAGGTAGATGAGCCAAAAAGATATAGTGACACCGGCTCCATTGGGAGGGCCTGGGCCCGGGAGTGGTCCTTAACAGTCGTGCGCCGGCTGTCTCTGCTTCCATGCCGTTTATCTACATGTGCACGGAAGCCCACCTTGGGGACATCCGTGACGGTGACCTCTATCTCCTTTGAGATGACGACACGTGCACCTATCTCGGTAGCCATGGCATTTAACGTGTCCAGTGTCGCACGTAGGTCATCAGGCGCAAGGCCGACGAGGGCCCCCGAATCTGCGACGCCTAGTTCGTATATGGCCTGTCCGCCCCCTTCAAGGAGGCGCCACTTCATCTGGGTGACGAGGCGAGCGAAGCGGGCGGAAGACGGGTTGATAAGATGGAGTTTGTATTCAACGTTACCCTGGATGAATGTTAGCAGTGACATGGGTGAGAATCAGCTGGTCCCCACCTCTTCTACTTCTGCAGCAAGTAGGAGCTCGTCCTGACGATAGAATAGCTTATCGAGGGATGCCGAGCCAAGGACGACGTCCCACGGCGACGGGACTCTGGGGGATTCAGACTCTGACTCTCCGAACATAATGATATGGGATAATTAAGACAAAGGAGGCTACTGTGGATTCCCGCTTGAGAAATTGGGATTAGGCAGATATTCGAGGGATCATAGCGTTTGATAAAGAGATGTTTCGAGTTTCGAGAGTGAAGGGGAAATAGACTAACTGGGTGACTCGGTCGGTCAGCTCCTCCACGATCACGTGATTAACTGCACGGGTCCTCGGCATCCATTTTGGCTCTGAGGAGTGACGATGGCCACCTCAGGCGTGAGTCGCGGTCTGCTTATTCCTTCTTCGTTCAAAGCTGAAGCGTTGTACCACAGACAACTCTAAAGCGCATCCAACGTGAAATCTCCGACCTCAAGAAAGAGGACTTGGGCGACATTTCTGTCGGACCCATCAATGACAATCCCTTTCTTTGGAGGGCACGCATTCCCGGGCCACAGGGCAGCGTTTATGAAGGTGGGATGTTCAACGTCGAGATCATGCTCAGCCATGATTATCCGTGTGTACCTCTTTCCACTTTGCGCACTTGGGGAAGTTTTGAGAGAATTTGTCACAGATTTTCCGCACCGAAAGTTCTGTTTCAGACACGGTTCGCTTATCCTCTCCGATGTGACTTTCTCGCTCAACAATTTGATGTCTAGGATATACCACATGAATATCTCAGACAAGGGAAATGTATGCATCGACATCCTAAAAAACAACTGGTCACCAGCGCTATCCATCTTCAAGGTGGTGCTCTCGCTCAGTTCTCTGCTCACCGATCCAAATCCTTGTATGTCACGCTTTCCCTTCATACCTGCATTTATCGCTCATATCATCTTCAAGCCGATCCATTAGGTATGATGAACCCACGCCGTCTACCTTTTCCCTAATCCTAATCTTGCTGACATCACCCAGTCCCATCGATTGCAACCGAATTCCTCCGCAAGCGTGCAACACATGACCTCATTGCCCGGCAATGGACCGAACTGTATGCCAAGCCACCACCGCCGCCACTGCCGCTGTCCCCCTCTGTCACTCCCTTGAATTTGCCCCCCTCGTCCATGAATAATTCCAATGCATCCAACAACGTAAACCGTACTTCCGCGAAGGGGAAAGGGCGGGCGAATGCGCCATCCACGGATACGACCCCTGAACCTCGCGCAATGGGCATCGATATTGATCTGACAACCGAAGCTACGTCTCATCCAACACCAGGGTCAAAGAGGCGCAAAGACGTGCCTACGACCGAGGACGTCATAGACCTGTCTGAGGAAGTAGGGTCCAGCTCAACACGGAGCGAAAAGCGGAGACGCGTGGAAAAGCCAGGGGATGTGATTGTCATTGAAGATTAATTCACCCTGTACAGTATAGTTGTACTTGTACGTGGTTGTTACCTGTATGATTTCGTCATACAGGTAACACTTACACATACATGATTAGCCTACTGGCAACGACATGTCGCGGATGTCTCTCTCACGCACACAGATGGACTACAAGCACCATCCCACGGCCTCACCAAAATCGCGCAGAGGGCGGCCTTCCGCGAGGCCGAGTGCAAACCCAAGGCATTCGCGCTCCCGGTCACGCATGCCGCGCATCCCATGAGCCTTTCCCAAGAAGTACCACGCCTCGGGGACGTCCCAACCCGGCCCCTGCGTAAGATCGGACAACATTCCCGCAACCAGGTCGACGTTGTCCATATCCACCTCCGATGCCCCCTCCTTTGCGAGTGCGAGATATGCCTGGCTCAGATGGACGGTGGCGGGAATGCTGTCGGGGTAAATGAACAGAGCCTTGTTGAGCGCTTGCACCGCGCGATCCGAGTGCCCAAGCGCGGTGTGGTACAGTCCTAACTGTCATTTCGTGTGTGTTAGTGTTGAATATAAACGACGTCTGGGCTGACGAGAGGACACGCGAGCTCACCTGTACCCACAAGTTGGGATTCTCCTCGTCCCGGACCTCGGCCTCCTGTATCGCACCGCGCGCCTGCTCGATTTTCCCGGAACGTCGGAACGTCGCGGCGCTCATGAGCCACAGTTCGCTGAGGAGCCTGCGCTCCTTCCTCGATCGCTCCTTCCTCTCGCGAGGGGTCAACGAGGGGGGAGGTAACGGTGGCGGCGATTCAGGACGGACGAGCTCGTTGGTCGAGGCGTAAGGACTGTGTCGACGAGAATGGATAGAGGAAGCTTGGTAGGACGTCTGGTCGATACCCAGCGCTTTGTACAGGTCGGCTGTATCGAAATCAGCGGCTGCGGCTGGCAGTCCAGAAGCAGAGGAGTCCTTACTTGGCGTCGATGACGTTCGCCGCAGGGTAAGACCCCCACGTTGCTTGCCTACACCATGCCCGATCTTTCGCCCAATCGTCGAGATGCGCCGTTGCTCCTTGTGCACCCGTTTCTTTAGCATCTTCTGCACTTTCTTTCCCGCAGATTTATCCTTATCTTTCTCCTTCTCCGTGTCCTCGGTAGAGACCTTCGGCTTTCCGTTCTGAATTGAGGCGCCGTCGTGGGTTGTTGATATGGGCGAACTGGGAAGTAGTACGAGTTTGGGAGTGTAGACGCCATTGGCCTCGTTCTGAAGAGATGATATGCTCCGTGGATCGTACGTGTCGGATTTCACTTCGAGCGAGCGCTGAGCTGTTTCCACTGACGTGCGTACTGTGAGAGGATTCATGAGCGAAAGACACGGCACACCGCAAGGCAAATCTCACGACTCTGATCTCTCTCGTGGCCTTTTCGCTTCGCGAACCACTGGAAGACTTCGATCCACTTCTCTTCTGTCCCCTCTGGCCCTTCCATGAGCTCCGTCAGGGCTAGCTGAGTCATTCGAAGCTGTAGCGCGTGCTCGAAGCGCTCTGTTACTGACAGGGGCGGGTGGTCTGGAAGAGGTTGAAGGAGCTCCGCTGCTGGTGGGAGTGTGTGAGAGTGCGGATCCAGAATGGTCACCGGTTCGAGGAACCGTTCCGTAACAGTCGACGCTTCCTCGGAAACCGGGGATTTTTGCTCAGGCTGCGTAGGGGCAAAGTCGGTCGTTGGGACGCCGGTGGTGCCATCGGTCTCCTTGCGGATCGTGCTGGAGTCTGGGATGTCACCAACTACCGACGGGGTCTGTTCGGCCATCCACGCCTGATCGTCCAGCGCGGCGCCAGCTTCTAGGACCTCACGAGCGCCACGCCAGTCCTCCGAGGCGGCGAGCAGAAGGCCTAGAAGATGCCAGTAACGAATATTTTCCGGCTCGAGCTCCACGGCCGTACGCGCATTTTCGATCGCTCGTCCGAGGTCTCGCCCAGGAATAGGCTTGTACAATGCGAGAGCAAGGTGGAAATAAGCAGAAGCAGATGAGTGGTCCTGTATGGAGCTCTCTAGGAGAGAAAGAGTATTTGTGAGCCGTGATGCGCGGCTTAAATGATCTTGCTCTGTGTCCTAGGTGAGCAACGTCAAGGAGAGGGGGTTGGTAGTTACCTTTTATTGCCATGACCGTGTTCCAAATCCCCTCGGCCAACTCCACACATGCTTTTAATGCCTTGTCTGATGGGTCGAGTCGTTCCCTAGCCTTTTCTAGAATTACGCCAGCCTCACGCGCCTCGTCCATTCCGCGGTGACCTAGCGTCGAGTCTGCGGCGAGAGCAAGGCGGCACAGCATTCGAGCACCCCACACAAGAGTGGAAACCCACGTCGCATCCGGCTCCGTGGACTTTCTGGCCAACTTTGCCTTGCCGACGGTATGGACGTACAGTCGCAATGCACGCGTTGCCAGGACGGTATCTCCGCAGGCTTCGGCAATGCGTAACATATGCCGGAACACGCGCGGGGCGTTAAAAGTTAATCGGGTCGCCCACCAGAGGATCTAAGCGAATGTCGAATATTAGATAGCAGAAACCTTCGCTCTTCTAACTCGTACTCACATCCATGACCCACGCGGCATCGCCGCTCTTGCACCCGCTCACCTCCCACACGGCGACGCATAGGTCCGTCAGTTCCTCTACCTTGACGTTGCGTTCTCCTGCTTTTGGGAAGCGTGTACTCGCATTCAGGATGCCACGATAGTCCTGAATTGCGCGACGTGCGACCATCGACATCGTGACTGGGATATCAGAATTTCCCGAGCGGAAGTGTGAATGTAGGGCAGTGGGTAAATGCCCTGTAGGGCGCGCACACAAAACAAGAGCACGAATAGATAGAACCGCGACAATAGATCGATGTTTGGCGCGGAATGTTGGGGGCCAATATGTACTGCACGTTTGGTACTGAGAGAACAAAGTCCAGAGGGCGGATTCTTGATCGCCATTTAGGTCACAAGTCCGCGATGCGGCAACGATTGCGCGTCTGAGGAGACGTTCTACCCATCTCCAAAGCTCACGGTATCTCGTAAAGGACAGATTAATGATATGACCAGTGGCAGAACTTGGTGCGTGCAGCGGGTTCGGTGGAAAGGACCGTGAGATGGAGCTCTCGATGGTTGGGAGTACCTGGGTAGCACTGAGATAGACAGACAGAACTGTGGAAGTATCTGTCGGCGTAATCTTTTCTAGTGACATGCCTGGTAGTGGTGTGAGTGAGAATAAGATAATTGGCAACGAAGCGACAGCTGTAGATCACCCTGTAGGCACACGCTACGAACAACTTCGATAGCTGCCCAAGCTTTTCCATCAGCGATGTCCGCAATTGTCGCGGTAGACTCGCTTGATACGAAGCTACCGATGAACGATGCTGATGAGGTGTTATCAGAAGCCAAGGAACTCGGCGCAAAGGATGTAGTCGAGCGTAGTGACCCTATGGCATCCAAGCGACTTTTCGCGTTGGTAAGGTCACGGACCTGGCCAAGGTAAGAAAGGCATTGTACTGGGTTTTCGAGGGCATATGCGTAGTAAGCAAGAGCGAGTTTCAATGACTGAAAACATCGACACGATTAGCGGCAGGAACACGGACAGTTAACGACGCACATCGGAGTTGGTATGTTCTGACTCGAGACTTTTCAACACTTCAAAACCCACCCGCGCTTCATCAGCGTGTTCACCGGCTACCACGCTCTCTGTCCCAAGTGCAAGGATGTCCTCGTTGCAGTGATCCCCATCCAGTTCGCCGTCGGTGGGACCCGCGGCAACGAGTAACGCAAGGGCCTGGGTTTGGTTTGCGATCTGGGAAACTTCGGCGGATCCGTGGCAGTGTTTGTTGAACTTGCGGAGAAGTTCAGTCCAGGAAATGGGTGTGCCTTTGAAGGCCTTGGCGGGCGTGGGCGATCCCCAGGAACCTCCGGTGAGCGCGGTCCTTAACTGAGTCCAGTAGTACTTATCCTTTGATTGTGCCATATCATGCGTGTGCGTGTGCAGCATGAATGCGGGGAGTGTACGTGAAGATGGGCTGAGCACTGTGGGGCGCCTGTAGGGGTGAGAACGCCCACCGCAGGCCGGGTATCACGGTCCGTCACCCGGTCCGTAACTCTCCGAGACAAAATCTCAGTTCATTTCAGTGGCACGGTCGCTCTGCGGGCATGTTCTGGTTTCTCGTTAGAAAAATCATACAAGGATCATTCGTGTTTGAGAGCGGAATGTCCAAATGGGAATGCAGAACGAAGCACCTGACCAAACAAGTGCGACGCGCCCACGTTGGTTTAGGCCATGTGAACAAACCTGGCGCTCTCTGTCTGTTCCAAACGTTCAACACGACACTTCGTGAATGTAGAATACCCCCAGGGACTAATTCTTACATCTCTTTCTTTTAAGATATATCGCTATCACTCCAGTATCCACTGATACACGCTTTCGACGCGTAACCCTCAACTTCGTGTAGCACTCTCTTTCAACTTTCCTTCAATTGGGGATGTACTCCTCTATATCGACGCCACGAATCTCTCAGAACGCGGAAACTGCACGTGCTGCCGCTCTCCAGGCAGAATTCAACGAGAAGAAATGGGTCTGGGTTCCCGATGACAAGGATGGGTACATCGCAGGATGGGTCACAAAGGAAGAAGATGAGATTGGCGAGGTGGTAATGGCCGCAGGCGGGGACGTACGTCCTTCATTTCTCTTGGGGATTCGGTTCATCTTAATCCATTGGCCTGAGAGCAGATCCGTAGGCTACCACTGTACGCCCTCTCCAAGATGAATCCGCCAAAGTTCGATCGGGTCGAGGACATAGCAGACTTGACGTTCTTGAATGAGGCCAGCGTCGTGCACAACTTGCGATTGAGATATGGATCCGGTGCGATATACGTGCGTCGAACATCCTCCACGCCACCCCTGCAGATTCTGAATCAATTACAGACCTACTCCGGTTTATTCCTCGTCGCCATTAATCCTTACCAGAACCTTCCGCTCTACTCCGACTCAATAATACAACAGTACCGCTCTCACAGGCGTGACGAGAACCCACCACACATTTTTGCTATCGCTGAGCGTGCTTGGGTGAACATGGGTGAGGAGCGCGAAAATCAAAGTATCCTCATCACTGGCGAGTCCGGGGCCGGGAAGACAGAAAGCACAAAGAAGGTCATCCAATACCTTGCCGCAATCGCCACTGAGTCGCATTCGCACACCGCGACGTCGTCCCACTCACACTCTCAGTCGCTTTCGTCCTCCTCGTCTTTCGGGGCCGTCATGCCATCAACTGGCCTACCAGGAAGAACTTCTATCTTGAAGCATAAGGCTCACCAGTCTATGTCTGTTCAAAACACAGGCACACAATCGAGTGCACCAGGCAGACTCGGTCTATTAGAGCGCCAAATTCTTCAGGCCAACCCCATTCTCGAAGCGTTCGGCAACGCGCAAACGCAGCGAAACAACAACTCGAGTCGGTTCGGCAAGTTCGTGCGCATTAGCTTTGCCCCAGACGGAAGCATCGCCGGCGCGAACGTTGACTGGTACCTTCTTGAAAAGAGCCGGGTTATCGTTCGCGCTGCCGCGGAACGAAGTTTCCATGTATTCTATCAGATTTTGGAAGGCGGTGGCTCCCTGAAAGGTACGTCTGCATACTCTGAGTGAATCAGACCCTCACTCTCGTTAGACGCCCTGCTGCTCGAGGGTAATGCGTCGGACTACGAGTACCTGAATAAGAGCAGGAGAGAAGTTGATGGTATTGACGACTTTGAAGAGTGGAGCTTGCTCAAGGCAAGTCTGAACATTGCCAAAAAGAAGAATCTCTAAGAATGTTCCTAGAACGCGTTTGAGGTCGTCGGCTTCTCCGCTTCAGAGCAGCTTAACCTCTTTCGTATCGTCGCAGCCGTTCTCCACATCGGGAACATCACTATCACGGCTACTCGTGCCGATGACGCTGTCATGCCCGACCCTTCACAAGCGGAGCGTGTCTGCCATATCCTTGGTATACCTGTGGCCGAGTTTACGCGGGCCGTCTTACGTCCGCGCGTTCTTGCGGGACGAGAATGGGTCACACAAGCCCGCACACGTCAGCAAGCCCTGGATGAGCTGGGCGCTCTCTCAAAGACTTTGTACGAAAAGTCTTTTGGCGCCCTTGTCGATCGCATCAACCGAGCGCTGGATCGACCAACATCTAAATCGTCCTTCATTGGTGTTCTCGACATAGCAGGGTTCGAGATATTCGAGGTCAATGCCTACGAACAGCTCTTAATCAACTACACGAACGAGAAACTTCAACAATTTTTCAATCACCACATGTTCGTCTTGGAGCAGGAAGAGTACGCGCGGGAAGGGATCGAGTGGGACTACGTCAACTTCGGGCTCGATCTCCAACCAACCATCGACCTCATCGAAGGCAGTGGAAGTGCTATTGGCGTGCTAAGCTTGCTAGATGAGGAGTGTATCATGCCTCGTGCAACAGATCTTACCTTTACAGACAAACTGCACCAACTTTGGAGTGGCGACGTGCAAGGCGAAGAGTATCATCCTGGTCGTGACAAATACGAGCCCTCGCGGTTCGACCAGGGTTTCATCGTTCATCATTACGCAGGAAAAGTCGAATATCATACTGATGGGTGGCTCGAGAAGAACAAGGACCCACTGAATGACAATCTTATCCGCGTCCTCGCCACATCTTCAGAACCATACGTTGCTTCCCTCTTCTCTGAATTTGCGGTCGCCCCGCCTTCCTTTGCCATCGCACCCGGCTCTTCCAGCGCGTTTTCGTTGGGGAAGAAACGAACGTTGAAGAAAGGGGCATTCCGCACTGTAGGCCAGAGGCACAAGGAGCAGTTACAAAGTCTGATGGCACAGCTATACGCTACTCAACCACATTTCGTGCGCTGCATTGTCCCCAACACGAACAAGAAGCCTGGCCGCATAGACGTCCCTCTCGTCCTCGATCAGTTACGTTGCAATGGTGTGCTCGAAGGCATTCGTATTGCGCGTCTAGGTTACCCAAATCGACTACCCTTTATTGAATTCCGCCAACGCTACGAGATCCTTACACCGGGTATCATTCCACGCGGGTACATGGACGGACGCAAGGCTTGCCTTCGTATGGTCGATGCGCTAGATCTCGACAAAACGCTCTTTCGTATCGGGACCTCTAAGATATTTTTCAAAGCAGGGGTGCTCGCGGAATTAGAAGAGCGCCGCGACGCGACTCTGTATGATATCTTCTCCAGGATACAGGCACAAGCCCGCACGTTCTCTGCCCGGAGACACATGAAAAAGATTCTCAACCGCGCAGTTGCAATTCGTACCATCCAGAAGAATGCACGCATTTACGCCGAGCTGCGTGAATGGCCGTGGTGGCAACTATATACCAAGGTTCTTTTCTGCCTTTACATTCTTGACGATATGCGACCTCATTCTTGGTCTAGGTTCGCCCGTTACTTGCAGCAACCCGCAACGACGCCGAACTTCACAGGAAGGAGGCGGAGCTCCTCCTAGTCAAGGAGCGCGCAGAGCGCGATGCGAAAGAGAAGGAAGCTCTAGAGAGTCTCAAGATGCGCCTCGAGGCTGAAAAGCGGAGGATTGAAGACGCTTTGGAGGCTGAGCGCAACCTTGCAGTTGACAAGGATGCGCTGCTGGAGAGAAGCAAGAAGCGGGAGCTTGAACTTGAAGAGGAGGTGGCTGCGCTCCAAGGTGACCTTGACACTCTCGACTCGCAGCTAGATCGTGCCCTCAAAATGCAGAGAGAGGGCGAAGACAAGCACGAAGCACTTCGTCAGGCGTTTGACGAAGCGGCTGAACATCTTGTCCGCCTGGAAGGTGAACAACGAAAATGGGCCAGGCGAGAAGAGGATATTTTGAAGCGGATGGCTTCTACCGACCGCGATCAAGACGAACTCCACCGCGAACGTGACGATCTGCAGGAGGAGGCAACCGAGCTCCGTCGGCAACTCGCACAGCGTGACGAAGACCTTGCTCGTATCAAGGAGCGCATGGAGTCTACAGTTTCAGAATTAGATGTGAAACTTCATTCGGAAGTGCAAGCACAGTGCGTTTTTTTACGCATGTCATGGTATTGTAACCGCTCTTATCCATTTCGTATTCTCTAGCGACCTTGCGAAGGATCGCGCAAATACCCTCGAACATGACGTCCGACAGGCCAGAACACAGCTAGCGGAGCTCGCTCGCACTACAACTGACTATTCCGACATGATCAAGCAAAAGGACGCTGGTGTCACACGCCTCACTACTGAGTTAGAGGCGTCCAAGGCTGAACGCAGTCGATTATCCAAGGAAATTCTTGAATATCGGGGGAAGATCGAGGCCCTCACTGCCGAAATAGTCTCCCAAAGAGATAGCGAAACTCGTCACGCGGCTGTACAAGAGAAGCTCCAAGATGAGTTGGACAAGCTTCGGTCATTAATGGAGGCCAAGACCAGTGAAGAAAGTCGTAGGGGCGAGGTAGAAAAGCAAAGAGAGGCAGAGTTACAGGAGCTTCGACTTGTGGCCGGCCAGCTGCAACAAGAGCTCGGCGAAGCTCGTAGAACCGCCTTTGAAACTCAGAACAAGCTAAAGGTTGATCTAGAGGCCTCTGTGCGCGAGCACAATTCATTACTACAGAGCCACCGCTCCCTGTCAGATCGCTTGCTGGGCAACAGTCAGAAACTCAAGCAAACTGAGGCTAGCCTGGCTGAGGTAGAGAAAACCAAGAGATCTCAAGAGTCAGAGCTGCAGGAGCTGCGATCTCGCCGGATTGATGCAGACGGAGAAATAGCTGAGTTACAGAAGGCGAAAGAGGTAACGAAATATATTTTTTCAGTACAAGTTCCGCGGTGTTGAAAGAGTATTACAGAGCCTAGAGCGCCAGCTCCACGCCGCTCAGGCTAAGTACCAGGACTTCGAAGATGCGGCGTTGCAGCTCGAACGGGACAAGAATGCACAAGATCGTCAGGTGGATACCTTGAAGCAACAACTCGAGGTGGAGACAGCTAAACGTGCTCAGTTGGAAAGGATCGCTTCAAAGCAGAAGGGCGATCTTATTCAGCTGCAGGACAAGAATGCCAAGTTTGACCGTGAATTAAACAAACTTCTCACGGAATTGAAGACTCGTGAATGGGAAGTCAGGCAATTGGAATCCCGCCAAGACAAGACAATTGTCGAGCATGTCCACGTTCTGGAGGAGGCAAAACGGGTCACCGATCGCCAACTCGCTGACGCTCAGAAGGAGCTCGAAAGCCAAGCTGCATACATCCGATCGCTTGAGAAGGCGAAGACGAGACTGACCAACGAGGCCGAAGATCTTGCTCGTGCGACTGAGAAGGAGCACGCAGAGTTGCGCTCGAAGGAGAAGGCCGCCCGTGCTCAGGAAGCCTTGGCGAAGAAAGCAGTACTTGAAGCCGAACGCGAGCGCAAAAACCGAGAGGCTTTGGAGGCACATGTCCACCGGTTGCAAGACGACCTCCAAGCGACGCGTGATCAGGTTGCGGAGGCTAATCAGCAATTCCTATCTATGCAACGATCCAAGGACGAGTTAGAAGCCGAATTGGCACGCCTGGCGGATGAGACGGATGGAGCTGATTCTTTAGCCAAGATACAGCGTCAGTATCAAGTGCGCATCACCCAGCTGGAAGCCCAGTTGGAGGAATCGCAAGTGACCTCGGATACGGTGGCGCGGATACAGGAACACATCGATCGGCAACACGCAGAGATTCGACGCATGATCCTGACAGACAGTCCTAATGATGCCCGGCTTCGGGATGCTGTTCTCCGCGAGTTGCAATCCGCTGAACAGGCGAGCAAGGAATTGTCAACGCGGAATCCCGGAGGGCCAGAGGCGCGAAAGTTGGCCAACGTTCACCCTGAGAAGCGAGTGACCTTCAGTACAAATGGTGCTGTGCGTCCCCGGAATGAGGCGCCGAGTGTCCCATCGCCCAGGAAGAGCGACGCTCAGGTAGCCGCTCTCAAACAACAGGTTCAGGTTCTAGAGCTTCGAATGGTGGCATCACAGCGTGTCAGGCAGCACCTCGAGTCTTCCATTCGGGCGCTAACCGAGGAACTGGAAAGAGGTGATGGTTCAAAGCAGTTCTTCGACCAGTACAAACGACGCCTTGCAAGCGAGAACAACCGTCTATCTGAATTATTAGAGGATGAGTCGGAAGCTCGCCACCATGCAGAGGCCGCTCAGCTTGACGGCGTTCAAGCGATGTGGGCCAAGTTCCAGAACACGATTGCCACAGAACGGGAGAGTTATTTGCGATTGGAGGAGTCTCGAAAGGCTTTAGTCAGTTGACAGTGATTCGGTGGCATCCAAACTGACTGACGTTCTGCAGGTCGTTCAACAGCGCAGTGCCCAAGCGGAAGTAGAGGACGGCCGACGCCAGATCCAAGAGCTTGGTCAGATCAGGAAGCAGCTGCAGCGCGAACTTGGGGATGTGAAGGACCGTCTCGAAGCCGAACTTGCGGCAAAGAACGAAGAAGCCAGTGGGTCCTTTCCCCGTTTTTGTCGTGAGCCCAAATGAGTAACTGCGGCATGTGTCGTCTTGTTTTTCAGATCAAAGACGTCAAGTCCAAGCGCACTTGAGTGAACTGCAAGTTTCCCTGGCTTCTTCTTCCGCTGCACAATCCGAGCTACGCGAAGCCGTCGAGGCCTTCCGCGCCAAGTCAGAATCGTATCGCGCGAAGCTTGAAGCGGCCGAGATTGAAAAAGTCAAGATTTCTCGCTCGGAAACTCTTCGTACGTTGCCATTTGTTCTTTACAGCCCCTTCCGTTTGTTGAGTGCGTGGTCCCAGTACGACAGTCGATGAAGGACACAGGTAAAGCGCAGACAACCCTCGTTGCCGAAAGAGACGCTGCAAAAGATAAGCTGAAGGTTGCGGAGGCCAAAATCCACGATCTTTCGGCCAGATTGGAAGAAGAGAGTCGGGAATTCACAGACATGGGCGTCCTTCGGCAGAGAATTGCGGAAGAGATGGAGGACGAGCGCAAGCAATACCAGAAGGACTTGGCTGATCGTGATTTCACTGCGGATCAGACACGCAAGAAATATCAAGGTACAGCATTCCTGTTTTATACGCCTTTCCCTGTGGTGACATGTCATTTACAGCGGAACTCGCGCAGCTCAGTGAAGGTCAGTGCCAGGTCACAGCCTATTTGTTCTAGAGTTGGTTCATATTGATTTTTTATAGAACTACAAAGTCAACGAGACTCCATCAGCAAACTTCGTGAAGAACTACGCAAAGCCCGCTCAAACAACGACGAATTGGCTTTACGCTATGATGACGAAGTATACAACGGGGCTGCTTGGAAAAAGGAGCGCGAGCGTTTGGAGACTAAGATCGCCGATCTGTCCAGGGCCTACGATTCTTCATTAGCTGCTCAATCCGAACAACAGTCGCAGATCGTCGCGCTTCACTCTCAAGTACGCGAGCTTCGGAGCGTGCTCAACGACGCCGAGGCGGACCGCGCCCTGCTGCAAAAGGCGCGGCGTGGGTTGCAAGCGGAACTTGAGACCATCAAGATGGATGCCGTTGACGCCACCAGGATCAACTCTGATCGCGAGCTCCAGACCCTACAACTGAAGAATCAAGATCTAGAGCGTGCACTAGGAGAGACATCTGATAGAGTAGAGATGGCTTATGAGCGCATGAAGAAGGCAGAGCTCCATGCGCAGGATTGTCAAGTCGAGCTCGGCAAAGTGCGAGTCGAGAATTCCGAGCTGGACAAGCTCAACGTGAGTTATGGTTGGTCGGTTTCTACTACTCGCTGACCCACTTTCATGGGCAGGCTAATCTCGAGAAGCAGCTTAAAGAGCTTAATCTACGCATCGTAGATCTGGAAACTAAGTCATACTCACGAAACCCACAAACTTCCTCAGCTGCTACCATTCGCCGCCTTGAATCTCAGATAGAGGAACTCACGAATCAACTGAATCAGGCGACGAAGGAACGTCGCCGTGCCTCTCTTCCAAGAGATAGGGATGTCTCTGCTCAGCTAGTCGAGAGCAATCGCCAGAAGGTGAAACTGGAAGAAGAGGTCCGTTTATATGACGAGAAGGTCAAGTCCATGCGGCACCAGATGGACGCCATGGTCAGTACCCTTGCAGAATATTTCACGGGTTTTCAAAGAACTAATGTGGATTTCATTTCAGCAAACGACCGAGAGCGAACTGCAACTGGAGAAGCGGCGCGCAGAGCGTGAGGTCACAGAACTCAGGCAGAAATCTCTAACGTGAGTGATTCTAAAGGAGTACCACCAGCATGTCACTGACCGAGAGAACATCCAATCGTCCCCATAACAGTCTGGAGCGCCAAGTCGAGAGAATGCGTGCTCGCTTGGATAGGCCATCTTCACTTTTGGAC
>Ga0209488_10001968_pt1 | contig 17289 bp, 19 predicted proteins | sample Rivendell_Oct201_8_FD_188349 | JGI IMG/M metagenome (GOLD analysis project Ga0209488, IMG submission 188349) | Vadose zone soil microbial communities from the Eel River Critical Zone Observatory, Northern California, USA -... | ecosystem: Environmental > Terrestrial > Soil > Vadose zone >...
AGACGCATAGATCCAAATCGAAGCCCACGATATGTACATCCTCTCTTGGAACATCGTCTGTGACGTGTACCCGACCCGCATGCTCACTCACACCTACACAAGTTGCCCTATTGTACCGTCGGAGCTCCTTGAGTGGGTGTGGTAGAGAGAGATCACGTGATATTGTGCGAGTCAGTTTAACAGAGCACGCGCACAACCGTGAAACCGACAACCATGTCGATTCCTACACCTAGCCAAGTTTCGTTCACGGTTCGTCGACCAACACCAGAGTCTCGGGCCACCTCTACTGGCCCAGATTCTGTTGACGTGCGCTTCAAATTGCCCGCACTGCCACGCCACCTTGCCCAAGATCACAGCGCCAACAGTAGCACTCCCGGCAGTCCTCTCGCAGGCAATTCGCCAAAGAGGAGCGCACCCGATAGCCCCGAGTCCAGCGATGATGAATACGAACAACGACCTACTGATGAACTTGTAACCGGCTTCGACCGGTTCGGAGTGCAGCGGTGCGGCCTCTATCGCACTCCCCCTCCACTCAGAGGTCTGCAACTCACCCTAGCCTCTCTAATTAATCGTAGTGCTACTCCAAGACCGGAGCCGCAAGGCCCGCTTGTTATCCCTGCTCTTCAAAACCGCGACTGGCGAGAGCTTGCCCGGAGGCGACGGGGTGGTGCCAACGGGATGTACGTCCCTCCCAGTGGCCAGGTGGGGACTGGCGCCGATGGGAGCGTAGGCGGACTGGGAACAAGAGAAGTTATAAACTCTGGACCCCAGATAAAAGGTCTACAGATGCGCAAACGTGTCCGGGTCGATACAATAGAGGCCTCAAGTGCCGAACTTGAGGAGACCGTCGGTGCAGAGAACAAACCAGAAGAAACGGAGGACCAACGTGCAATTCGTGCGCTTCTCGCCAGCGCACAGGGTGGCGATGATCCCGAGGGACCAATGATTGATATTATCCCTATGGCAAACGATAGCTCTGCACGACGTGCGCCTACGGAGGATGATGCGTTCAAGCAGGACGTCGACGAGCTTCCCGATGTGGCTACTTTGGAAGATTACGAGCGCATCCCCGTTTCTCAATTTGGCGCAGCGTTGCTGCGCGGAATGGGCTGGAAGCCTGGCGAGCCTGCGAGCAGGAACCGGAACCGGGGCATCGTCGAACCCTGGCTGCCCGCTTCACGACCTGCACTACTTGGAATTGGCGCGAAAGAGCGTGAAGTTTTTGACGATGGAAGTAGCGGAAGGCGCGCACCTTCCCGCCCAGAGCGCAAGTACATTCCAGTCGTACGCAAAGAGTCGGACAGGTCGTCGTCGCCTCGTACGCAACCCGCGTCACGTAGTGAATCCAGGAGATCATCTAGGTCACCGCCGCGAAGGGAGCGGAGAGAGGATGGTGGGGACCGAGACCGTGAATCAGAACGGGAGCAGGAACGGGATAGGAACGGGCGTAGGGATAGAGACCGCGAGTCGGAGCGCGATCGCGAGAGGGATAGACGGAGAGATCGTTCACCTCGTTCGAGTCGACGGGACCGCGACCGCCGTGATCATTAATTGTGTTGTACTTCGCGCGTTTTTTTCCCTACTCAATCCCACTGAACATCTCACTGCTATCTCAAGTTCTACTTCCACGATGAGATATACCGTGTTTCTTGGGGCACCATCTCCCTCGAGCACGCTCAACAATGACGGCTCATCGTATCGATGGCACACATGTGAAGCTACAGCTAACTTGAACCCAGTATCGACCCCCATTGATCTGTTATCTGGATACCCCTCTTCTGCGCTTGAAGTTGTCAGCCGCCGTCTCTCAGCTATGTACGAAAACATCATATTCGCAGAAGATGACGAGGATGAAGGGGATACCCAAATGGTCGAAGAGGAGCTAATTAGTGACAGGCGAGGGGGTGAGACCTGCTCTTCCCCTTGTCGGTGCGGTGCTAATTGGAAGGAACCGATTCTCAGATCACACGACCCTTGTGACCTGGGCTGCGACAACGCAACCTGATGATTCTGTGAACAGACTTCAATCACACGTATCGATCTCGCGCAGACCATCATCCTGGCAGAGTAATCTCGAGACACAACTCTCATCCAACGCCTACTCCGACACATCGTCGATCGCGCGGTTCCCCGACTTTCAATTTTCGCTCAGCACTCTTTCGACGCTCGCTTCCGCACGGGGAAAGACGTGTCTGCTGCTCGCCGTGCTGGAAGTGGATGGGCCGGATGAGGTGACGATACGTCGGGGACGAGAGGCCGGGCAGGTCGTCTTCGTGCTGCGTCTCATCGTCGGCGACGAAGCGAGCACGATCCGCAAGCTCACTGCGTGGAGACAAGTCGCTGAGACCTGGGGTGGCAGCGCGCCGCAAGACGCAGCGGGCATACGGCGCGGCGATGTGGTCCATTTTGAAAGTGCGCATTCCGACCCTCGTTCTAGCCCAACACACGAACGGGCATAGATAGTGATAGTTCTGTATGCATCGCTAACCTCGATATCCGCATTTAGACGTCCTGGTTACACCCGCGGAAGGTGGCAGCGGTGCGCCAACACCCACCATCACAGCGTCGCCGCATCTCCACTCGCGGGCGAAAATTTGTTATCGAACGATGCCGCGTGCATCTGTACCAGCCGACATGCACCTACGACCCGACCTGCGCCTGGGCGCGAGCGACGCTGCAGTGCGTCGTGTTGCGGCTGTCGTCGCGTGGTTCGAGCGTATGGCTGGCATCACAGACACAGGGACCGGGGAACACCGAGATCACGTGCCAGCCTAGACGCGGTCATCACACATCACAATCACACGCCGCATGAGCCATGCCACGTTTGAAGCTCGAGGCCACAACTCCTACATGACCACCCAAAGTCCATGCGCTCAGCGCGGTATATAATAAGACCCCTGCCTGCCGCTGTATGGTGTCTCTGTTCTTTTCCATATTTTCGTTCCATCTTCTCTGCCACGCGATGCGCGTCCCTGTTCCCCGCTTCGGCCAGCTTGCGCACCTCTTCTCAGTCAACCCAGCCACCATGTTCAAACGCAAGAACAGACTCCCATCCACACGTCGTCACCAGGACCCATTTGACTCCAGTGCCGCCCCGCCTTCACCCACCAGCACCAATTCTGACACCGAACCCAAATCTGCCGTTGAGACAGTTCCGGACGACAGGACCCTCGTAGAGTCCAGGCGACACTCGTCCCAGTCTGGCGAAGCGGGTTCAATATTGCTCAGTGACGTACCCGAAGACGAGATATGCGTAAAGCCCCAACGCGCCTCTCTCCAACCACCCTCGTCCTCCGAGCCTCCTAACCCGTCCGCGCGATTGTCCATCATCTATCCTCTCCCAACCGCCGAGAACCTCCTAGCACGCGAACCGGCGCACCCGCTCCCTGTAATGGACACCCTATCATTGTGTGCTCCTGCGGCTCTAGCACCACCTCCCACACATTACAAGAGGGGGCGTGCACGCGTGTTGTCAAACGAGGGCCACGACCCCGATCCAGACCAAATATCTAATAGGTACGTCCCTTTTGTTTCCCCTTTCGCAGTAGCACCAGTGCTGATGTCACCACGTGCAGACCCAATATCGATCCCGACACTGCCCTGCGATTTCCGTTCTGAACTTAGCTTAGCTTGATCATAATCATAATCGCACATCACACGTTATTTTGACTAAGTAATTGCGTATGTATCAATTATTTATGCTTACTGTACACAACCGCCGCATTAATCGAATCGAAGTGTGCTTTACAAGCACTTCGTAGCTCTACTCTTCATTTCCGGGTCCTTCGGGGTGAAACAGACTTTGAAACCCAGTTGTTTTGTTTTCACGTTTCGTCCTTCGGGACGTCACCTAGCGGCATAGGCCGGAAGATACGTCCCAGAGATTAGCACGAAGCGGCGTTTTTCATTATGCAATGCACTACAAACAAGATACCGGATAGGGCTCTGCGGCCGGCTCGCATGTTGTGATCGGGAAACGCGTGTTGGGGCTAGCTTTGCGCGTGCAGCCATGGCCAAGAGGGACGATTAATGTCGAACGCAGACACATTCAACTCGTTTGCTGGGTTAAACTTGAAACATAGGCGCCAACTTTGAAGATTCTGCAACGCAGGATATAGAAGGCTCCCTTCCGCCGCACGTTTTAGGGTAATAGTCAACGTGTCACGGGGAACAGAACAGCTAGAACACAAAGCAGGAACAACACAGTGATCATGCAGCGCTCACTATTCGACACACTCCCCCCTTCCTTTTGCCCGCGGACCGAGGCCTGCTATGAAATGCAGCGCCTTTGTGAGCTCACAACGACAAGAGGGCTGTTGCCAGCTCTGCCCAGGGTCGTGATGACTCGAGGATAGCACGCGTGCTCCATCAACGAAGGTGCGAAGATGAAAGAGTATATAAGGTCCAGGAGGGATATCGGTGCCGCGAATGGAGGTGGAACTGATGCGCGACGTTACAGAAGGGACGAGATCTGGGATCTGGATACTAAGACTGGAGGGTACCAGTGATGACGTCAATGTGCATTCGCGGTGGTGTTTTTCTAAGTTGTGCGATTTAACATATGATGTCCGCGAGCATGCGCCGCCATCTTCTCTTCGTTGTGCCACGGTTTTGTTTTTGTTTTTGTTTTTTTTTCGTCCGAAGGGAAATGGACTTGCCTGGCAACCCATGTCGACGACGAGTGCGCGAACAAAGGCACGCTGTTCATTGCCGTGCGCGGGCACGGCGCGTCCACACTGATGCCCACGGCCCATCCCCGCTCCTGCTCCTGTTGCCACGTCCGCGTCCGCGTCCCCCGCGCAGTGGCAGAGGCTACGTATGCCCCGTCTGGCACTGCGCGAGCTCTTCTTCCTCGGATCAATCGGGAGTGGACACGCAGCGCTCGACACCCACGCGCGCGTGCCGAACTTGTGCGCATGGATTCACAGGTCAAGTATGCTGCGCTTGCGTGTGGAGAGGGCGGTGGTGGGGTTTATATAAGGTTCAGGAACAGAAAGGTAATCAATATGGGAACGTGAAAAGTAGTACAGTACACCAAGAGAGACGGAGGCGAATTAGGCATACTACCCTGGGTTTTCTCGATTGGGCCTTATTAAGAACTCCCCGTTTCTCCTCTCATGCTCTACCGGATGATCGCGGATCGTCTCGTCCTCTTCAACACTTCCTTTTCCTTTCCTTTTTCCTTTTTTTTTCGAACCATTTCATTGTCTGCGTGGGGCCGCAACCCACCTCAGGCTGCCTGTGCGTCGTCCACCTTGGGCCATTAGTTAGGCCCACACAAGGCTAGCTAGGGTCTACCCTGCTCATATATCGACGGTGTCTTCAAAATTAACTGATTTGTAGCCCATGTTCAGGGCAATGTGAAGGACTGCTTTGCTGCCTTCGTCTAGTAATTCGTATCAATACTGACAATACAACACATTGTAACCTCCACAATTTCACTACGGAAGAATACCTCCCGCCAGTTGGAGTTGAGCAGTAAGGATGTTACAAAACGCTGGCGACGCAATGTAAAGGTGAACCAAATCTGAGTCATCTCCATCATCAATCATCTGCGCAATAATTTCCGCAGCGCCGCTCATCCGTAAGACCCGGGCCACAGCAAGCTGGAGGTTACAGAGTAACAGATTGGGGCCGAATCCAAGCTGTGCTGCCTCGAAGCCTCTTCCGAAGTCAATCTGATCCCCATCGCGAAGGCGAATGATTCCCGGACTCCCAGCCCCAGAGTGAACATTCCTATAGATGTATTTAACCTTAGGATTGATGAGTGATAGCAAGGCACGTCGAGCTTGAAATTTGCACCATTCCATTCTCCTCACGGGCCTCAATTCCCCAGAAAATGTCATCGTACGAAGTATGTGCATTTGATTCGATATTCATGACGTTGCCTAGGTCATTCAACTGTTCGAGGACCTGTCCCAGCGAGCATAGCAATACACTTGATAGTATCAGGCTGTGCAGTAGAAGGATTATTGACGAATGCCACATCAGAATCGTAGTGCTAACCTTGCTATGGATTGAGTTATATGGGCCAAATTTGGCTTAACACCCATAGGATCGAAAGACAAGCCAGTTAATGCACATGACTGGCCGTCACGTCTCAATATCTGAATTAAAATGTCGTGAGTATTTTAATAAATGTATCATTCGCTTTCACGACATACCAGAGCTTTCAGAACGGTTTGCTTCCTTTTCCCGGGCTCTTCTGAGGCAACGATCTGCAAGAGTTCCTCTGTCTCTTCTGCGATGATATCGCTAACTGAGAAGGGTGTGCCACTCGCAGATTTACGACCACCGGGATTCATAACTAATACTGAGTTCTTCACCGGCTTCTCAGGAGATTGGTATCAGAACTTACAAGCAACGCAAAGATGAGTAAAAAGTTCTGTGGCCATCTGAGATAGTACTGGAGAGAAGTTGATCGCTTCTCGATCGAGCCCTTCGAATAACACCGTCTCAGAATGACGAGGGGAGGAAAACTCAGTATGGTGAAGGATTTTAACTGCGAAGGGATATTAGAAGACAATTTCCATGCAGGAGGGGATCTCGACGCACCGTTTTCCTCAAGCCGGGGATGACATTTCCCAACCACGACCCAGAATTGATCAAGTAAGGTTCCCCCTAACGCCTTTTTCGTCGAGGGCAGCGTATGTAATTGTTTGTTAAAAACAGCCAACTGCAACCCGTACCTCTGTCACACCTTACTGACAGGAGCCTAAAAGGGACGCTTGTGGTGAACGTTGCCACGCAGTTTGACGGCCATCATGGGCACCATGAATCAAGCATCATGAGTACAAATACAGACTGACTTGGAGTTCTAGTTTTACTATGCTACGATGTCGAGAAGTCTATGACAACCACCCGGCAGCAGAAAGGCAAATTCGGCATTTTGCACCACGATGGAGTAAGCTGGGAGGTGAACATACTCGGAAGCCTTGGGTGCCGGACCCAGCTGCTGAAGTAGATCTGTGAACGTGTACGCTTCCTGGATGCAATTCAGTTTAATAATGAGATCCAATAGAAGTAGATGGTCAGAGTCTTACCGGATACCTGCGCCTACCACTTTACGCAGCCTGCAGTTGGACAAGATACAACGATCGATTTTGTGATCTTGTGTGAATGGACCGAAACTGTTAGATGAGTTCGACATTACCCATCGCAAGGAGCTGCTCGACCACAGCGTAGGGCGTAAGTACAATTTGACCCTTCTTCATTTGCATCGTTGTCCCACTAAAATCTTATAGGCTAACCGTCGATGACCCCAAGCTGTAGGGAATACGTACTCAGGAAGTCGCACTGGTGGACATTCGTCTCGCGCATGTACAAATACTGCGCGTGACTTATCTGGCTCGGATACTGCGCTCAAGCGCGAATCAGATACGACGCTGAGCGCGGCGTCGAGGGAGGACATGAAAGACGTACTCATCGGCGGCGTGAACGGCGTGTTGTCGTCTAAACCCTGCTGAGGAAGTGGTAATGCTTGTAGGACTGACACGCGAAAATGGTTCTCTGTCAACTGAGAGAACCTGTATTATTGGGCCCCCACGTCGCGTTAGCCCACGACATACAGCAAAGGAGAGTGTGGTGAACAGGAGCACGCACCGTTTTGCATGGTCTAGTTCTGTCTGGGATAACCTTTCCTGCACCTCAGGCGTGGCTACAATGTACCGCGAAAACTTTTCTATCTGTGAATCCCCGTCACGGTCACAATCTAGAAGGAGGGTCGAGACGAGCGGAGGGATACGTGCCTTGTGCAATCGCGTGCGGATATAAGAGCGCACGACAAACTTGACACGCTCGACTTCGGTCTGTACGAGCATGATCCGCGCATGCTCCGCCTCGGACGAGTCAGGGTCCCCGCGTAGCGCCTGGACTGTATCCATCTGCGGAAGCTCATTTAAGGATGATCCTCGCGATTCCACCCTATCTGGGAAAAGTTAAATCCGCCGCACCTGTCTACGAATGTGATCGAGAAGGGCGCCGAGCACCTCTGCCTGCACGGGGAGTATGTCCGGTGCATGACGCTCGTTGAGCCAATGGCGCATGAGTTGCTGGAAGAGTGTGTCCGGCGGCACGCCAAAGTCTAACGCGATGGGGTCCAAGGCGGCCGCAGAGCCTGTGGACCCACCTACCATGGGGAAGTCTTCGTCATCGTCGAGGAGTGTATGGCGTGGAGGCATCACCGATCACGGGCCCACTGCTGCCACTCAGCTGGCAGGAAGTGGACAAGCAAGGACGCTGGGTTAGGGGTACGAGAACGACCAACTGGACATCAACATCAACTTGAACGTCCGCTGGTCTCTGGGTGTGGTGTATTCTCTGGCTGGTATGATCCTGATTTATCTAGTCGCCTGTGGGTATGACCAAGTACATGGCTGCCTTTCCTATGTGCTGTCAACTGTTATGGATTCCACTCTACACCTTGTTCTCCTCTTGCGCTCACAATCTATTCCTTGGACCAGCCTATGGCTCCCGCAATCCCTAGTCAAAAGACTCGTCACATAGTACATCGCAGTACACCATCCCCACCTCCTTCCCCTTTATCATCATCGCCTCTCTCAATTACGAGGCAGTCACACAACTGGACATCTCGTCGTATATCTCTCGCCCACAGGCGTCGCTTTCGCTACCGCCAACTCCCCGACTCTGTAGAACCCACCACCGTTTCCGCATCTGTAGTTAGAAACCCGACGCTGCCATCTATACCCACCGCTGAGCCACATCCCTCCGTATCCCCGTCGACTTATGCGCCGGCGATTCCTAACATTGCATCTCACCCCACGAGGAACGAATCAGCGCCATCACAGTTACAAGCCGCACGCAATCAGGCCACTGCTGTCACCGCGGCGCTAGTCGCCATTTGTGTACTCGTTGGGTTGGCGGCGTGCGCAATGATGGGCAGCCTCGCCTATCGAAAACGCTCGTCAATACTCCGGCGCCTTCGGCCACATCGCCAGGCGGAAGCTGACTTGGGTTTCGTCTTCATCGAGTATGACGACTCGACGTGGGGAACGCCGTCGAAGAAAGCTTGGACGGAGATGCCATCGTTCGAAACATGCACTGAAGACGGAGAGGTGCACACAAAGTTCGTTACCGATGGCCCCTTGACACCAATGGTAGAAATAACATCCATACCGACAATCCCTCCGCTTTCAGCTGAGACATGCACGAGCCGTTCCAAGCCCTCTCAGATTCTTGCAGGGGCAGAATGCGGCTCGAGCACCGAACTTGAGACCGATGGACAGGATCCCAGCGACGTGACTCCCACCGAGAGCCTCGATCCATGCTCTAAGGTCTGCTGTCTCGATGTACACAAGAAAACAGAGGCCTCGAATGCGCTTGGTCTGGCCATGGAGCACGACGACAACATCGAACTAAGTGTACTCGCATCACCTCAACTTGCCGCCGCGCTTGCCCTGCGCGCAGGCGAAGTGGATGACGCCATTGATGAAACTGATTCAACAATCGTGGACTCACCTGCCTCGGATTCGGCGGAATGCGGACTCTCCACAGAAAGTAGCCGCTCCGAGGAAGACTTCGAACTTCAGAGGGCTCAGACGCACAGTCTAGACTTTGGACGTGGTTTCGTGGTCTCACTCGGGGCTTTACCAGACATCGATTGCGACAAAGACCAGAAGTCACCTCTGGACATTTACAATCTTCCTCGCGTGGTGATTTCTACGAGCCCCTCTGTCACTTCTGATGTATTTCCATCACGTTCAAACCGCGCCTTGGGGAAGAACGAAACGACAATAGACCTTGGCGACTTTCCTCTGCCGCCATTCATTGGTGACACGTTCACTAGTACATCTACATCCCTATTATCTGAGATCGAGGTTTCATTAGGACCGGTTATCAGTGGGAGTTTGGCGATGACAAGGCGCAGGGCGTCTTCAGCACCTCAGCTAATGTGCTAAGGATAAAGTTGCAGGCAACATATCTGTCGAGGCACAACGTTTTTGTAATACACGTCATGAAATAGTCCAGCCAACGACATCACTATCGTTTTCAAGACACTCAGATACTCAAGCCACAACCTCTAGCGTTGTTAGAGTTACTGGCAACAACAATGAAAACAACCAACACTTTCAAATGCACAATGAGACCGCGTAGCCAATAACAGTAGTAACGTCCGAATATCTGCTAAGTGCACACAATAAAATCACCAAGGATCTGAGGTGGTGCCTACATACCACCCGCCTACCCAAATTTAAATTCCTTCTTTGTCACAATTATTGTCCTAGTAGCCGGAAATAGCCGGCCTTGGCCGGGACTAGCCGAGCACTCTTATTGTCTCATGCGCCGTGAAAAGGACGGGACATAGTGTCTGCAAAGATGTAGTGACCACGACCACGTTTGCTTTCACGCTATGGAAATGGCCTGCCTAACTAGCTTCCATATCTCTGTCTTCCATCCCTGGATTCAATCGCACCCTGTTGTCGCAACGCTCTGTGTTCTCATAGTTCTGTACAACGTTTACACATGGCTCTATCCCGATCCGTTGATGAAGTTACCCGTTCCTCGAGGAGGATGGCTTTTTGGCGGTCACGCATTGACCGTCATTGAGTGGGTAGCCCAGCTGCGTCTCGAGTGACTCGTGTATCTTGATCAATGTTTACCAGTGCTGGCCGCTCCCCCCGGCTTCACGAGAAATATGCCCGAGAGCTGGGTAGGAATGTACGATTACGAGGAATACACCCGGTGCGTAAAATATCCTGGTGCATAAAATCCAGGAGGTGACCTATCGTTGTTCCAGTGGGAAACCCGACTGCTCCCATTAGACCCGGTCACTGTAGCGCACGTCTTGAAAAACCCAACTATTTACCAGAAGCCCTTACCATCGCGAAGATTCATCGAAGGGCTCATCGGGTGTGGTATGCTTGCGGCAGAGGGCCATGTACACAAACGCCAGCGCCGCGTCGCGACTCCTGCATTTTCGTTTCAGAATATGCGCGCGCTCGTCCCGCTCGTTTTTAACAAGGGGGAGGAATTGAAAGACAGATGGATGGGGCTCATCCAGGAGCAGGCCATCGACAAGTCCCAGAATAATCCGATTGGCATACGTCTGGACGTCTGTCACTGGGTAAGCCGTGCAACGTTTGACGTTATAGGACTGGCTGGTGCGTTTTCTGCCGTCACTTGCCTTGTCGTCCATTACCTTATGCAGCTTGTTACGCGTTTAGGATTCGACTACCACTTCAATGCCCTCCAAACCCAAGATAACGAGCTGTTTAATGCCTATAAGGATATGTTTGAGGTCGCTGTTTCCCAGTCCGGGTCCTTGAGAGCAGCAATCATTGGCTTCTTTCCGAAATTTGAACGTTTATTCGTAAGATTCTGTCCTTGGGCCCGTCATACGTTACTGACCTCGCACCAGCCAGATGAGGCGACTCATGCAGTGCGGAATGGTCAAGAGATAATTCATCGTGAAGCGAGACGAATCATCGAAGAGAAAAAACAGAGAATCGAGGAGGCCAAGTACAACGGAGAAACATACGAAGGCCGTGACCTATTGACGCTCCTCCGTATGTTTTTCGGCCCCGCCGTCGTTCCATTCCTTCACCTGACTGTCGACAGTTAAATCTAATGCCGCGACTGATCTCCCGCCCGAACAGCGTATATCCGATGAAGATATCCTTGACAATATCAATACCTTCATGTTTGCTGGCTCGGATACAACCTCCTTGGCCGTCACATGGACGCTACTTCTATTGGCCAAGCATCCCCCAATCCAAGACCAGTTGCGTGCAGAGTTGCGTGGAATGGCTCGCCCAGCAAACCTTGGCGATGAGGCAATATTAGCGCACTATCAAGAACTTGCTGTGTCGCCGCTGCTTGACAAGGTCTGTCGCGAGTCGCTTCGTATCATGCCTCCGGTGCATTCGTCGCTCCGCATCGCAACGCAAGACGACGTGCTACCGGTGTCAAAGGGTGGCGAAGATATCCACATCCGTAAGGGCACCCTTGTGCACGTTCCTATAGAGGCGATGAACTTGGACCGCGAGATATGGGGAAAAGATGGATGGTCATTCATGTAAGTCGGATCAGGAACAGAGAAAGTCCCTTGTCTTGTTCTTGACCCTGACTCACTGCCACGCAGCCCCGATCGGTGGGACAACCTACCAGAATCTGTCGCATCCTTGCCAGGTCTCTATGCTAACACACTCACCTTCTCTGCCGGTCCTCGAGTACGGGTCTTTCTTTCATCTTTGTGCTGCTCTGAGGAGCAACCCTGACAAACGCATTGCCTAGTCCTGCATAGGCCAGCGCTTTTCGTTGATCGAAATGAAGACGTTCCTTTATGTCTTAATCACGAACTTTGTGTTCTCTGAGACGAACGAGAAGGTCGTGAAGGCAAACGTGTATGTAGCCCTTGTTCTTCTTTTCTGGCTGAAGGACGCGCCAGCGCTAAAGGGGACGTCTGACCGACAGGGTACTCACAAGACCTTATATCTCGCAAAAGTTCAAGGAGGGGAGTCAGTGTCCGATGATGGTGACTCCGTACATTCCCGCCGAAGTGGCGTAAGTATTGATATTGGTTAATGCTCTGTTGTACTTTTCTTTCTGTTGCCGTGTTTGTAGTGTTACGCCACTGTTTTATACTTTTGTTGTACTTTTTTCCCCCTCATCAATGCACAGTCACGAGACCGAGACTGCGCGAGAAACTCGATCGACCCCGCCCCTTTACGCCCTGCCTGGTGAGGCGCATCGGCTTGAAATCACCGTTACACCGCGTGGAAATGGAGAGACGCGATAAAAGTACAGTTGTTAAAAAAAATTGGATGCATAAGCCAAAAAAAAAAAAAAGATTAGGCATCAGGATGACGATGTCGATACCTGGTGACATCAGCACCGGTGAAACACTTCGTTTAGTGTACGAGAGTGACGAAAAAGAAAAAATAAATTCAATCAAAGGAGGCACGTCAAGGTTTGTTTCCGATCTTTCAGAGTCTCATACATACGAGGGTACTGTGCGGAGTAAAGAGAAAGACTGAGAGTGGAAGTCTGAGGGTGCCCGCGCGATCCGTGGTACTACTACTAAAGTTACTGTACGCCGCATGGAGTTACTACAAATTTCTGAGATACAGTAGATGATATAACGCCACTTTTCTGATGCTGTGGGCGCCGCATGCCGGACAAGCGCCACTGCAGGAGTTTGAGGTTTTCCGGTAATGCAATCAAATCAGTCGGCGTGCCACCATGCGCAACGCTTGTTCGGTTCGGCAAAACTCAAAACTTCGTTATCGCGCACTGTTATGCCGCCGCTATAACAGTGCTCGTCACATGGCAAGACTCCAATCGATTGAGTACAACCTGGGCCGCCTCAACTAAGACGACTTGAGGTTGCGGTCCTTCGCGTCACGCACACTCGGTCTCAGTCACAGCGTCCCCCAAAGTGTAATCCAATTAATCGAAATGAATGGTGTGGAGACACAGCAGGTCCGCGTAACGTAAATGAATGACCGTGTAAATGCTCGAGTTCTGATGCGACAAAAAAGTACAGGCAACCCGCCGCAAGAACTGAAATCACGGGCGTTGCTCGGAAACGCAAAGATAACGAACCCAACCCAGTAAAAAAAGAAAAAAGGAAGGAAGGGGGACTGGACGTTTCATGATAAATAACATAATATTTTACACCTGGTCGCAGACCGTCGTAGTAGCGAATCTATAGCTTCTTCTTGAACGAAAGTCCTTTTCTCTGCAATTTGACATTATTCTCGACGATGCTCATGAATGACGACTTCAAGTCCGACTCGGAACTGCCAGCCGAACGTAGATGACCAGCAGGGCTGTCCGATCGCGGCGGCTGCTTTTGCTTCTTCGACCAAACGGAGCGGCGGAATGAAAGGCCACCAAAACCTGTGGGCGACGTGTCGACCACGAGATATGAAGAGTCTCCCATCACATCCTCGTCCGCGGGCTTCTTTAGGCCAAGAGAGAGAATCCCCCGCGGCGTCGCCGTACGCGAAGGAACACCCACTCTATCTTGAGTATGAGTACGGGGCTCCGGGGCAGGCCGCGGTGCTTCAAAGGCTCCGTTGTCAACGAGTGAGAGCCCGACGCCTTGGGTAGGGGCAGGATGAACAGTTATCACGGACGTCCCACGGCCCAGATCAGGTGACGACCCAGTCCGACGCACAACAGCCGGAGTAGGCCGCTCGCGCATAGGATACGAGTCCTTCCTTCCATGATTAAGTGGCGCTTGAGGACGTGATTTAGGAGGCATAGCACTCGCACTGCGCGTGTGCGCCTCCCCAGGAGCAAGTCCGCGGGGGTGACCAAAAGAAACGTTTCCTGTCTCTGGGGGGGAGACCTGGAGAGTGTCCACGTCGCGCCCGTTGGGATGCTTCCAGGCTGACGGCCTAGCGCGGGATGTGCCCTGTGGCAAAGGCGCATGATCCATTTCTGAGAAAAGTGGGGAATAAGGGACGTCTGGATGACGGTACGCCCTGTCGCTCAATGTCCGGTATCGACCCCTGGGCGAGAACGACGCTGACGATGCAGATGTAGTGGTAGACGCCGAACGGTGTAAGCGATCTGGGGATGCCGAGCCAGACCCCGTAATCTCCTGTAGGGTCATCGCTCGCGGCCGCTGGAACGTGGAGCCAGTTGTACGGGACAACGATTCGCGCGTAGAGCTAGAATCAACGGCTATACGCAGCCCAGGATTTGGATGTCGACCGTCTCTGATCCGTTGGCCGTCCACTCGCTTGGCGTAGTACGAGTCCCCACGAGGCAGGTTGTCAGGCCCAGCCGTGTTCGGACTATACGCCAGTTCGGCAAGCTCAGCTAGTGGGCCATTCCCATGGCCATATGGGCGACGGGAATCGTGCCCCCTGGTCACCTCCCCAGCGACGGTGGCAGGTACCGGTGTCAAGTATGCACCACGACCCGCAGGATCGTTGGGTTGTGAGTCACCGTGAGTGTTCCGTGGTCGCGAATAGCCCTGGTTTGGGGGGAGGCGGGGTGCCTGTTGAGGGCGTCCAGAAACAAATTCAGCCGCGCTCTGGGCTCTCCGCAGAGCAATCGGTTTCCCATGCACAAGGCCCGCACGTTCGCCGTCGGCTCGCGTGGTATTCCGCTCTCGGAAAGGGCCGGGAGCTGAACCCTCTGGCACTGGAGCAAGGCCCTCTTCGTGCACATGCACAAAAACTGAATCGCCGCCATTCGAAGATGACAAGTCATCGGGAACTAGTCCAGGGTCAACATCAGGACGGAGGTCGAGGAAGTCGGAGAGGAAGTCCTGCGTCCCCTCGAGGTTAGTGGAAGCAGTGGTCACTGGACTCGGTGGGTTGATTAGCTGGGACCGCGGACTAATGCGATATTGGGAGTTTGAGGCGTCCGAATTACTGAAAGTGGGTGATGCTCGTTGACGGTGGGACGCAGACGACGAGGATCGCGCATACAAGTCGAGGAAAGTGTCGGTGCTTCCAAGAAGAGAACCGTCATCGGAAGACACCCTCTCTCTCTCCGCGCGAACGCTGCTGAGTACACGCAAGAGGTCCTCTTTAGTGGATCTACCATCCAGAGAGTCCAGACCAGTAGATGCCACGGTTCTATCAGGGTGGAGAGGATCGTGACCAGGAAGATTGAAATGAAACTGACTTCGCCCAGACGGGATGGAGTCTCCATAATCTGAAGAAAAGTCGCTCACGGAATCCCCGCGGAGGCTACCAGAACCATAGGGGTGGTCACTGTAGTCCGAAACCACTGGAGATATTGCAAGGTCACGTGCTTCTGTACGAACGTCTGCTGCGCGCCGGGCGAGGAACTCGCGGAAGGCCAAAAGTTCTTCCGAAGTCATGAACGAATCGCCACGTGGTGACCGTGGGGGATCTGAAGCCACGGAAGACGAAGACGCGTCCCCAGGCCCGGGGGACACTCCTGCCACATGACGCGCGGGCCTGCGCGCTAGCCGCTCAGCAGCGGAAGAATACGTGCCTGACGAAGGGTGTGATGACATTGAAGGACTGAAGGAGGGGACGCCCTGGTTGGGTCGAATGGAGGTGTCCCGAGATCTCAGGGATGGCGGGTGTTCTGAGAGTTCGCTTGCCGTTCGACGGAGCGGTGGATGGTGCTGAAGCACCGAATTCAGAGATCCTGAGGTAGACGAGGATATGGAATGCGCTACGCGATGCAAGCCGCCGGAGATGGTGCGAGGGTCGGGGGGCTCGCGCGACAGCGAAGACGCGGATCTGAATCTACGGAATGGACCAGGTGGTGGCGCTTGCATAGAAGGAGTGTGGGGGGAGGAGCCACTGCCTTCATCAGCCGAATGTCTCGAGAAAGCAAGCAAACACACCTGCTGCCGTTGCTGAGGCTTGGAGTAGCAGGACGAGAGGGCTGCGGGGACTCGTCTTGTTGATCTTGAGGGTAAGTATTTTTGAATGTGTGAATGATGCTTGTTGTAAGGTCCTCATGCTCTATTACCAAGCCTGAGTACCTGCAATTGGAAATAAGACGCACAGCTTCTCAAATCCCGAACGGGCACGGATAAAAAAAAGTACGTACGCATGTAAACTTTGTGAAGTGCGAAGAGAAGCATCAGATACATCCCCAGCTTCGTCAGAAGACAGTGCCTGGAATGTGTTCCCCAAGGTAGTGTCAATTACGAGGGGGGTGACACTAGGACTGGTTTTGATTTTGTCGGAGAGGCGGCCCTCAACCTGGTATGAGAACACCTCCGCATGGAGGGACATTTCGCTAGGAACGCAAGGGAAATCGTCGAGCTTTGCGAGCAAATCCTCCAGAACAGAACTGTCGGAACTACAATACGAGTCAACAGCAGCGTCAGAAAAAGAGGCAGCCAACATGGGAGGCTTCTTTTCTTCCTTCGAGACCACTCACAGGATAGAGTGTCGGGAAGAGACGTCCTCTCGCCCCATCATACTGTGACCCCGGTTGCCACCCGCCAAATAAGACATAGTTCAGCAGTGGCAAATTTTTCGATGATGGACGGAAAAAGTTTAGACGAAGGGAGCGGCCGCCGTCAACTTTAGCAGCGACGGCACGCACAGCCGCTACGTGTAGTGCTGAAGGAAAAAATGTTTAAGAAACAAGAACAAGTGGGCAGGCACATTAGCATGTTACCAGAACTGTTACCACGCCGACGATTAGACGCGCTGTTTGACGCCAGAAAATCACGGATGTCAGATGGAGAAAATGGAGTCGTCGAGGGAAGGATGTGCGCTCCCGGCGCTCTACTTAACTAGTTGTAAAAATGAAGAGGGAAGAGATACTGGCGAGTGGTGGGGGTGGCTCATTCCTATTCCATTGATAACGAGGAAT
>Ga0209488_10001969_pt1 | contig 17289 bp, 17 predicted proteins | sample Rivendell_Oct201_8_FD_188349 | JGI IMG/M metagenome (GOLD analysis project Ga0209488, IMG submission 188349) | Vadose zone soil microbial communities from the Eel River Critical Zone Observatory, Northern California, USA -... | ecosystem: Environmental > Terrestrial > Soil > Vadose zone >...
CGACCCGCAGCTGATAGCCCTGCCGAAAGCGCTGGAACAGCTCCGTGCTGTCGGCCAGCGGGACCTCGACCAGGTTTGGCCCGACCGCAACCGCGCGTGCTCGCAGCGGCGGCATCTGGTCCACCGTGAAGGCGATGTCGTACGTCTGTCCTTGCGTGAGGCGCCACGAGGGATGCGCGAAAGCCATGCTCCAGGCAAAGCTGCGCGAGACCGAGAACGACATCAGAATGCCGCTGTTGTAGTTGGCCGAGGCGGCGCAGTGATTGAACTGCTTGGCGTTCTGCTTGGTATAGGCGCCGGCCGACCAGGTCCCGACCGGGAAATTGTACATCAACTCCGCCGAGGCAGTGCGCGGGCCTCCGGTGAGCGCCAGAACGGCTCCGCAGACTGCAAACAAACAAATCTTGAACCAACGCATCCGCCCCTCCATCAATATCTCTCCATGATTCCATCGCGCGCTCGTCGGCGCAACTAGCTACATTCCCTGATCGACGATGCGAAATAGCAGCTGGTGCGCCTCGGCGGAGATGAACTCGACAGCCTGTCCGGTCGGCAACGTCAGCGATCTTTGCTTGGGAATAGAGAATTGCGCGGCGCCCGGCAGCGGCATGGCGACCTGGTCGGCCGGGGAGGCGACACTGACGGTGCGGGACGTGCCGTACGCCACGCCGCGCTCGCGGCTCGAGGCGACCGCCGGCTGCGTCCCGGTATAGATGACGGGGGCTCTGGTCATGGTGCTGGCGTTGGATTTGACGTCGACATTGACCTGCTCGACCAGGACCGATCCATCGGCGTCGCGTCCGCGGTAGATGATTCTCACAAAGCCCGCGTCGACCGTGCGCGCGTAAATATCGGCGCGCCCAAATGCGTTCGGCAGATCCCGGTCCTTCATGATGGTGGCAATCGTGCCTCCGACCGGAGTCCGCATGACGGGCCCCACAGGCTCGGCGAGCCGTTGTCGCTGCTCGACTTGAGCGCAGCCAGCAGCCGCGAGCGCGGTCACCGCGAGCGCGATGACAATTCCAATCCAAAGGCGTCCATACACAACGCTACCCCGCCAACAATGGCCTCTTTCAAGCCAGTCCCTGCTAACGCAATCTTTGATCGGTAGAAGCCTCATCGTCACAACCCATGAATTGTATATTCATGCTTTGTTCCGTTGTCCAGAGGTCTCTATCAGCACGGCTGCCATCTGTCCGGCCTTGCTTGTGCGGCGACGGGGGAGCCGCTAGTGTGCGTGAGCTTCGGCCCGACGATCCGGGATAAACAGTAGCTTTTTCAATAGTTTAATCTGTGGATTGTCCGTGCGCGCCGGCCGGGCAGCGCCACCCTGCAATGCCGACGCAGCAAGGAGCGAGTGAGGCCCGTGCGTTACGTTTCCACCCGGGGCGAGGCTCCGCCGCTCGGTTTCGTCGATGTGCTGCTCGCGGGTCTGGCCCGCGATGGCGGCCTCTACGTGCCCGAAAGCTGGCCAACGCTCGACGGCAAAACGATCGCGGGCTTCGCCGGGCGCCCCTATGCCGAGGTGGCGGTCGAGGTGATCCGGCCGTTCGTGGGCGATGCCATTTCGGAGCACGACCTCGCCCGCATGGCGCGCGAGGCCTATGGATCGTTCCGCCATCCGGCGGTGGCGCCGCTCACCCAGTATGCGCCGAACAGCTTCCTGCTCGAGCTGTTCCACGGGCCGACGCTTGCCTTCAAGGACATGGCGATGCAGCTCCTTGGGCGGCTCATGGACCATGCCCTCATGAAGCGCTCCGAGCGCACCACGGTCGTGGTCGCGACCTCGGGCGACACTGGCGGTGCCGCGGTCGAAGCCTTCCGTGGGCGCGAGCGCGTCGATCTGTTCGCGCTGTTCCCCCAGGGCCGTATCTCCGATGTACAGCGCCGGATGATGACCACGCCGGCGGACAACAACGTGCACGCGCTTGCGATCGAAGGCACCTTCGACGACTGCCAGGCGATCGTGAAAGGCCTGTTCAACCACCATGCATTCCGCGACCGGGTGGCGCTCTCGGGCGTCAACTCGATCAACTGGGCGCGCATCGTGGCGCAGGCGGTCTATTACTTCACCGCCGCGGTCGCGCTCGGCGCGCCCCATCGCGGTGTCGCGTTTACGGTGCCGACCGGCAATTTTGGCGACGTGTTCGCGGGCTTCGTGGCGCTCGGCCTGGGGCTGCCGGTCCAGCGGCTGGTGATCGCCACCAATGTCAACGACATCCTGGGGCGCACGCTCGCGACCGGTACCTATGAGCTGCGCGACGTGATCGCGACCTCCTCGCCCTCGATGGATATTCAGGTCGCGTCCAATTTCGAGCGCATCCTGTTCGAGGCCTATGGCCGCGACGGCAAGGCGGTGCGCTCTGCGATGGGCTCGCTGGCGCAGTCGCGCCGGTTCTCGCTGACCGGCAATGCGCTCACGCGCCTGCGCGCGGTGTTCTCGGCCAACCGCGCCGACGAGCACGAGACTGCAGCCACCATCCGCACGACGCTGCGGGAGACCGGCAAGCTCATTGATCCGCACAGCGCCGTCGGTGTTGCGGTGGCGGAAAAGGAGCGGCGCGATCCGGCGGTGCCCATGGTGGTGCTGGCAACCGCGCATGCAGCAAAGTTTCCCGAAGCGGTCGAGGCTGCCTGCGGCGTGCGCCCGCGGCTGCCCGACTGGCTGACCGGCCTCACCGAGCGGCCGGAACGCGTTGTCACACTGCCGGCCGATCAGGCCGCGATCGAGCACCATATCTTGTCATTGAGCCGCGCCGCACAAGGAGCTGCCGCATGAGCGTTGAAGTCACGCGTCTTCCGTCTGGTCTCACGGTCGTGACCGATGCCATGACGCATCTGCAGACCGCCTCGCTCGGCGTCTGGGCCGGCTGTGGCAGCCGCGATGAGCGGTCCGACGAGCATGGCATCTCCCATCTCCTGGAGCATATGGCCTTCAAGGGCACCACCCGGCGAACCGCCCGGCAGATCGCCGAGGAGATCGAGGCGGTCGGCGGCGACCTCAACGCCGCAACCAGTGTCGAGAGCACGGCCTATTACGCGCGCGTGCTCGCGGCCGACGTGCCGCTTGCACTCGACGTTCTCGCCGACATCCTGTCCGATCCGGCGTTCGATCCGGAGGAGCTGCAGCGCGAGCAGAACGTGATCGTGCAGGAGATCGGCGCATCCGAAGATGCGCCCGATGATCTCGTGTTCGAGCGGCTGCAGGAGACGGCATTTCCAAACCAGCCGGTTGGCCGCTCGATCCTGGGCACGCGCGACACCGTGCGCTCGTTCGACCGCCGCAAGCTTGCGGCCTATCTCGCGCGTCACTATCGCGCGCCCGACATGGTGGTGGCGGCCGCCGGCGCGGTCGATCACGAGGCGGTGGTGGCGGAGGTCGAGCGCAGGTTCACGACCTTCAATGGGCCGCTGCCGCCGACGCCTGATGCCGCGCGGTTCGTGGGCGGATCGCATATCGAGACGCGCGACCTCGAGCAGGTGCACATCGCGTTGGCGCTGCCCGGCATTGCGCAGCGTGACCCCGACCTGTTCAATCTGCAGGTGTTCACCAACGTGCTCGGTGGCGGCATGTCCTCGCGCCTGTTCCAGGAGGTGCGCGAGATCCGCGGGCTTTGCTATTCGATCTACGCTTTCCATGCGCCCTATTCCGACACCGGGATGTTCGGGCTCTATGCCGGCACCGACGCCGAGGATGTGCCTGAGCTGATGCGGGTCGTGGTCGGCGAGATCGCCAGCGCGGCCGAGAGCATCAGCGAGGCCGAGATCGCGCGCGCCAAGGCGCAGATGAAAGCCGGGCTGCTGATGGCGCTTGAGAGTTCGAGCGCGCGCACCGAGCAGCTGGCTCGGCAGCTCTTTGCCTGGGGCCGGCCGATCCCGTTGGACGAGCTGGTGGAGCGCATCGAGGCCGTGACGCCTGAAAGCGCACAAGCGGCCGGGCGCGCCTTGATCGGCCGTGGCCGGCCCGCGATCGCGGCGCTAGGGCCTGGACCCGGCCTTGAAAGCGCGGCCACGATCGCAGAAAGTCTGGTGCGTAAGGTCGCATGACCAGTGCCGCCGGTTTGAAGCTCCTGCAAAGTTACGGCAAACTCGACCAGGAGCGTCGAATCGATCAAGCGGCGCTTGAACCATAGACCTTGCTAACGCCCCTTCGCTTTCGAAGTTCGTGTCGGGGGTTGCTGTGACGGCGTTAAGAACTTCGGAAGCGGGCACCATGGCCTTCTTTCGTACGGTCAGCTTTTCGGAGCAGTTGCCAGCCATCATGGGCAACGGCGTCGTGCTGCGCGCGCCGCAAATGTCGGACTATCCGGAATGGGCGACGCTGCGCGAGGCAAGCCGCGATTTCCTCTCTCCCTGGGAGCCGACCTGGCCGGCCGATGATCTGACCCGCTCCGCTTTCCGGCGACGGATCAAGCGCTACACCGAGGATCAGCGCGGGGATCTGGCGTATCCGTTCTTCATCGTGCACCGCAGCGATGAGATCCTGCTCGGCGGACTGACGCTTTCCAACATCCGCCGCGGCTGCGCGCAGGCCGGCAGTCTCGGCTACTGGATGGGCGCACCCTACGCGCACCGTGGCCTTATGACAGCCGCCGTGAGCGCGCTGATCCCGTTCGCGTTCGGCACCCTTCGGCTGCATCGCATCGAGGCCGCTTGCATCCCGACCAACGCCGCCTCGATCAGGCTCCTGGAAAAGACCGGCTTCCGGCGGGAAGGGTTCGCCCGCCAATACCTGTGCATCGATGGGGTCTGGCAGGACCATCTCCTGTATGCGCGGCTGCGGGATGATGGGTAAGATGTGGAATATGCCGTGATTGCAGCCTTGATTCGAGCCTTGATTCGAGCCTTGGGGCTGCCATGGTCGCTCTGCTATAAGTCGCGGGGGCGCGAGCATTCAGACGATTCGATGAGCATGGTGTTCCCTCTAGAGCGATGTTCGACCGTCATCGGTACCGTCGTCTTGCTGGCTGTCGGTGTTGCGGGATGCGCATCGGTCAGCTCGTCCGACTGGTTTCCGTCGATCCCGGGGTTCTCCAATGTGGTGACCACCTCGGCCGACCGTAGCGCGTTGGCGTCGGCGCAGCCGACGCCGCCCTCGATGGATGAGAACTGCCCGTCCGCTGATATCCGGCAGGGCGCCTCGACATTGGCGATCGCGACCAAGACGCAGCAGGCGACCGGCAGTGATCTGCGCTATCAGCTGTCGATCACGCAGCTCGCTCGCCAATGTGCGCTCGAGGGGCCGGAGATCAGGATGCGGATCGGCGTGCAGGGACGGGTGATCGTGGGACCGGCGGGCGCGCCGAACCAGGTCGACGTGCCGCTGCGCTACGCCGTCGTGCGCGAGGGCGTCGACCCCAAGACCATCGTCTCCAAGTTCAGGCGTATCCCGGTCGCCCTGCCGCCGGGCGCGACCAACGTTTCGTTTACCGACATCGAAGAGAACCTGCGCTTCCCGATGCCGGCCCCTGCCGAGCTCGAGTCCTATGTGGTCTATATCGGCTTCGACGACGCCGGCGACCGCAACCGGCCGCCGCCGGCCAAGAAGTCGGCTCCCAAAAAGAAGTAGCGCCGCTAGCGCTGGTAGCCCGGGTTGAGCGGCAGCGAAACCCGGGATCTGCCTCTCTGCAAATCAAGCAAATCAAGGCGTCCCGGGTTTCGCTGACGCTCAACCCGGGCTACGCTCGATCACGAACGGGCCGAGCAAGAAGCCCTTCATGATTTCGATGGGGAGGATGGAATGATACCGATTGTTCGAGACGTGATGCTGTCGTGCGCGTGCGCACTATTGACGCTTGTTCTCATGCTCGACCCCGCGTCCGCACAGACCGTGCCGAAATTCGAGATCGATCCGGGCTGGCCGAGGACGCTGCCGAACAACTGGATCATCGGCACCATCGGCGGCATCACGGTCGATGCGCAGGATCACATCTGGATCAACCAGCGCCCGAGCGCGCTCGATGCGCGCGAGAAGCGCGCCTCAACCGCGCCGAACGTGAAATGCTGCGTGCCGGCGCCACCGGTGATCGAGTTCGATCAGGACGGCAAGGTGGTGCAAGGCTGGGGCGGTGATGGGGCGGGCTACACCTGGGGCAACGACGGACACGGCATCCATGTCGACCACAACAACTTCGTCTGGGTCGGCGACAATGTCGAGACCGGCGGGCACATCTTCAAGTTCACGCGCGACGGCAAGTTCGTGATGCGGATCGGCAAGCCTGGCACGCCGGGCGGGTCGAACGACACCGAGCATCTCGGCCGGCCCGCCGACATGGTGGTCGATCGCGAGACCAACGAGCTGCTCGTCGCCGATGGCTACGGCAACAAGCGCGTCATCGTGTTCGACGCCACGACCGGCGCCTACAAGCGGCACTGGGGCGCCTATGGCAACCGGCCCAGCGACGACAAGGTCAACTGGGATTTCAAGGGGCCGCCGCCGCAGCAGTTCACCAACCCGGTGCATTGCATCACCATCACCATTGACGGGCTGGTCGTGGTCTGCGACCGCCAGCACAATCGCATGCAGTTCTTCCGCAAGGACGGCACCTTCGTGCGCGAGACCTTCGTGCTCAAGGACAGCTATCCGGGCACGATCGGCTCGATCGTCAAATGGCCCGATGCGGCGCAGACCTATCTCCTGGTCGTGGATGATCCGAATGGCCAGTTCCACGTGGTCAACCGCGTGAGCGGCGAGGTGGTGAACAGCGTCGGCCGGGTCGGCCACCAGCTCGGCGAGTTCTATAATCTGCACTTCATCGGCATCGACAGCAAAGGCAACGTCTACAGCGCCGAGGTGCAGGGCAAGCGCGTGCAGAAGTTTCGCAATGTCGGTGGGCTGTGATCCTGTCCCGTGCGGACCAGACTGCAAGGGCGACAAAGAGTGACTCATATCCGTCACCCTGAGGCGCGACCCCGGCTCCTCTAGCCGGGGGAGCCATCGCAAGTCGGCCTTGGCCGACTTGCGCACTCAATGATCCGATCTCGGGTAAACCCGAGATCGGTGGGCGACGGCCAAAGCGGTGCCCCACAGGAAGCGGGACTCAATGTCCGGGGCCGCATCCTTCGAGGCCCGCGCACAGGAGGTGCAAGTTGCAATGACCCGTCGTGTGGTGCGCGGGCGCCTCAGGATGACGGTGAGAGGGTGGTTTCTGTATCCTGGTATCAGTTCAGCTTGGACTGGAGGTCGGCGATGCTTTTGGTGATGAAATCATCGGCGACGCTGCCCTTGACAGTCTGCGTGAGGATCTTCTCGGCTGCCGCAACGGCGGCTTCGGCGGCGGCGGCGCGCACGTCGGCCAATGCTTGAGCCTCGGCCTGCGCGATCTTGGTCTCCGCCATTTTGGTGCGGCGTGCGACAAACTCGTCCATGCGCGTCTTGGCCTCGACCGCAAGCCGGTCGGCCTCGGCCTTGGCGCCGGCCACGATCTGCGCGGCCTCGCGTTCGGCGGTTTGCTGCTTGCGCCGGTATTCGGCCAGCAGCGCAGCGGCTTCCTCCTTCAGGCGGCGCGCCTCGTCGAGGTCGGTTCGGATGCGCGCAGAGCGCTGGTCGAGCGCGCCCGTGACCATTGTGTGGACCCCATAGTAGATCAACACGCCGACGAAGATCACGAAGGCGACGGCGACCCAGGTTTCAGCTTCACCTAACATCTGGTCCTCAGCGCTTGAGCACGTCGACGACGGCGGCCTCGACCTCGCGGCCTGCCGGTGCCGCGCCGATCAGGCGCTCGACGATGGCCGCGGCGGCATCGACCGCGATGCCCTGGACGTTGGTCATAGCGGCCGATCGGCGCGTCGCGATCGTCTTTTCGGCCTCGCCGATCTGGGCATTGAGCTTGGCGTCGAGCGCCTTGCGGGCGCTCTCGGCGGCTTTGGCCTCACGTTCGCGGGTCTCATTGGCGAGGGCCTGGGCGCGGCTGCGGGCATCAGCCAGCGATTTTTCGTAGGCCACCGACGCCGCATCCGATTCCGCCTTCAGCCGCTCCGCTTCGGCGAAATCACTCGCAATGCGCTGCCGGCGATCCTCGATGATCGAGCCGATGCGCGGCAGTGCGACGCGCGACATCAGGAGATAGAGCGCCACGAACGCCAGCGTGATCCAGAGCACTTGCGAGGCAAAGGTGTCTTTGTTGAACGGCGGAAAGCCGCCGCCATGCTCCGACGCCGGAACATGCTCCATTGTCTCGATCTGCTTGGCGCTCTTTGGTGCCATTGCGGGCTCCAGGATCAGGGTGGCGTAGCGGCGCTCGATCGAGTCCGATCAGAAAACGAACAAGAGCAGCAGCGCGATCAGCAGCGAGAAGATGCCGAGCGCTTCCGTCACCGCGAAGCCGAAGATCAGATTGCCGAACTGGCCCTGGGCGGCGGACGGATTGCGCAGCGCGGCTGCGAGATAGTGGCCGAAGATGGTGCCGACGCCGACGCCGGCGCCGCCCATGCCGATGCAGGCGATGCCTGCGCCAATCATCTTTGCGGCTTGCGGGTCCATGACGATCTCCTGTTTGTGCTTCGTTTGGATGAGTTCGGGCCTCAATGACCCGGATGAATGGCGTCGTTGATGTAGATGCAGGTCAGGATGGCGAATACATACGCCTGCAGGACCGCGACCAGAAGCTCGAGCGCAGTCAGCGCCACCGTCATGCCGAGCGGCAGGATGGCACCGAGCGAGCCGAGAAAGCCGAGGCTGCCGAGCATCACGACGAAGCCGCCGAATACCTTGAGGGTGATGTGACCGGCCAGCATGTTGGCGAACAAGCGCACGCTGTGGGACACCGGCCGCGACAGGAAAGAGAGCACCTCGATGAACGTGACCAGCGGCAGGATGTAGATCGGGATTCCGCTTGGCACAAACAGCTTCAAGAAGTGCAGCCCATGCTTGTAAAGGCCGTAGACGACGACAGTCAGGAACACCACAAGCGCCAGCGAGACCGTGATGATGATGTGGCTGGTGACCGTGAAGGTGTATGGGATCAGCCCGATCATGTTCACCACCAGGATGAACATGAACAGCGAGAACACCAGCGGGAAGAACTTCATGCCCTCGCTGCCGGCGCTCGAGCGCAGCGTGTCGGCAACGAACTCGTAGGACATCTCGGCGACCGACTGCATGCGGCCGGGCACCAGCGCGCGCGACGAGGTGGCGCCGATCGTCAGCGCGGCAATCACCGCGAGCGCGATCAGCATGAACAGCGCCGAGTTGGTGAATGCGATCTCATACCCACCGATATGTCCGAAGGTGAGGAGATTCTGGATCTGGAATTGATGAATCGGATCCATGCCCGATCAGCCTGCCTTACTTGCGGCGTCGGTCTGACGGCCGCTATTGCCTCTTATCCGGTGGGTCCAGCGTGTTGGTCGCAACCACGCCTGCCACCCGCATCACGTTGAGGACGCCCGCCGCAAACCCGAGCAGCAGGAAAACGATCATCCCCAACGGCGTCGTTCCGACCCAGCGGTCGATCAGCCAGCCGATGCCGGCGCCCACCAGAACTCCTGCTACGAGTTCGGTTGAGAGCCGAAATCCGCGGGCCATCGCCGACGCATCGGTGGTCGAACGCTGCCCGGGCTCACTGTCGGAAGGACCGTCGAATTGGTGCCGGCCGAGCTGTTTGCCGAGATCGCGCAACCTCGCGGAGAGCGCGGCCTCTTCGGCGGACGGTTGGTCGCGACCATTGCGATCGCGTGCGTCGTCGGCCTGTTTTTTGTCGGCCATGCTGTCGACACCCGCGATGATCGCGGCTTTACCGCTGCCCCCGAGGCGCGCGGACCATACTGACTGGGTCTGGGTGAGTCAAGAATCGGAACTTGGTCGGTAAGCGCCTGAAAACGAACTCGAATCAGCGCGTCAGCGAAGGCCCGGAGGGGGGCCTGACGGCCTGGAGCGAGTGCTTCTTTGGTATAAATCTCTGGTGGTAATGTTGTCGGGCCGCGTGGTTGCCACGATCCTTCGGCAATGACTTGTGGCAGGAGCTGTCGAGGTGTCCCGAAGCCAGAAGAGGGAAAGCCATGATCCGGATCGGACTGACGATCGTCGCTTTCGTATCCGCGCTTGCCGTGCCGAGCTTCGCGCAGGATAAACCTGACAGCGCGGATGGCCGCTTCACTTTGCACCGCACTGATGAGGGCTACCTGCGGCTCGATGGCCGCTCCGGGCAGGTGTCGCTGTGCCTGAAGCGGTCCGCCGGCTGGGAATGCCAGGCGGTGCCGGATGAGCGCTCCGCGCTCGAAGGCGAGATCGCGCGCCTGCAAGCTGACAATGCCCAGCTCAAGCGGGAGCTGCTGGCGCATAACCTGCCGCTGCCGGGTGGAGGCAGGCCCGATGTTTCGGGTCGTGAGGAGCTGCAGCTTCCGAGCGATGCCGAGCTGAACCGCATAATGACCTTCATGGAAAAAGTCTGGAAACGGATGGTCGAGATGATCGTAACCACCCAAAAGGACATTATGAAGAAGCCGTGAGCACGCGCGTCCGCACCAATCCTGCGCCGGGCGCGATGGCCGGCCGGTCCGCGATCACGAGTGTCGTCCCCGAGCTGATTGCGACCGCGACCCTCACGGTCGATACCCGTGGGCAGGGATTTACCGACATCACCAGAGAGGCCGCACGTTTCGTGACCGAGGCGGGGGCTGGCCACGGCACCTTGCAGCTTTTCCTGCGCCATACCTCGGCATCGCTCGTCATCCAGGAGAATGCCGATCCCGACGTACAGGTTGATCTGGTCACCGCGCTTGATCGCATTGCGCCCACGGATGCGGGTTGGGTCCACGATACCGAAGGACCCGATGACATGCCGGCGCACGTGAAAGCCATGGTCAATGGCGTCTCGCTGCAGGTGCCGGTGATCGATGGGAAGCTCGCGCTTGGCACCTGGCAGGGGCTTTATCTCGCCGAGCACCGCACACGGCCGCATCGGCGCGAGGTGGTGCTGCAGTTCATCGGCAGCCGGCGTTAAGCAATATCCAGCGAAGCGGCCCAACGCGCCCTTTTGCGCCATATCAAAGCAGGCCGTGACGGGATAGACTTGAACTAATCATCGAGGCGGGAGGGGCGCGCAGCGAGGGGTCGAATTTGGCCGATACGACGCATTATCGTTTTGTGATTGCCGACGATCATCCGCTGTTCCGCGGGGCGCTGCGGGAGGCGGTCAGCGGCCTTTTCGAGCATGTCGAGATCGGCGAAGCCGGCTCCTTCGAGGACGTGGCCAAGCTCCTCGACCGCGGCGGCGAGGTCGACCTCATCCTGCTCGATCTCAACATGCCCGGAGTGCGCGGCTTTTCCGGCCTGATGTATCTGCGCGCCCAGTATCCGAGCGTCCCGATCGTGGTGGTGTCTGCCAATGACGATCCCACCGTGATCCGCCGCTGCATGGACCTCGGCACCTCCGGCTTCATTCCCAAGACGCTCGGCATCGAGGAGATGCGGGCCGCGATCAAACGTGTGCTCGAAGGCGGCGTGTGGACGCCGCCCGACGTCGACCTCAGCGCTGGCGCCGACACCGAGACCGCCAATCTGATGGCGCGGCTCGCTTCGCTCACGCCGCAGCAGGTGCGCGTGCTGATGATGCTGTCGGAGGGATTGCTGAACAAACAGATCGCCTATGAGCTCGGTGTCTCGGAAGCGACCGTGAAGGCGCATGTCTCCGCCATCCTGCAGAAGCTCGGCGTCGAGAGCCGCACGCAGGCGGTGATCACCGCGGCCAAGATCGAGCTCGGCCAGTGGAGCCAGGTGACGCAGGATTGAGCCGCGGCAGCCTCACGGTTCGTCCCCGCCCAGCGCAGTCGAAGAAGGTCAGATCACCGAAGCGGTAGAGTCTCCGCAACTTGAGCACATCCCGGTAGAAGGCTTCGGCGCGGTCGACGTCGCCCACCGGGAGCGCGATCTGGCCGATTTGGTCAAGTTTGAGATGCATCGCTACTCCGCGTTACTCCGCAGCCACCCCGCGATGCACGCGGGCCTGGGCGAGCAGCGCGCGCAGCGCCGCCGGCTTGACGGGCTTGTTGAGCAGCTGGACGCTCTGTGCACGTGCTTCCTCGCGTACCGCGGCGCCGCGGTCGGCTGTGATCAGAATCGCGGTCGCGCCCGCGAAGCGGCGGCGCAATTGCGCAATGGCCTCGATGCCGTTCTCCTCGCCGAGGTGATAGTCGATGAGCAGTGCATCCGGCGCACGTTTGCTCTCGGCGAGCGCGGCCAGTGCCGACGCCAGGTCGGCCGCCTTGACGACGCGGCAGCCCCAGCCGCCGAGCAGCATCTCCATGCCGTCGAGAATGGTCGGCTCGTTGTCGATGCACAACACACATAGTCCGGCGAGCTGGCCGCGATCGACCTCGGCCCTGTCGCGTGCCGGCGCGCGCGCCGGAATGGCCGCCGACAACGGGACCTCGACGGAAAATTTCGAACCGTGCCCGACCGTGGAGACGACCGCGATCCTGTGGTCGAGCACCCGCCCGATGCGCTCCACGATCGAGAGGCCTAAGCCCAGCCCGCGCGCCACTCTCGCGCCCTGGTCGAGACGGTGAAATTCCTGGAAGATCGCGTGTTGCTTGGAGCGCGGGATGCCGAGGCCGGTGTCGTAGACGTCGATGCGCATCCGGTTGCCGTGGCGACGGCAGCCGACCAGCACGCGGCCCTTGGGCGTGTACTTGATCGCGTTCGACACCAAGTTCTGCAGCAGGCGGCGCAGCAGGCGGCGGTCGGATTTGACCGCAAGCGAGGAGGGCATGAACACGAGCTGCAATTCCTTGTCCTGGGCGAGCGGCTGGAACTCGACCTCGAGCTGGCGCAGCAATTCGTCGATCCGGAATATGCCGATCTCCGGCCGCATCGCGCCGGTGTCGAGGCGCGAGATGTCGAGCAGCGCGCCCAGGATTTCCTCGACGGCGTCAAGCGAGGCATCGATATTGCCGACGAGCTGCGCATCCTCGCCGAGCCGCTGGCGCTCGACCAAGCTGGTGACATAGAGGCGGGCGGCGTTGAGCGGCTGCAGGATGTCGTGGCTCGCAGCGGCGAGAAACCGTGTTTTCGAGATGTTGGCCTGCTCGGCCTCGCCTTTGGCATGGCCAAGCTCGGCGTTGAGGCGCATCAGCTCCTCGGTGCGCTCCCGCACCCGCCGCTCGAGCGATTCATTCGCGCGTTCGAGCTCCTCCGCAGCCTTCACGCTCGGCGTGATGTCGGTGAAGGTTGTGACGATCCCGCCATCCGGCAACCGGTTGGCGCGCACCTCGATCACGAGGTCGCGCTCGGCCGAGCGCTCCAGGAACGGCTGGCTGGCGGAGACATAGCGGGCGATGTGCTCGCGCACCAGCGCATCAGTTGTCTCGGCGTCGAGCGCCATGCGGCCGGCATTGTGGCGCAGGATTTCCTCGAGCGGCGTTCCGATGCGGGTGAACTGCGCTGGCAGCTCGAGCATCTCGCCGAACTGCCGGTTCCAGCAGGTGAGCTGCAGGTCCTTGTTGAACACCGCGATGCCCTGGCGCACATGGTCGAGCGCTGTCTGCAGGATCTCGCGATTGTAGTGGATCGCCGCGTTGGCATCGTCGAGCAGCTTGAGCGCGTCCTTCTTGGACACGGTGCGCTTGCGCAAGAGAAGCGACAGCACCAGGCGCGAGGACGCCGTTCCGATCGCTGATGCGAGCAGATGCTCGGCGAAGCGCAGGAGCTGGAAGTCCGCTTCGGCCTTGGGTTCGAGCACCAGCGCGTGCGTGGAGGCGTAGCTGTCAAACGAGGTGCGGGTGCGCTCCTCGCCGAGATAGCGCGCGACCGTGGAGGTGAGCTCGTCCACTGTCACGGCCGAGCGCCAGAGCCGGAAGCTCGGCGTCATCGGCGCGAGCGCGGTGGGCACGAACAGGTCGGCCTGCAGGCGCTCGATCGACGCCGACGGGCGCGTGAACGAGAACGTCACATAGGCCAGGACGTTGAACGCCAGGCTCCAGACCACGCCGTGCACCAGGCGCGGCAGGTCGAGGCCGATCAGCGCCTGCGGCCGCAGCCAGGTGATGCCCCAGGGGCCTTCATTCAGGATTGTGGTCCCGACGATGCCGGCATCGGCGAAGCTCGGCAGCATCAGCGTGTAGGCCCAGATCGCAATGCCGATGGTCATGCCCGCCATCGCGCCGCGGGCATTGGCGCGGCGCCAGAACAGGCCGATGAAGAAGGCCGGCGCGAGCTGCGCGATCGCGGCGAATGACAGCAGCCCGATCGAGACCAGGTGGGCATCGCCCGCCAGCCGGTAATACAGATAGGCCAGAAATAGAATCCCGAAGATCGCGATCCGGCGCACCATCAGGAGCAGCCAGCCGAGGCTCTGGCCGCCGCCCATGAAGGTCCCGCGCCGCTTCAGCACGAGCGGCATCACAATGTCGTTCGACACCATGATGGCGAGCGCCACCGTCTCCACGATCACCATGGCGGTCGCGGCCGACAGGCCGCCCACGAAGGCCGCGATGGTGAACAGGTTGGAGCGGGCCTCGAGCGGGAGGGCGAGCACATACATGTCGCTGTCGACCTGTCCGGGGGCGAACGTGAGGAGCCCGGCCAGCGCGATCGGCAGGACGAACAGATTGATCAGCACGAGGTAGAGCGGGAACAGCCAGGCAGCCCGCCGGATTTCCCGCTCGCTGTTGTTCTCGACCACCGTGACGTGAAACTGCCGCGGCAACAGCACAATGGCGAACACTGAGAGCATCGTCATTACGACGAGCGTGCCGGTGGCGGGCTCTCCGGTCAGCACCTTGGCGGTCACGGGCACGCTCAGCGCGCGCGCAAACAGCGCCGCGGGCCCGTCGAACATCCAGAACGTCACAAAGATGCCGACCGTGACGAAGGCAACGAGCTTGACGATCGACTCGGTCGCGATCGCGAGCATCAGCCCATCCTGATGCTCGGTAGCGTCGATATGGCGGGTGCCGAACAGGACTGCGAACGTCGCCATCGAGAACGCGACGAACAGCGAGATGTCGCCGAGCACCGGCTGCATGGCGCCGCTTTCGGGCCGGATATGAGCCAGGATCGTGCTCAGCGATGCCGACACCGCTTTGAGCTGAAGCGCGATATAGGGGATGGTGCCGACGATGGCGATCAGGGCCACGGTGGCGGCGACGACCTGGGCCTTGCCGTAGCGCGCGGCAATGAAGTCGGCGATCGAGGTGATGTTCTGCGCCTTGCTGAGGCGCACGATCCGCACGATCAGCGGCGAGCAGAGGCCGATCATGAGGATGGGGCCGAGATAGATCGTCAGGAAGTCGTAGAAGCCGGTTCGCGAGGCGAGCCCCACCGAGCCGAAGAAGGTCCAGCTGGTGCAGTAGATCGCGAGCGAGAGCGGGTAGATGAGGTTGCGCCAGCCGCCCTCGCGGCCGAGCGCCCGCGTGCGGTCGCCATAGCTCGCGATGACGAACAGCAGGCAGATGTAGCCGAGCGCAACGGCGATGACGATCCAGCCTTGCAGCATGGTCGATTGGGCCACCTCGGGGCGTCTTCGAACATTCTTTGGAGCATTCTTTTGGAACATTCTACCGCAGGCGCCTGCGGAAGGGCGAAAATTCCCTGTTCCGGCGCTGGGTGGTTAAGAGGCTGTAGCAAGGCGGAATGAGCGCTCTGCGCGGCCGGTATTTGACGGGGCGGGGGGTTAACGGCATTGATCCGCCCGTCGCGGACGGCGCGACGCCTCATCCGTCGGGCCTCTCACCGGAATGCTGCTTCCGTTTCCGAAACAGACGCTCATTCCCTATGCCGAGACGCTGCTGATCGCGGCCGCCGGTGGGGTCACATTTACCTTGATCGGAGTTCCCGCCGGCCTGGTGTCGGGCTCGATGCTGGTGACCGCAGCCGCCGCCCTCATGGGACGGCCCACGAAGGTGCCGCTGTCGCTGGCGCGGGTGTGCTTCGTGCTGATCGGCATCCTGTTGGGAGCGGTGGTGACACCGGCAACGCTGCGCGGCATGGCGACCTGGCCTATGAGCATCGTGGTGCTGTCGGCGTCGACTGCGGTGATGATTGTCGCGACCACCGCCTATCTGCGCTTTGTGCATCGCTGGGAGCCGCTCTCGGCGCTGCTCGGCGCCAGCCCCGGCTCGATGGCGCAGGCGCTGGCACTTGCGACGGAGTTCGGCGCCAACATGCGCGGGATCGCGATCGTCCAGACGGTGCGGGTGCTGGTGGTCACGATCGGGCTGCCCAGTGGACTTGCCTTGTTTGGTCTGGCGGCGAGCGGCCTCCCGCCGACGCCGCCCGGTGCGAGCGCCTCGCTCGGCGAGCTTGCTGTGCTGCTCGTCGCGGCGACCGCGAGCGCGGTGTTGGTGCATTGGCTGCGGTTTCCAGGCGGACTCTTATTCGGTGCGATGGCGGCGTCGGCGGTGCTGCACGGCGGCGATTTCGTGCACGTGACCTTGCCGTGGTGGCTCGGCAGCTCCGCGGTCGTGGTGCTGGGTGCGCTCGTTGGCTCGCGCTTCGCCAACACGTCGCTCGCCATGCTGCTGGAATATTTCTGGGCGGCGCTGGGGTCGGCGGCAGTCGCCATTGCGGTCTCGGCGGCGTTCGTGCTGGTCGTGGTGAGCCTCTTGCCGTTTCACGCCTCCGACGTGCTGATCGCATTCGCGCCTGGTGCGCAGGACACCATGATGGTGCTTGCGCTCGCGCTGCGTCTCGATCCGGTCTATGTCGGGGCGCACCACCTCACGCGGTTTCTGATCGTGACATTCTCGGTAGCGGTGACGGCGCGGCGGCTGGCGCGCAACAGCGGCATGGCGGCGAGCGGCGAGAAGCGGCGGCGGCCGGGAGCACTGGAGGATTGAGGAAACGACGGCCTCCCGCAACGGCCTGCGATGTGATATTTACTGGCTATGGCACCAACTGGGAGCCGGCATGTCCAGACCTGTGATCTTTACGATTTCGGCCACCTGGGACCAGGAGGCATCCGTTTGGAGCGGGCACTGCGACGACATTCCTGCTGCGGCTGACGCACCGACGCTTGACGAGTTGCTGGCGAAAATTTCTGTGATGGCGCTCGATCTCCTTCCGGACAATCATCCGGATGTCGATCCGCGCAACATCCTCGTGAGGTAGGGTGGGCAAAGGCGCTGGCAGGGCATTTTTCCACGGCAACGACTCTCGTGCGCCGTGCCCACCAGCCGAATTGATATGACATGGGGCCCGTGGTGGGCACGGCGCACGAGAGTCTGTCTCGTTGGGAAACGCCGTGCAGCCGCCTTTGCCCACCCTACAGAAGGCGCCAGCGAAGCTGGTGCGATCAGCTGGTGCAAGTCCGGCCCGGGTAAGGCCTAGCGAGCCGCCCGGAAGCGAGT
>Ga0209488_10001970_pt1 | contig 17285 bp, 12 predicted proteins | sample Rivendell_Oct201_8_FD_188349 | JGI IMG/M metagenome (GOLD analysis project Ga0209488, IMG submission 188349) | Vadose zone soil microbial communities from the Eel River Critical Zone Observatory, Northern California, USA -... | ecosystem: Environmental > Terrestrial > Soil > Vadose zone >...
CGTGCTGTTCGGCTTTCCGACGCTGCGTCTCAGGGGCGATTACCTGGCGATCGTCACGCTGGGTTTTGGCGAGATCGTGCCGATCGTCGCGCGCAACACGCCGAGCGTCACCAATGGCGCGATGGGGCTCAACGGGGTCGCCGCGCCGCAGCTGTTCGGCTGGAGCTTTGGGGTCGATGCGACGCCCTATTATTACGTCGGCTTGGCGCTCGTCGCGTTTCTTATCTTTACCAGTCAGCGCCTCAAATTCTCGCGCATCGGCCGGGCCTGGATGGCGATTCGCGAGGACGAGCTCGCCGCGGGCGCGATGGGTGTCAACCGCACCAAGATGAAGCTGCTGGCCTTCGCCACCGGCGCCGCCTTTGCCGGCGCGACCGGCACGCTGTTCGTCGCCAAATTGCAGACCGCGACGCCGGAGATGTTCGGTTTCCCGGTCTCGGTGATGATCCTGGTGATGATCGTGTTCGGCGGGATCGGCAGCGTCTGGGGTGTCGTGCTCGGCGCGCTGATCCTGCAGCTGCTGCAATCCTGGTTTCTCGAGGATCTGTCGGGCTGGCTGCACAGCCTGGGCCGGCTGATCAACGTCGAGTGGCTGCAGCATATCGAGCTCGCCTCGTCGATCGAGCTGATCTTCGGCCTGATCCTCGTCTTCATGATGTTGTACCGGCGCGAGGGGTTGATCCCGGCGACCCGCCGGGTCGCGCCATTGACCACCGAGGAGCAGACCGCGGCGCCGACCCGCGGCGGTTTCGAGGGTCTGAAGGGGCTCGGCGCGATCGACGAGCGAGCCGAAGGCCCGCTGCTCGACATCGCCGGGCTGACGGTGCGGTTTGGCGGGCTGGTCGCGTTGCGCGAGGTGTCGCTCGCGGTGCCGGCGCATTCGGTACTGGCGGTGATCGGCCCGAACGGCTCGGGCAAATCGACGCTGTTCAACGCGGTCACCGGGTTGGTGACGGCAGAGGCCGGCCAGGTCCGCTTTGCCGGCGCCGACCTTGCCGGCGCGCCGCCGCATGTCGTGCTCGATCGCGGCATCGCCCGCACCTTTCAGAACATCCGCCTGTTCCCGAATTTGACGGTGCTGGAAAATGTCCTGATTGGCATGCATGCGCGGCTCGCGACCGGCGTGGTCGAGGCGCTGCTGCGGCTGCCGCGGACGCAGCGCGAGGAGCATCGGGCGCGCGAGCGCGCAATGGAGATCCTGGCGGTGTTCGGCAACCGGCTGGTGCCGCGCGCCGACCACGTCGTGTCCAGCCTTTCCTACGCCAACCGGCGGCGCGTCGAGATTGCCCGCGCGCTGGCCTCGCAACCAAAGCTGCTATTGCTGGACGAGCCGACCGCCGGCATGAACCCGGCCGAGACGTTGGAGTTGGCCGACCAGATCAAGAGCCTCAACCGGCTCGGCCTGTCGATCGTGCTGATCGAGCACAAGCTCGACGTCGTCGTGAACCTCGCCAACCAGGTCGTCGTGCTCGATCACGGCGAGAAGATCGCCGAAGGCTCGCCTGCCGAGGTGCGGCGGAACGACGAGGTGATCCGCGCCTATCTCGGCCGGAGCGCGGCGATTGCCTGAATTGCTGCAGTTCCGCGCGGTCGACACGCATTACGGCGATCTGCATGTCCTGAAGGCGGTCGATTACCGCATCGAGGAGGGCGAGATCGTCTGCCTGCTGGGCGGCAACGCCTCGGGCAAATCGACGACGATGAAGGCGATCATGGGCGTCGTCGTGCCGACCCGCGGCGACATCCTGTTCGAGGGCAAGTCGCTCGCTGGAGTGAGCATCGCCGAGCGGGTGCGGCGTGGCATCGCGCCGGTGCTCGAGGCGCGCCGGCTATTCCCGCGCATGACTGTCTTCGAGAATCTCGAAATGGGCGCCTATACCCGGGCGCGCGGGCCGGAGTTCGACGCCGATCTGGAACGGGTCTTCACGCTGTTCCCGCGCGTCAAGGAGCGGCTGCGACAGCTCGCCGGCACCTTATCGGGCGGCGAGCAGCAGATGGTCGCGATCGGCCGGGCCTTGATGGCGCGCCCGAAGCTCCTGTGCATGGACGAGCCCTCGATGGGCCTGGCGCCGGTCTTCGTCGAGCAGGTCTTCGACATCATCCAGGCGATCAACCGCCAGGGCACGACGATCTTCATGGTCGAGCAGAACGCCAACATGGCGCTGTCGATCGCCAACCGCGCCTATGTCTTGCAGACCGGGCAAGTGGTGTTGAGTGGCGCGGCCGACGAATTGCGCCGCAATCCGATGATCCGCGAAGCCTATCTCGGCGAGATGAAAGTCGAGTGAGGCCGACGACAACCTCTTCGCCGGTATCGGGAAACAGGGATATTTGCCGTTTCCTGTTCATCGGCCATTTTAGGCATTGTTTTTGGAAATGGGTTGCTGGCTGCCTGATGCGATACGATCGCAAACCTAAAAGTTGTTTACAAAAAACTCCTACTCCGGTAGAGGCTCTGTATTAAGTCAAGTCTCGCGCCCGATCGGATGAGATGATCGGGCTCCTCAGGTCGCTTTGATGTCCGAGTCGATCGGGATAATCGAGCTGATACTGCGAGAGCGGCGCTCTCTCGAGACCGCGTTGGCCGATCTGGTCACGAAATACAATCGGTCGTCTTGCAAGAACCCGGAACTGGCCCGAATGATCCGGCTGCTCAAGGCGGAGATCACGCAGCGGCAAAGAGGGGCGTCCGGCACCAGGCATTGATCGGCGAATTGTTGCAGCCTTCCGGAAATCGCGGTTTGATGGGCCCGCGTCAAATCAGAACGCGACCATGGAGGAAACGATGAAGCTCAGCCGTCGTGATCTGGCCGCAGCCGGCGCGTTTGCGCTCGGCGCGGCAAATCTGTTGGCCAGCGCGCCAGCGCAGGCCGAAGCCGCCGACGAGACCGCCCTCAACCAAGCGGTCGAGGCGCTACGTAAGGCGTCGCTCTCGCAGGACAAGGCGAAACTGGAGCAGCTGTTCTCCGACCAGATGAGCTACGGCCACTCCAGCGGAAAGGTCGAGAATAAGGCCGAGGTCATCAATGGCACGATGAACCGCAAGGCGGTCGTCAAATCGATCGAGTTCCCCGAACTGAAGGTCGCCGTGGTCGGCAACAACGCGGTTGCCCGCCATCTCTACGTTTCGGAAAGCGAGATGGACGGCAAGCCGAACAGCGTCAAGATCGGCGTCTTGCAGGTCTGGCAGAAACAGGATGGCAATTGGAAGCTGCTGGCCCGCCAAGGCTACAAGCTGGAGGCGTAATATCAGCCGGCCGGTTGAAGACCGCGCCGCACTACGCCAAAACGACGCGTTGAAAGCAATCCGCCGATCGTGTTAGGTCGCGCGTCCTTTCCGACGATCGGCGGCCGAGTATGACCATTGCCTGAGGCGCGGGGCGCGAGCCTGCAGGCCGAGCTGGTGCGGCTCGGCACGCGGTTTTTCATCAAGCACGGCACCCGCCCCGGCATCGGCATCGAGGTGCGGCGCCGGCGAATGAAGGCCTACGAGCGGTGGGTGCCGCGTCCGCCGGCCGGAATCGTCACGGTCGAGCGGCCGCTCGGCGGCATTCCGGCGAGCCGCATCAGGGCGCCGCAATCCATGGCCGGCCGTCACATCCTGTTTCTGCATGGCGGCGCCTATGCGACGGGTTCGGCGGCGCTCTACCGCCATATCACTTGGCGCTTTGCGGTGGCGGCCGAGGCGCATCTCGCGGCGATCGACTATCGGCTCGCACCCGAGCACCCGTTTCCGGCGGCGCTCGACGATGCGGCGGCGGCCTGGCGCGGGCTGCTCGACGAGGGCGCCGACCCGCGGCATTGCGCTGTGCTGGGTGATTCGGCGGGCGGCGGCCTGGCGCTGGCCTTGGCGCTGAGATTGCGCGACGAGGGCGGACCGCTGCCGGCGGCGGTCGTCGCGCTGTCGCCCTGGACCGATCTGGCGATCACCGGCGAATCCTGCCGGCTGAACGCAGTTGCCGACCCGCTCTTGAACGAACCGGATCTGCTGCCCTTCGCCGCCCAGTATCGCGGTGGCGCCGACCCCCGCAATCCTTACGTGTCGCCGCTTTACGGCGATCCGCGCGGATTGCCGCCGACGCTGCTCCAGGTAGGCAGCGATGAGATCCTGCGCGACGATGCGGTGCGGATGGCCGAGCGGATGCGCGAGGCCGGTTGCGAGGTCGCGCTCGAAATCTGGCCGCGGATGCCGCATGTCTGGCACGGTTTCGCCCCGGTATTGCCGGAGGCGCGCCGCGCCATCGCCCGGATCGGCGAATTCGTCCGGCATTGGGCGGCGGACGGGTCGGCCTTAGCGGCGGCGGGCGATAAATAGACCGCCGTCCCGGCGAAGGCCGGGGCCCATCATGATGCCGCACGACCATCTGACCGGTGGGTTCCGGCCTTCGCCGGGACGACGATCAGGTTGTCAGCCCGGCTGGTAGCGGATCGTCGATCCGTCGCTGACCTTCAGCTCGACCTTCACCAGCTGGCGGGCGTCGTCATACCAGACGTCCTGCGGAAAGGTGCTGTTGATCACATAATGCCGCGTCCGCTTGGCGCGGCCCTGCACGACGAGCTGGTCGACGCCGCGATCGGTGACCGCGATCGGCATCATCGTCCCGTCCTGCGGGTTGAACGCCACGGTCTTTTCCAGCAGCAGCGGGTTCCACAGGCTGGCCGGGATCGTGTTGCCCGCCACCTCGGTCGTCTTGCCGTCGGCTTCGATTGTGAGCCTGTCGTTGGTGCGGGTCGCCTTGACCCGATGCATCGTGCCGTTGTCGTTGGTGAGCGCGCTCAGCGCCATCAATTTGCCGCCGACCCAGCGCTCGGTCTCGGTCTGCTCGAAGCGGTAGACCGTGACGAAGGCGATCTTGACCTGAACCTGCGTCATCATCTGCACGGTGGTTTCCGAACCGTTGCGGCGCAGCTCGATCGTATTGGTGCCGATCTGCTGGCCTTCTCGCATGACCGCGAATCGCAAGGTCTCGGCCATCGGCTCCGCTGGCGCCGCGCTGCTTGAAAAGAGCGCCGCCGCGCTCAGTAGTCCCGCTTTCAGAAAGTTCCCCCGCATCACCATCTCCCCATGGGATTACTGATCCCAGCCCAGGAATTGGGCAATTTCAAGTCCGATTTTCTCTTTCGAAACTATGCCGGCTCTTTTCGCGCGCGAAGCGAGGCCGCCACTTACGCTTGCTTACTTCTGGGCGAGCGTTGGCGGAACCGAATGAGTTGCGCAACAGTTTTATTGCTGCGCAGCAGCGACGCCGTGCCGCCGGCAGAGCGCCGCCGTTTGGGGACAGTGATGCTCAGGTCATCGATCGTTCGCCTCGTGGAGCTGTGCACCCGGCACGCCTGGCCGGTCATTGTGCTGGCGGTCGCGCTGGCCGCGTTCTGCAGCTTCTATACGGTGCGCCATTTCGCCGTGGCGACCGACATCAAGCAGCTGTTCCCGGCCGAATTGCCCTGGGCGCAGCGTGCCTATGATCTGATCGGGGCGTTCCCGCAGCACGACGTGCTGGTCGTTGTCGACGCGCCGAGCCCGGAATTGACGGACCAGGCTTCCGCCAAACTGACCGCCGCGCTAGCGGCCGATACGGCGCATTTCAAGACGGTGCAGCAGCCGCAGGGCGGTTCCTTCTTCGCCCGCAACGGCCTCCTGTTCCTGCCGACCGGCGATTTGCAGCGGATGGCTGGCGAAATGAGCGGGGCAGGCCCGCTGATCGGGGCATTGGCCGCCGATCCGAGCCTGCGCGGTGCGCTCGGCGCCTTGTCGCAAGGCTTGATGGGCGTCGCCAACGGCGCCTATGCGCTCGACGCGCTGAACCGGCCGATGCAGATGGCCGGCGACACGGCCGACGCCGCGCTGCACAACCAGCCGGCGCATTTCTCATGGCGCGAGCTGGCCAGCGGCAAGCCGGCCATGCCGGAGGAGTTGCGCCGCTTCATCGAGATCGAGCCGGTGCTCGACTTCAACGCGCTGCAGCCCGGCTTGGCCGCGACGCAGGCGATCGCCGATGCCGCGGAGCGCCTGAACCTCGCCGGCGAGGACCAGGCGCGGGTGCGGGTGACCGGGCTCGTGCCGATGAACGACGCCGAATTCGCGACGCTGCAGGACCACGCGGCGCTGAATGGCGCGCTGTCTATTGCCGCCGTGCTGATCATCCTGTGGCTGGCGTTGCGTTCCTCCCGGATCATCCTCGCCGCGATCATCAGCATTGCCTGCGGGTTGGCGTATTCCGCCGCGCTCGGCCTGTTTCTGGTCGGAGCGCTGAATCTGATCTCGGTGGCGTTCTTTGTGTTGTTTGTCGGGCTCGGGATCGATTTCGGCATCCAGTTCAGCGTCCGCTATCGCGCCGAGCGCCACGATCTCGGCGGGCTCGAACCGGCCCTGATCAGCGCCGCGCGCAAGGCGGGCGCGCCATTGGCGCTGGCCGCGGCGGCGACGGCGCTCGGCTTTGTGGCGTTCCTGCCGACCGAGTATCGCGGGCTCGGCGAACTCGGCGAGATCGCCGGGCCCGGGATGATCATCGCCTTCCTGACCAGCATCACGCTGCTGCCGGCCTTGTTGCGGGTGCTGAACCCGCCGGGCGAACCGCGCGAGATGGGCTTCGCCGGGCTCGCACCGGTCGATCGCTTTCTGCAGCGCCATCGCGTCTCGGTCGTCGCGGTCACGCTGGCGGTCGTGATCCTCGCTTCGCCGCTCCTGGCCTTCCTGCCGTTCGACTTCAATCCGCTGCATCTGCAGAACCCGAATTCCGAGGCGGTCGCCACCTATCTCGAATTGCGGCACGACCCGCAGACCGGCGCCAACGCGGCCGAAATCATTAAGCCCGATCTGGCGTCGGCCGAAGCGTCGGCGCAGCGTCTCGCCAGTGTGCCGGAGGTGGCGCAGACCCGCACGTTGGCGAACTTCATCCCCGCCGATCAGCAGCAGAAGCTCGGCCTGATCCGGCAGATCGCCGCGGCGATCGGGCCGGCGCTGAGCCCGAAGCAGACGCTGCCGCCGCCGAGCGACGCGGACACGGTCGCGGCCTTGCTGTCGACTGCCGGCAGCCTGGCGCAATTCGCCGCCCTTGGCGGGGAGGGCGGCAGTGCCGCGAAACGCCTCGCGGAACTGTTGACGCAGCTGGCGCAAGCCGATCCCTCGGCCCGGCAGCGTGTCGAGGCGGCAATCGTCGCGCCGCTCAAATTGTCGCTCGCGGGGCTACAGGCGGCGCTCAACCCCGAGCCGGTCACGGCGGCGACGATTCCGCCTGAGATCAAGGGCGACTGGATTGCCCGGGACGGGCGAGCGCGGGTTCAGGTGCTGCCCAGCGGCGATCCCGAGAACACCGCCGTGCTGCGCCAATTCGTCACTGCCGTGCTGGCCGCCGAGCCCGATGCGACCGGGCCGGCCGTGATGCTGTACGAGGCCGGCAACACGATCGTGCGCGCGTTTATCGAGGCCGCAATCTTCGCGCTTGGCGCGATCGCGCTGCTGCTGTGGATTACGCTGCGCCGCGTCACCGATGTGCTGATGACCTTGGTGCCGTTGCTGCTCGCGGCGGTGGTGACACTGGAGCTTTGCGTCGTCTTCGACCTGCCGCTCAACTTCGCCAACGTCATCGCGCTGCCATTGCTGCTCGGCGTCGGGGTCGCGTTCAAGATCTATTACACCATGGCGTGGCGGCGCGGCCGCACCGCGCTGGTGCAATCGACGCTGACGCGCGCGGTGATTTTCAGCGCGATGACGACGGCTACCGCCTTCGGCAGCCTGTGGCTGTCGCGCCATCCCGGCACCTCCAGCATGGGCCAGCTGATGGCGCTGGCATTGCTGTGCACGATGATGGCGGCGGTGTTGTTCCAGCCGGCGCTGATGGGCCCGCCGCGCGAAATCGCGCGCGACGAGCAAATGCCGGCGCCGCGCGAGCTCGCACCGATACCCGCCATGGCGACCTGGACGGTCGAGCGGGTCGGGCCAGCCGAACAGAACCCGCCGCCTCGCCCGGCGCCGGTCGTCCCTGAGCATGAAAAGCAGGATTCCGCATGAGATCGAGACCTGAACGCGCGCAGCGCCCGGCAGTGCCGCGCGCCAGCTTGGCGATCGACAATCTGCGCGCGGTGGTGATCCTGCTGGTGCTCGCCTTTCATTCTGTGCTGGCCTATCTGAATTATCTGCCGCCGCATCCCTTCGCGTTCGACCAGCCGCCGTTTCTGTGGCGCAGCTTCCCGATCGTCGACAGCGCGCGCTGGATGGGCTTCGACCTGTTCTGCGCCTGGCTTGACGTCTTTCTGATGTCGTTCTTCTTTCTGCTGTCGGGGCTGTTCGTCTGGCCCAGCCTGAGCCGCAAGGGTGCCTGGAATTTCCTGTCCGACCGGCTATTGCGCATCGGGCTGCCGTTCCTGCTGGTCGCGCTGTTGCTGATGCCGGTGACGCACTACCCGACCTATTTGCAGAGCGCCACCGAGCCGGGCATCGCCGCCTACTGGCGGCATTGGCTGGCGCTGCCATTGTGGCCGTGCGGGCCGATGTGGTTCTTGTGGCTGCTGCTGCTGTGGGACGTCGCCGCGGCCGGGCTGTACCCGCTGCTGGCGCGACATCGCGAGGTTGTGCTCGGCCTGTCCGCCTATGCACGCCAGCACCCGGCTCGCTTCCTCGCCGGGTTCATGCTCGCTTCCGTGCTCGCCTATGTGCCGTTGGCGCTGATTTTCGGACCCTCGGAGTGGTTTCACCGCGGCCCGTTCTCGTTCCAGCTGAGCCGGCCGTTGCACTATGTCCTGTACTTCTTTGCCGGCGCCGCGATCGGCGCGTGTGGCATAGAGCGGGGATTGCTCGCCGCCGATGGCCCGCTGGCGCGGCATTGGGCGGGTTGGCTCGCCGCCGCGCTCGGCTCGTTCGTGCTGTGGATCGCGGTGATGTCGCAGATCGTCGCCGATCCCACGGGAGCGCTGCTGCCGTGGCAGATTGCCGCTGCGCTGAGCTTCCTGCTGGCCTGTTTCGCGAGCTGCTTTTTCACCTTGGGCGTGGCGGTGCGTTTCGCCCAATTCCGCACGCGCCTGTTCGACAGCCTCAAGGAAAATGCCTACGGCATGTACCTGATCCACTACCTGTTCATTGTCTGGCTGCAATTCGCGATGCTCGCGACAAATCTCCCGGCGATCCTCAAGGCGGCGGTTGTGTTTGCCGGCACCTTGGCGTTGAGCTGGGCGGCCACCGCCGCGTTGCGTCAGGTCTCGGCGGTGGCGCAGATCATCGGCGAGGGCCGGGGCGCGCCGCCGCCGGCATCACGGGCTGCCCGCTCGCGCGAGATGCCGTCGCTCTCCGACTGATATGGCTGCGCCGATGGCGGCTTGGCTTGTAATCCGCTGGATTGCCGACAGCCGAGCATTACCGCGGCTCAAATTCGTCGTCGGTCACCCGCGAATAGGATCACGGGGATCTCCGTGATCACTCTTCTCATGCTGCTCGGCATCCAACGCGGCGGCTCGCGCCTCGAACTCTTCGGCCCAGATGCGAAGCTGCTCTCGCGCGGCTTCGGTCCGAGCACGTAGCATCAGCTCGTGCATTCGCCGCGCGAAGCGCCGCAAGAACACTGTATCCATGGAGATCCGTCCCCCGAACTCTGTCCCAGTACATCAAAGGATCTTCGGTGTGCTGGCCCAGGCTCGGTGAACGAGGGCTGCTCAGAAACTAGCCTGTCATTTCAAATTTGTGAACCGTCTCGTGCGGTTGCCGGGCAAGACCCCTTGGCATAACTCGCATTCGATTGCGCGGGACGCTAAAACTGATCGGCTAAATCCCCCGCAGAGCATGCGTGCCGCGGGTCGCTCCCGAACCGCCGCTTGCGTTGCGCTGGCCGCTGCACCATTCATACAACGCTGGCGCGCGGTTGACGCCGGCGCACGAGGATTCCTGCCCATGCTGTCCCGCCCGAACACCGCCCTGTCGCAGATCCATCTGCAGATCATGTGGTCGCGCCTGATCGCCGTCGTCGAGGAGCAGGCTCAGACCTTGGTGCGCACCGCCTTCTCGACGACGGTGCGCGAGGCCGGCGACCTCTCGGCCGGCGTCTTCGACCGCGACGGCAATATGCTGGCGCAGGCGATCACCGGCACCCCCGGCCACGTCAACTCGATGGCCGCGGCGGTCAAGCATTTCCTCGATGCTTTCCCGCTCGCGACGATGAAGGCGGGCGACCATTACATCACCAATGATCCATGGCTGACTTGCGGCCATTTGCACGATCTAACCGTGGTCAGCCCGACCTTTCTGCGCGGCGAGCCGGTCGGCCTGTTCGCCAGCACCGTGCATGTCGTCGATATCGGTGGGCTCGGCATGGGCCCCGATGGGCGGCAGGTGTTCGAGGAGGGGCTCTCGATCCCGCTGATGCCGTTGGCGCGCCAGGGCGAGATGAACGAGGATCTGCTGCGCATCCTGCGGGCCAATGTACGCGAGCCGTTGCAGGTCGAGGGCGATGTCTACGCGCTGGCCGCCTGCAACGACGAGGGCAGCCGGCGTCTCGTCGAGATGATGGACGAGTTCGGCATCGCCAATCTCGATCGGCTCGGCGAGCACATCATCGAGACCTCGCGCGCGGCAACGCTCGAGGCGATCGGCAAGCTGACACCCGGCAAATACAAGAACAGCGTGACGATGGACGGCTACGACCGGCCGCTGACGCTGATGGCCGAGATGACGATCGCGCCCGAAGGCATCCACGTCGATTACACTGGTACCTCGCCGGCGAGCGCTTTCGGCATCAATGTCGTGATGAATTACACGCTGGCCTACACCGCGTTCGGCGTCAAATGCCTGGTCGCGCCGGAAGTGCCGAACAATGCCGGCTCACTGGCGCCGATCACCGCCAGCGCGCCCGATGGTTGCCTGCTCAACGTCAAGCGGCCGCGCGCGGTCGCGGCGCGCCATACGGTCGGCCACATGCTGCCTGATACCGTGTTCGGCTGCCTGCATCAGGTGATGGCGAGCGGCGTGCCGGCCGAGGGCGCCTCGTCCTTGTGGAACCCGCAGATCTATGGCGGCGCCGACGTGCTCGACGAACTGGGCGACGGCAAGCACGAAGAGGTGGCGGCGTTCAGCACCGTGATCTTCCATTGCGGCGGCACCGGCGCGCGGCCCGGCAAGGACGGGCTCGACGTCACCGCCTTTCCGTCCGGCGTTCGTACCATACCGGTCGAGGCTACCGAGTCGGTTGCCCCGGTCATGTTCCGCCGCCGCGAGTTCCGCGAAGGCTCGGGCGGCGCCGGGCGCTACCGCGGCGGGCTCGGTCAAATCATCGAGCTGGGCGGCGCCGACGGCATGCCGGTGGCGCTGTTGTGCAATTTCGAGCGCATCAACAACCCGGCGCGCGGACGCGACGGCGGCGGTAATGGGGCACCGGGCCGGGTCACCCGGGTTTCCGGCAAGCCGATCCGCTCAAAAGGCCGCCAGAGCGTCGCGGGCGGCGATTTCATCCGGCTCGAACTGCCGGGCGGCGGCGGCTTTGGCGATCCCGCGACGCGCGATCCCGACCAGGTCGCATCCGATGTCGCCGACGGGCTGATTTCCCGCGAGACCGCCGAGCACGACTACCGGGTCGCGCTCGCCGTCGACGGCTCAGTCGACCGCACCGCGACAACGCAATTGCGAGCGATGGCCGCCGCCGAATAGCGCCGAGACGCGTCTACCAGACGACTTGCACCTCGTAGGCAGCGAAAATTCGGGCGCCGCTCGCGATCGGGATTCCCTCGGCGAGCGCTTGCGCTCCGATGATCGTCAAGATCCGGGCCGCATCGCGGCGCGGCTTCGTCCGCCATTGAACCACCCCGCCTTTCGTTCTTCTCGCGCGCCCAAGGGGTTCGGGGCGGGCGGCGCAAGCGCCGGGAGTCATTGAACCGTCATCGCCCCGACATGCGGCAGTAACGGCCGGCAGATCAAACTGCTGCCGTACCCAACCCAGCCGCGAAGAGGAGATCGATGAACCATAACCCGAAGGACCCCCGCGTCTCTCGCATCGCGCTCGGCGCCGCCGGGCTGTGCGTGGTCGCACAAGCCTTGCTGTCGCAACCGGCTGTCGCAGCCGGCGGCGGGCCGACGACGCCGATCGAACATCTCGTCGTGATCTTCCAGGAAAACGTCTCGTTCGATCACTATTTCGCGACCTATCCGGTTGCGTTGAACCCGGCGGGAGAACCCTCCTTCGTGGCCGCACCGGACACGCCGTCGGTCAATGGCCTCGGGACCCTTGTCGAAGGCCAGCCCCAGGGGGTTCTGCTGACCGACAATCCCAATGCCCAGAACCCGGCGAACGGCACCAACGCGATCAACCCGTTCCGCCTCGATCGCTCGCAAGCCTCGACCTGCGACCAGGGCCACAGTTATGGGCCCGAGCAGCAGTCCTTCGACCAAGGCCTGATGGACATGTTCCCGGCGAGCGTTGGACAGGGCTCCAGCGCGTTCTGCGCCTCCACCTTTGCCTACGGTAAAGGCAAGGGTCTGGTGATGGGATATTTCGATGGGAACACCGTCACCGCGTTGTGGAATTACGCACAGAACTTCGCGATGAGCGACAATTCCTATAGTTCCACCTTCGGACCGTCGACGCCCGGGCTGCTCAATTTGGTGGCCGGCAATACCTTCCCGGCAACCCCGAGTGCCCCATCAACCAAAGTCGTCCCGAACAATACCGGCCCCGGTGCCTTGGTCGGCGACCTCGACCCGACTGGCGATGTTTGCTCGGCTGGCACCACGGTGCGGCTCGGCGGCCCTAGCGGCTCTAATAACATCGGCGATCTCTTGACCGCGAACGGGGTGACCTGGGGCGCGTTCATGGGCGGGTTCGATCTGACCGCTACGAACGCGAACGGCACCACCGGCTGCAACCGGTCGAGCCCGGCGAGCGCATCGAATGGTGGCCCGACCAAGGATTACATCCCGCACCACGCCTTTTTCCAGTATTACCAATCAACGGTAAATCCCTCGCACACCCGGCCGAGTTCGATCACCGAAATCGGACATAACGGCCCAGCCAACCACCAATACGATATCCACGATTTTTCCGACGCGCTCGCGGCAGGCAATCTGCCCGCCGTCAGCTTCCTGAAGGCGATTGCCGCCCAGGACGGCCATGCCGGCTACTCCGATCCGTTGTTGGAGCAGTCGTTCCTCGTCAACACGATCAATTCGATCATGAGCTCGCCATTCTGGAAATCGACGGCGATCATCGTGCTCTATGACGATTCGGACGGCTGGTACGACCATCAGATGAGCCCGATCGTCAATCCATCTGCGGTTCTCCAGGCCGCCAGCAGCAGCAACAGCGACGAGCTGAACGGTCCGGGAAAATGCGGCAACGGAGTGCCGCTCGCCGCCATCGAGGGCCGTTGCGGCTATGGCCCGCGCCAGCCGTTGCTGGTGATCTCGCCCTTCGCGAAGACGAACTTCGTCGACCACAGCCTGACCGACCAAAGCTCGGTCCTGCGCTTCATCGAGGACAATTGGGGCACCGGCCAGATCGGCGGCGGGTCCTTCGACCAGATCGCCGGATCGCTCGCGAACATGTTCGACTTCGGCAACCACGCCTTCGGAGAACGCCGGCTGCTTCTTGATGCCAGCACCGGAGAGCCGCTCGACGGAAAGGCGGCGAAGTAGCTGAACCGGCCTCGCGGCGCGCCCTTCCGATCCGGGAGGGCGCACCACTTCAGCTACCCCAGCAGGTTCCGCTGGGCGGCGCATTGCTCCTGCATCGAGCGCAGCAGGCGCGTTTCCGGGGTCGGCGCGCAATTCGAATAGCCGGCGCCGAGTTCCTTCAGCTGCGCCGCGTTGCGCGGGAAAGCGGCATGGTTCAGCGGCAGCGCGAGCCGGGCGCCGGCACCTTTCTTGACCGCCTCGCGCACCCGGTCGATCGCCGCGATGAGCCGCGGGTGGTCGGGCTGGCCGCTGACCCCGAGCGAGCGCGACAGGTCGGACGGCCCGACCGCCAATAGATCGACCCCCTCGACAGCGGCGATCTCGTCGATCCGCTCGACCGCGGCCATGTCCTCGATCATGCAGGCCAACAGGATCTCGCGGTTCGACTTCGCCATATGGTCGAGCAGCGGGGTCTTGCCGAAATCGGCGGCCCGGCTTCCCGCCGCCATGCCGCGGTCGCCCTGCGGCGGGTAGCGCACCGCCTTGACCGCCTCGCGCGCGGTCTGCGGATCCGACACATGCGGCACCTGGATCCCCTGCACCCCCATGTCGAGCAGCCGCAGGATGAAGGCCGGGTCGAACCCCGGCGTGCGCACGATCGAGGTGATGCCGACCCGCTCGGCCGCCATGACCATCAGCTGCACGGTAGGCAGATCGAAGCTGGTGTGCTCCATGTCGATAAAGGCGGCGTCGAACCCGGCGAGGCCGATGATCTCGACGACCTGCGGATCGGCGATGCCGCCGGTATGCGTGCCGAGGGCAAGCCCGCCCTCGTTCATGATGCGCTTGACCCGGTTTTCTTGCATGGCAATTCCTCCTCAGTTTATCCCTCTCCCGCACCGCGGGAGAGGGTGGCCGCGGGCGCCAGCCCGTGGACGGGTGAGGGTGTCACGGTGGCACGACCCTCACCCTCCCACGCCTTTCGGCGTGGGTCCCTCCCTCTCCCGCGGTGCGGGAGAGGGGCTGCGTAACTCAGCCCGTATGGGCGCGGATGAACGCCTTCATCCGCTCGATTGCCGGGCGGGCGTAGGGCGCGTCGGGCTTGCCGGTCATGAAGCCGTGATTGGCGCCCTTGTAGAGCTGCAATTCGACCTCGCCGCCCGCCTTCTTCCAGCCATCGACGAGGCGCTGCATGGTTTCGAGCGGCACCCACTCGTCGCTGTCGCCGCCGAACACTAGCGCCGGCGGCAGCTGCACCTTCTCGCCGCGGTCGAGGATCGCCGGCACGCTGCCTTCGCTCATCGTTGCCTCGTCGCGCCAGAACGCGTGGTGGTTCTCGACCAGCTCGGCATTGCCTGCCTTCTTGGCGAGGTGGTAGCGCAGCAGCGGGTCGAGGACGCCCCAACCCGAGATCACGAAGCCGACCCGCGCATCGATCTGCGGCGCCTCGGCGAACGGCAGAGCGGCATAGCGCGGATCATCCGGCCGCATCGCCGCGAGCAATACCTGGTGCCCGCCGCTCGACGTGCCGAACAGCCCGACCCAATCCGGGCGGCTGCCATAGGTGCGGGCGCGCGCCTTCAGCCAGCGCACGCCGAGATTGATGTCGGCGAGCGAGGCCGGATAGGGCGCCTCGGGCGGCATGCGGAAATCGAGCGAGGCGACGAGGATGCCGCTTTCGGCGAATGCCCGCGCGATGAAATCATTGTCGGTGCGGTCCTTGTTGACCCAGGCGCCGCCATGCACTTGCACGACCGCCGGGAACGGGCCGGTGCCGGCCGGCCGGTACAGCCGCGCCAACAAGGCCTGCCCGCCTTGGCGCTGGTATTCGACATCCTCGACCCTGATGTCGGGCCGGGTTTCGGCTTCGAGAATGGTAGCCATGAATCTCTCCCGCAAATCGATGCCGGACTTTAGCAGCCGCCGCGCGTGTCGTCTGCCGTGACGGCCATTCCATACCGGGCAAGTTGAAGCGGCGGCGCTCTAGACCTACTGTGGTGCCGAGGAAACGCAAAGACCGGGAAGCGCCAGAACGCGCATCGAGGAATATCGTGCGTCGATCATCGACATCGCCAGCAGCGGCCGAGCCCACCGATGCCGCCGAGGGCTCGTCGGGGCGCTCCTCGGCGCGCCTGATCGCCACCCTCGAGGCCTTGACCCGCGCCGAGGAGGGGATGGGGCTCGCCGAGCTGAGCCTCGCGGTCGGCGCGCCGAAAAGCAGCCTGTTGGGTATCCTGCGCTCCTTGGTCAGGGTCGGCTATCTGGCGCATGCGCACGGCCTCTATCGCCTCGGGCCGCGCTCGTTCCGGCTTGCCGCCGACATGCTGGCGGTGCGGCGTTTTCCCAATCTCGTCAGGCCAGTATTGCAGGATCTTCACACCCGGACTCAGGAAACGGTGTTTCTGGTGCAGCTCGATCAGGTCGCCCGCCGGGTCACCTATGTCGAGGCCATCGATAGCCCGAACCCGGTGCGCTACACGGTGCCGACCGGCACGACCCGGCCGCTTTACGTCTCAGCCGGCGGGCTGATGCTGCTGGCCTTCCAGGACCCGGCCTTTATCGACGCCTATCTGCGGGCGGTGCCGCTCGATCCGTTGACGCCGCGCACGATCACCGATGTCGGCAAGTTGCGGCAGCGGCTGCAGACGATCCGCCGTGACGGCTTTGCGGTCAGCATCGGCGAGACCGTGCCCGGCGCCGCCGGGGTTGCGGCGCCGATCTTCAACGCCGATGGCAGCGTCACGGCGGGGCTACTGATCGCCGCGCCGATCGAGCGCTTCGAAAAGCAATTGCCGCTATTCAAGCGCTGGTTGCACGAGGCGACCTCGATCGTCTCGGGCATCACCCAGGGGCCAGCACCCCCGGAAGAGCCGAAGCAGCCGCGCTCCCGGGCCGGCCGCGCCGCGGGCCGGTGATTGACCGGGCGGTGAGGAATATTCAAAATCTCGAACGTCGTTCAGGAATTGACTGCTGACGGAGGTTGCACACCGCCATGATCAAACGGTTTCACGGGCTCTATGTCGGCCAGATCGAGCTTGAGAACATCGGCCTCGACGGCACGCCGGCCAACGACCGGCGCTATTCGGCCGAGCGTCTGGCGGAGGTATTCGACACCTCGCGGCGCGTCGCCCAGGTGATGGACGAGCTCGGCTATTACTGCTTCTGGGCGGCCGAGCATCATTTTCAGCACGAAGGCTACGAATGCATCCCCAATTTGATCCAATGGGGGCTGTGGCTCGCGACGCAGACCAAGCGGCTCAAATTCGGCTGCGGCTTCAACATCCTGCCGATGTGGCACCCGATCCGCCTCGCCGAGGATTACGCGATGGCCGACATCGTCACCGATGGCCGCGTAATCATGGGAGTCGGGCGCGGCTACCACACTCGCGAGGTTGAAACCCTGGGCGGCCCGCTGCTCGACACCGACGCCAACCGCGCGATCTTCGAGGAGGGGCTCGACCTGCTGCTCAAATGCTTCAACGAGGACTCGTTCCATCACAAGGGCCGGTATTTCAACGCGCCGCCTCCGGTGCCGTATCGCGGCTACGATCTGAAAGAGATCACCATGGTGCCGCGGCCGAAGCATCTGCCGGTCGAGATCTTCATGCCGATCGCCAGCGGCCGCACGATCGACCTGATGGCGCAAAAGGGCCTCAAGGCGATGGTGACCTTGAACGGCGAAAAGATCCTCGACGAC
>Ga0209488_10001971_pt1 | contig 17283 bp, 13 predicted proteins | sample Rivendell_Oct201_8_FD_188349 | JGI IMG/M metagenome (GOLD analysis project Ga0209488, IMG submission 188349) | Vadose zone soil microbial communities from the Eel River Critical Zone Observatory, Northern California, USA -... | ecosystem: Environmental > Terrestrial > Soil > Vadose zone >...
GTCGATGAAGACATTGTCCGGATTGGTGATCCAGTAAGCCGTCACCGTGTTGTCCGAAGGCAGCAGGGTGTCCTTGCCGGACATGCTGTCCGCCCTGTAAGTCGCGCGATTCAGCGAATTACTTCCCCTGTTCTCTCCGTTTGCGGCGAGATTGGTCGGAGCGCAGGGCTTGGAGGTATGGCACTTGATCTGGATCGCCAGGTTTTGCACGAACTGGTTACCGTGCTCCGCGCCGTCTTCAAGGAAGAAGCAGTGACCGACGGTGTTGTAGGTCACGTTGTTTTCGACGCGCAAGAAATTCGTGCCATGCACGGTCACGCAGCGGTTGTAGGTGTCATGGATCGACGCGTTCTTGATGTACTGCCCCTGTGCGTCGCCGACCAGATGCCAGTGGATCGGATATCGGGCGAGAGTCATGTTTTGGCCCATTCGATTGAATTCGACGCCCTCGACAAACATCTTGCTTCCGACCATCGCCATGACGTGCCCGCCGTAGAAAGACTGTTCCGCGTCGGCCGATGCCTGAAGCTTGATATTGCGTGTGATCATGCTGACTTCGCCACGCTCGTCCACGTCGAACGTGATTTTTCCGAAGTGCATGTAGTCCAGTTTCTTGTCGAGCGTGATCCTATTTCCGCTGATGGCGGAAATGGTTCGCCGCTCTGCCTGTCTTGGATCGAAATCCGTGGACGCGAGGACAATCTCGTCGCCCACGCGCCAGCTGGCGGCGTTAAGGACCTGTATCGACGTGCTGCCTGCGTTGGCCGTGCTGGACAGCTTGGTCCAGGTGTTGGTGATGTTGCCGTGCAGGTTCAGGGTTCCGCCCATGAGCATGATCCCGCGGTCCACCTTGTCATTCGCTCCGCCCACGCCGCTGATATCTTCGTCTTTGACGTTGTTGGTGAAGGTAATGGTTGCCTTGCGCGTGTGGGGAGCCTTTTCAGTCCCGATCTCCAACTCGCCGTGCAACATGATCCACTCGGTGGTCAGTTCAAGATCCCTATTGTTTGCGAAGCTGAGTTTGCCGTTGATCGTCAAACCGTTCAGCGCCGGCGGCGTGACGTCGAGAACAACTTGCTTGTCTTTCTCGATGATGACCTTGTCGCCTGCTACGGGCACCTTGCGATCTGGCCAGGTTGCCGGATCCGACCAGTTCGTCGCCTTCCCTGCCGGCGCTCCAGAATTCTGCGCGTGCACGACAGCGAACGCGCTGACGAGTAGCGATGCTGAAATCAACGACATCAGAAGGAACGAGCGATTCTTCTTCTCCATGACATGGACCTCCGATACTTGAAAAATGACCACGATCTTTGTGGCAGAGGATAGCGCAAAACGGATAGGCTTCAAAGGCTTCTCACTTCGGGGAGATGGCCAGCCGCAGCGCGCGATCCATCATTTGCGTATGTATCGTCTCGTTAATTTCCGCACTGTTTCCCGTTAGCTCACCGCGCTGCTCCGCGCTCATGCCGATCTGATCCGGCTAGGTTGCAAACGTTCGGCGAAACGACGTCAATGTGGATGAATAAGATGTCGATTCTTTTTCAAGATTTCGTCGTCGCAGTCCGTCACATTCCGTCCGACCTGCACCAGCGAGCAACCCGCTGTCGTCATTCCACCCGTCAGATGCCGGCAGAAAAGCCGGAAAAGATCAGGCGGTATTCCTGTTTTTGCGCGTCATACTCGGCGTGGAACTTCGATGGCTGCCCACCTGTCTGGCCAGGGATGGCCGACATTGGTAGATCGAAGGACGCCTTCTTCATCAGCGTCGCCTTTGAAATCATGGGTTCGACGAAGATCGGCTTGCCAATGTTGTATCCCACGACCATAGAAGCCGTAATTGGCTCCTTGCGCTCGATATCCGCAGTCGGAACTGCGTGCATTCCCATTTTCGGTACGCACAGCCCGATCATGGTCTTCACGCCCATCATCTTGGATGCATCGGGTGGCAAATCAAAGTCCGGCAGCCCGTACCCGGCTGGGATTGCGGCCGGCTTGGTCAGGTCTTTGCAGTCAATGGCGTTTATCTCCGCAGACGAAACGCCGTTGAAATGAAAATCAAAATGCGGCGTGAAAAAGGCACCGGTCGGATGCCCCGAGGCTTCCCAGAACATGGTTAGATTGTTCATACCACTCTTTTGACGCGCGACCTCGGGAATGTCGAGGGTGGCGACCGGGACCGGCGGCCAAACCATAGGCACCGTGGCCGGCGCATTCTCGATGGCTCCGATTGGAACTGTAGCCCCGACCTCCAGCACGGTCTCTCCCTGCATCTTTGCCCAGGTACAAACCTGAGACTTGTGGACGTCCGCGCAAGCGCCCTTGATCTCGCTAACGGAAACGTCCTTAGTGGAAACGTCCTTCGCAACTTCCTTCGAACAGCCGAAACTTCCTGCCACAACCACCGTAATAAAGATGCCCCTCAAACCGAACGACATAAATCTGCTCCTCCAAAAAGTTTTGATTCGAACTCGTCTAACGTTGCCTAAGACAATGCATGTCAGAAACTTTGCTCGCGTGAGCACCGGCAGTTGGTCGCCCAGAACCACCACGGAAACAAGGAGCGAGGACCGGGACGCCCGAAAGTTAATTTGACGCGATGTTCATGCACCAGGGACAGGAATGATAAACGGGACCTCGCAGGTATGCCAGCCCGACGTCGCGTAAAGCTCCTTATGGGGGAATTCCGTTTCGGTCCAGGGTTTGACCACAAAATCCGATCGGTCAACGATCAGGCGGGGAGGACACGTCTGACAACGCGCTGTGGCCGCCGGCGCCTTTGATCGTTGAAGAATGGGAGACGTAGATCACCGAAGTGTTCACGACGAAGCGATACTCTCCAGTGAGGTAATCACAGCAGGTTGCATCCTTGTTCGGCTCAGGGCAGCAACACGAAGTTGCCGGCCTGACCGCACGACTGGGTGCATGGCGGCGGAGGGACGTAGGTGTCCTTGATCTTTTTCCGGTACTCCGGATACAGCGTTTCGCGATTGCCCAGCACGGCGTCGAGTGGAAGGTGATAAAGCTTCACGAACTCATCGACGTACGGATTCTGACCCGGCAGGTAATGCGGCACCTTTTCGCCGGGTTCCCGTCCCTCGAATGACGGCACGCACTCCTGCCGATAGTCGAGCGGCGTGCGGGACAGCCGGAAGCTTTTCGAAATGATTTCCGGTTCGACGAGATACACCGGATCGGTCGCCACCATCAGGACGGTCACGACGTCGCCGTGACGATAGAAGTGCCAGTCGATAATCGCGTTATCGGTCAACGGCACGCCTGTCTTGCGAATGAAGCCCGCCTTCACGTGCGTCGTGCGTGCAACGAGCGCGTTACCTTCCCAGTGACCCAGCGTGAATCCGGACTGCGTGTGGAGGGCATGCTCGGTGGGCCTCGCTCGGTCGTCCATCCAGATGATCATTTCGTTCCAGTCTTCCCAGGCCCCAATCGTGTACGACAGAACATTCTTCGTCACCGGATCCATCTGAGTGGACACACGCAGTCCAAAGGGTCCAAGCACCATGTAAGCGGCACCCCAGCCCTGGCACTGATGCTCAAACGTTGATTTTTGCGATCCATTGTAAGAGAGCGCCCGTGCACGGCCTTCCTCAGTGAGTGCGAGCCCGAGGTAGTCCACCGGCACAGAGTCGTTCTGCACGTCCTCTGATCCGATGGGCGCCCATGAGCCGACGAAATCGAATTGCGCCCATGCCTCACTCGCCGCCAGAACGATCAACAGCAGTGCGGGCGCAACGCGGCGTGCTACCAGGCGAGTTACCAGATGGCAGAACATGGTGTCGCCTCCCACTTGGATCCGTCGGATTCGTTTTTGAAGTGCGGGCTGACCACGTAAGGACCGTTCAGATATACCGGATCTTCGACAACAGTATTCACAAGCAGCAGGCGACCTCCGTCCGGAAGCGTGGCAAGATCGAAATCTTCTGTCACCGTGGTGCGCTCGCTATACGGCACGCCATTCTTCCGCAGATATCCGGCGCGCAAGTTGGATGTCACCACGTGCAGACTGCCACCTGCGTTTTGTCCAGTCGCGCGCTCCCATGTGGCTTTCGAATCCCCCTGCCAACTGGGAGACCCCGAGGCAGGAGAAGCTGCGAAGTGCAAGAGTCGTGATTGGGTACCTGCGTCGATATCGATGCGCAGCGTGTCGGCGTCCTGCCAGGTGATGTGCAGTCTTCCGGGCACGTTCATGATGATGCCTGCGCCATAAGACTTGCATTGGTTTCCGGCGCGCTCATCGGCTGCCGGGTCCCACGCATTGATGATCGGCACTGCAGCGGCGGAAGATGGAATGCGGCGGTACTCGCCTTTGGCGGGCGTCACCATGCGATAACGCCAGTTCTCCGTGATGTAGGCAACCCAGTATCCAGTCAGATCGATCGGCGCAGAGTCTCGCGCCGATCGTGTCGCAGCAGCGGCACCACGTTGTTGCGCGCGAATGCCAACGGGTACCGCGAGCGCAAGGAGAAGAGCCACAGCAGCAGCGGCGGCCAGTCGCAATCTCATGGCTTCTCCTTGATGAGACCTGGGCTGAGACCTTGGCTGAGACTTTGATAGATGGCCTCGATGAAGCGGTCCGTTGTCCCAGTCCCGCCGAGGTTGCCGTAGCGTCCCACGTATCCCTTCGCCGGCTGCGCCGCTTTTACTTCCGCGAGTGATCGTCCGGCTTTCATCTGTTCGCGAACTCGATCGCGAATAATGGTCACCATATCCGTGTATTCGACGACATCGTAATAATCGCAGAGACGTCCGTGTCCGGGAACGACAATCGTGCCAGCCTCTCGCGTCGCGTCGGGCACCGAAGGCACGGCCAGTTCGACGATACGATTGAGCGCCGCAATCTCGCCCTGAATACTGCCGCCGCGCGCTACATCAATCACGGGAAACTGCCGCGTGTCGAGCACATCGCCGGCAAGGACGACATCGGATCGTCTGAAGAACACGATGGCGTCGCCGTCGGTGTGGGCATTCGGCTGGCTCAACACTTCAATGGGTTCGCCGTTCAGGTACATGGCTTTTCGTAAATAATGGAACGTCTCGTTCGGTATCGCGATCTGAGGAAACGACTCCACGTACTGCACAACGCCCTCGACAGATACGATAGGCGTTGTGAGGATTTCATTTCGTCCGCCACCCCCGCTGAAAAATCTCTGGCCTGCTTTCGCGAGCGCTTCGTTGCCGCCGACGTGATCGAGATCGGGTCCCGTATTGATGATGTAGCGAATCGGTTTTGCGGAAATGCGTTTGATTGCCGCGAGAATTCCCGGCGCGTCGGCAGCCGAGCCCGTGTCGACAACGACAACGCCATCGTCTCCCACCTGCACGCCGACGTTGGCACCGGCAGAGGCAATCACGAAAAACGACGGTCGAACTTCCAGAATTTCCAGACTGTCTGCCGGGACGGCGGGCCTCTGCGATGCTGTACTCGGGCCACCTCCGTGCGCCAACAGGAGCGCAGAGCCAACCGCCGCAAGGGCAGCAACCCGCAGGCTCCGGCGCCGATCTGGTTTTGTGTACGCCATAATGCGCCTCGTAATATCGCGGATGCTAACACAAAGCGTGCTTCCCCTGTAGGCGCGGTCTATGACCGCGCCGACAGCGGACAGGAAGCATTTTCTCGCGGAGTCGTGATAATTTACGCGCAGCAAATTACGGCATCGGGAGATTCGCTATGAAAACCGGGACGCTGTCGAAGTTCACGGTGTTGTTCGCCCTGTCCACTGCTGCACTACTGGCCCAGGGCGGCGACGCAACCGCCGATCATAAAGAAATGATGGCCAAGCTTAATATCACGACGCCGCTTCGTGCGGGGCCGGCCGGCCGGCTGAACGCGGATGGCAGTGCGCCGGCGAACTATGCGAACTACGACGAGAGCAAGGCGACCGCCAAGTCGCCCGTGCCGCCGCTGCTCGCCATGAACGACGGACGCAAGATCACGACGCCGGCGATGTGGGAACAGCACCGCAAGGAACTGTTCGAGATTTTCGATCGCGAGTTCTTCGGCCGTCTGCCCGATGCGGCGAAAACCATCAAGGTCACGTGGGAGGTCACGGCCACGACGCAGGGGATGAGCGGCAGCATTCCCACCATTACCCGCACTCTCGTCGGCCACGTCGATCCCACGTATTACCCGGCGATCAAAGTTGATATCGCCGCGTCGGTCACGACGCCCGCGAACGCAGCCGGCAAAGTGCCTGTGATCATCCAGTGGGGCGGCGGAGGGGGACTCGGCCGCGCGGGGGGCGGAGCTGCGCCCGCAGGCAATGCCGCTCGAGGCGCAGCTCCCGCTCCTGCAGGCGGCGGCGCTCGGGGAGGCGGTCCGGCACCGGCGGCCGGAAACAATCCGCCGTTCCCGAATGGCGCCACGAGTTGGCAGCAAGCGGCCATCTCGCTCGGCTGGGGCTACGGCAATCTCAATCCGGGCAGCATCCAGGCCGACAGCGGCGCCAACAATCAGCTGCGGCAGGGCATCATCGGTCTCATCAACAAAGGTGAGCCTCGCAAGGTCGACGACTGGGGCGCGCTCCGCGCCTGGGCCTGGGGTGCGGGCAAGCTGATCGATTTCTTCGAGAAGGACTCGCTCGTTGATGCGAAGCAGGTCGCATTTGAAGGACATTCGCGGTACGGCAAAGCCACACTGGCCACTCTGGTCTACGAGCCGCGGGTGTTGACCGGGTTCGTCAGTTCGTCGGGTGAGGGCGGTGCCAAGCTCTGGCGACATCTCGTTGGCGAACAAGTCGAGAGCCTCGCTGCTCCCAGTGAGTATCACTGGATGACTCCCAACTTCATCAAGTACGCCGGACCTCTAACCGTGGACGATCTTCCTGCCGACGCACACCAGTTCATTGCGCTCGTGGCGCCGCGTCAGATCTTTGTGAGCGGCGGTGAATACGTCGAGTTCAACGACAATAGCCATCCCGGCTCTCGTTGGAGCGGCGAGTCGTGGCAGGACACGCCCGGCACGTTCATGGCGACGGCCGGCGCGAGCCCCGTCTGGAAACTCCTCGGGAAGAAACCACTCAGTAACAAGATGCTCGGCTTAAGCTTCGACAACGTGCCCGATCCAATGAAGGCTAAGATGCCGCCGCCGCTCACGCCGCTGATCGACGGCGACATCGCCTTCCGTCAGCACGACCAGGGACACACCGATACGCCGAACTGGTCAACGTTCATCGAATTCTGCGGTCACCATTTCAAGTCTCCCGGCCTCAAGAAGGGCTGAACGCTCAGAGACTCGATCCGCCCCCGCGCTGGCCCTCTCGGCGCGCGCCGGGAGGTTTCTTGCTTCTGATGCCGGAACATTGCGAATCTGTCCACTGGCCGCGTAAAGTGCCTTGAGTGGAATACCGATGGTACCGGCGTTTGGTATGCCGCGAGCAACGGCTGCTCTTCTTCCCAGGCTTTCATCGATTAGCAGAAGGTCCGCCTTCATTTCCAGTGCAAGGTTGATTGCCGCGACTTCACCGGCGTCAAGCAGCGGAAAACTTTCAATGTTTTTCGGTGTCCGTTCGATCAGCCAGATCGGAGGATTTCCGACAAACGAGCAGATCGCTTGAGGCCGCTTTGCGTCTCTCAGTTCTGAGGCAACGCCGGGTGGGATTCCATCTGGTACGTTTACGCCAAGCACGCGATATGAAATGCCGACGCGAGCCGAAACGAAGACGCCCACTTTCTTGAAGTGAAGAGACGGATGCCCCGGATCCTGTTTCAGTAATTTGAAATTCTTTCTAGCGAGTTCCTGGATGTTCTGTGGCAAGGCGGAGAAGCAGGCCCAAAAGTCTGGCGATGCGTGATGATTCAAAGCTCTGTCGACTTGCCGCTCTCATGATCAGACAATGATTTCCTTGCGAGTTCCGCAAGCTTGCCAGACGCAATGTCCCTTTCAAGCTGGCGATCCCACACGTCGGCGTCGAATTCGATGAACCACTTCCGGAACGTGGCCAACTCGGCTTCTGTAAGGCTGCGTACTTCGTTTTCAATGTTTTCAATCTTGTTCATATCCGCCTCTGTAGATGATTTTGTAGACGAAGGAGCACCATGGTTCAACCTGTTTCAACAGGCATGGAACGATTCGCCGCAAATTCTTCAATCGAAAGCATCGGACAACCGCGCGTTTCAACAGCTTTCAACAGGTACCTCCGGCCTGGTTCGGGACCAGGAGGCCGGAGGTTCGAATCCTCTCGCCCCGATTTTTCCTTTCAGTCAGATCCGCTATTTTGATTCCTGCCACTTGTTGAAACGTGAGGAATCTTCATCTACAGATTTTTCTAATTTCTCGTTGTAACTGACTGCTTCGTCTTCCAACCCGCGAGTGTTTCAGGCTTTTCCAGTCGGTTTGTTTCGCCGAACATCTGGGGTTCACCTGGATGTTCCACCTGTGAAGCGAAGCCCTTTAAGAAAAGTTCTTTTAGGAAAGACCATGTTGCCTTCTAGAAAAGAAACCTTCCGCCATGAATTGCGGAGAACCAGACCGCGGCATCCAGCAGGAAAACGATGATCGATACAACCAGGACGCCTTGGGCTGTTGTCTTCTGATTTTTCTTCCGGAAAACCAAAACCGTCGGCAGCATCCAAAGGACCTGGAGGACGCCGATCAAGAGGAGCGTCGCGAACCAAATATTCTCGTAAGGGCGCTACAGCGCGGGCATTGCAGCACGAGAAGTGGGCGAAGTAACCTAGCAAACACTGTACAGATTGGGGCAAAATGCAGGGCGGAGGTTTCGCCAATGCGTTCTGCCCGTTTTCTAATGCATTCTGCCCGTTTTCTTTTGATCGCTGCGTTCACGACGGGCATCGCGTCCGCACAGACATGCGACCGCGCGTGTCTGAAGACAACGCTCGACCAGTATCTGAACGCCGTGGTGAAGCATGACACCAGCGCGGCTCCGTTGTTCGTCGGCTTCCGGCAGACCGATAACGGCGTGGTGGTTCGCCCGGGAACGGGCACCTGGCAGTCGATCACGGCGCTGGGCGATACTCAGCGGAAGTTTTTCGATCCGGTCAGCGGGCAGGCCGCGTATCTCGGGTTGATCAAGGAAGGTCCGGCGACTGACATCGCGACGCTGCGGCTGCGGGTAGAGAATCGTCAGATTACGGAAGCCGAGTGGGTGATTGCTCGCGAGCGCGCCATCGGCCCCAGCGGCACTGCGGGCGGGAATCTCTACAACCTCGCGGGGTTCATGGCGGAGCCTCCGCCGGACCGCACCGTGCCGCAGAATCAGCGGGCATCGCGCGAGGTGCTGATCGCGATCGCCAACAGTTACTTCGACGGACTGACGACGCACGACGGTTCGATCATCAGGGCCCATGAAGGCTGCACGCGCAATGAAAACGGCACCCACACCGCGGGACCGAATCCCAACGCAGGCGCCGGCGCCAGGGGCGGCCCGGGCGGTAGTGGCGATTGCACGTCCAACCTGACGAACTTCAACGTCTCGCTGATTTCGGCGCGGCGCTATCCGGTGGTCGACGTCGAGCAGCAGGCCGTCGTGGGCTTCGGCATCTTCCTGCGCAAGCCCGGCACCACGCTCATGCGGAATCTGCTGGCCGAATGGTTCTTCGTCGATAACAACAAGATTCGCAATATCTGGGCGTCCATGTTCTATCCGACCAACGATCTGCCGGTGCCGAACTGGCCTCCGTATGAGGGCAACTTTCCGGTGGCGGCGGAGTTTGCGGCCCCTGCCGCTCCCGCGGCCGGCGGTCCTGGCCGCGGCGCAGGCAGACAATAAGGAGACACGGAATGCGTTCGCACTTTTCCTCTTCGCCACGGCGCTTACCGTATCGGCTCAGACTTGCGATCGAGCGTGTTTAAAAACTACGCTCGATTCGCCATTCGCCGAGGTTGCCAATAAGCGTGGCGTGACAGAACCGATTCTTTACAAGCGATCATGAAAAAAAGAGCCCCCGGCCTGCGCCGGGGGCTCTTTTTCATACTGCAGGGTTCAGCTTACCGGTTGACTTGGAGGCTGGCTCCACCACCAGGGGCGCCGTTGCCGGGGTCACCGGGGGAGACCAACTTGACCCAGAGCGAATCCTTGCCCTTGTAGTACGAGGTGTCGGTGGCCTTACGCAACGCATCCAGGCTGTCCTGCGATGCACCCGAGGCTGCGGTGGTGAATCCCGGCAGCTCAAAGATCACCCACGAGCCCTTATCCAGTTCCGTCACGGTGAGGGACACGGACGGCCTTTCGGTGGCCACCTTGATCTCGGTACCGGCTCGTACGTTGCCCGAGGTTACGGTGTACTCCTTGCCATTGCGGCTGAGAACGATTGGCGGCTGAGCAGGTGCTGCAGCGGCACCGCCGCCACGAGCACCACCAGGTCCGCCGGGACCAGCGGCTGCTCCGGGAGCGGGAGCCGCGCCACGAGCGCCAGCTCCGCCAGGACCGGCCGCTGCGCCACGAGCGCCACCACCACCGCCGGCGCCGCCAATATTCATGCGCCCAACATCGCCCTTGCACACCGCAGCGTTCCAGGTGGGCTTGATCTCACAGGCTTCTGTGTCGACTGCGATACTGTCGTTGACGCCGTCGTGGATGAGAACGTAGACATTGGGACCAGCGCCGAGCGAGCCGTCCTTGTCGTGGTACGCCGCGGTCTTATAGGACGTACTGCCTCCATTATCGTTGCCCCACTTACGCTCCATCGGCGGGAAATACACCGGCTTGGCGTTGACGAATTTCACGCGCTCGAAGGCGTTATTGGTGCTGACCCCGAAGCTGGTATACAGCAGGCTGGAGATCGCTCCCGACTTGCGAGTGGCGTTGTCCTGGAAATTCACGAAGGTGGTATTCACCACGTCGTGACGGTAATCGTAGTACTCGTAGCCGTGGATCGGGTAATCCGGCATGTCGACCTTCGGGAAGCTGCGGCCGTAAGCCTTTTCCGCGTCAGTCCTGGGGTTGCCGATATTCTCGGTTTCGCCCACGAACAGCGAGTCCACGACCCTTGACGTAAATGCGTAACGACCGAATGCGCCAGACGCGTGCGTAAAGTCGAAAGCGTTGTCGGCCAGCTTCACGTTCCTGAATACGTGCATTTCACCGCGGCCCCAGATGCCGCCATTCCGGTTTTTGTAGGCGGTTAGATCCTCGAAGACCGATTCCAACGCCTTGCTGTTCGCGTCAGCGGGGTTTTCAAGGCCGGTATGCGAGCTGCCGGTAACACTGAAAGTGTTATTGGCCGCAATGTTTCGGTCGAACATGAACGAGTCGTAGTTGGAGTGGGCGACGTTGCCCTTGAACTCGCGGAATGGCGTTCGACGCGGCCAGGTATTCGCGCTGATCTCCGTGCCTGTGAATTTACCCTGCGGGTGCTCCGGCAATGACATCCAGAAGCCGTTCGAGTCGGAACCTGCGGCCACGTTGTCGCGGAAAGTGTTGTCCGGGTTGGTGATCCAGTAAGTCGCCACCGTGTTGTCCGAGGGAAGCAGGACGTCCTTGGATTGCTGGCCATTCCCTCCCGCCGGTCGAGCCTCTCCGGCTGCGGAGAGGTTTGTCGGGACGCACGGCTTGGACGTATGACACTTGGTCTGGATCCCCAGGTTGTGAACAAACTCGTTGCCGTGCTCCGCGCCGTCTTCGAGGAAGAAGCAGTGACCGACGGTGTTGTAGGTCACGTTGTTCTCAACGCGCAGGAAATTCGTGCCGTGCACGGTCACACAGCGGTTGTAGGTGTCGTGGAGCGCCGAGTTCTTGATGTACTGCCCTTTTGCATCGCCGACCAGATGCCAGTGGATCGGATACCGGGCAAGAGTCAGGTTCTGGCCCATTCGATTGAACTCGACGCCCTCGACAAACATCTTGCTCGTGGCCATCGCCATTACGTGCCCGCCGTAGAATGATTGTTCCGCGTCGGCCGATGCCTGGAGCTTGATATTGCGTGTGATCATGCCGACTTCGCCACGTTCATCCACGTCGAAGGTGATCTTGCCGAAGTGCATGTAGTCCAGTTTCTTGTCCAGCGTGATCGTATTTCCGCTGATGGCGGAAATAGTTCGCCGCTCTGCCTGCCTGGGATCGAAATCCGTGGACGCAAGGACAATCTCGTCACCGACCCGCCAGCCGGCGGCGCTCAGAACCTGTATCGAGGTGCTGCCTGCGTTGGCCGTGTTGGCCAGCTTGGTCCAGGTGTTCTGCGTATCACCGTGCAGGTTCAAGGTTCCGCCCATGAGCATGATCCCGCGGTCAACCTTATCATTCGTTCCACCCACTCCACTTATATCTTCGTCTTTGACGTCGTTAGTGAGGGTAATTGTCGCCTTGCGCGTGTGGAGGGCCTTTTCTGTACCAATCTCCAACTCCCCGTGCACCATGATCCACTCGGTGGTCAGTTCAAGATCCTTGTTATTTGCGAAGCTCAATTTGCCGTTGATCGTCAAACCGTGCAGCGGCGGCGTGCTGGCATCGAGGACAACATCCATGCCCTGGTTGATGGTGACAGCGGCGCCTGCGGCTGGCACCTTTTTGTCTGCCCAGGTGGCTGCATCAGACCAGCGCCCGGATTTGACCGCTGAAGAACTTCCTCCGCCCTGAGCCTTAACGACGGTATATCCGGCGAGGATTAAAAAGGCTGGAACGAGCAACGAAAGGAACAAGAGATAATGTTTTCGCATTTGGCGTTAAACCCTCCGTAATCGAGAACAGATTCCCGTGTTTGCGTAACAACGAATCGAGGCATTGTCGAGGACCAACCGTATATCATGCAACCGCCGAGGACTGGTTATGGTTTGTCTATGTTTAATGCGAATGCACGCGGAGAGGCGGATTCCCGTCTCAGGACATCGCCGACCTGCACTTGTCCAAAAATACCTTGATTGCAGCGCCTGCGGCGGGGGCCGGCTGTCTGACGTCGTGGAATAGCACTACAGTGCCCAGGATTTCCCCCGAAGCGTTGCGGATCGGAGCCGCTCCGAACAAGCAGCGGATGCGTTACCGAAGACAAGACTCCTGCGGTGTTTTCCATTCCCGTCATGTTCATGGACTGCCGTGCAAAGGCTGGCGCCGCAAACAACGCGGCAACCACCGTTAGAAGTGCAAACTTCTTCACGGTGTTCTCCTTCAAAGATTATGTGCAGACGAGGATCTCCACAAGCAGGGAGACGCTGCGGAAGTATCCGATTCGGAGAACTACCGGCGGGGAAACAGTCGGCAGACGATAAGCGACTTGTGGTGAAACAATATTGAAACCGGTCGCCATCAGCGCGTTCGCTGGCATTGGCTCGAAGCACGGGAGTGATGTCACCTCAAGCGAGCACTTCATTCCAGAAGGCTTCTATGCTTCAAGCGCAGGCCCTTCGGAACAAGGGACGAATACGCGATGGGGTTTGCCCTGCCGTTCTTTCAAGATTCTGATTTGGTCACCACCCCCGGCTCAAGCCGTGAGCCCTGCCCCTCCCCAAAAAACGAGGAGGGTATCCCCAACTATTTCGAGATCACGCCACAGGCGATACGATCGCCGGCATTTCCGGACGGATCGCTCTTCAGATCGTCGGCCTTCGCATGAATCATTAACGCGGTGCCACCGCCGGCGAACACGGAAGTTGCGCCTTCACCCAACGTCACTTTCGCGGCGTCGACCGTCAACTTTGCCGTACCGTTAGCTTTGACCGTGAAGTTCGGCATATCGCCGGCATGTGGCTTTGGACTTTCCGTATTGTTCATGCCGTGATGCGCATTCTCCGGATTGAAGTGACCGCCCGCGGTGGTGAATGCCGGAGCTTCACACTTTCCCGTTTGGTGAATATGGATCGCGTGTTCGCCCGGAGGCAAGTTCTTGAGATCCAGCGCGATCTTCACACCTTTGCCGCCCGATCCATCGGAAATCTTCGCCGTTCCGATTTCCTTGCCCATTCCGTCTTTCAACGTAACGGTGACCGGCTTGTTCGCTGCCAGCAAAACGCAGCCCAATAAGCCCATGACTGTAAGTGAAATAAATACCCTGATCATCTCTCATCTCTCCTTCTGAAGAATCGTTGCCAGTGTAGTGTACGGGAACTTCTATTTCTTCAGCAAAGGTTCCACATACTTCATGACATTGGCGGTTACAAATCTATAAATGCGGGGAGAGAGAGACTCCGATTTGGCTTTTGATCGGACCATTACGAGAAGTGATGCCCGTAAACATACGAAGAGTCACCGAATCGACCGCTGCGGATCGGCGACTTGTCCGAGAAGTCGCAAACCGGAAAGTGCGGTGCAGGCGGCGCAACTCGCAAAAAGGCATGCGCGCATCGATCCGTAGAATGAGCAAGCCATACGCAAACGACTATTTTAGAAGACCGGCGGGTCCTTGATAAGACGCTTGGCAGGGACGAACCGTGTGACGGGCGGAGGTTTTTTTGACCTACGTTTCTCTGGACTGTAGATGAATTTGTAGCCGCGAAAGCATCACGTTTCCACGCCTTTCAACAGGGAACGGCGGGTACTTCGAATCTGATTCAACGCAAAGCAGCAAGAATCCACTTCTTTCCACACGTTTCAATAGGAATTTGAATCTGTGTCGGGACCAGGAGGCCGGAGGTTCGAATCCTCTCGCCCCGATTCTTCGTTTCACAAAGACACGGCCCGTTTCGGAGATGCTCCGGAACGGGCCGATGTCTTTCTAATGGACGAAATTCCCTCGCAGCGCGCTCGACTAGTAGGGGCAATCTTTCCCGAGGTTTTCTTTGCAAGTGGTGCGATTCCGTTCCACGGACGCGTTCGACTCCGCGTGAGACTTGAGATGCCAGGTCACTCCGTTCTCATCGCGAAGGGACAAATCCGGTTGTATGGTCAGCTTCCATTCCCGGCCGCCTTCCTCCTTAAGGTTGTAGGTGTCATGGTCCCTGGTATGACGTCCCTTCGTGGGAGAATCATTTTTCTGCAGGAAGTAGTAGCCTTCCGGTTTGCTGAACATTCCAACAAGCAATGTACGCACTCCTGTGTTATTTGCTAACACTGTCAATGTCTGGCTGGCGTCCTTTTCACTTGTGTATTCGTCCATACTGCTTCCGCCATAACGGCTACCTAGGAACAAGGCGATCAGCAGAATCATTCCCAGGACTACAAATCCTAATTTCTTCATGACCAATACTCCTTTCTGATTTACAGGACTCCATATCACTGGGGTTTGGCGCCGCCCATTGAAGCAGTGGCGAGCATGGTGCCCAACCCCAGGGTTTCGACTGCCGATGATGGAACAATGACCATCGATCCTTTTTCCTTCATGGCTTCATACAGCAGGTTCATCGCACGCAATTGCAGCGCGACAGGATTGTTTTCGTAGGCCTTTGCGGCGTGCGCAAACATTTCGGAGATTTCGGTTTCTGCTCGGCCGAGGATCGTGCGGGCCTGACGTTCACGTTCGGCTTGCGCCTGCCGGGACATCGCGTCTTCCAATGCAGGTGGGATCTTCACATCGCGGATTTCCACGGATTGCACTGTAATGCCCCAAGGGGTGGTCTTCTCATCCAGGATGCGCTGCAACTCGCGTCCCATCGACTCGCGCTCGGAGAGCATCTGTGCCAGTTCGTGGCGGCCGATCGATTCACGCAGCGCCGTCTGCGCGCTCAAGGTGATCGCGTTGAGAAAGTTTGAAACCTCAAGTACGGACTTTTCGGCGTTCCAGACAACCCAGAAAACGATCGCATCGACGTTGACTGGAACAGTATCGCGGGTCAGCGTGGACTCCGCGCTGACACTGGTTACACGAATGCGCTGATCCACAATTCCGGTAATGGATTCCACCACCGGAATGATGTGAAATAGTCCCGGCCCTCGCAGTCCTGCGTACCGACCCATGCGCAACACAACGGCTCTTTCCCATTGGTCCGCCACCTTGATGGCAAAGAGAAAGTACGCTCCTGCCGGTATAAAGATAATCAGGGGCCACAGTTTGCCGGCTAGAGCGCTGGCGCCAGATCCAATTACCAGGGCAATCGAAAATATCGCCAATCCGATGCGGTTGAAAGTCGTAGGCATGGACTATCTCCTGTTCTTTTTCGAATCGCCTTGGCGTTCGATGTGATGTTCTGCGAGTTGTTCGAGCAACTCCTGTACGGTAAATCCTGCGTGACCGGCGCGTGCGACGAAGTCCGAGGCAAGCTGAGCCAGTTGGCGCTGGCGTTCCACGTCATCGCGTTTCGGTTTGCGGTGACTGATGAACGTGCCCGTTCCCTGTTGCGTTTCCAGAATCCCCAATATCTCCAGCTCTCGGTATGCGCGGATCACAGTGTTGGGATTCACCGCGAGATCGACTGCGAGTTGCCGCACCGTTGGGAGCTGATCGCCACCGGTGTGCGCTCCGGACGCAAGCCCTCCCTTCACCTGGTCGATGATCTGACGATAAACGGGAACGCCACTCGCCGGATCGAGCCGAAACTTTACGGGTTGTTTGGCGAAGTCTCTTTGCGGAGTCATTGTGTCTGATAATGTACTAGTTGACTAGTACAGTCAATGAATATTTGTGGCGGGGAATTGAGCATCCGGTGCGGAAGTGCCTAAAGTATCTGAATCTGTTTCGGGATCCACGAGGCCGGAGGTTCGAATCCTCTCGCCCCGACTTGTTGGGTCCGTAAGACGATATCCAACCGGCGTGATGTCCGCATGGGGAGTGACCAGAGAAGTGAATAGAAGATCGCAAACGGCAGGCCGGTCCAGATTCGCGACACGTGTCTCACCGTACGGATACGAGGCCAGTGCCTCGCAGACTACCTCTTCGAAGCCGCGTCTTGAAGCATCGCGCGAATCTCGGCTGCAGTCGCCGGACTGACGCCTCCACCCCCAGCGCCGCCACGACCTCCGGCTCCGCCTCGGCCTCTTCCTCCGACATCGGCTCCGGCGCCGCCGGCGTCAAGCAGATCGATTGGCTTCTTGCCGTTGGCATCGACGAGGCCGGGATTGGCTCCCTTCTCCAGTAGGTATCGAACCAGGTCCGTCCGGCCCGCCTGCACCGCGTCATGGAGAGCCGACGCCCCTTCTTTGTTTGGAGGAGTATTGTAGGAGATCCGCATGGAGTAGGATCTTGTGCCGGTGACCTGAGTATTCACATCGGCGCCATGTTGGATCATCAGATCCATAACCATGGTATTCGGCGAACCGCCTCCTCCCCTGCCACCAGGACTAACGCCGGCCGCCACCAGGAAAGGCGTAAAACCCATAGCGTTGATGTTCGGGTTGGCGCCCTTGGCTAGAAGAGCTCGAACGACTTCCAGGTCGCCAGCCTCCGTTGCGCGATATAAAGGCGTGCATCCCGTATTCTTTTGTTCTTCCCCAAAGCGTCCGCTAT
>Ga0209488_10001972_pt1 | contig 17282 bp, 14 predicted proteins | sample Rivendell_Oct201_8_FD_188349 | JGI IMG/M metagenome (GOLD analysis project Ga0209488, IMG submission 188349) | Vadose zone soil microbial communities from the Eel River Critical Zone Observatory, Northern California, USA -... | ecosystem: Environmental > Terrestrial > Soil > Vadose zone >...
CAGCCACACTCGCTCGCCTGGCCGCCATTGCCGACGATGGCGTTCCAGTAGCGGTCGGTCTCTTGCTGATCGTCGGTCGCGATCTGGAACGAGAAGGCTTCGTTATGCTTGATTGCGGGACCGCCGTTGAGGCCGATACAGGCGACGCCGGCGACTGTGAATTCGACCGTCAGCACGTCGCCCGCCTTGCCGGACGGGTAGTCACCGGGTGCGCGGTGGACGGTGCCCACCGCGCTGTCGGGAAAGGTCTCGGCGTAGAAGCGGGCAGCAGCCTCGGCGTCCTTGTCGTACCACAGGCAAATCGTGTTCTTGGCCATTGCTTGTCCCTTCGCTTCCTTTCGCATCATTTGCCGGACCCCGACGTGTAGTCGAGCTTGGGTTGGAAGTCGCCCCGCCCCTCGGGCACCAACATCCTGTGCGATTTGCGGTTCCGCCAAACACGAGGAGTTGAGGATCCTTCGCGTGCGCCTCGATTGCCGTGAGCTCCGCCTCCAATCGCGATTGCGGCATCAGCCGACGATCTCTTCAGGACACTGGAAGAGGCTTCTTGCCGAAGGAGGCATCGTTGGTGCCGCGCTCCGCGACGCTGCTGCCATAGAGCAGGCCCTGCTTTACCTTCGGCATCGTCTTGGCAACATCGCTGATGACGAGGCCGTGGGTCGGGCACACAATCTTCACGTCAAGCCGCTGCATCAGGTGATCGAGCCGGGCGCAGTAGTTCCTCATGTCGGCCCACTTGGTCCACCACAGCGCGAGATCGGCAAACACCGCGGTGGTGTCCTGCAGGTCAAGCGACGTCGCCTCCTCGGCGACGAGGCCGCAGTGGCCATCCTCGTGATAATGGCTATAGGCGAAGCCATCGCCGGGGAAGAGCACGCGCTCGCGCGTCTCGAAGCCCCACCAGGTGGTGCGCATGTCGCGCACGACCGGCTCGACGGCGCGGAAGGCACGGCCGCCGAGATCGATCTCGTCGCCCTCCTTCATCATGCGCATGCGATGCTCGTGCTGCGGAAAGGCGAGATGATAGTCGGAGACGTCGCCCACCAGGAGTGCGTCCGGGAAGCGCGTCAGCACGCGGCCGAGCCCGCCGCAATGCGGCGTCTCCTGGTGCGTAACGAAAAGATATTTCAGCGGCGGCCGGCCGGGCAGAAGCGTGTTGAGCTGCGCTTCCGTGATCGGGAAGTCCTTCGGGTGGCCAGTCTCGACCAGCATCGAGGCGGTCTCGCCGACGATCAGGAACGAGGCGTTGCAGCCGTGATAGATCTTGCCTTGCTGACGCTGCTCCAGGCACTCGCCCAGCCAGAAGATGCCGGGCGCAACCTCGCGCGGCAGCGGGTTGGGACGGTTCAGCGTGCCCTGATGACGCGCGGCCATCATTTCCCCTCACCTCTCCTCGTCGCGACCGACATAACGCGACAAGGCGACCGACTTGTCGAGCGACTTGAGCACATCGTCGACGAGCTGCATGTGCCTGGCGACGGTCTTCTTGCCGCGCAGGATGCAGCCGTAGCCGGGCGCAATGGTTTCGATGTCGTGCTTTGACAGGATCTTGTCGATGCCCTTGCGCAACGTCGCGGTGTCGACGCCCTCGAGCCACCAGTAGCGCGTGTTGAGCAGAAACGAGCGCACATGGTCGAAGTCGGTGGGATCGTCGTCGCCGTCCTGGATGATCCAGGGACCGTCCGGCGTCTCCCGCCACGTGTGCGTCCACATGTCGGAGGTGAACAGCGTCTTCGTCGCCGCGTCGTAGATCCAGCGTGTCGCGATCAGGCGGATCGGCGCCTGGTAGACGACCACCGGGCGGCCCTGCGCACCAATCGGGATTGTCTCCTCGCGGCTGATGGTGGTGATGTTGAGCCGGTCGAGCGTGTTCTGCCCAGAATCGGACCCGGCGCCGAAATCGAACCAGAACGCGGCGTCGGGATTGCCGGTGAAGCATTCCTTGACGTTGAAGTGGAGCGTGAACGGATCGATGTTCTGGATCGACATGAATTCGTTCAGCCGCAGCGGCAACAGCGACAGCGGCAGTGTGCGCGGGATCAGAGCCTCGATCTGGGCGCGCAGCGACGCCTCGTCACCGCCGAAGCCGGTGTCGATCAGCCAGGCGGCGTCGGGCTGCTTGAGCAGATAGCAGTTCGTCACCGAATAGCCACGGGCGCTCGCAGGATAGGACGAGACTCGGCCGTCGAGCCGCATGGTGTTCTGGAGCGCGTAGAGCTTGCCGGCGGCAAGCTCCTGGGTGATTCCACTCTTGATCCGGTCGAGCACGCTTCGATTCCTTGACTCTCCGATTAGGCTAGCATGCCCGCGCCGCCGCGGCGACCAGCGAGCCGCCGAACGAGCTCATGGGCGAACTGCGACAGCGAATCGTCGCGCGCGCCCATGACCACGATGCGATCGCCACGACGGGCCAACCTGACCAGGGCGTCGCCACAGGCGCCGCGGTCTGGGAAAGCAAAGGCCTTTCGACCACGCCGTTCGATGTCGCAGACAATGTCGCCGCTGCCGACGCTGCGGTCGACCGTGCCGCCGAAATAGACGGGCTCGGGCATGACCAGGACGTCCTCATCGCGCAAGGCGCTCGCAAAGCAGTCCACCAACGCGTTCCGCATCAGCCGAATTGGACCATAGCCATGGGGCTGAAACATCAGCAGCAGGCGGCCGGGAAACGCGTGCATGGTTTCGAGCGTAGCCGATATCTTATCGGGGTTGTGGGCGAAGTCATCGATCACGGCTATCTCATTCGCCGTTCCCACGACCTCAAGTCGTCGGCGGATGCCGCTGAAGCCGCCCAGATAGGCCGCGGCTTCCGCCATCGACACGCCGCATGCCTTTGCGACACTCAGGGCAGCGAGGGCGTTGGCAACATTGTGCAGCCCAGGAACTTTCAGCGCCACCGCGACGATCTCACCGGTATCGCGCGCCTTCACCTGGAATGCTACTCCGGTCGGCGATTGAACCGGTGCAAAGGCGAGAAGATCGGCTCGCGCGTCACGGAGACTGTAGGTGATCGCCGGCTTCCCATCTCCGGGCGTCATGTCGGCCGCGAGTGCCGCGGTTTCCGCGTTGTCGAGATTCAGCACCACCGTTTGCGCCTTGGCGATGAATCCGCTGAAAAGGGTGCGCAGCTCGTCGAGTGACTTGTGATCCAGAGAGATGTTGTTCACAACCGCCATCCGGGGCTCGAACAATGCAATCGAGCCGTCGCTCTCGTCCACTTCACTCACGAAAATATCGCCCTCCCCGACCCTGGCGCTGGCAACAGGTGAGCCATCGCCAATGAAGTTTTTCATATCCGCGCCGTTCATGATCGTTGGGCCTCGTCCGGCGCGGTGAAGAATCCACCCGATCATGCCGACGGTGGTGGACTTGCCGCTCGTTCCCGCGACCCCAATGCCCAAGGCGGCACGGTTGAAGAGTTGGGCGAGAAGGTGAGCGCGGGTGGTGATGGCGGCACCGATACGACGTGCGGCTTGCACGTCGGGCACCGTCTCTTCAACAGCGGTGGAGGTGACCAGGATCTGCTCGGCTCGCTTGATGCCGCTGCCATCCTGCGGATGAAGCAGCATCCCTCGCGCACGCAAGAAGTCAAACCTTTCGGAATTTCGCCCCTGATCAAGCGACCGATCGGAACCCTCGACTCGTCCGCCCCTCGCCTGGATGATCAAGGCGAGAGGGGTCATGCCGCTACCCCCGATGCCGCAAAAAAAGTAATCTCCAAGGCGGGACATCGGCGGAACCTACAATTGTTGCCGATGCGGTGCAACGCGGTCGGGAATACTTAAAATGAGCAAGCGATGCAGGATCGGCGTCGTCGCGCCGGCTTCGCGCATGTCTGCGGAGGTTGCCGAGAAAGTACCGGCACTGGCCGCACGTCGGTACCCGGACAGAACGCCCGAAATCGTCTTCCACCCCCAATGCTTCGCGTCACATGGACATTTTGCCGGCGACGACGACACGCGCGCAAGGGCGTTTCTGGACGTCGCCAACGACGAGAGCTTCGACGCCGTGTGGTTCGCGCGCGGCGGCTATGGCTCCTGCCGCGTGGCGGAGGCGATCATGGGCGCCTTGACGGAATCGTCGCGACGCAAAGCCTATGTGGGCTACAGCGATGCCGGCATGCTGCTGGCCGCTTTGTACCGGGGAGGCTTCAAGGCCGTGGCACACGGCCCTGTGGCCCAGGACGTCCTCCGACATGGTGGCGACGCAGCGGTCGGGCGCGCGCTTGATTGGATTGTCGATCGGGCGCCGGAGGCGCTGGAGCCGACCGCTGGCCATGGCAGGAAGACAGCAGCATTCAACATGACCGTCCTGAGCCAGCTGCTTGGCACGCCGCTGCAACCTGACCTCGCCGGACATGTACTCATGTTGGAGGAGGTGGAGGAAGCCATGTACAGGATCGACCGATCGCTCTTTCACATCACCAGCAACGCCGCAATCCGACGGGTGTCGGGCCTCATGCTGGGCCGTTGCAGCGCCATTACCCCGAACGATCCCGAATTCGGCATGAACGAAGAGGAGATCGCCCGCTACTGGTGCCAGAGATCCGGAATTCCCTGGTTGGGACGCGCCGACATCGGGCATGATGCCAACAACAAGATCGTGCCCTTCGGGGACCAAATCCCGCCGCCGGGCTCATCGCCATGATGAACTTGTCCCGCCGTAGCTTTCTGCTGGCCGGCGCATGCGCATCGGCTGGCTTCGGGCCAAAGGTTGCGCATGCGCAAGAAGGCATCTGGCAGGAGTACCGCCGCGACGATGCCGGGTTTCGGATCGAGCTGCCGGGCGCGCCAAGGATCCGGGTGCAGAGAGGCCGCCCCGAAAACAATTGGATAACATCAAGCGGCGCCCAAGTGCGCTATCAAAATGAGATTTTCGACGTCACTTGGACTGAGTTCAAAGATACTGTCGCGGTTGAAGACGAATACACGCGGTTTCGTGACATGATGGCCGGGGCGGGATATCAGATCGAAGAGGACATTCCGCTGACCCTGGACGATGTCCCGGCGCGCGAGTTCGTCATCGAAACCGGGGCCATCAATTTCGTCCGCCGGATATTGGCCGTGAGAAATTTCGCGATCAGCATCCATGCGATGGGGGCCCGCAATATCCAATACAGCCCGACGGTCCGTCGTTTCCTGGATTCCTTCAAACTGCTGCGCACGTGATGTGAGACGAACTGCGGGACGGCGGCGCGCGTGCCACGCAGACTGGCCTCGTTGCGGAGGGCCGAGGGTTTCCGGCCTAATCGCATGCGCCGGTGGGAACCACAAAAAGCAGGGAACATTGACCGTGCATCGCGCAGGCGCCGCAGTGGCAACCAGTCAGAAGCCGTGTTGCCTTTGCGGCTGGGGTCGGCAAGTATTGGTCAGTTTAGCCTCGTTCACAGGGTGACTTGCATGACCACCGCGATCCTTGAAGACAAGATACAAGCTTTCGACGTCGAAGACGTCGAGTACCTTCGCCACGGCGACAAGCCGCTGCTGGCACGGGTGCACAAGCCGCACAGAGAAGGGCCATTTCCGGCTCTGGTGGAGTGTCATGGTGGCGCCTGGTGCTTCCAGGACCGACATACGGAGAAACTGCGCCACGAGTTCATGGCCTCGCACGGGATCGTGTCGATCGCGCTCGATTTCCGCTCGGGCAATGAGGCGCCCTACCCGGCCTCGGTGCAGGACATCAACTATGCGGTGCGCTGGGCGAAGCTCAATGCTGGCGCGCTCAAAACCAGACCCGATCTCGTCGGTCTCTCAGGCCAGTCGAGCGGAGGGCATCTGGCGATGCTCGTCGCTATGCGACCGGACGATCCGCGCTACGCCGCAATTCCATTGCCGGCAGGCTCGCCGACCCATGACGCGAGCGTGCGCTGCGTCGTGACGTCGTGGCCGGTCATCAACCCCTTTAGCCGGTACCGCCACGCCAAGCGCGCGCTGGCAAGCCCCACTCCGCCGGAATGGCCGAAGTCCGTGATCGCTCGCCAGGACGCCTATTGGCAGAGCGAAGCGAACATGAGCGAGGGCAACCCGTTGCTGGCGCTTGAGCGCGGCGAAAAGGTTGCGACCCCGCCCGCGGTTTGGTTCCAGGGTCGCGGCGACATGATGCATGACTACAAGGACGTGGAGTCGGATTTCCCGGGCAACGAGCCGCAACGCTTCGTCGCCGCCTACCGCAAGGCCGGTGGCGAGATTGCGCTCGAATATTTCGAGGGCGACCGGCATCCCGGCCACTCCCCCGACCTTTCGAAGACCGGCGACATGTTCGAGCAGATGGTGCGCTTCGTGCACGGCCATGTGAAGGTCTAGAGCGGGATGAGTTGAGTTTGAATCGTCTCTGAATTCCGCTCGTCCCCGCGGAAGCGGGGGACCCAGCCTTTGAAAGCTATGAGTGCTTGGCCCCTGGGTTCCCGCTTTCGCGGGAACGAGCGGAGATTGGTTCAACGGCGGTGCAAACCTAAATTCATCCCGTTCTAGGGCGCAATAGTCGTCTGCGATACGGCCCATTGACCAGGCGGCGCCGCTGCAGGTGCTAGAGCCCGGCAGTTCCCGTCACCAGATCCGAACGCGGGTCTCAGGTGCGAGTTGGAGCTTGTCGGGTGCCTTCACGCCGAAAGCGTCATACCAGGCGTCCACATTTCTGACGACGCCATTGACCCGAAACTGCTCCGGAGCGTGTGGATCAGACACCAGCAGCTGACGGACTGAGTCCTCAGTCGATTTCTTGCGCCAGGACTGGGCGAAGCCGAGAAAAAACCGCTGGTCGCCGGTGAGCCCGCCGATGACTGGCGCCGGCTTGCCCAAGAGCGAACCATGATAGGCGTCAAGGGCAATCAAGACCCCGCCAAGGTCTGCGATGTTCTCGCCCATCGTCAGATCACCGTTCACATGCACTCCAGGAAAGGGCTCGAAGGCGTCGTATTGCCGACCGAGCTCCTCGGCTCGTGCGTTGAATTCCTCGGCATCAACGGGCATCCACCAATCGGAGAGCACCCCGGCTGCGTCAAACTTGCGCCCGTCGTCGTCGAACGCGTGCGTCAGCTCGTGGCCAATGAGAGCGCCGATTGCGCCATAGTTCACCGCCGGGTCCGCCGCAGGATCGAAGTAAGGGGGCTGCAGCTGCGCCGCCGGCAAGACAATCTCGTTCAGGTTGGGGTCGTAATAGGCATTCACCGTCTGCGGAGTCATCATCCATTCATCGCGGTCGACCGGCGAAGTCAGCCGATTGACCTTTCGAAGCCACCCGAAGCGGCCAGCGGCCTCGAGATCACCGACAAGGTCGTCGGGCCGAACTTCGAGCGTCGAGTAATCGCGCCACTTGACCGGATAGGCGACCTTGACGTTCAACCGCGCGAGCTTTTCCAACGCTTTGATTTTCGTTTCCTGGCTCATCCAGGCGACCCGCTCGATGCGGCCCTTCAGCGCCAGGCGGAGTTGCTCGATCAATGCCTCGGCCTTTGCCTTGGCTTCGACCGGAAAATAGCGCGCCGCATAGATCCGCCCGATCGCCTCTCCCATGGCGCTGTTGACGGTGTTCACTCCCCGCTTCCAGCGGTCTGAAATTTCGAGTATCCCGCCAAGAGTCTTGCCGCGAAAATCGAAACTCGCGGATACGAAACGCTTTGAGAGATACGGCGCGGCCGAGTCCGCGAGGTGAAAGGCTTGCCAGGCTTTGAGCGTGTCCACCGGCGTCCCAGCGAACAGATCCGCGATCTTCGGGACGGCAGTATTTTCCATCACCACCACGCGCTCGAGGTCCCGGAGATTTGCACCCTCCAACAGCCTGCGCCATGGAAATGGAGCAGTCTGCCCGAGCTGCGTCACGCTCATTGGATTATACGTCTTCTCGGAATCGCGCTGCTCGGCAACGGTCCAACTCGCCGCCGCGATTGCAGTTTCAAACGCCAAGATCGCGGCAGCCGACTGTCGCGGAGCCTCCCAATCAATCAACTCGAGAATTTGTGCAATGTAGGCCTGGTAGGCCGCCTTCTTGTCCGCAAATTGTGGCGTCAGATAGTAGTCACGATCAGGAAGGCCAAGGCCACTCTGACCAATCGAGACGGCGTATTTGTCGGGCGCTTTGGCGTCGACGTCGATCGAGATGCTGAAGATCGAGCTGAAGAATGTTGTTGGCGATGTACCCATCAGTCCGGCGAGATCATCTCGCGACACTGCCGCGCGGAGCTGTTGAATAAGCGGTTTGATCGGTTGTGCGTCGAGGGTCTCCGCACGCGCCTCGTTCATGAAAGCTGCATAAAAGGCACCGATTTTTGCAGCATCCGGGCGGGCGCGAGCCTCGACGCCATCCTCGCCGCGTTCGAGGACATCGCGGATACGAAGCTCCACGGCATCGTTCAAAACCCTGTCAACCCCGTTGCTGTCGCGATCGGGTGCGATGCGCGTGCGGTCATACCAGGCACCGTTGGCATATCGATAGAAGTCGTCGCCGGGCTTGGTCGAAGGATCCATGCCGTTAAGATCGACTCCCCATGGTCCATATTCGCCGACGACGGGAGGCACGGATTGCTCGGCGCGACCGATTACCTGCGGAGCGGCCATCAAGATCATGACCCCTGCAACCGCGCTCGATATTTTACCCATGCCTAGCTTTACCATGCCTGCCTTCTTTCGTTGTGTGGCGACAACACCAGTGGAAGCCTTCCGTTCCTTTAGCCCGACCAAGTGACATTCCTCAGCCCAGGGGCAACAATTGCATTCAATTGTGACATATCAGCCGAGCCACTTCGACGGAATTAGAGTCCTTTGGCACGAAGCCTTCCCAAATGACCCGCCGTGGAATGCAGCCGAGATCGCCATTCCGGCAAAACTCAAGGTACAACCAGAGCTATTTTTGGTCGCAATTGATCAAGACCTGGTTGATCAAAACCTTGTTGATCAAGATCTGGTCGTCGGCTCAATCATGGCTGGCTATGATGGTCATCGAGGGTGGCTCTATGCGGCAGCGGTCCTTCAATCGCACCGAAGGCAAGGAATTGGAACGGCCCTGGTCAGAGCGGCTGAAACTCTTCTCTCTGCCATGGGCTGCACGAAGATCAATCTGCAGGTCCGCGCATCGAATACCGCCGTCACGGCATTTTACAATTCTCTTGGATATGAAATCGAGGAACGCGTGAGTATGGGAAAACGTCTCCACCAATAGATAGCGCGAGTTCGACCTGCACGCGTGATCCTTCAGGCGTGGCTGTGGCCGCGCAACCGCAGCGACAATCCCACCAATCCGATGCCTTCGAGGATCGCGTAGAAGCCGATGACGAAAGCCAAGGCGAGCGCGCCCGTTTGCGGCTGCGCTATCAGGATCAGCCCGAAGGCGACGGAGAGCACCCCGCAGAAGATGAGCAGCCACTCATTGTCGATCTCTTTGCGCAGCCTTATCGCACCCACGATCTGCATGACGCCGGTCGCGATTGCCCAGAAGGCAATGAACAACAGCAGCACGAGCGCGGTGACGCCCGGCCATGCAAAGGTCAAAATGCCGGCGGCAAGGCCGAGAAATCCCACGATCGCGAGCCACCAGCGCGGCGCCGGGACGCCACCCATGATGGCGGCCGCGAGCGACAGGATGCCGTCGACCAGTGCAAAGGCACCATAGAGGAAGAGCAACGTCAGCAGGGTCAATCCAGGCCACACGAAGGTGAGCACCCCGAACACAATGGCGGCAATCCCGCGCAGGAGCAGCAGCCACCAGTTCCTGGCAAGCGCGTGCAGCATCGGATGCGAGTCAAACGGTGGACTAGCAACATGTGTCATGATGGACCTCCTTGCGGTTCTTCCGAGAAGTGCAACAGGCCGTCCGGCATGTCCTGATTTCGGTGCTCCTCAGAACGGGTTGACGTAGTTCAGGATCGCCGCGGCTTGATGGAGAACACGGCGTGCCGGCCGAGAGCCTTGTTCGATCGTCTACCTGGCGCTGCCTGTCGTTGTTGGAATCCTCGCGTTGGCCTTGGCTTGCTCGATCGTCTCCTCCATGATCGTCGCCGGCACGAAGCTCGGCGGGAACGAGCGCGGCGGAAACTCCTTGAATGTCGATACGAACTGGAAGACGTCGTCCATCACGCCGTAGACGCCGCCGATTTGGTTGATATTCCAGTCCCAGTAGGTATTGGACGTGATATCGGCCCGCTCGAACGGGTCCTGCATCACATTAAAGATCTTCTGCAGGCGCAGTTTGGTGAAGGGCTCTGCCCAGACCTGCATAAGGCCGGGAGCGCGTTGCTCCGCATAGACATATTTGTAGTCGCCCTTCCGAAAGGCGACGAGCAGGCCGTCGTCATCGGAGTAGAAGAATTTGTCGCGGGCGCTTTTCACTCCGTTGTTGTTGGCTGCGCTACCGCTCACGTTGCGCAGGAACGCGGACTGGTCATATCCGTCCAAATGCACTTTGTAGTTGATGCCGTTGGCCGTGTAGCCGTTCCGAAGCTTGTTGACGATGTTTGGCTCTCCGGCAATTGCAGAGAGGGTGGGGACCCAGTCGTTGTGGCTCATCAGCTCGTTGGTGACCGTGCCGGGTTTGATCACACCGGGCCAGCGCACCAGACATGGCACGCGGAAGGCGCCCTCCCAGTTGGTGTTCTTCTCGGAGCGGAACCAGGTCATGGCCCCGTCCGGCCATGTGTTCATGTGAGGTCCGTTGTCGCTGGTGTAGACGACGATGGTATTATTCGCGATGCCCATTTCGTCCAGGGCTTTGAGTAGGGTCCCGATCGTGTCGTCGTGCTCGAGCATGCCGTCGACGTACTCGCTGTCGCCGTGCGTGTAACGGCCGCGATGCTCCGGACGAACGTGAGTTCGCAGGTGCATGCGGGTGGAGTTGAACCAGCAGAAGAATGGCTTGTTGGCTTGCACCTGCCGTCTCATGTAGTCGATCGCCGCGGCCGACGTCTCGTCGTCAACCGTCTCCATGCGTTTCTTGGTCAGCGCGCCGGTGTCCTCGATCGTCTGCTTACCGATCTTGCCGAAGCGTGGATCGACCGTGGGATCGTCCCGATCGGTCGCCTTGCACCTCAAGACGCCGCGCGGACCGAACTTGGCACGGTAGGCTGGGTCCTTGGGATAGTTTGGTAGCTCCGGCTCTTCCTCGGCGTTGAGATGGTAGAGGTTGCCGAAGAACTCATCGAAGCCGTTCACTGTGGGCAGCGCTTCGTTGCGATCGCCGACGTGGTTCTTGCCAAACTGCCCTGTGGCGTATCCAAGGTTCTTGAGCAGGCCACCCATGGAAGGATCGAGCTGGCTCATGCCCATTGGTGCGCCGGGAAACCCCACCTTTGTAAGTCCGCTGCGAATGCCATGCTGGCCGGTGAGAAACGCTGCGCGACCTGCCGTGCACGACTGCTCACCATAGTAATGGAGGAACTTGATACCCTCTCGGCCGATGCGGTCGATGTTCGGGGTCTCGTAACCCATGAGCGCATTCGAGTAGGCGCTGATGTTCGCGATGCCGACGTCATCGCCGAAGATGACCAGGATGTTTGGCCGCCCGGACGGCGGCGCCGGCATCTGTTGCTGCGCGAGCGTGGTGGTCGGCCCCGCGACGGAAGCCGCCGCACTGGCGGCAAGCAGCGATCCACCGCTGAGGAGGATACTTCTACGATCCGGTCTCGGAGACGAATTTTGATTGTCGATGGTCGTGCCGCCGAGCAGGATACCGCGCCGGTCGAGCGTACGATCCTTCGTTCCGGTCTCAGGATTGCCCGTGCATCGGTTTTTCGTAGTCATGACCTTCCTCCTCGAATGATGCATCGAAATCCGACGTGGCTGGTGGACGTATCGACCGGCTCGGCATGACGCGCGGCCGGACGGTAGCGGCGGCAATAGTTGGGCGCGCACAGGTGTGAGCCGCCCTTGAGCACCTTTCGCGGAATTCTGATTTGCGGTTGGCAGGGATCGTAGCTTGCAGTCTCGGACCCGCCACGCGGGTTTTCCGGGACGCAGCACGCCTTTCGCGCGTCGGCTTCGTGTCTCCTCGACCACCAGTCGCTGGTCCATTCCCACACGTTGCCGATCATGTCGTAGACGCCGTAGCCGTTCGGCGGAAACGCCATCACTGGCGACGTGCGCTGATGGCCGTCGGCCGCGAGGTTTCGATGTGGGAAAGCGCCTTGCCAGGTGTTCGCCATGCGCCTGCCGCCAAGCGTGAGCTCATCGCCCCAGGCGTATTCGGCACCGTCAAGCCCGCCGCGCGCGGCGAACTCCCATTCGGCTTCCGTGGGCAGCTCCTTGCCGGCCCATTTGGCGTAGGCCTCGGCATCGCGATAGGCGATGTGAACAACCGGATGGTCGTCGAGCCCGCTGATCGAGCTGCGCGGGCCATGAGGCCGACGCCAATTGGCGCCGAACTTGAAATTCCACCATTGGCTCCAGTCGCGCAGATCAACCGTGTGCCTGGGTGGCGTAAACACCAGCGAGCCGGCCTTGAGCATGTGCGGCAGCGCGCCGGGGTAGTCCTTGGCATCCGGCTTGATCTCCGCAAACGTGACGTGGCCGGTGGCGTTGACGAACTTGCGGAACTCGCGGTTGGTCACCGGCGTGCGGTCGATCCAGAAGCCATCAACAGTGACGCGATGAACCGGTCTCTCTTCAGGATAATGCCGATCCGAGCCCATGCGGAAGGTGCCGCCCGGAACGAAGACCATCCCCTGCGAACGCGATGAGTCGCACCGTCCGATTGCGATTCCACTATCAGTCGCGTCACGCGCAAGATGTTGAACTTCGTCCATGATATTGTGGGCTGCGTTCGGAACGGCGACTGCTCCAGCGAATGAGATCAAGCGGAGGCCATCCTGCTCTCTCCCCGCCTTCTTTCCAGCGGGGAATCCAGGATGATCGTAGGCTCACACGTTAGTTCACGTTGTGAGACGACGGCTCATCTCATAGGTCGAACGAACCTACGCGAAGGTTTAGGCCGGACGTTTTCGAACACCGCACACGGCTGAGCGTTGGACTTCTGCTTCAGCCCACGATTAACAAAACTCAATGTAAGCATAGTTCGCTGCCTCTCTCCCGCGTCGGGAGAGAGAGGCCTTGTCGGATGCCCGGATATCGAGCTCAGCGAGGCCGCGTCCGCATGCGCTCGCATTCTTTGACACGCCGCGTCACACGGGGCGCGTCATACCGGGCACATCACACCGAAGCCCCCGCGAACAGGCTCTTCTTGATGATGGCGTGGATGCCCCAGTTGCCGTCGACCACCTGCGTGACCCCGAAGTCGACCGCCACCGAGCTGAGCGAGATTGCTTCGTCCTCGGTCAATCCCTTGGTCGTCATCAGGAACTTGCGCATCTTGCGAAACGCGTCCTTGAGCGCGAGATCGATCGACGATTTCTCGTAGATCTGCTGCTGCGCCTTTTCGCCGAGCTCCTCGAGATAGTTGGCGAAGCTGAATCCGTGCAGCACCCACTCGTCCTGGGTTTCGAGCAGCGGGTAGTCCAAACCGGCCAATGAACCGGTGAGCGTGTTCTTCTTGTGCAGCACGAACTGGAACGTGCCCGTCAGCGAGCACTCGATGGCGGTGCCGCACATCTCGGAATCGCCTTGCGAGGCGTGCGAGTCGCCGACCGAGAACAGGGCGCCGGGCACCGCGACCGGATAGTACATCGTGGCGCCTTTGCCGATGCGCCAATTGTCCATGTTGCCCCCGAAATAGCCGGGCGGAATCGAGTCGACGACGTCGGCCTCCTTCGGAGTGACACCCATCACGCCGAAGTGCGGCCTGATCGGAATGCGTACGTTCTTGAGAACGCCATGGTTCTCCTGCACGGTCGAATGATCGACCGGTACGCCCGGATAGTCGATGGTCTTGTGCTCGACGCCGAACGGATCGGTCTGCGGCGTCCAGCGGAAATTGTAGACCGCCTGCGCCCAGTTGCGCTGTCCGCTGGTGTCGATCTCGTAGATCGTGATGACCTCGCGCGGCTTCGGCTCGGTGATGAGTTCCTTGTAGTGGAAGCCCCACCACGCTGCCGCGTTGCTGCCGAACGACTTGCCGGCATAGGCCGGATTGGCGCAGGGGCGCGGCTTCACGTCGATGATGCGGACTTCGAGGATGTCGCCCGGCTCCGCCCCGCGCACGAAGACCGGACCGGTGCAGATGTGCACGCCGAAGCCTTCGCCTGCGCCACGGCCGAGCAGCTTGCCGTCGACCGGTCCGGCGCCGCGCCGATTGACGCCCTTCTTCTCCTTGGTCCACAGGAACACGCTCTCGGCGCCTGGATCGCCGGTGACCATGCGCGAAGCGTCGTCGTTAGCATGGTGGGTCAAGGCTTCGATGGTGACGTAGTCGCCCGAGTCCACCTCGAGCTGCGGCTTCAGCAATTTGCTGAAGTAGCCCCAATGCACCGTGTCGGCGGTTGCCGGCAGGTAGTGGTAGGTCGGCCGGCCGGGGCGCGATTGCGCCGACGCCGGCGACGACAACGTGGCGCTCGCCGCCCAGGCCGCAGCCGCACCGCCGCTTGCCACAAATGCGCTCTTGAGGAAGTCGCGCCGCTCGTTGTCGAGCTCATCAAGCAGCTTCTGCCGATGCTGCTCAAATTGCGGGCAATTATGATCATCCCCTGCGCACATGACTGGAACTCCTGACTGGATGGAAGTATCGGGCGACTGCCGGGCTGATTGCTTGGTGAGATTCCTTGGCGACCCGAAGCGACGCGCGCCCACGCGCCGCGCGGGTTCTGGCCAAATCGCCGGCCAAGTCGCCGACGACCGAAGAAACGTGATGCAATCAGTGGGCCAATCGCAAAGCTCATCGCCAACGTGGCCTTATTGCCGGGGAACCATTCCTCGACGTTGAAGCAGAACGTGAAGGATCGATGTTCTGGATCGACATGAATTCGTTCAGCCACAGCGGCGACAGGAACAACGGCAGCGTGCGCGGGATCGGGGACTCGATCTGACCGCGCAGCGACGCCTCGTCGCCGATGTTCCCAGTCAGGCTCGCAGCAACCAGGGCGCTCAGGGCAGAGATCCGCGTTGCAAGGAACCGGTACTGATCGCTGCGACTTATCTAATATTGCCTAAGGCGCTGGGAGACGGTTGGACATGGGGGCTGCAGTAAATGTGGGTGTCCACGCGAGCGACATTCACACCGTCCTAGTGGTGGAGGACGAAGTTCTGGTTCGGTTAATGATCGCTGAAGAGCTGCGTAGTGCGGGTTTCCAAGTCATTGAAGCTGCCGATGCCGACGAGGCACTTTCCGTCTTGGCGCACATTACGGACGTGTCGGTAATCTTCAGTGACATTCGGATGCCCGGTTCCATGGACGGCTTGGGGCTCGCAACGAAGGTGCGGGCAGATTTTCCTCAAATTCGGATCGTTTTGGCGTCTGGTAACCCGGCGGGAGTCACTTCGGTTGATCACGATGGTTTCTTCTTGAAGCCTTATGAGGCAGACAAAATCATCAATCTGATCAAGACGCTGCTCGACCAAAAAAGCCCAGGTGAACAAAGCCCAGGTGAACAATGACGGCTGTTCAGTCTGTCCAAGAAACGATCCTTGTCGTTGAGGACGACGTTTTGATCCGAATGCCGATTGCCCAGTATCTGCGAGACTGTGGCTACAGGGTCATTGAAGCCGTCAGCGCGGATGAGGCGATAGCTGTGCTCATGCATAACGAAACTCAGGTCGACATGGTGTTCAGCGACATAGAAATGCCAGGCTCTACCGATGGCTTTGGACTATCGAAATGGATTCGTGATAACCGCCCGGGAATAGACGTCATCTTGACGGGGACGGTGCCGCGCGCCTTAAAAGCCGCAAAAGAACTATGCGATGACGGTCCTCTGCCGAAACCTTATGAGCCCAAGGCCGTGCACGATTACATTCGTCGGTTACTCGGTGCACGCATAAAGCGAGGATGATAGCTCTTCCGGCCAAGACTCGGAGGCGCACGAACCCGTCGCCGCTTTAAGTAGCTCTCTTCCGCTTGGGCTGGACTTGCTGTTGCTGCTGAACGTTCGGCTTGCGCCGCTCCGCTCGCTCAGCTATCCGCTCGTAGCCCTTGGCGATCTCGAGCATAGCCTGCCTGGCTTCGGGATCAACAATCTGATCGGCCATGGCTCGCGCCTCGGCAGCGCGTTTCCGCCAATGTTGTGGATCGTTTGAAATTGCCTGCGGCACCGTTGGCCCCCATGAAGCCGGGGCACAAGTTAATTAGAATAGTTCAAAATTCAAGCGACTGGCACTTTGCCTTGTTGACCAGAGAACAAAAGCGAACAAGCTACCGCCATGACCCGCGATGTAGCTTAGTACCCGAGCTGCCAACGGCGCGCGGCCTTCAATCTCTTCTTGGAGGAAACAAACATGAAACTTCCCCACCGCAGGCAATTTCTGCGATTGGCTGCGGGCGCTGCCATGCTGCCGCCCGTCGTGCGCGTCGCTTGCGCGCAAGCCTATCCGTCGCGACCGGTGCGGCTGATCGTGCCGTTCGGATCGGCCGGCGCGACCGATATCACGGCACGTATCATCGGGCAGTGGCTGTCGGAACGGCTTGGTCAACAGTTCGTCATCGAAAACCGGCCGGGTGCCGGCAGCAATGTCGGCACCGAGGCAGTGGTGCGCTCCCCGGCCGATGGCTACACGCTCGGGCTGTTCGGTGCGCCGAACGCGATCAACATGACGCTCTATGAGAAGCTCAATTTCAATTTCGTCCGGGACATCGCGCCGGTTGCGGGCGTGATCCGCTTCCCCAATCTCATGGTGGTGAACCTGTCGCTTCCGACCAGGACAGGACCTGAGTTCATCGCCTATGCCAAGGCCAATCCCGGCAAGATCAACTTCGCCTCGCCCGGCGCCGGCAGCACGCCCCATGTCAACGGCGAGCTGTTCAAAGCCATGACCGGCATCAATATCGTCCACGTACCTTATCGCAGCGTGGCGGCCGCGGTTACCGACCTGCTGAGCGGACAGGTCCACGTCATCTTTGGCACGTCGGCCTCGACGATCGAATATGTCAGGTCTGGCCAGGCGCGCGCGCTGGCAGTCACCACCGCGACGCGCCTCGATGTGCTGCCGGACCTTCCGACCATTGCCGAATTCGTGCCGGGCTACGAGGCGAGCGCCTGGTACGGGCTCGGCGCGCCAACCGGCACCGCGGCCGACACCCTCCAAAGGTTGAACAGCGAGGTCAATGCCGGCCTGGCCGACTCCAAGGTGAAGGCGCGCTTTGCGGATCTCGGTGGCATCGCGATGCCGGGCTCCCCGGGGGACTTTGGCAGACTCATCGCCGAGGAGGCCGACAAATGGGCCAAGGTGGTGAAGCTCTCCGGTGCCAAGGCGGAC
>Ga0209488_10001974_pt1 | contig 17273 bp, 12 predicted proteins | sample Rivendell_Oct201_8_FD_188349 | JGI IMG/M metagenome (GOLD analysis project Ga0209488, IMG submission 188349) | Vadose zone soil microbial communities from the Eel River Critical Zone Observatory, Northern California, USA -... | ecosystem: Environmental > Terrestrial > Soil > Vadose zone >...
ATCGGGCATCGTTATCTCCCCGCTTGTCGCGACTAGGCAGCCAGTCTTTGCCGGGCTGCGCCTTTGATGATCGCCGCCGCCTTCTCGGCGATCATGATTGTCGGCGCGTTGGTGTTGGTCGAGGTGACCGCCGGCATCACCGAGGCGTCGATGACCCTGAGCCCATCGATCCCGTGCACCCGCAGCTCGTCGTCGACGACCGCCATCGCGTGCTGCCCCATCATGCAGGTGCAGCTGGCGTGATAGCAGGTGCCGCCGTTGCGTCGCGCATAGTCGAGCAATTCGTCGTCGCCCTGAACCTGCCGCCCCGGCAGGCTTTCCTCGCGGACGTACTTCTTCAGCGCCGGCGCGTCAAACAGCCGCCGCGCAAACCGCAGGCCGCCTATGATGGCGCGCCGGTCGCTCTCTTCCGACAGGTATCGCGGGTTGATCGCCGGCATGTCGCTGGGCCGGTTCGACTTGGCCTCGACATAGCCGCGCGATAAGGGCCGCATCTGCCAGGCGCCGGCGGAAAGGCCGGGCGTCTCCTCCAGCGCGCCCATCTGGCCGCCTTTGAAGCTGCCCGGCGCGAACGTCACCTGCATGTCGGGTGTCGCCGATTCCTCCAGCACCTTGACCGAGGCGGCGACCAGCGAGGGGCTGTAGGTCAGCATGCCCTTGCCGGTGACCAGCCAGCGGATCACCTCGCCGGCGAGCGGCAGGCCGCGCGAGCGCTCGTTGGCGGTCTGGGCCCCGACGACCGGATAGGAGACGCGCGCGACGTAGTGGTCCTGCATGTTCTTGCCGACGCCGCGCAGTTCATGGACGACCGGCACGCCGATCCGGCCGAGATGTTCGGGATCGCCGACCCCCGACAATTGCAGAATGTGCGGCGAGCCGATCGCACCGGCCGACAGGATCACCTCGCGCGCCGCATCCGCTCGTTCCACGGTACCCCCCGGGCCGCCGCGCGAGAACTCGACGCCGACCGCGCGTTTGCCGTCGAACAGGATGCGGTGCACCAGGGCCTTGGTGACGAGCTGGAGGTTGGGCCGCTTCAATGCCGGCCGCAGATAGGTGCGCGCGGCGCTGGCCCTGCGCCGGCCGCCGCGGGTCTGCTGGCACCAGCCGATGCATTCCGCGGCGCCGGGGCTGATGTCGTTGACGTCCTCGCGGTATTCGAGCCCGAGCTCCTTGCCGGCCTCGACCACGGTGGCGCAGATCGGCGACCGGTCGATCTTCGAGGTGAAGAGCGGCCCGTCCTTGCCGCGCACCTCGGTTTCCTCGCCCTCCCAGCGCTCCGCTTTGCGGAAATAGGGCAGGCAGTCATCCCACGACCAGCCGCGGTTGCCGAGCTGGCCCCAGTGATCGTAATCCTCGGGTTGGCCGCGGATGTAGATCAGCCCGTTGATCGAGGAGGAGCCGCCGATGACCCGGCCGCGCGTGTAGACGATGGCGCGGCCGTTGGTGCCGGGATCGGGCTCGGAGCGAAACTTCCAGGTCAGGGTATCGTGGTCGAGCATCTTGAAGAAGCCGGCCGGAATGTGGATCAGCGGGTTCCAATCCTTACCGCCCGCCTCGATCAACAACACCTTGGTGTTCGGATCCTCGGTCAGCCGGTTGGCCAACACGCAACCGGCCGAGCCCGCCCCGATGATGATGTAATCCGCCTGCATGCTCCGCGCTCCCTCGGGGCGTGTGGTTACGCCCTCCACCAGACTGCCTAGTTCAGGCAGTCTAGCGCATCGCGGCCACGGCGAAAGCCGGGCTCGCGTTCCCTCCTCGGCCGTATGACCGCTTTCGGCGCAGAGCGGCCGGTACAATCGGGCGCCCGGCATGGCGGACCCTGCCCCGTAGCGGAAGGCGAATCAACCAGCCGATCGGCCCAGTCGGGCGGAAAGCAGACACCCCGCCATGGATGCGCGGAGGCCATTCCAGCATGGCCTCGCCGCGCCAAACGAGGCGATGCTAGAGGCTTTGAATGATTTCCTGGTTCGCCGCGACATATCCCGGCGCGACGTGCCGCAAACTGCCGCGCACTTCCTGGTGCAGCGCCGGCAGAAGGTGAAACGGGATCGCCGGATACAGGTGATGCTCGGCGTGATACGGCATGTTCCACATCAAGAGCCGGATCGGGAACCGGGTAAGCGTCGTCCGCGTGTTGGTCAGACCGTTGCGGTCCTGGCTGCATCCGGTGTGCTCGGCGATCAGCAGGGCGCGCAGCAGCGGCTGGGCGAGGAGGACCGGCACAAACCAGAAATAGAGGATTTCAGTGAAGCCGAGCGCGATCGAGACCGCGCCAGCCAGATAGATCAGCAACTGCGCCGACATCGACAGCGCTATGCCGCGCCGTGCGCTCGCCGGGACGAACGGCAGGTTCGGCCCGCGGCCCAGGGCGAGGCGCGGATAATCGATGAGCCGGCGGAACCAGAAATTGAAGCCGCTGATTTCGAGCAGGTAATCGCGGCGGCTCGTCGCCTTCGGGAACATCAGCTCGGGGTCGCGATCCGGGTCTTGCGTGTAGCGGTGATGCCAGGAATGGAAGTGCCAATAAAAGGTCGCGTTGTAGAAGCTGAGCACGCCGGCGATCCAGGCGACAATCTCGTTCGCGGTGCGCGAGGCGAAGGCGGTGCGGTGGACGCACTCGTGCATCGGCGCGAATAGGGTGACGATCGTCATGCCATGCAGCGCCATCGCCGGTATCAGCAGGTACCAGAGCGGCTCGGTGAGCCAGACCAGCAGACCGGTCACACAGATGCACGCGCCGTGCGCAACGAGTTGCACGGTGCCGCGGAGATCGGACCGCCGGCTCAGTCCGGCGAGGACGGTTGGAGAGACAAGGGTCCGCGCGGAATGAACCGCCTCGTCCATGCCCCGGATCTCGGATATGTCTGCCGCCGCGTAACTCATCGCCGATAGCCGGCCTCTTTTCTCACCGCCCTCATTCACTCATACGTCAGCGCGGGCGCAGGCGGAAGGGCGGCGGATGGTCGGGCCGCACCGTGATCGCGGCGACCGGGATCACCGGCCGGTCGTCGGCCCGGCCGATCTCGAATTGCCGCACCAGGCGGGCCAGCACCAATGTCGCCTCGGTCAATGCGAATTGCGCGCCAATGCAGATTCGCGGGCCGATCCCGAACGGCAGGTAGGCGAAGCGGTCGGGCGCCGGCGCACCGGGCAGAAAACGCGCCGGGTCGAACACATCCGGCTCGGCCCAGAGCCGGCGGTGGCGGTGCAGCAGCCATGGCGCGATCATCACGATGGCGCCCTTGGGGATCGGCACGCCGTCGGCCTCGTCGGCGGCGCGCGCGACGCGGAAGATGCCGTAGGCCGGCGGATAGAGGCGCAACGCCTCCTGCACCACGGCGCGGGTGTAGACGAGGTGCGGCAGCGCGTCGGCCGCGCCCTCGGGCGTTAAATCGAGCGACGCCGCCTCCGCAGCGATGCGCTGCTGCACCGCCGGCGCGGCCGCCAACAGATAGAACGACCAGAACAATGCCACCGCGGTCGTCGCATGGCCGGCGGCGATCATCGTGGCGACCTGGTCGGCGAGCCGCCGGCGCGGCACCGGCTTGCCGGTCTCCGGATCGGTGGCCATCAGATCGAGCAGATCGCGCGGCATCCCGGCGGTGATCCTGGACTGGCGGGCGGCGACGATCTCGTCGATCAACCCGAGCCAGTGGCGGCGAAAGCGCCAGCGCGCCAGATCCTGCGGCGCCGGCAGCCAGGAGGGCAGCAGGATGTCGAGCGCCGAGGGCCGGGCGAGACGCTCGCCGTATTGGCGCAGCATGTCGCGCATGCGCGGCGCGAATTCGTCCATTTCGAGCGAGAACATCGCGCGGCCGGCGACCTCGATCGCGAGACGGTGCATATGATCGAGCAGGTCAACCTCGCCCTTCTCGGCAGCGAGGGTGGTGGCCAGTTCGCCGGCGACCGCGGCGACATGGCGCGCCAACATCGGCAAGGTGCGCGGCGCGAAGGACGGCGCGACGGTGCGGCGCTGCTCGCGCCAATCCTCGCCCTCGGCGAGGAACAGGCCGCGGCCGACGATCGGGTAGAGGAGCCGCACGGTCGCGGCGCTGCGCCGGTAGTTCTCGGCGTTGTCGATCAGCACCTGGCGGATCGCGGCGGGCCGGTTGAGGGTCAGCTGCTCGCGGCCGAACAGGCGGCGCGACAGCACTTCGTCCTCGAAGGCGCGCTCGGAGAAGGCGGCCAGCACGTTCTGCCGCATGCGGGCGGCGAATTCGCGCGGCGGCAACACGTCCCGGCCGGCCAGGGGCGGCGGGAAGCGCGGCAGCGAGACGTCTGTCACAGCCGGGGTCGGCGCAGCCACGGCGCTGCCAGCAACGACACCAGCGTGAACCCGCCGAGCAGCAGCCAGGCCTCGTTGAGCGCCATCGTCAGCCCGGCATGCTCGACCAATGGCGCGACGAGGTCGCGCGTCGCCTCGTCGACCGGCCCGATCGGCTGGCCGGTGAAGCGGTCGAGCGGCAGGCCGACGAAGCGCGCCGCCTCGATGTCGCCGGCCTGCAAGCGCTCGACCAATGCCGCGACATGCCCCGGCGTCCGGCTCTCGATCAGCGTGTTGGCGACCGCCAGGCCGATCGCGCCGCCGAAGTTGCGCATCAGGTTGAACAAGCCGCAGGCATTGGCGACCTCGCCCGGCGCGAAATAGTTCAGCGCAATCGACGTCGTCGGCAAGAGGCACAGCATGAAAGCGGCGCCGCGCGCCGCCTGCTGCCAGGACAGGGCCCAGAAATCGTCGGCCGGCGTCATGAAGCCGTTGCCGATCAGGCCGGCGGCGAGCAGCCCATAGCCGACGAAGGTCAACAGGCGCGGCTCGGCGCGATGCTCGAGCAATGTCGCGACCGGCGCCATGATCAGCTGCGCGAGGCCGGTCACGATCATGATCAGCCCAATCTCGAACGGGTCGTGATGGCGCACGATGCCGAGAAACAATGGCAGCAAAAAGGTCGCGCCGTAGAGCCCGGCGCCGAGCGCGAAGCTGAACCAGCAGCCAAACACGAAATTGCGGTAACGGAACGCCCCGAGATGAACCAGCGGCATCGGATGCGTCAGGCAGCGCCACACCGTGCCGATGCCGCCGCCGAGACACAGCACGACCAGCACGAGGATCCCGGGGTGGGTCCAGCCCTGCGCCGGCGCCTCGCTCAGCACGATCTGCAGCCCGGCGAGAAACAGCGCCAGCAGCGGCGCCGCGGCGAGGTCGATCCGGGCGCGGTCCGGCCGATCGGCCGACACCGCCCAGAAGGCGAGCGCCGCGACGATCAGCCCGGGCGGCACGTTGATCAGGAACAGCCAGGGCCAGGAGTAATGCTCGGTGATGAAGCCGCCGACGGTCGGGCCGAGGGTCGGCGCCAGCATCGCCATGACCCCGGCGATCATCGTCGCGCGCACCCGCGCCGGCCCGTCCTCGAACATCAGGAATCCCGCGGAGAAGACCAGCGGGATCAGGAAACCGCCGTAAAATCCCTGCACGATACGGGCCGCGATCAACCATCCGAAATCGTCGGAAATGGCGCAGGCCGCGCTCGCCGCGGTGAAGCCCAGGACACAGACGGTGAAGGCCCCGCGGGTCGACAACACCCGGGTGGCCCAGCCGGTCAGCGGGATCGCGACGATCTCGGCCGAGAGATAGGCGGTCTGCACCCAGGAGAGCCGGTCGAGCGGGATGCTCAGCGCCGCCTGGATCTCGGGCAAGGAGCTCGCGACGATCTGAATGTCGAGCACCGCCATGAACATGCCGACGCTCATCGCGACAAAGCCGAGCCAATGGCGCAGGCCGGCGGGTTGCTCGGCGGTGATGGCGGCGAGGGTCATGCCAGTGGGACGATGCCAGTGGAACTCTGGAGCGAACTTTGAGGCATTTCCCGGGGAACTCCGGGCCGATATCGGATCAGCAGATTTGTGCTTATCGGCCCAGACCGCCCGCGGCCAGGGAAATTTTCACGCCTCGGCGCATTGCCGTCGTTGCCGACGCATGTGCGCATTGCCCAATTACCGCATAATCACGCGATGCCTCGCTCACGCCGACCCGAACTGTGGGACCGCCTCGTGGCGGGTGATATGCGGAACATCGGCTTCGTCGAGTTTCGCCGTCTCGTCGAGGCGTTCGGCTTCACATTGCGCCGCATCAGCGGCAGTCACCATATCTACACACATCCTCAAGTCCCGCGCCCGCTCAGCCTGCAGCCGCGCCAGAGGGAGGCGAAGCCATACCAGATCAAGCAATTTCTTGAGATGGTGCATACATACGGTCTGAGGATGGAGCGGCGGCGATGATGCCCAAATACCATATCAACCTGTTCTGGTCGGAAGCGGACGGCGCTTGGGTCGCCGATCTGCCCGATCTGCAATCATGCTCCGCATTGGGCGACACCCCGGCCGAGGCGTTGGCCGAGGTCGAGAAGGCCATGGAGGCTTGGCTCGCGGTCGCCCGCGAGGACGGGCTGGCTATCCCCGAGCCTCGGTACGGCCGCGAAAAACGCGCAGCAGGGTGAGTGCCGAACCTAAAATCTGAGCCGGTTCGAGGTGGCATGACCCGCGAATGCTCGCCCTGGAGTAACGAGAGACCCCGTGGCAAGCCGAAATTATGACTTGTTCCGCGAAGCGATGGCGGGTCGCAAACAGATCGTTTGCGTGTATGGGGGCTACCGTCGCGAGCTTTGCCCGATCATTCTCGGCCACTCGCAGGGCGAGGAGAAGGCGCTCACCTATCAGTTTGGCGGGCAAAGCAAGTCGGGCCTGCCGCCCGGAGGCGAATGGCGTTGCCTGTGGTTGTCGAAGGTCAACGATGTCCAGCTACGCGACGGCCTTTGGCATGCCGGTTCCAGCCACCTCAAGCAGCAGGAATGCGTCGAAATCGTCGATCTCGATGTGAACCCGTCGAGCCCATACAAGCCGAAACGCCGCGTTTAGAGATCCCGGACAGGCGGAAGGCGGCGCGCTTTTCCGCCCTACGGTGCTTCACGGCTTGAAGGGGTGGGGCTCACCCGGCAGGATGCGTCGGGTTTGGTGCGGGCGAGCGGAGAGATGCGATGAACGGCGCGGAAAGCCTGGTGCGGACGTTGGTCGGCGGCGGCGTCAATGTGTGCTTCGCCAATCCCGGCACCTCGGAGATGCATTTCGTCGCGGCGCTCGACCGGGTCGACGGCATGCGCTGCGTCTTGGGCCTGTTCGAGGGGGTCGTGACCGGCGCGGCCGACGGCTACTACCGGATGGCCGACAACCCGGCCGCGACGCTGCTGCATCTCGGGCCGGGCCTCGCCAACGGGCTCGCCAACATCCACAACGCCAACAAGGCGATGTCGGGGATGGTCAACATCATCGGCGACCACGCGACCTATCACCGGCAATACGACGCGCCGCTGACCTCCGACATCGAGGGGCTGGCGCGGCCCTCCTCGCACTGGGTCAAGACATCGCCCGATGCGATGTCGATCGCCAGGGACGGCGCCGCCGCGATCGCCGCGGCGCGGACGCCGCCGGGCCAGATCGCCAGCCTGATCCTGCCAGCCGACACGGCGTGGAACGACGGCTCCGGACCGGTCGCGGTGCCGCCGGCCGCCAAGCCGGCGGTGCCGGCGCGCGAGGCGGTCGCGGAGGCGGCGCGGGCATTGCGCTCGGGCGAGCCGACCTTGATCCTTCTGACGGGACGGGCGGTGCGCGCCGACGGGCTGGAACTCGCCGGCAAGATTGCCGCGAAATGCGGCGCGCGGCTGATGGCGCAGGGCTCGAACGCGCGCACCCAGCGCGGCCGCGGCCGGGTGTCGGTCGAGCGCATCCCCTATGTCGTCGACCAGGCGCTGAAGGTGCTCGACGGGCTAAAGCACGTGATCCTGGTCGGCGCGAAGATGCCGGTCGCGTTCTTCGCCTATCCGAACAAGCCGAGCCGGCTGACCCCGGAGGGCTGCGAGGGGCATGTGCTGGCGCAGCCGGAGGAGGACCAGATCCAGGCCTTGGAATGGCTGTGCGACGAGGTCGGCGCGCGCGGCACGCCGGCGCCGGTCACGAACGACCCGAAGCCGGCCCCGGCGACCGGCGACATCACCTCGGAGGCGCTCGGCGCCTCGATCGGCGCGTTGCTGCCGGACAACGCTGTTGTCGCCGACGAGGCGGTGACGACCGGGCGCGGCTTTTTCGCGCCGACCAAATCGGCGGCGCCGCATGACTGGCTGTCGAACATGGGCGGCTCGATCGGGCTCGGCATGCCGCTGGCGACCGGCGCCGCGGTGGCCTGCCCCGACCGGCGGGTGGTGTCATTGCAGGCCGACGGTAGCGCGATGTACACGGTGCAGGCGCTGTGGACGCAGGCGCGCGAGGGGCTCGACATCACGACCGTCCTGTTCGCGAACCGCACCTACCAGATCCTGAAAGGCGAACTCGCCAATGTCGGGGCCGGCAATCCCGGCCGAAAGGCGCTCGACATGCTCGATCTCGGGCGGCCCGACATCGATTGGGTCGGCGTCGCGCGCGGCCTCGGCGTGCCGGGGGCGCGGGTCACGACTATGGAGGAATTCAACCGGCGCTTCGCCGACGCGGTCGCCTCCCCCGGGCCGTTCCTCGTCGAGGTGGTGCTGTAGGGAAACTCCTTTAACGCAAAGGACGCGAAGGATGCGCAAAGGACGCGATGGCACGGTGCTCCTTCGCGGCCATCGCGTGTCCCTTGCGTCCTTTGCGTTAAATACTTTTCTTGTGCTCGCCCTACTCGCACTCGGGTTGGGCGCGAGTGCGTGGGCGGCGTGCAGCGGACCGGTGGCGGATGGCGGGGCGCGGCTACGGCTTGCCGCGGCGGGGCCCGAGGGCGGCGTCGGGCTGACCTTTCTCGGCCATGCCAGCTTTCTGATCGAAGCCCGCAGGGAGTGCGGATCGTCACCGACTACAACGACATGATCCGCGCGCCGGTCGTCCCGGACATCGTGACGATGAACAACGCCCATCCGACGCATTACAGCGACAATGTCGAGCCCGGCGTCAAATTCGTGCTGCGCGGCTGGGACCCGGCGGGCGGGGTCCCGGCGCACCATCTCGACTACCGCGACGTCAAGATTCACAACGTGCCGACCAATGTCCGCGAGTTCGGCGGCACCCGTTACAGCGGCAACTCGATCTTTGTGTTCGATGTGGCGGATTTGTGTCTTGCCCATCTCGGGCATCTGCACCACACGCTAACGCCGGGCCACCTCGCCGATCTCGGCCCGATCGATGTCGTGATGGTGCCGGTCGACGGCGGCTACACGCTGAACCAGGCAGACATGATCGAGGTGCTGCAGCAGATCAAGCCGAAGATCGCGATCCCGATGCATGTCTTCACGCAGGCGACGCTCGACAAATTTCTCGCCCGCGCCGCCGAGTTCTACGCGGTGCGGCAGGCCGACGATCCGGCGATCGTGCTGACCCGCGCCGGGCTGCCGACAACGCCGGAGATCCTGGTGCTGCCCGGTCGTTGACGCATTCCGAACACGCTGTCGCTCGGCGAAGGTGGGCTTTTTTGCGGCGGGATCGGCGGCTGGCGAACCGGCATTCGGTTGATTCCGCGACGAGGGCTGCTACCGCGCCGATAAAATCGGATACGAGCAGATAAAATTCGATACCGAGCGGGAACCCCCGTGACATCGCAGCGTTCGTCGGTTGGCTGTCTGTGACGGCGCGGCGAAAACCCGCGCCAGGGAGTCGGATCTCGCCGAACCGCCTCTCCTGCCGTACCTAATTCCGCGCGGCGGAACGCGATGCCGCGGCCCCGATGCGACCCCGGGTAAACGCGTCGGTGGTGCAGACCGAGACATACATCGGGTCACCGGCGGTCGGAGTGCGGTGTTTTCGTGTCCGCCGATCGAGGAGTGCTATCCTTGATCGGCGGCACGTCTTTATGTCGGGCTTAGGCCCATCGGCGATGCCGAGCGTGTGGCCGCAAACGGGGAGCGAGCTCGCGCGATGCGCGAAGGCCTGCGGATTTACAATCTGTTTCCGACATTGGCGGGGCCGATCGCCGGGTGGACCGCGCAATTGCCGCGGATCGCCGCGATGGCCTTCAACGCGGTCTACATCAACCCGTTTCACTACCCCGGCTTCTCCGGCAGCCTCTACGCGGTCAAGGATTATTACCGGCTAAACCCGCGCTTCCGCGGTACGGCGAAGAGCGGCGACGACGCGCTGCTGCGCGGCTTTACCGGGAAGGCGCGCGGCCACGGGCTGCGCGTCATCATGGATCTGGTGGTCAATCACACCGCCAAGGACAGCGAACTCACCGCCAGCCGGCCCGACTGGTTCACGCGCGACGGCGACGGCGAAATCATGTCGCCCTTCGCGGTCGATCCCGACAACCCCGAGCGCAAGACCGTGTGGGGCGACCTCGCCGAGCTCGATTACCGGCCGCCGCAGCGCGACGAGATCGTCGCCTATTTCGAGGAGCTGGTGCGCCATTATGTCGGGCTCGGCTTTGGCGGCTTCCGCTGCGACGCCGCGTACAAGGTGCCGGCCGAGGTGTGGCGGCGGCTGATCGGCGCCGCCAAAGCGCTCGATCCGGAGATCATGTTCCTGGCCGAGAACCTCGGCGCGACGGTCGCCGAGGTCGACGCGCTCGCCGAGGCCGGCTTCGACTATCTGTTCAACAGCATGAAATGGTGGGATTTCGAGAGCCCCTGGCTGCTCGAGCAGTATGAGCGGTTCCGCCATATCGCGCCGACGATCGCCTTTCCGGAAAGCCACGACACCGAGCGGCTCGTCACCGAATTGGTGGCGGCCGGTTTTCCCGAAGGCGAGATCGAGGCGCGCTACCGCCAGGCCTATGCCTTCGCCGCCGCCTTCTCGACCGGTGTCATGATGCCGATGGGGTTCGAGTATGGCTGGGCGCGGCGCATCTCCGTCGTGCCGCAGAATGACGAAACCCAAGAGCCGCCGCGCTTCGATCTCGGCCCCTTCATCGCCGGTGCCAACCGGATGAAGCAGGCCGTGCCGGCGCTCAACGAGGAGGGGCCGCAGCGGCTGCTGTCGCGCCCGAACGAGCCGCTGATCGTGCTGTTGCGGCAGAGCGAAAGCGGCGCCGAGCGGGCCTTCACGCTGGTCAACACGCAGGAGCGCGAGGCGCGCGAGGTCGTTGCCGCGGAACTGCTGGACGCGGCCGGGCTGGCGCATCTCGGCGACCGGCTTTTGCTGAACGAGATCGGCCTCGGCGGCGAGGCGATACCCGCAGCGGCGCGGTTTCAGGTGATGCCGCTCGAGGTCAAGGTGTTGCGGGCCGTGCTGCGCCCGGTGCGACAGGTGCCGATCGGACCGTGCGAGGCCGGCCACAAACCGGCGCATCACCCAGCCTGGCGGCCCGAGGCGCGCATCCAGATCGAGAACGTCTATCCCGAGATCGATGCCGGGCGCTATCCGGCGAAGCGGATCGTCGGCGACACCGTCGAGGTGTGGGCCGATCTGTTCCGCGACGGGCACGACAAGCTCGCCGCGGTGCTCAAATACGCGTTCGAAGACGATGAGTGGCGGGAGACGCCGTTCGCCTTTCATGACAACGACCGGTGGGTGGCGCGCTTCCGGCCGGACAAGGTCGGGCGCTGGCGCTACACGATCGAGGCGTGGACCGACCGGTTCGAGAGCTGGCGCGACGATCTCGCCAAGAAACGCGAGGCCGGTCAGAACACCGATCTGGAATTGGCCGAGGGTCGCCCTCTCGTCGAGGCGGCGGCGGCGCATGCCGGCAAAGAGGACGCCGCGCGGCTGCGCAAATTGCTCAAGGAATTCGCCGACGTCCCCAGCGCGCGGCGCGGCGAGATGATGCTATCGGCGCAGTTGCGGGAATTGATGGCACGCGCCGACGACCGTGGCGACCGGGTGCGATACGGGCATGAGCTGGAGCTTGTCGTCGACCGGCCGGAGGCGCGCTTCGCCGCCTGGTACGAGATGTTCCCGCGCAGCCAGGGCAAGGTGCCGGGCAAGAGCGCCACCTTCGACGATTGCATCGAGCGGCTCGGCGATGTCGCGGCGCTCGGCTTCGACGTCGTCTACCTCGTGCCGATCCATCCGATCGGCCGGATCAACCGCAAGGGCCGCGACAACGCCGTCACGGCGGCGCCGGACGATCCCGGCAGCCCCTACGCGATCGGCGCGGCCGAGGGGGGCCATTGCGCGATCGATCCGCAGCTCGGCACGCTGGCCGATTTCCGCCGCTTCGTCGCCGCGGCCGCCGGGCTCGGCATTGAGGTCGCGCTCGACTTCGCAATCCAGTGCGCCCCCGACCATCCCTGGGTCGCCGAGCACAAGCAATGGTTCCATTTCCGGCCAGACGGCTCGATCAAATACGCCGAGAACCCGCCGAAGAAGTACGAGGACATCGTCAATGTCGAGTTCGACAACCCGGACCGCGAGGGGCTGTGGACCGCGTTGCGCGACACGGTGCTTTTCTGGATCGACCAGGGGGTGCGCACCTTCCGGGTCGACAACCCGCACACCAAGCCGTTGCCGTTCTGGGAATGGCTGATCCGCGAGGTGAAGGCGCGCTGCCCCGAGGCGATCTTCCTGTCCGAGGCCTTCACCCGGCCGAAGATGATGCGGGCGCTCGCCAAGACCGGGTTCAGCCAGTCCTATACCTACTTCACCTGGCGCAACACCAAGGCCGAGCTGACCGAGTATCTGACCGAACTGGCGCAGGGACCGGCCAAGGAATATTTCCGCCCGAATTTCTTCACCAACACGCCCGACATCCTGCCGGTGTTCCTGCAGGAGGGCGGCCGGCCGGCCTTCCGTATCAGGCTCGTGCTGGCCGGCACATTGTCGCCGGCCTATGGCATCTATAACGGCTTTGAATTGTGCGAGAACGCGGCGATCCCCGGGCGCGAGGAATACATCCACTCCGAGAAATACGAGTACAAGGTGTGGGATTGGGACCGGCCCGGCAACATCAAGCGCGACATCGCGATCCTGAACCGGTTCCGGCGCGAGAACCCGGCCTTGCATGAATTGACCAATCTGCGCTTTCTGGACTGCGCCGACCCGAATATCCTGGCTTACGCCAAGATGACCGCCGACCGCAGCAACATCGTCGTCGCAATCGTCAACCTCGACCCGCACGATGTCCACGGCGGCGAGATTATCCTGCCGCTCGGCGAATGGGGCCTTTCCGGGGCACTGGAATTTTCCGTCGAGGAGGCGTTTACCGGACGCGTCACGGTGTGGCGCGGCGACCGCCAGCACCTCGTGCTTGACCCACAGACCAATCCGGCCCTGTTGTACCGCGTGCTGCCCGCCATCCAGTCATGAGCCCGCCCGATGACGCCCCTGCCGTATTGCAGGGCGACGCCGAGGTGGCGCGCCCCGGTACGGCTGACGCGCAAAGCGATCCGCTTTGGTACAAGGACGCGGTCATCTATCAGCTGCACGTCAAGGCGTTCTTCGACGCCAACAATGACGGGGTCGGCGATTTCGAGGGGCTGACGCGCAAGCTCGATTATCTGCAGGATCTCGGGGTCACGGCGCTGTGGCTATTGCCGTTCTATCCCTCGCCATTACGCGACGATGGCTACGACATCGCCGATTACAAGAACATCCATCCCGCCTATGGCCGGATGGCCGATTTCAAGGCCTTCGTGCGCGAGGCGCACCGCCGCGGCCTGCGCATCATCACCGAACTGGTGGTCAACCACACCTCCGACCAGCACCCGTGGTTCCAGCGGGCGCGGCGCGCCAGCCCCGGCTCGGCGTTGCGCGATTTCTACGTGTGGAGCGACACCGACCAGAAGTTTCTCGATACCCGCATCATCTTCATCGATACCGAGAAATCGAATTGGAGCTGGGATCCGGTCGCCCAGGCCTATTACTGGCACCGCTTCTATTCGCACCAGCCCGACCTCAATTTCGACAGCCCGCGAGTGTTCCGCGCGATCAGTCACGTCATGCAATTCTGGCTCGACCTCGGGGTCGACGGCATGCGGCTCGATGCCGTCCCCTACCTGATCGAGCGCGAGGGCACGATCAACGAAAACCTGCCGGAAACGCATGAAGTATTGAAGCGGCTGCGGCGCGAGATGGAGCGGCGCTACGGCGACCGCATGCTGCTCGCCGAAGCCAACCAATGGCCAGAGGACGTGCTGGATTATTTCGGCGCCGGCGACGAGTGCCACATGGCCTTCCACTTTCCGCTGATGCCGCGGATCTACATGGCGCTCGCCACCGAGGACCGCCATCCGGTTACCGACATCGTACGGCAGACGCCGGAAATCCCGGAGAGCTGCCAGTGGGCGGTGTTTCTGCGCAACCATGACGAGCTGACGCTCGAAATGGTCACTGACCGCGAGCGCGACTACTTATGGAACTACTACGCAGCCGATCGCCGCGCCCGGCTCAATCTCGGCATCCGCCGCCGGCTCGCCCCGCTGATGGAAAACGACCGGCGCAAGATCGAATTGCTGAACGGGCTGCTGCTGTCGATGCCGGGCACGCCGGTCTTGTATTACGGCGACGAGATCGGCATGGGCGACAATGTCTATCTCGGCGACCGCGACGGCGTGCGCACCCCGATGCAGTGGTCGCCCGACCGCAATGGCGGGTTCTCGCGCGCCGATCCGGCGATGCTGTATCTGCCGCCGATCATGGACCCGGTCTACGGGTTCGAGGCGGTCAATGTCGAGGCGCAGAGCCGCTCGCCATCGTCGCTGTTGAACTGGACCAAGCGGCTGATCGCGGCGCGCCGGTCGCGGCGAGCGTTTGGCCGCGGCAGCCTGCGGTTTCTCTATCCGGCGAACCGTAAGGTCATCGCGTATTTGCGGGAGTGGCAGGACGAGACGATCCTGTGCGTCGCCAATCTGTCGCGCTCGGCCCAGGCCGTCGCGCTCGACCTCGCCGAGTTCCGCGGCCGAGAGGTCATCGAGGTGCTGGGACGCAGCGTCTTCCTGCCGGTCGGCGAGCAGCCGTACCAACTTACACTGCCGCCCTACAGCTTCTTCTGGTTCGAACTGCCGCCGACACCCTCGGAGTTCGGCGATTTGTGGCAAGCCACGCATCCGGAATTCACCACATTGGTGATGCCGCATGGCTGGGCCGATCTGTTCGGCCGGCACAATTTGCCGCAGCTCGAACGCGACGTGATCCCGGGCTTTCTGCCGCGGCAGCGCTGGTTTGCGGCCAAGGATCGCAAACTCGAGGCGGCCTGGGTGTTGGCCTATGGCGAGCTCGCCGCGCCGATGGCGGAACCCGGCAGCGGTGCGACGGAAAGCTTCCTGATCCAGATCGTGCAGGCGCAATTGGCCGGCGACGAGCCGCAGATCTATATGCTGCCGCTCGCGACGGTATGGGGACCGGCCGGCAGCGAGCAGCGCCAGAACCTGCTGCCGGCGAGCCTGGCCGAGTTGCGTCAATCGCGCCGCGAAGGCGCGCTGGTCGACGCGCTGATGCTGGACGATTTCGGCCTGGCGCTGTTCGAGGCGATCAAGCGCGAGGCGAATTTGCCATTGCGCAATGCCGGCGATATCCCCGGTGAACTGCGTTTCCGGCACACGCCGCTGTTCGCCGAGACGCCGCCGCCGGAACGGGTGGTAGCGCGGCGGCTCGGCGCCGAGCAGTCGAACAGCTCGATGCTGTACGAGGACTACGCGGTCCTGAAGCTGTACCGGCGGCTGCAGCCCGGCCCGCATCCCGAGGTCGAGATGAGCCGCTTCCTGGCCGAGCGCGCCGGTTTCGCCAACACGCCGCCGCCCTTGGCGACGCTCGAGCTGACCTTGCCGGGCGAGGCCAACAACGACACCTGCGCGGCCGGCGTGCTGTACGGCTTTGTGCGCAATCAGGGCGACGGCTGGAGCCTGGCGCTCGATTATCTGACCCGCTATCTCGACGACGCGCTGAACGAGGCGGCGCCGGGCGCGACGCCGCCGGACCGCGCCGCCGATATGCCCGACCCCGACAATTTCTTCCTGACGTTGGCGCGACAGCTCGGGCTGCGCACGGCGCAGATGCATCGCGCGCTGGCCGAACGCGCCGGCGACGACCCGGCCTTCAAGCCGGAGCCGATCACCCGCCAGGATCTTGCCGAGTGGCGTCAGGCGCTGGAGGATTCCGCCGAGGCGATGCTCGCCCGGCTGGAGCGCGGGCATAGCAGCCTGCCGGAACCGGCGCGGGAGCTTGCCGAGGCGCTGATCGACGCCGGGCCGCAGCTGTTCCGGGCGATCCGCTTGCTGATGCCCGACGACATCATCGCGACCAAGACCCGCTACCACGGCGATCTTCACCTCGCCCAGGTGATCGCCGTGCAGAACGATTTCTATTTCATCGATTTCGAGGGCGAGCCGGGCCGGCCGCTCGCCTCGCGGCGGCGCAAGAGCTCGCCATTGCGCGATGTCGCCGGGATGATCCGCTCGTTCGATTACGCGGCGGTGACGGCGGTGCGCCAGCTCGGCGAAAGCCGCCCGACGGCGGTGCCGCGGATGAATGCGCTCGCCGAAGCCTGGCGGCAGCGCGCGATCGACGGCTTCCGCGCCGCCTATCGCAAGGAGATGCGCGGCTGCCCCTCCTATCCGGCGAGCAAATTGCAAGCCAAGGCTCTGGTCGACTTCTTCACCCTCGAAAAGGCGATTTACGAGGTGTCCTACGAGCTGGCCAACCGCCCCGGGTGGGTGGCAATCCCGCTCAACGGCATCCTGCGCATCGTCGAGAAGGTGACGGGGTCGAAAGCGAGCGGGAACGAGCATGCCGCACCGTCCTAGCCGCGAGGTCGAGGCGATCGTCGCCGGGCGGCATGACGATCCCTTCGCCTTTCTCGGCATGCACGAGGCCTCGGCCGGGATCTATGTGCGGGCGATCTTGCCGGATGCCGAGGAGATGGCGGTCATCGACACCGCCACCGGCGATGTCGCGGCGCGCGGCGAGCGCATCCACCCGGCCGGCTTTTTCGTCGCCAGCATGCCAGATCGCAAGGCGCCGTTCCGCTATCGGCTGCGGGTGTTGCGCGGCGGCCATTGGCATGAGTTCGACGACGTCTACCGGTTTCCGCCGGTGCTCGGCGAGCTCGATATCCATCTGCTCGTCGAAGGCAACCATCTCGCCAGCTACCAGAAGCTCGGCGCGCACGCGGTCGTGCATGACGGCGTCGAGGGCGTCGCCTTCGCGGTCTGGGCGCCAAATGCGCGGCGGGTCAGCCTGGTCGGCGATTTCAACGCCTGGGACGGCCGCCGCATGCCGATGCGCAAGCGTCATGCCGGCGGGTTCTGGGAGATCTTCGTGCCCGGGCTGCGCCCCGGCCATCTTTACAAATACGAGCTGCTGGGCGCGCATGGCGAATTATTGCC
>Ga0209488_10001975_pt1 | contig 17272 bp, 12 predicted proteins | sample Rivendell_Oct201_8_FD_188349 | JGI IMG/M metagenome (GOLD analysis project Ga0209488, IMG submission 188349) | Vadose zone soil microbial communities from the Eel River Critical Zone Observatory, Northern California, USA -... | ecosystem: Environmental > Terrestrial > Soil > Vadose zone >...
CAACGCAGGCAACGGCGATCAAGTGAGCGGACAGTGTCGCGGCCCGCTTGCAGTTACGGTGCACCCACTGTTAGCTGCATGCGCATCGCTTACGCTCCAGCGGCATTAGGCGGGCGCTGCCATACCTAAGCCGGTTGGGCCAAGGGCGCTGACTAGTCTCTGTCAAAGATCAGCTCCTGGGTCTTCAGTTACAGCCCCTACGGCGGCTTCCAGGCGGCTTAATCGTCGTATCGGGGCGGCTTGCCTATCTCTACACGCAGCATCACCGCCGGTATCAGACTAGGAAGGTAACCCCCACTGCTGCGTTTCGGCTGCTGTACAGTGGCCGTCGGCAAGCAGGAATACCGCCGTCTTCTAACCTTACCCACAGAGGAGAGACGCCATGCAAGGGGCTTGGCGATTTCAAGAACGCCGCCTTCGCAAAAGCGCGGCGATCGTGCTTGCGACGGCGATTGCACCGGTCGCGGCCGCCGAGGCGCAAGGTATCGCAATCGAGCGGATCGAAGCGATCGAGCGTCAGATTGGCGGGCTGCAAAGCGAGTTGCGCCGCCTCAAGAGCGAACTGGGGGAGGCGAAGCAGCAGCTCCGCCAGTCGCGCAGCGAGGCGCAAAGCGCTCAAGAGGAGCTGAAGCGCTCGCGGGATCAGCTCAGGGCCTCGCGAGAGGGAGCGTTACAAGCGCGAGAGGCGGCGCAGCGGGTACAGGAGCAGACGAAAACAGCGCACCAGCCACCGCCAGTAGCTCCCTCACCCGCCGCCATCATCACGACGTCCGACGGCAGCATTCAGGTCGGCGGCGTCAAGCTGCAGCCGGGCGCGGGCAGCTTCGTCGAAGCGGCCGGAATTTTTCGCACGCGCAACGAGGTCTCGGACATCGGTACGGATTACCAGGGGATCCCCTTCAAGAATTCGGTCCTCGCTCATGAGCATGAGTTCCGCGGTAGCGCCCGGCAGAGCCGCCTATCATTGCTGATCAGCGGCGATGTCAGCGAGGACACCCACCTCGCGGCTTACGTGGAAAGCGATTTTCTCGCCGCTGGCACGACCTCCAACTCGCGCGAGAGCAACAGCTACGTGCCGCGGCTTCGGCAGGGCTATGGTACCGTCGTTTTCGACCGGATCGGGTTCCACATTCTTGCCGGCCAGGCCTGGAGCCTGCTGACGACGAACACGAACGGCATCGTGCCGCGCTCCGAGCAAATTCCGCCGACGATCGAACATCAGTTTGTGCCCGGGTTCAACTGGACGCGCAGCCCGCAGGCGCGGTTCGTCGAGAAGTTCAGCGACGCCGTCTCCGCCGGCGTCTCCTTCGAGACGCCGCAAGCCCTGTTCCCGCTCGCCCCCTTCGCCGCGCCTACCGGTGTCAACGTCAGCAATCCTGGCGACAGCGCCGGATTCCTCAACGCCACCACGACCTATTCGAACGACCTCATTCCGGACACGATCGGCAAGTTCGCTTTCGACCCGGGCTGGGGGCATTACGAGCTGAAAGGCCTCGCGCGCCTCTTTACCGATCGCGCGAACGGCAGGACCCACGAGACCTGGGGCTATGGCGTCGGCGGCGCGGCGACGCTGCCTATCGTCCCGAAATATCTCGATCTGCAAATCAGCGGCCTTGTCGGCGACGGCATCGGCCGATACGGCACGACGCTGTTTCCCGACGTTGCGTTGTCGGCGAACAATTCGCTCGTCGCCATTCCGGCAGCGCAAGGGCTGCTAGGGCTCGTCGGCCATCCCTGGCCCGGCACCGACGTCTATGTCTATGGCGGATGGGAGCATGCCGAGCGCGCGGGCGCGAGGTCGGTGGCCGGCTATGGCTCCCCGACCCTCATCAACACCGGCTGCAACATCGAAGGATCGACGGTCTGTGCCGCCGAAACCAAGGACATCAGACAGCTGACGGGCGGCATCTGGCAGGATCTGTTCAACGGTCCCTACGGCCGCGGCGCCGCCGGCCTCCAGGGCTCCTACACCGTGCGCCAGGCCTTCAACGGCATCGGTGGCGCGCCGAATACAAACCAAGGCATTGTCTTCGTGTCGTTCCGTTATTTTCCGTTCTGGTTCCAAATCGAGGAAAAGGCTCGCCGACGCGAGCCGTAGCTCCTGGACCAGGGCTTCCCCAAATGAGCTGAACCGGGCGGGGAAGGTTCAGATAACTCAGCGGTTCGTGATGCTTGCGGCCGGGCTCAGGCCAGTTGGTGAGAGCACCCCGCCACACGCGGGCGGAAGATGAGTGCCGCGCTGGATCGGCTGATTGCCCAAAAGGCGACGCGCTCCGGCCGAAAGCTGCCCTCCCGTCCCATTGAAGTTAAAGTCGATTTCATCGACGAGCGAAGTGCCGGCCACCTCGCATCGTTAAATCGTGCGTATCGAGTGGCCAAACGATGCGGCGGCATCGGTCGGCATGAAGATCATTGGCATCGCAGCCCGGGCCAACTAACCCGCTTTCCCAGATCGTTCGTCGAGCGCTCGGGTTCAGTGAAGCCCCGGGACGGCCCTGGGAGAACACCTCGCTGCGAACAGGAGGCCTTGCTTGGGAATTGTTCGTTTTGCGCTGAAATACCCGCACACGTTTTACGTGATGGCGGCGCTAATCCTGTTCCTCGGCGTCACTGCTGCGGTCGAAATGCCGACGGACATCTTTCCCGAGATCAACATTCCGGTGGTGTCGGTGATCTGGCAATACACCGGTCTCGACACGACCCAGATGGAGCAGCGCGTCACCACCTATAGCCAGTACTCGATCAGCTCCAACGTCAACGGCATCCGCGACATCGAGGCCGAAACCGTCAACGGCATCTCGGTGCAGAAGATCTATTTCCAGCCGGACGTCAATCTCGACCTCGCGATCTCGCAGATTGTCGCGGCCACCAATTCGATCCGCGCGCTGATGCCGACCGGCATTCAGCCGCCGGTGGTTGTACAGTACAGCGCGTCGGCCGTTCCGGTCATGCAGATCAGCCTCAGCTCGGACAGGCTGAGCGAAACGCAACTCTATGATTACGGGATCTACCGGCTGCGGCAGATGATCGCGCCAGTGCACGGCGTCACCTTGCCGACACCGGCCGGCGGAAAATACCGGCAGATCATGGTCGATATCGACCAGACAAAGCTGCTGGCGAAAGGGCTGACACCGCTGCAGGTCGTCAACGCCGTCAATGCCCAGAACCTGACCCTGCCGGGCGGCACCGCGAAGATCGGCGAGACCCAATACACGGTGCGCACAAACTCGATGCCGCCCACGGTAGAGGCGCTCAATGACATTCCCGTTTCCTATACGAACGGCGCCACCGTGTTCCTTCGGGATATCGGGCATGTCCGGGACGGCAATCTGGTGCAGCAGAATATCGTCAGGGCTAACGGCAAGCACTCGGTCCTGCTGAGCATTATCAAGAACGGCAACGCCTCGACGTTGACGGTCGTCAACGCGGTCAAGCACGTGTTGGATGTCGCGCGAGCGGCGGCGCCTCCCGGCATGTCCATCAACTCCCTGTTCGACCAATCGGTATTCGTTACATCCTCAGTCATGGCGGTGCTCCGGGAAGGGGCAATCGCGGCCGGGCTCACGGCCGCGATGATCCTCCTGTTCCTCGGCTCGTGGCGGCCGACGATCGTCGTCATGATCTCGATCCCGCTGGCGATGCTGACCTCGCTGGTCGTGCTCTACTTTCTCGGCGAGACGATCAACACCATGACGCTCGGCGGGTTGGCATTGGCGGTCGGCATCCTGGTCGACGATTCTACGGTCACGATCGAAAACACTTACCGCCTGCTTGATGAAGAGAAGATGCCGCTGCCCGAGGCCACCCTCCACGGCGCCGCTGGAATCGCGATGCCGACGCTGGTATCGACGCTTGCCATCAGCTGCGTCTTTACATCGGTGATCTTTCTCGAAGGACCAGCCAAATTCCTGTTCACCCCGCTGGGCTTGGCGGTCGTTTTCGCGATGCTGGCCTCCTACGGCCTGTCCCGGACATTGACTCCGATCATCATCGGGCTGTTGCTGAAGGGCCAGCGGAAGGGCGGCTCTCCAACAGCTGCCCGTAAGAGCCTCTTTGCCCGCTTCCACGCGGCCTTTGAGCACGGCTTCGAGCAGTTACGCGAGCGCTACGCCGCCCTTCTCCGAGTGCTTCTGACGCGGCGGAGCATCGTCCCGATCCTTTCGGTCATCGTGCTCGCCCTCGGCGGCACTTTGTTCATCTTCGTGGGGCGGGATTTCTATCCGGCCATCGACGGCGGCATGATCCAGCTTCACGTGCGCGCCCCGCCGGGCACCCGGATCGAGACGACCGAGCAGAACTTCCAGGCGGTCGAAGACAAGATCCGCCAGATCATTCCGAAAAAAGATCTGGACCTGATCGTCGACAATATCGGCGTGCCGGCGCGCTCCTACAATTGGGCGTTCGCCGACGGCACCACGATCGCCGTCAATGACGGCGTCATCATGGTCGCGCTCAAGGAGGGCCATGCGCCGACCGCCGACTACGTCGGCAAATTGCGGAAAGATCTGCCGGCGGCATTCCCAGACGATCTGTTCTATTTCCAGCCCGCCGACATGACGACGCAGATCCTGAATTTCGGGCTCACGGCACAGATCAATGTCCGCACCGTCGGCTACGATCGGGCCAAGAATCTACGGGTAGCCGAGGAGCTCCGCCGTCGCATAGCGGCCGTTCCGGGCATCGCCGACGCGCATCTGCAGCAGGAAGTCTATGCCCCGGACCTGTATGTGCAGATCGACCGTGCGCGGGCTTTGCAGCTCGGGGTCACCACGAGCGACATCGGCACCAATCTGGGCACGAGCCTCAGCTCGTCCGAGCAGGTGTCGCCCAATTTTTGGACAGATCCGACAAACGGCATTCCCTATTATATCGCCGTACAGACGCCGGAATATCAGGTGAGCTCGCTTAACGATCTCGCCAATACGCCGGTCGGCACGGGGACCGCGCCGCCGACGGCGCAGCTGATCCCGGGCGAGCTGCGCAACATGGCGACAGTGACCCGCGACTCGGTCCCGGGCAGCGCGAACCAGGCCAACATCCAGCCGGTCTATGAGGTCTACGCCAGCACCCAGGGTCGTGACCTTGGCAGCATCGCCGCCGATATCGACAAGATCACGACGGAGTTGAAGAAGCAGCTCTCGCCCGGCAACACGATCGAGGTGACGGGCCAGATCCAGAGCATGAACGATGCCTTCCGCGACATGGGGATCGGCCTCTTGTTCGCTGCCGTGTTCGTCTATCTGCTGATGGTGGTGAACTATCAGAATTTCGGCGATCCCTTTGTCGTCATCCTCGCGTTGCCGGCGACCTTTTGCGGCATCGTCACGATGCTCTACATCACCAATACGACGCTGAGCGTTCCCTCGCTGATGGGCGCGATCATGGCGGTCGGAGTTGCCTCGGCGAATTCGATCCTGCTCATCACCTTCGCGCGCGAGCAGCAATTGGCGGGGATGAAAGCCACCGATGCCGCGATCTCGGCCGGCCACACCCGCATCCGACCGGTGCTGATGACGGCGGCCGCCATGATCGTCGGCATGATCCCGATGGCGATCGGCGGACCGGGCGAGGAGCAGAATGCCGCGCTCGCGCGTGCCGTCATCGGCGGCCTGTCGTTTGCCACGCCGACGACGCTCCTGGTCGTGCCCTACCTGTTTGCCCTGTTGCGCAGACGCAATGACGGCAAGGAGGCCCATGGCGTCTTTGCGGAGATTCCGGAATGAATGACTCCGATCTGCTGCCTGCGTCGAAGATACAACCACGGCGACCGCCGGCATCGCCGCAATGGCCCGAAATCCCGGAACCGCCCCATGGTCCCGGGCCGCGCGGCGGCGCCGGACGCCGCCTGTTCGGGCTGGCCGTGCTGGCGGTTGTGGTCGCGGCGCTCGCCTTTGGCGCATGGCGGCATTTTCAACAGAGCCGCGACGTCGCCGCGACGGCCGAGCAGCAGGCAGCCTTCATGCCGAGCGTAAGGGTCGAGCAGGTCGTGCAGCGTCACGGCAGGCTCCACGTGTCGCTTCCGGGCACAACGCTCGCTTTCGAGCAGGCAGACATCTACGCGCGCGCCAGCGGCTATGTGTTGAAGCGCAATGTCGATATCGGCGATCACGTCAAGACCGGGCAACTCCTCGCGGAGATCACCGCCCCGGAAGTCGATTACCAAGTTGCTCAGCTTCAAAACAGTCTTCAGCAAGCCGAGGCGACGACCCGGCAAACCGCAGCGAACCGTTCGCTTGCCCAGGTTACCTGGGGGCGCGACTCGGTCCTGGTCAATCAGGGCTGGGTGACGCAACAGCAGGGCGACACCGATCGATATACGCTTCAGGCGCAGCAGCATGCGACACAGGCGGCGCAGAACAGCGCCGCGGCGATGCAGGCCCAGCTTCAATACACAAATCAGCAGAAGATCTATCAGCAGGTGGTCGCCCCGTTCGATGGCGTCGTGACCCAACGCAACATCGATGTCGGCAGTCTGATCACGGCCAACGCGACGAGCGGCACCGCGATGTTCACGGTGGTGCAGAGCGGCGTGATCCGCGTCTGGGTCTATGTGCCGCAAGACGCCGCTTTCGGCGTGAAACCCGGCATCGAGGCCATCATTCGCGTGCCGGCAATGCCCAACCTCACCTTTCATGGCAAGGTGACGCGCATCGCCGATGCGCTCCAGCCGGGGACGCGCACGTTGCTGACCGAGGTCGACATACCCAATCCGGACGGCGCGTTGCAGCCGGGGGTCTATTGCACGGTCGAGCTGCGCATCCCGCGCCAATCGCCATCGCTGATCGTGCCCGCCTCCGCGATCATTTTCAATCAGAGCGGCATGCAGGTCGCGGTGGTCGAGGACGGCGTCGCCCATCTGCACAAGATTGCGATCACCGCCGACAACGGGACCGAGGTCGAAGTCAACGACGGCATCAAGGACGGCGACAAGGTAATCCTGCAACCGCCGGTCAACCTTGCCGACGGCAACAAGGTGCAGATCATTCCCGAGCCTCCGGCGGCCAATCCTTAGGGCTGGCCTCTGGAAACGCGCAGCGAGTTCGGACCCTCGCGTCGCCTTGGCGACTGATGCCGCACACTTCCTGCCTCAGCGCGGCTTAGACGTACGGCTCCGGCGCAAGGCGCAGCACGGTGCCTATTCGGCCCGTCTAAATCCGATTTCATCTCACGACGAAGTCAGCGTCACGCGCGAATCTTATGTTGCGGGTCGTGAGCAGCATCGGAGGCAAGGATGAGTGCTGAAACGTTTAATCCGCGCAATCTGCCGATCAAGACCGCTGCACCGGTTCTGCCCCACCCCAGGAGAGCCGGGATGGAGACAATCGAGATCGGCGGCCCCGACATCGTCGCATCCAGGATCGCTCTTGGGACGTGGGCTATCGGCGGTTGGATGTGGGGCGGCAGCGATGCGCGCAGCGCCTTTCGTACGATCCAGGCGGCGATCGATAATAGTGTCAATCTGATCGACACCGCGCCGGTTTATGGCTTCGGGCATGCCGAGGAAATCGTCGGTCGGGCGCTGGCCCCCAATGGCCGCCGCAAGCGCATCCTTATCTCCACGAAATGCGGGCTCGAGTGGCGGGGCTCCACGGTTCGGCGCAACGCCTCGGCCGCACGCATAGGCGAGGAAGTCGGCGAGTCGCTGAAGCGGCTGAAGACCGATTACATCGACATTTATCACCTGCACTGGCCCGATCCCAACATTCCGATCGAAGAGACTGCCGGCGCCTTTGCGAAGCTGCTTCAGGCGGGAAAGATCCGCGCCATCGGCGTCAGCAATCTGGACCGGGCGCAGACGGAGCGCTTCCGCCAGATCGCACCGGTGCAGACGATACAACCGCCCTTCAATCTGTTCGAACGGGCGATCGAAGGCGACTTGCTGCCCTATGCGAAGGCGACCGGCCTCGTCGTCCTCGCCTACGGTGCGCTATGCCGCGGATTGCTCAGCGGCAGAATGTCGTCGGCGACGCGGTTCGACGGCGATGATCTGCGGCGCGTCGACCCGAAGTTCCAGCAACCACGCTTCAACCAATACCTGGCTGCGGTATCGGCGCTCGACGCGTTTGCCCGCAAGAATTTCGGAAAGAGCGTGCTGGCGTTGGCCGTCCGTTGGGTCCTCGATCAAGGGCCAACGATCGCGCTCTGGGGAGCACGGCGGCCGGAACAGGTCGACGCAATATCCGAGGTGACGGGGTGGTCGCTCGATGAGCCCTCCATGCGAGAAATCGATCGCATCCTCCGGGACACGATCACGAGCCCGGTGGGCCCCGAATTCATGGCTCCGCCGCAGAGCGTGGCCGAGAGCCTGGTCGCCTGAGCCCCTCAGCACCTGATCGAATTCAGCCTGATCAAATTCAACCTGATCGAATTCAAGGAGAGTGGTTGATGACGGCGATCAAGATAGGCCACCTGTCGCTCGGGGTGGCCGCCTGGCTGGGCGGCATGTCACTGGCTTGGTCAGTCTCGGCGGCGACTCCCGCCGGCGCACCGACAGCGTCGGATTTCTCGCGCTGCGCCGGTTGCCATTCGACACAGGCCGGCCAGAACAAGATCGGCCCGTCACTGGCCGGCGTGGTTGGCCGAAGCAGCGGCTCGGTGCCCGGATACGATTATTCCGACGCGATGAAGAATGCGCACCTGACCTGGGACCAGCAGACGCTCGACAAGTTTCTGCAGAGCCCAGGCGGCCTGGTCCACGGCACAAAAATGTTCGCCACGGTGCCCGACGCCGGCACGCGGCAGCGCGTGATCGCTTACCTCAAATCGCTGTCTCCACAATCCGCTGCGAGCCAGTGACCCGAGCCGACGAGGAACACCCGATGATAAATCTACGCGTAAATGGCACGACACGCGCCGTCGATGCCGATCCCGCGATGCCGCTGCTCTGGGCATTGCGCGACCTACTCGGCATGACCGGCACAAAATACGGCTGCGGCATCGGCGCTTGCGGCGCCTGCACGGTGCATCTGAACGGCCAAGCCGTCCGGTCCTGTATCACCGCGATCGGCGATGTCGGCGATCAACAAGTCACCACAATCGAGGGGCTGAGCCCGGAGGGCACGCATCCGTTACAGCGCGCCTGGATCGCCAATAACGTGCCGCAATGCGGCTACTGCCAAGTCGGCCAGATCATGCAGGCGGCTGCGCTGCTGCAGACCACGCCGAAGCCGACCGACCAACAGATCACCGATGCGATGTCTGGCAATATCTGCCGCTGCGGCACCTACCAGCGCATCCGGGCAGCGATCAAGCAAGCGGCGGAGTTGGGCGCATGATCGCAGTCGAAAATCTCAGCCGGCGCAACGTCCTTCGCGGCATCGGCATCGGGTCCGGGCTGGTGCTCGGGCTTCGTGTCGGGTTCCGAAGCTTTCCGGCCGGAGCCGCGCCGGAAACGAATTTCGCGCCGAATGTCTATGTCAGCATCGATGACACGGGTCTGGTGACGATCGTTGCCCACCGCTCGGAGATGGGCACCGGCATCAAGACCGGCTTGCCGATGGTATTGGCGGACGAACTCGATGCCGACTGGAACCGCGTCAAGATCGTTCAGGCCGACGGCGACGTGAAATACGGCGACCAGAACACCGACGGCTCACGCAGCATGCGGCAGTTCTATCAGCCGTTGCGCGAAGCCGGCGCGGTCGCGCGGCAGATGCTCGAAGAGGCGGCGGCACGCGTCTGGAACGCCGATCCCGCCACCTGTCATGCGCAAAACCACGCCGTCGTGCACGAGCCGACCGGGCGCCGGCTCGGCTTTGGCGAGCTCGTCGAGGTGGCGGCCGACCTGCCGCTGCCGTCATCCGACCACATGCAGCTCCGCTTCAAGCCGGCCAACGCGCGGCGCTATGTCGGGAAACCCGTGCCGATCGTCGATCTCGCCGACATTGTGCGCGGGCGGGCGACCTACGGCATCGACGTCGTCGTTCCGGGTATGAAGCACGTCTCGATCGAACGCTGCCCGGTCTATGGCGGCCGCGCCAGGTCCTTCGATGCGAAGGATGCCCTCGCGGTGCCCGGCGTGGAAAAAGTCATCGAGATCGAGGCCGCGCCGATCCCGTCGGGCTTCAACCCGCTTGGCGGCATCGCAGTCGTCGCAAACAACACCTGGTCGGCACAGCAGGGGCGAGAAAAGCTGAAGATCGACTGGGATTTCGGTCTCAACGCCAGCTACGACACCGCGACCTACCGCGCTGAATTGGAGGCGACGGCGAAACAGCCGGGCCGGCTGGTTCGCGGTGAGGGCGATTTCGCGGGTGCGCTGCGCTCGGCGGCACGTCGTGTATCCGCCGACTACTTCGTGCCGCATTACGCGCACGCGCCGATGGAAGTGCCGGCCGCAATTGCCCATCTCACCGGCAATCGCTGCGAGGTCTGGGCGCCGACCCAGAACCCGCAAGCCGCCAGAACGCTGGTCGCTCAGGTGCTCGGGTTGGATGAAACGCGGGTGACCCTGCATGTCACGTTGCTGGGCGGTGGTTTCGGCCGGAAGTCGAAACCCGATTACGTCGCGGAGGCGGCATTGCTGTCGCAGAAGCTCGGCGCGCCGGTCAAGCTGACCTGGAGCCGGCCCGACGACATCCAGCACGACTACTATCACGCGATCTGCGCCCAGCACCTCGAAGCCGGACTGGATCAGCAAGGCCACGCGACCGCATGGCTGCATCGAACGGTGTTCCCGCCGATCGAGGCGACATTTCAGCCCGATGTGACCTATGGCGCCGCCGGCGAATTGCAGCAGGGCGTGACCGACATGCCTTACGCCATTCCGAATGTTCGTTGCGAGAATGGCGCGGCGGTAAACCATGTCCGCATCGGCTGGTACCGCTCGGTGTTCAATATCCCGCACGCCTTCGCCGTCTGCTCGTTCGCCGACGAACTAGCCGCAGCAGCCGACCAAGACCCGCTCGAGTATCTGCGGCAGCTGATCGGCGCATCACGGCATATCGACCTGCCGGCGATGGGCGTCGATTATCCGAATTACGGCGCCTCGCTCGAGGTCTATCCGATCGATACGGGGCGGCTGCGCGGTGTCCTCGATCTGGTCGCGGCAAAGAGCGGCTGGGGTCAGAAGCTGCCCGCGAGGCAGGGCCGCGGCATCGCGGTGCACCGCAGCTTTCTGACCTATGTCGCAACCGTCGCCCACGTTTCGGTGGGTAATGACGGCCAGGTGACGATCCCGCGTATCGACATGGCTGTCGATTGCGGCCTTGTGGTCAACCCGGACCGGGTGCGCGCCCAGATGGAAGGCGCCGCGATCATGGCGATCAGCAATGTCCTTTACAGCAATATCAGCGCGAAAGACGGCCGTATCGTACAAGGCAATTTCGATGCGTACGAGGTCGCGCGGACCGACATCACGCCGGATACCCGCGTCTACCTCGTCGACAGCAACGCGCCGCCGGCCGGCGCCGGCGAGCCCGGGGTACCGCCGACCATGCCAGCGATCTGCAACGCGATCTTCGCCGCGACCGGCAAGCGCATACGCGCGTTGCCGATCGACACCACACAACTGAAGGCCGCGTAATCGGCCTTAAAAGCGATTTCACCTCCGGGAGAGCGACGGTTTGCCTAAGCCCGCTAATTATTGGTGATCACAGAACCGATGTTTGGACTATGCCCAAGGGTGGACTGGTCCAGAGCTGAGCTTCAGATGGAGGCGTTTGATGAAAAGCGTGTCGTTCCCGGCCTTGTTGGTGATCCTCGCGGCACTTGCGGCCACGCCCGCGGCGGCCCAGCTGCGCAGCACCATTCCCACACCGGTCCAACCGCCACATATATCGGCCCCGCCAGGCGGTCTCACCCTGTCCACACCTGCAACCAGCCCGTTGCAACAGCAGATGCAGGATAATTATGCCACTCAGCTGAGAGCGGCACAGCAGCAGATGCTGCAGCAGAACCCATCGGGTTTGACGCGCGGGGAGTTGGGCATCAACCGCGCGCTTAACGGCTTTTCCCCGCAATAGCTCAGACGAAGCCCTGCGATACCCTTCCGCGTGCACCGCAAGATCTGCATCGGACTTGCGGTGCCCGCGCGCCCGCCCACCTCCTCGCCGAGGAAGGAGGCGCCGCCCATGGCGGTCAACGGGTCGAAGCCGTTGTCAGAGCCGGGCGAGGGCACACGCGTCGACATACGCCATCTAGCGCCGACGCCAGAGGGCTGAGCGTCATCGGCAAAGCGGAGGATGACGCGCGTCGATGGCCGACGTGTCGAGTTCATCGTCGGTGCGACGGATATCGAGGAAATTGGAGCCGAGAGCGCGTGATCAAACTCGCCCGGCTGGCGAAGCGGCTGGAGCCGAAACGCTCCCGGCAGCGGCTTTCGATATTCCGATAGGCTCACATCCTCTCGTGTAAAGTCGTAAACCCCTTGGACGAAAGTATAGGAGCCTCTCCTCCTTCTGCTGATCGCTCTCGACATTCGTCCAATTGCCGACCACCTCGCGCGGAGCGATCCTTCGGGTAACCGCCACGACCGCCGCTGTGTGCCGCAGGAGTCGCTCATCGCATGCGTCGGGGGATGCGCCGGACGGCCCGGCCACGTCACGCACCTTCAGCCAGCCGATAACGGAGGCAGGGGTCATGCAGCAACCGCTGGTCTTGCGACAGGTCGCGCAGCCGAGGCTCCACGGGGCTCCGCCGAGCTCCAACCCGCACGAGGCGGGCGTGAGCGGCGATGCGGTCATTCGGTTTGGCCGATTTTGCGTACTGCCGCGCGCTCGCCAGTTGCTGGTCGACGGACAGCCGATCGAGCTCGGCAGCCGTGCGTTCGATCTCCTGATGGTTCTGATCGGGGCACCCGGCATCCTGATCACCAAACAAGAGATCATCAGCCGCGTTTGGCCCGACACGGTCGTCGAAGAGAGTAACCTGAAGGTGCAGATGTCGGCCTTGCGGAGGGTTCTGAACACGGATCGTGACATCATAAAAACCGTCCACGGGCGCGGTTATGTGTTCACCGTAGAGGCAAGCGCCGCTTCAATCCAACCGGATCCCGAGGCTTGGCCCGCCTCGGCGCCCCCACCCCCGCAACCCTTACCCTTGCTGCCAACCGGCGTGTCAGGCCGTAGCGCGCTGCGCCGGCAGTGGGCGTCCGGATCTCCGACGGGCGAACGCGATGGCGAGGCCGGGCCGGTGGTCGTCGTCATCGATGACGATCCGGATATACGCGACGCGCTCCACGGGCTGATGCGAGCAGTAGGACTGTGCGTTGAGTCATTCGCCTCGGTCCAGGAATTCCTGGAAAGCGACCCTGCGGATCTCCCCCGGTGCCTGATTCTTGACGTCAGGTTGCCCGGACAAAGCGGGCTTGAATTTCAGGAGGAGTTGGCCAAGGCAAAATTGCGCTTACCGATCATTTTCATCAGTGGGCACGCCGATGTGCCGATGTCGGTTCGCGCCATGAAGGGCGGGGCGATCGAATTCCTGACCAAACCTTTTCGCGACCAAGATCTGCTGGACGCGATCCAGCTTGCGATCGCGCAGGACCGCGCTCGCCGCGATGCCGAGCAAACGGTTGCCAAGCCTGCGTCCCTGCTTCGGCAAGCCGACGCCGCCTGACCCGATCGCTTCGACAAAATCCTGCAGCCATCATGCGAAGCGCCAGGTCAGCCGCTCCGGCAAAATCGTCGTTGAAGCCCTAGAGCGCCATTACCAACCCTTTTATCCTTCCGGGATTTGTGTAGACAGTGATGCTGTCCGACCGCGCCAACGCGACGAGCGTTATTCCTGTCTGTTCGGCGATGCGCAGCGCCATTGTCGTCGGCGCCGAGATCGCAACAAGAATAGGAATTCGGATCGTCGCGGCCTTTTGCACCATCTCGAAGCTGCAGCGGCTGGTAATCACGGCGAACCCGGCCTCTGGCTCGATTTGACAATGCTCCAGGCCACCTATCAGCTTGTCGAGCGCGTTGTGGCGCCCGACATCTTCGCGCACCAGGGCGATCTCGCCAGTGGGGGTCGCCCATGCGGCGGCATGAACCGCGCCGGTCTCCGTGTTTGCCGGCTGCCAAGCCGGAAGCGCGTCGAGCGCCCGGTGAATTGCGCCAACGTCTACTGTGACGCCTGTCCCGACCCGCGGGAGCGGACGAGCGACCTGAGTCAGGTCGTCCACGCCGCAGAGGCCGCAGCCGGTGCGGCCCGTCATGTTGCGTCGGCGCTCCTTGAGCCCGGCGAAGCGCTCTTCTGTGATTGTCATGCTGACCCGGATACCGGTTTTTCCCTCCTCGATTTCTAGATACAGGAGCTCGGCACGATCGGCCAGAATGCCCTCGCTGACGCTGAAGCCAACGGCAAAGTCGGCGAGGTCGGAAGGCGTTGCCATCATAACGACATGGGAGACGCCGTTATAAACGAGGGCGACAGGAACCTCGGCCGCAATCGCCGTATCGCGCGCCATGACGGCACCGCCGGCGAGCCGGAAGCAGGTGATCATTTCAGATCGACGCCGGACCGATCGTTGCCGCGTCGATAACAGTGACGGGGCGACGGTTGCGCTCGCCGGTATTCGCTGCGCTATCGAGGTGGGCGGCATTCAGGAACGGCCCTGCGCTTCGGCGGTCATTGCGCGGACGATCACCGGGATCGATTTCGCCGCCGGCGTCCCGCTCTTTGCATCGTGATGCGCCAACGCCAACAGCGGGTTCGCCTCCGGATAGTAGGCGGCGATCGATCCGCGCGGGATGTCGTAGGGCAGCGCCGCGAAGCCGCGGATCCGCCGCTCCACCCCGTCGTCGTTGAGGGCTTCGATTTCGACGAGCGCCTGGGAAGCGATGCCTCGCGCAGCCATGTCGTCCTTGTTCATGAAGACGACGGTCCTCGTGCCGTAGACCCCGCGATAGCGGTCGTCCATGCTGTAGATCGTCGTGTTGTACTGGTCGTGGCTGCGTATGGTCGCCAGGCGCAGCATTTCTGGATGTGGGCTGGGCGGATCTTCGTCGACCCCGCGAAACACGAGAAACCGAGCCTTACCGGTGGAGGTTCGCCAGACCCGTTCCGAAGCGCCGTTGGCTAGGCGAAAGCCGCCCGGCTTGCGGATCTTGGCATTGAAGTCCTTGAACAGATCGGGGAGCACCTCTTCGATCTTGTCGCGGATCAGGTCGTAGTCGTCCTCGAACGACTGCCAATCGACCGTCCGGTCCGTCAGCGTAGCCCGCGCCATGCCGCAGACGATGGCAACCTCCGATTTGAGGTGCTCGCTGCCCGGCGCGAGCAGCCCGCCCGACGCGTGCACCATCGACATCGAATCCTCGACCGTGACCGACTGAGGACCGCTTTTCTGGAAGTCGATCTCGCTGCGCGCGAGGCACGGCAGGATCAGAGCCTCTCTTCCGTGAACGAGATGCCCGCGGTTGAGCTTGGTGGTCACTCCGACGGTGAGCCGCAGCTTGCGCATCGCTCCCTCGACCATCGGTTTGTCGGGTACCGCGGCGACGAAATTGCCGCCCATCCCGATGAATACCTTCACCCGATCATCGAGCATGGCCTCAACGGCGTGGACGACGTTGTGACCGTCGGCGCGGGGTGGATCGAAGCCGAACGCACGGCCGAGCCGATCGAGGAATTCCGGCTTCGGCTTCTCGTCGATCCCGACCGTCCGGTCTCCCTGGACGTTCGAGTGCCCTCGCACCGGACATATGCCGGCGCCGGGCCGACCGATATTGCCGCGCAGAAGTAATAGATTCGCCAGCTGCTGCACATTGTCGGTGCCAAGCCGATGCTGCGTGATCCCCATGCCGTAGCAGGCGATCACCGCCTTGCTCTGCATGTAAATCCGCGCAACCCGTTCCAGCTGCTCGCGCGGCAGACCGCTGGTCGCGAGGATGTCGTCCCAGGCGGTCTGTCTGAGATCGGCAGCGAATGCTTCGAAACCGTCGGTGTGCTCGGCAATAAAGACCGTGTCGAGCACCGACGGCTTGCCGGCGCTCCGCGCGGCGACGTCCGCCTCGAGCACCAGCTTCATGATGCCCTTGAGCGCGGCGGCATCGCCGCCGACCCTGACTTGGCAGTATTCGCTGGCGATACGGGTCGATCCGAAACTCGCCATCTCGACCGGATCCTGCGGCGCAGCGAACCGCTCCAGGGCCCGTTCCTTCAACGGGTTGAAGACGACGATCGGGACGTCCCGGCGCGATGCGTTGTGCAATTCGGTCATCATCCGCGGGCTGTTGGTTCCGGGGTTCTGGCCGAGAATGAAAATCGCGTCGGCGTGCTCGAAATCATCGAGCACGACGGTTCCCTTGCCGATCCCGATCGATTCCGGAAGGCCGACGCTGGTCGGCTCATGACACATATTCGAGCAATCCGGAAAGTTGTTCGTGCCGTAAAGCCGCGCAAACAGCTGATAAAGGAACGCCGCTTCGTTGGAGGTTCGGCCCGAGGTATAGAATTCCGCCTCGTTCGGATCGGCGAGAGCGCGCAACTCCCTCCCGATCAACGCGAAAGCCTCGTCCCAGGACACCGGGACATACCTGTCGGTACTGGAATCGTACCGCATCGGCTCCGTCAGCCGGCCTTGTTCCTCCAGCCAGTGATCGCTCTGCCGCTCCAGTTCGCCGACCGTCCAGGCCGCGAAGAACTCCCGCGTGACCCGCTTCTTGGTCGTCTCCCAAGCGACGGCTTTGGCGCCGTTCTCGCAGAATTCGAAGGAGCTGGTGTGCTTCGGGTCTGGCCAGGCGCAGCCCGGACAATCGAACCCGTCAGGCTGGTTCATCGACAGAAGCGATTTTCCGCCCTTGAGGATCGCGCTTTCCTCGCGCAATGCCTTGGCTGTGGCGTGCAATGCGCCCCAGCCGCCGGCCGGCGCATCGTTGGGCTGGAATATCGGCTTCTCTGACATGCGCTCCTCCGGAGTGGTGGGGCGTGCTAGGCAAGCGCGGACAGCGGGGCGCCCGCGAGTTGCAGAACCAATAGGAGATTGAGCATGAGCACGACGGCCGCGGCGGCTAATGCCGCCATCGTGGTTAGGCGCCCGTTCGCGTGAGAGCCCATGACATCTCGCCGTTGTGTCAGGATCAGCAGAGCGACCATGGGGATCGGTAGAATGAGGCTCAGCACGACTTGGCTGAGCACGAGCGCCTCAGTGGCGTCGACCCCAAGGGCTACGATCGCGAAGGAGGGCGCCATCGTCACAACCCGCCGCAGCCAAAGCGGGATGCGGAAGCCGACGAAGCCTTGCATGATGACCTGTCCGGCCATCGTGCCGACCGCCGAGCTCGACAGTCCGGAAGCAATCAGCGACACCAGGAACACCCCCGCGGCGCCGGAGCCCAGGACC
>Ga0209488_10001976_pt1 | contig 17264 bp, 14 predicted proteins | sample Rivendell_Oct201_8_FD_188349 | JGI IMG/M metagenome (GOLD analysis project Ga0209488, IMG submission 188349) | Vadose zone soil microbial communities from the Eel River Critical Zone Observatory, Northern California, USA -... | ecosystem: Environmental > Terrestrial > Soil > Vadose zone >...
CGAACTGGGGCTGGATGATCTGGAGTTCGCCGTCGCGATCTTGCTCGACCTTGCCGTAGAGGGCGACCATCTGCCCAGCCTGGAAACGGTCGCGCAGATAAGTAGCGTTGAACCAGAGGCATTTGAGCCGGTTGCGTGCCTGGCCGACGGTAAGCTGAAATATAGGCATGCGCCGAGTCCGGAAGAGGCCGGAGTTGCGGACTTCGGCGATGACGGTGGCCATCTCGCCGGGACGGAGTTCGGCAACGGAACGCGGGTTAAGCCGGTCTTCGTAGCGGAAGGGCAGGTAGTGGAGCAGGTCGTCCACGGTGTTGAGGGCCTTGGCGGAAAGAATTTCGGCGAGACGCGGACCAATCCCTTTGACGTACTGAACAGGAGTGGACAGTTCCAGCATCTCAAGGGGATGTTAGCAGGATCGGAGGGGAGCTTGGCCAAGAGTGCGACAGTCAATAATTTTCTCGATGCGCTGTTCGCAGTGCTTGCCGGGAACACAATCTACTACCTGCTGGCACCCTATCTTCCCGGAGTGGCACGGCATGGCCTCTTCAGGCAGGATTTTGGATTGGTCGTGGATTTCATTATTTGCACGGTGATTTTCGTGACGGTGAAACGGGCGCGGGCTCGACGATGATCACCCAAGGGACCGTATCCTAAAAAAAAGCGAAGCGGACTGTTTCAGCCGCGGCTTGCTTCGCCGTGTGATGTGAGCTTGCGTCCCAGATAGCGTTGAACGATAAAAAGGAGGACGCCGACGGCGAAGATCGTGCCGAGCGCAACATGCATGCGCGAAATGGCGACTTCCCATTGCTCCGGAGGAACATCTGAGGTCGCGGCCCGCACGATCAGTTCGCGAACACCGGTCAGGCCGCGCCGCAGGAGAACGGGCACAAACCGGACAAGCAAGAGCGCCCAGAATAGTCCCACCATGATCGTCAGGCCTCGCACGATTGCCAGCAGTTGGCGCAGGGTCCAGCTGGGTTTCATAGATGCTCAGACACCGGCAAGGCCGGCCAGGTTTCCGCAATGATATAAAGAGCGTTCGGCCAGTTTCCGTTCACCCGCGACAGACAGAGTCAAGCTAAGTGCTAAAGGCTAAGTGCTAAATGCTGATCTTCCGCAAACCTCTCCCTGACGTACAACATCCCGAGATGCCGGCCGACCTAGTCATTGTCGGCGGCGGTCCGGCTGGCATGGCCTGTGCGCTACGGCTCTCACAGTTGATCGACGATCACAATGGGCGGCATCCGGAGGCGCAACTCTCGAAAGAAAATATTTACGTGCTCGAGAAGGCTCGTGAAGCAGGACAGCACTGCCTCTCTGGTGCCCTGCTCGATCCGCGATCGATGAAGGAGTTGCTGCCCGGTTTCGAGAGCGAAGCGCCGCTCGACGCCGTAGTTCACCAGGAAGGTGTCTATTTCCTGACTAAAGAGAAACACTTCAAGCTCCCGCTCACACCTCCGCCGCTGCAGGATCATGGCAACTACGTGATCTCCATCAACAAGTTTGTAAAGTGGCTGGCCGGAAAGGTCGAAGAGGCGGGGATCACGATCTTTACCGGATTCGCCGGGTCGGAGCTTCTGTATGACGGCGGTCGCGTGATCGGAGTGCGCACGGACGACAAGGGTGTCGACAAGCGGAATCAGACGAAATCGAATTTTGAACCGGGATACGACGTGAAAGCGAAAGTCGTGGTGCTCGCCGAAGGCACGCGGGGATCGCTCACCAAGCAACTCATCGAGAAGTTTGATCTGATGAAAGACCGCAACCCGCAGACTTATGGGGTGGGCGTGAAAGAGCTATGGGAAGTGCCTTCCGGGCGCATCAAGGCCGGACAAGTCATGTACACGATGGGCTATCCGCTGACCACGAGAGAATACGGCGGCGCGTGGATTTACGGCTCGAAGGACAACATTGTTTCTCTCGGCTTTGTGACCGGACTCGACTATGAGGACCCGCGAATCGATCCCCATCATGTGCTGCAAACGTTCAAGCAGCATCCCTTCATCGCGGACCTGCTGCAAGGTGGGAAGATGATTCGCTATGGGGCGAAGGCGCTCCCTTATGGCGGATGGTGGTCGCTTCCGCCTCTAGGCGGTGACGGCTGGATGATCGTTGGCGATTCAGCGGGCTTCCTGAATTCGGCGCGGTTAAAGGGAATCCATCTGGCAATCAAAAGCGGCATGCTGGCGGCGGAGACTGCGTTCGAAGCGCTAGTGAAGAGCGATTCGTCATTGGCAGTGTTGGGCAAGCTAACCCGGCGCGTCGAGACCAGCTGGATCAAGGAAGAACTCTGGCCAGTGCGCAACTTCCATCAGGGATTTGAGAAAGGAATGATCGCCGGCATGTTCAATACTGCCTTGCAGGAAATCTTCGACGGCGGCTTGCGCAATCGGGTGCCCTCACATCCCGGGCACAAACGCATGAGGCCGCTGTTGCAACTGCCGCCCGATGGCGGACCGCGAGCGCACATGCTCGGCCCTGCCAAGGGCGACGGCAAGCTAACCTTCGACAAACTCACCGACCTGTATCACTCGGGCACGAAGCACGAAGAGGATCAGCCGGCGCATCTGGTTATCGATGACACGAACATCTGCAATGAGCGTTGCGTAAAAGAGTTTGGCAGCCCCTGCCAGAATTTTTGTCCGGCGAACGTTTACGAGATGCTGGACGACCCGGCCGCGCCCAACGGCAAGCGCATCAGCCTGAACGCCGCCAACTGCGTGCACTGCAAGACCTGTGATATTCAGGATCCTTACCAGATCATCACCTGGGTTCCTCCGGAGGGTGGGGGCGGACCAAATTACGACGGGATGTGAAGAATGCGGCATTTAGCACTTGGACTTAGCCTTTAGCACCGAATCGGAAGCGAATACTCGGCGGAGGCAGCGGAAGGGGAATGAAGGCTCCGAGCTAACGCTGAATGCTAACCGCTGCCTTCCGGTATATACTGCTGCCGGTAGTTCTTAGCTGGACTCCGGCTTTGACCGGAAGCGGGGCTCCACTTTCATTTCTTATATCGCCCCGTAATAGAACGCTGGCGTCGGGGCTTGTTTCTTTTTTCTACTCCGAGACGGCTGGCGCGGGACAGGAGTCGCTTCGGCGAGCCTCTCTCGGGGGAGGTCGATCCGTGGACATCGTACTTATACGTCTTCTGTTTGTCCTGTTTGTCGGCTTTACCTGCTATCGCATTCAACCGTTTGGCCTGCCTTCAAACCTGGACGCCGTCGTTGGACTACTGATCGGCTGCGCGATCATTATTTTCGAGTGGCGCTTACGGATCATGAGCCTAAAGCGGCTGATCGGGGCGGCGATTGGCAGCATCCTCGGTATCATCGGAGCGTATCTTTTCGCGCTCGTCATCGGCAGCAGCATGCCTGCGAACCCTACCCGAAGTTTTCTTCAGATCATGGTCATGCTGATCATGTCTTATGTGGGACTGGCGGTCGGAGCGAACAAGGGAGACCTCCTTAACCTGGCGGCGCTGGGGGGAGTGTTCGGGGGCGAGAAGACAGGGAAAAAGAGCTACAAGATTCTTGACACCAGCGTCATCATCGACGGCCGCATCGCCGATATCTCGGAGACGGGTTTTCTCGACGGCATCATTGTGATTCCGCAGTTCGTGTTGCGCGAACTGCAGCTAGTGGCGGACTCAGCCGACTCGCTCAAGCGCAACCGGGGACGACGCGGGCTCGACATCCTGCAGCGCTTGCAGAAGACTGGCTCGCTGCAGATTCAGATCGTCGAAGACGATTTTCCTGCCGTTCGCGAAGTGGACATGAAACTGATCGAACTTGCGAAAGTTTATGAGGGCAAGATCATCACCAATGATTTCAACCTTAACAAGGTCGCGCAGCTACAGGGTGTGGCCGTGCTCAACATTAATGAGCTCGCGAATTCACTTAAGCCAATCGTACTGCCCGGTGAAGCGATGCGGGTGTTCATCCTTAAAGAGGGGAAAGAGTACAACCAGGGCGTGGCGTATCTCGACGATGGCACGATGGTGGTCGTTGACAATGCCCGCAAGATGATCGGCAAGACAGTGGATATTGCCGTGACATCGGTGCTGCAAACGACCGCGGGCAAGATGATCTTCGGAAAATGGGATGAGCGCGCGGTTTCGCGTCATGACTCCAAGGCTGGCGTGCCGATTGCCGCTCCGGTACCTTCGTCGACCGGGACGAACGGGCCAACATTGGATCCCGGGAAAAAGCCCTCGCCACTATTGGCAGAGCGCCCGATCGAGTGACTGTCCGCTCCTTTTGCTGATTGAAACTTTCCCGAACCGGCTCTTATACTGAACGCCCGCTATGAAGGTCTTTGTCATTGTTCCGGCTGCCGGACTGGGGACGCGCATGGACTCGCCTTCCTCCACGAAGGCGCGGAAGAAAGCACCTTCCAAACAGTTCAAGGAACTCGGTGGCGTTCCCATCCTGCTGCATACTCTACGAAAATTTGTCGCGGCTCCCGAGGTATACGAGATCATCGTCGCGCTGCGGAAGGATGAAATTGCCGGCTTCCGCACGCAACTCGAAAAACAGTATCCGGAGATTCTGAACAAGAGACTGCAGTTGGTGGAAGGCGGCGAGCACCGCCAGGATTCCGTCGCCAGTGCGCTAGCGGCGGTCGCGGCCGACGCGGACGATATCGTGCTCATTCACGACGGGGTGCGTCCTTTTGTCACGCCCGAGATAATTGCCGAGGTCATTGCCGCCGTCCAAAAACATGGCGCCGCCATCGCAGGCATGCCCGCGGTGGATACAGTGAAGCAGGTCGATCGCACCGCCGAGGGCGCACTGATCAAAGCGACCATTCCGCGCGCCAGCATTGTGATGGCGCAAACTCCGCAGGGATTCCGCTACGACATTCTGAAAAAAGCTTTTGAAGATGCCGCTGCCGACGGCTTCGTGGGAACTGATGAAGCGTCTTTGATCGAGCGCTCGGGACATCCTGTTGCAGTGGTAATGGGGTCACCACGGAATTTGAAGATCACGACACCGGGGGATCTGGAGTTGGCGGAATTTTATTTGAAGAGCGGTGGAAATTGACTACTGATTAGCGTCAGGTTCAGAACCGGTACCCTATTTCATGAAACCAGAGATCCGCATCGGTTACGGGTGGGACTCGCACGAGTTCAAGAGTGGCATTCCGCTCCTGATCGGCGGACTTACTCTACCCTACGACAAAGGGTTGGGGGGACATTCCGACGGCGACGTGTTACTGCATGCGATCACGGATGCGCTACTCGGCGCCATTGCAGGTCCGGACATCGGGTCGTTGTTTCCGCCTTCCGACCCGCGGTGGAAGGGTGCGGATTCAGCAGTCTTTCTGCGTGAGGCATTGAAGCGGGTCGCGGAGGCAGGATACGAGTTGGTGAATCTGGATTCCACATTGATCCTTGCCGCTCCGAAGATTGGGCCGCAAGCGGACGCGCTTCGGGAGCATGTGGCGGAGTTGTGCGGAATTCCAACTGACTGCGTCGGAATCAAGGCCAAGACTCCGGAAGGAATGGGCACCGATAATGCGGCGATTGCGCATGTGGCGGTTCTGCTGAAGACGGCCGTTGACTCTTAGCTTCCGGCCGTTTCGAACTCCCCGGCTAACTCCACGTGTCTCGTTCGCGCAGCCTCTACGAAAGCCCGAAAGATCTTCTCAGCAGATTTTGCGACTTCCTTCGAATCCGTCAGCGAACGCTCCGGATGCCACTGCACTGCGAGCACAAAGTGTCCGGGCAACGTTCCCTCAAGCGCTTCAATGACGCCGTCCAATGGAGAGCGTGCTACCACCCGCAGGCCATCTCCGACAATGTCGGCTGCCTGGTGGTGCGAGGAGTTCACCGCGATTTCTACGTTGTTTCGGTCGGCGTCAACGCCGACGATCGCCGCCAGTTTCGAGTCCGGTTCCACTGCGACGGTGTGCGCCTTCTCGACCGTCCGCCCCGCGCGATGGGGAATGGCAGATTCAATATCCTGCACCAACGTTCCCGAGCGGTAGACATTCAGGGTTTGCATTCCGTAACAGATACCGAGAATCGGCTTGTGCATGTTGTAGGCGTCTTGCAGGAGTAATTCATCCACGGTATCGCGCTTGGGATCGGCGGGCGCGGTCTTCTCATGCCGGGCGGCACCATACTTCTGCGGATCTACATCTGCGCCGCTGCCGGGCAGGAGCACTCCATCGCAGCGCTCGATCTGTTTCATGATTTGTGCGGGAGTCTGGTCGAGTTCGATGCGGACAGGTTCTCCGCCCACCCGGCGGACAGCCTCTTCATATTGCGGCAGCGCTCGCTCGGCATACTCGCGATCGCCGGAGTGAGGGACGGGAATGGCAATCCGGGGCGTGGTCATTGTCATTGTCGTCTTCATCCAGCCCGCTCGATGCCAGCCAGAGTTTTCCGCTGACGGTAGTGGCGGATCTCCATCGTCAGCGACAACACGAACACGATCACACCCACAGTGATGGCAAAAGGAAAAGCTATATAACGGTATGCAAACGGCATGTTGGGCGCGACGTGCTGAACCTGCGAATACACCACGGTTCCTAAGATACTCAACAGCAGGCTCACCGCGAATGCCAGCAGGGTGACAACAGCCGTTGTGAGAAGGACGCGCAGCGGAATTCCAACCCATCGCGGGCGCCCAGAAGTCGTTTGCGGCATGTTTCTAGGCTAACACCGTGGCGCGGCGGCGGCCCTGCTACGCTGCGTCTGTGCGCTACAATAAAACTCTATGTCGCAAGCTGTCTCGGCAATCACCCGCAGCCCCGCGGACATTGTCCGAACCACGCCGGTTTCACAGGCGGCCAACGGGATCTGCTACGCGCGCGCGGGCGAGGTCACAATTTCGGACGCGGATCTGGATCGCATGATCGCGGCTGTTCCGGTGGCGGCAGCGTCCGCCCTTTCGCGCAAGGCGTACTACTTTGTACCGCTGACCGTCAGCCAGGGCGACGAAACCGTAATTGCCGACCGCTATGATGTCGCGTTGAGCGACAACGCAGTTTGTCATCGCAATTTGAATCTGGGCGACGCGCAGTGTGTCTTCATATCTACCCGGCTGATGGACGACAAGTTCTCGGTCGCTTTCGAGTTCTACATCAATGTCGGACATGCGCTTGTGGAACGCGCCGGCGTCTCGCAGGCTTTCGCGGAACTGGCGTGGCAGCAGGTCGAGTCCGGGGTGCGCGGAGAAACCTCGCTGGATGCATGGGAGTCGCGCAAGCTTGCGAGTACTCCGGGACCCGAATCGGAAAAATATAAGAATGAGTATCTGACCGCAACGTTTGCGGATGCGATCTCAATCTACCTGCTCTCACTTTATCTGGACGTGGACTACTACGATCTGCGGGAGCGGGACTACCCGTTGCTTGCGCCCACTCCTCTGGCAGAGCGGCTTCGCAAAGTTGCGGAAATCTTTCCTCCGAATCCGGGATTCGATTTCAACGTTTACTATAAGCGTCGCAGTTCGGGGGCCTGAAAACGTCGGCTCCTAGCCGCTTAGTCGGCCACTCCCCAAATAAAAAGGGCTGGAAGATCCAGCCCCTTTTCCGAGCGCGAAACATTCCGGCAGACAGCCCGTTATTGTCCCCGCGACTTTCAGACCGTATGTCGCGTTCGGTCGGTGACGCTGCTGTACGCCGCGCTGATCATGCTTGGAGTGACCTTGGCGTTCCCGGAGCTATTGAACATCCCTGGAGAGATGCTGAGCAACCGGTTACGAGCGCGGCGCAGAGACAGCAAGTTCCGACAATGTAAGGGAAGAAGCGGCGAGGCGTTGTAAAAAGAATGTAAACTCTGTCCATGGAATTTGCGGGGACAGATGCTGCTCCACTCCACAATCTACCTGTACACTCACACTCGTTTTGTCTGGAAGAGTTTTCGGTCTATGCTGAAGTTGATCCCAAGAACCGGTTTGGTCGCAATGATTCCTCTCAGTAATTATTCGTTGGCGCTGGGCGCTCTCGGCCTGGCAGTTCTGGGTTATGCGCTGTTCCGTCGCAAACCCACGTCACCGGATGAAATCGAGCGCAAACGACGCGTCTGGCTGACTGAGGTTGGGCGGATCACGGATGGCACGGTCATCGATGTGCAGGAACTTCCGTCGGGCGCGCGCCGCGCTGCCACCATGCTGATTTATCAGTATGACGTGGCGGGCGTTTCCTACGAGGCTTCCCAGGACGTCACTTATCTGCGGCAGTGGATCAATCTACATTCCTGCCGGCTCGGCGTCCCCACTTCGGTGAGGTACGATCCGCATAATCCAGGCAACTCACTGGTCGTCGCGGAAGGGTGGATCGGGCTGCGGCAATAGGTAGTTCACACTCATATTCTTCCCTCGCGGAGCCTCCGAATCAAGGCGACGCGAAGACGTTCACACTGCATCCAATCCCGCAGGCATCACAATTCCAACTAGCGATTCCCTTGGACGTGCACTGTTGCGCATTCACGGGCATGCGTGCGCGGTTCCAGGGGAAGGAAAAAGGAGAGACATGTATCGGATCCTTGCTGTGTTGTTTTTCGCAACAGTATTGCCATATCAGGTGCTGGCTGAAGACGCGCCACGAGTAGAAGTCTTTGGCGGTTTTCAATATTTCCGTGCCAATACGGGCACGAACGTGGCGAATCTGGATCATTTCAATCTCAATGGATGGGACGCTTCGCTGAGCGGATACTTCAACCGCTACATAGGAGTGACAGCCGATTTCAGCGGCGCTTACGGAAGTCCGGAATTTCTGGGAGTTCCCATCCACACCAAGCAACATACTTTCATGTTCGGCCCGGTGGTGCGTCTGCCAAATCCGACTCATATCACACCGTTCGTGCATGCTCTGGGTGGCGGGGTGCACACCTCTGCGGATGCGCAGGGAGCGAGTGCTTCTGACACGAACGCTGCCTGGGCGGTCGGAGGCGGACTTGATTTGAGCCTGGGACCGCTGTTCAGCATTCGACCGGCTCAGGTGGACTATCTGCAAACACGCACCGGTGGGGATAGTCAGAACAATTTTCGCTACTCGGCTGGTGTCGTGATCAAGTTCTAGGGCCTAGAAATCGATTGCAAAAGAATGCCGCAGGAGGGAAAGCCTGCGGCATTCTTCGATTGGGATCTTAAGTGCTAAGTGCTACTCGATCTGGATCAGACTGTCGGATGGAGTTGCGGCCGGATGCTGGGGCGCTCGCCACGCATCGAAGATTGACACCTGATGCACGCACGACACCGTGCAATGCGGTGCGCATGACTTCTCCGTATAAAATTCGCGCCGCAAATCGGCAACGGTATATTTCTCCAGAGGGATCCCGGGATACCCACGCTGCTGCGAACAGTAATGCACGAGGCCGTCTTCACAGATATACAAATAACGTCCGCCGGCGCGGCAGCGCCATTGGTTCGGTCGCCCCTGGGCGATGTTGTCCTGGAAAGAATTGATCCGCGTGAAGCTGCGCCGTTCGAGCTGCTTCATCTCGTGATAGATGGCGCGTTCATCGTCTTTCAAAGGCTGCAATTGCCCCTGGCCGTCGTGGATAATCCCCACTGTTGAGCTGAATCCCAGTCCCAGCGCCCGTTTTCCGATCGTCAGCGCGTCCTGAGGATTACTTACGCCGCCACCCACCACGGAATTGATGTTGACGTGAAAATCGGCGTGCTCCGCGAGGAGTTGAAGCTTCTTCTCCAGTACCTTCAGGCTCTTCTTCGAAACTTCATCCGGGTTCACGTTATCGATGGAGATCTGGAGCCATTCCAGACCTGCGCGATTCAAGCGCTGAATGCGGTCAGACGTAAGCAGATAACCGTTGGTGATTAGACCCGAAACGATGCGGCGTTTCACCATCTGCCGGATGATGTCGTCGAGATCAGGATGCAGCAGAGGTTCACCGCCGCTGATGGTCACCACTGACGTCCCTAATTCACCCAGCCGGTCCACTCGCCGGAGCATCTGCTCGGTCGGAACTGGCTTTGAAAAATCGTCGTATTCGTTGCAGTACGTGCAGGACAAATTGCAGCGCCGGATCGGAATCAGGTGTGCGAGCAAAGGATGATCCGTCGAGGCTACTGCCTTGAGGACCTGCCACAACCCGTGAACGTTCCGGCTGGCCGCCTTGTAACTGCGGCGCAGCCTGACTGCTGTCGATGCCATCAGATATACCTGAGTACTATTTAATCATCCGGCGAAGGAACTGCACAATTTCCAGCAGTGTTCAGCGAAAATCCGGGGTCGAACGGGAGGCCGCCGCCAAAAGCGCGGGTTTGCGCACTTCACCGCTCGGCATAGTAGCCATCTCGAGTTTGCACCGCCAGGCTCTGATCCTTGGCCGTCAAGCTGATCTTGTGGTAGCCAGCGGCAGCGCTGGCTATGTCCTGAGTGGGGCTCATCACAGTCGGAATCTATCAAGGTGACGGTCCTGGCCGGTACTTCAAAACAAAATCTGTTTTGAGTGGCGGAGCGGTTTACCAATACGGTAAGTGCTTTTTTGATTGCAGGCTTCAAGCCGACATTCAATCCGGTTACGGCACGACTGAAGTCGTGCCCACCCGATTTCGTCCTGCACACGTTGCTAGTTCATCTTCTTCCCGGTCACATCCTCGATATGCAGCAGGATCAACTGCCGTCCAGGCTGGGGTTCGATGCGGCGAGCGTTGAGCATCATGACGCGGGGTCCTAAGTGCTGGAAATTGTGGCGCACTTCGAAGTTTTCCACCAGGCCGTCGTTGGGAAGGATGCTTTCCAGCAACTCGCGCAGCCTGGGAATGTTCCATTGCCTGTTGCCGAGTTCGTAGATCGGGCGATTTTCCGTTTCCTCGAGCGAAACCCCGAAATTCCGATAGAAGGCGGGGTTGGCATTGCTGACACGTAAATTGCTATCCAGCACCAGAATGGCTTCGCGGGCAGTCTCGCTGATCGCCTCAGCGAAGAGCTTCGCCTGCTCGAGATTACGTTTCAAAGCGTCAATATCCTGGAAGCTCAGTACTGCGCCTTCAATCTTGTTATCCCAGGTCTTGTAGGGTCGCACTCGCATCAGGTGCCATTTGCCGCTTCCGCTCTCGCGCACTTCGAATTCCTGGGATGACATCGTGTCGATGGCTTCGCGCGCCATCGTTCCCAGATCCTGCACATCGAGATTGGGACGTATTTCGGTCAGGCGGCGTCCAATATCCCCGGGGAGCAGGTTGAGCAGCTTTTGCGCGGGCGGCGTGAAGTGCCGGACATGAAGGTCGTTGGCGACGATCACGACCGGGATGCTTACGTTATCCAACAGATTGAGAAGGTCGTTATTCGCCAGCGTCAACTCCGCGTTCCGGTGTTGAAGCTCCTCGTTGAGGGTGGTCAGCTCTTCATTAGTGGACTGCAACTCTTCCTTCGCGGTCTCGAGTTCCTCGTTGGTGCTCTGTAGTTCTTCATTGGCTGACATGACCTCCTCGTTGGAAGCCTTGAACTCTTCAGTGACGGTTTCATGATCTTCGATGAGTCCCTGAAGCTGGTCCCGCAGCTGATTGATTTCGCGTTTTGAACGTTCGCTCTCGGGCGCCGGAACAGGTTTGGGATCGGCAGCGTTCTTGCGTTTGCGGGAGTCTTTTGCCGGAGCCGAAACTGAGGCCTCCTGAAAAACGATCAGATAGAACCGCTCCGGCGTGCCCTGGCTGCGAATGGGAGTCACGTCGACGGCGACTTCCCGCGTGACTCCATTGGACTGAATAACCACGCCGTCTTTCCGCACCGCTGCTCGTTCCTTGCGGGCCTTGCTCAAGGCGGCGCGCAGATCCACAAACAGCCCTTCCCGAGCCATCTTCGCCAGATTGAACGTGGGGTGACCGGAAGCGGGCTCCAGGTAGGCGCCGGTTTTGCCGCGGAAATGGACGATCTCCATATCCTCGTTGACCACGATGCTGGCGGGAACGAAGCGGTTGAACAAGATGCGGTCGGCGGCTTTTTCCACTGTGGCAGAGGGCTCCGGCTCTCGGGGAATCCTTCTGTCCTCGCCGCGGCGAATGTCGAAATCGAGATTGCTGAAGTATGTGGCCAGCCGTGGAACGGCCTTCTTCTTTTGAAAGATCCGGTTCTTCTTGTCCACTGGAGAAAAATACTCTGCGAAGTTTCCCAGGGTCTCCGCTCCCCCCAGCATCAGATATCCCTCGGGCTTAAGAGCATAGTGGAAGGTGGGAAGTACGCGTTTCTGCAACACCGGCCCGAGATAGATGAGCAGGTTACGGCAAGTGATGAGATCCAGGTTGGAAAAGGGCGGATCCTTAGCCACATTCTGGCGCGCGAAGATACACATCTCGCGAACGGATTTGTTGATCTGGTATCCTCCGTCCAGTTTGACGAAAAAACGCCGCAAGCGTTCCGGAGAGATGTCGGCGACCACGGTCTGGGGGTAAATGCCCGCCCGAGCGCGATCGAGCGAGCTTTCGCTGATGTCGGTCGCGAAGATCTGAAAAGGCACGCTTCCCAAAGCGGGGCGGGCAGTTCTCTGCGTCTCCAGCCAGATGTATTCCAGCATCGCCATGGCGAGGGAATACACCTCTTCTCCGGTGGAGCATCCGGGAATCCAGACCCTGATCGTTCCTGTCTTGCGTTCCTGAAATAATTTTGGAAACACGTGCTTGTGCAATGCCCCGAAGGCGTCGGGGTCGCGAAAGAAGCTGGTTACGTGGATGAGAATGTCCTGGTATAAGTCATCAAGTTCGCTGGGCTTGGCCTTGATGTAACGAACGTAGTCTTCCACCTTCTCCAGTTTGTGCAACACCATCCGGCGTTTGATGCGGCGTTCAAGCGTGGTGTGCTTGTAATGAGTAAAATCGACTCCCGAGGCCACGCGCAGCAGCGACATCAACGTTTCCATGTGGTCGCTGGCGGCGAGCGTCAGTTCGGGTTGTTTGCTGGCGACGGCAGTGAGATAGGGATGTTTGCTGATCCGTGCTAATTCATCGGCGATGACCTCAGGAGCCAAAACAAAGTCCACACAGCCGGTATTGACTGCGCTCTGCGGCATCCCTGTATACTTGGCGGATTTGTCGTCCTGAGCAAAGGTAATTCCACCGGCAGCTTTGATCGCCCGGCACCCCTCGGTTCCATCCGAAGCGGTACCTGACAGGATCACGCTGATGGCGCGGCTCGCGCTATCTTCCGCGAGTGAGCGAAGAAAATGGTCGATGGGCAGGTGCTGTCCATGAGTAAGCACGCGCGCTCCCAGCCGCAATATTCCCGTCTTGATCGACATTATCTTGCCGGGCGGGATGACATAGATGTGGTCGGGTCTGACCGCTGTGCCATCTGCGACCTCGGTCACTGGAATTTTGGTAGTCCGCGCGAGGATTTCTCGCAGTTCGCTCGAATGTTTGGGATCCAGATGCTGCACCAGCACAAACGCCATTCCGGTTTTCACTGGTAGGTGCCGGAGCAATTCGGAGAAAGCTTCCAATCCTCCGGCGGAGGCTCCGATACCAACGATCGGAAAGGGCGCAGGGCGATGGCCGCGCATGGGAGCCGCGGTAGTCCGGGACTTCATCTTCACGACCGAGCCTCGCATCGAAGAACCACCTAGGCGGAGATTACTGCTCAGCGACGCGATGGATAACGTCTGGCTCTACCGAAGAATATCTGCAAGCGAATCCAAGTGTCGGCGTTTTGCGTCCGCTGTAGGAAATGTTAGTCCCGTGAGAACGCGGGGGTCAATGCTCTCAAAGCTCGGATAAGACGCCTTTTCCCATTTTGATACTGACTTACTAGAAAGTCGGATCTTCCCTCCACGCGAAAGTCATGGGAAACTATCAGGCGGTATTTTCGATCGCGAGCGCCATCCCCATGCCGCCGCTGACGCAGAGAGTCGCGAGGCCGCGCTTCGACTTGCGTTTCAGCATCTCGTGGAGCAGGGTGACGGTGATGCGCGTCCCGGTGCAGCCGATTGGATGGCCGAGGGCGATTGCGCCTCCGTTCACATTCAACTTCTCGCGATCGAAATGGAGCTCGCGGTCGCAAGCCAGCACCTGGGCGGCGAAGGCTTCGTTCAATTCGATAAGGTCGAAGTCGGCAAGCTTGAGTCTGTGTTTTGCTTCCATTTTGCGAATCGCCGGAACCGGACCGATTCCCATGATGCGGGGATCGACTCCTGCCGAGGTCACAGCCATGATCCGCGCCAACGGTTTCAGGCTGTTTTGCTTGACGAAGTTCTCGCTTGCCAACACAACTGCCGCAGCACCGTCGGTGATACCGGAGGAATTGCCCGCCGAGATCGTCCCGGTCTTCGAGAACACCGGCGCAAGCTTTGCCATCTTTTCAATCGTCGCTTCGAGAAATAGATGTTCGTCGTGGGAGACTAGCGTCGCGCCTTTTTTGGTCTCGATCGTCGCTGGCGCAATCTCCGCGTCGAATCTCCCGCTGGATTGAGCGACCGCGGCGCGCAGTTGTGAGCTCAGCGCGAACTGATCCTGCTCCTCACGAGGAATTTTGTATTGCTCTGCGAGTAACTCGGCGGTTTCTCCCATCACTATTTTCGCCATCGGACAGAAAAAGCCATCGCGGTACATGCCGTCGACCACTTCCTGATGACCCATCCGATATCCCCAGCGCGCGCCCTCGAGGTAGAAGGGAAGCCGCGACATAGACTCGGTGCCGCCCGCGAGAACGCAATCGAGATTGCCGGTGGCAATTTCCTGAAACCCCAACGCGATACTCTTGATGCCCGAAGCGCACGCCTTGTTCACCGTGTAGGCCGGCACTTCCTGAGGAACTCCGCTGCGAATGGAAATCTGCCGCGCGACATTCGGTCCGCCGCCCGCCTGACGCGCGTTGCCGAAGATCGTTTCTTCTACCTGTTGCGGCTGAATTCCGGCGCGCTCGATAGCGGCCTTTGACGCGACTACGCCCATGTCGGCGGCAGTTTGAGAGGCAAGCGACCCGCCAAATTTTCCAATTGGCGTGCGAACCGCCGACATGATGTACACAGTGTTCAACGAACATCCTCCAATATTTCAGTCTAGCATTTGGCGTAGCGCGGGCGTCCCGCGTCGGTAGGCGTAAACTACAAGTTCGCAAGACGCTACATCAGATTCACGAACGACCAATTGCGACTCTACACATGAATGTTCTCTACGGAATCAACACGGTTGCCGAAGCGCTGAAGGCGCGCGGCCGTGCGTTCGAGTGGGTGGGCGTTGCGACCGAGCGCAAGGACATCCGCCTGAAACGCGTGATCGATGAATGTCGTAAGATCGGCGTGCAGGTCCGTTTTCTGTCGCGAGTGGAACTCGACAAGCTGGCAGGCAATGCCGCGCATCAGGGTTTGGTCGCCGTCACCTCCGCGAAGGAGTACAACAATCTCGACGATCTGCTGGCAGCACGACGCGGTGAACATTCGCTGATCGTTGTGCTGGATGGCGTCGAAGATCCACACAACCTGGGAGCAATCCTGCGTACGGCCGATGCGGCGGGCGCCGATGGCGTTGTAGTCCCGGACCGCCGAGCGGCGGGCGTAACCGGCGCGGTCGCAAAGGTTTCTGCCGGAGCGAGCGAGCATCTTCCGATCGCCAAAGTTACGAACATTTCGCGTGCGCTCGAAGAGTTGAAGTCGAATGACCTCTGGGTCGTCGGCCTGGACGAACGCGCGCCCCAAACCTACGACGCGGTCGATTACAAGATGCACTGCGCCGTGGTTCTAGGCGCTGAAGGCAAAGGGCTGCACGACCTGGTGCGGAAGCATTGCGATTTTCTGGTCAAGATCCCGATGCTGGGGAGGGTGCCGTCGCTGAATGTGTCGGTGGCGGCAGGCATCGTGCTGTTTGAAGTCATCCGGCAGAGGCGCCTCGCCGAGTCGAAGATTGCATCGAAACAATCATGAAGTTCTTGTGTGCCCTGTGTGTCCTCTGTGGCTTAGTTTCTTCAGGTGTCGCGCTTGATCGCGAGGCATTCACTTTTACGAAATACGATCTGGAGATTCGTCTCGAGCCCGAACAGCAACGACTCGGCGCGCGCGGCAAGATCACCCTGCGCAACGACTCCGCTCAGCCGCAAAAGATTGCGGTCCTCCAGATCTCATCTTCTCTCGCGTGGCGATCGATCAAAGTAGACGGGAAGGCGGTGCAGTTCGTTTCGCAACCCTACGCTTCCGACATTGACCACACTGCGGCTCTCTCCGAGGCCATCGTTACCCTGCCGGCAGAGATCAAGCCGAAAGATTCGGTGGAACTTGAGATCGGTTACGAAGGAACGATTGTCCAGGACGGGACACGGCTGACACAGATAGGCATCCCCGAAGACATCGCCAAACACTCCAGTTGGGATCAGATCAGCCCGACGTTTACGGCAGTTCGGGGAGCGGGGTATGTCGCGTGGTATCCGATCGCGACGGAGTCAGCGGATTTCTCGGAAGGCAACAGCATGTTTCAAGTGGCGGACCGGTGGAAGGCGCGGGAAGCAAATTCAAGCATGACGCTTTGGGTCGGTATCGACGCGGGCCCAGACGATGCCCGGATGACGGTGATCTGCAACGGGGTGGGCATATCTGGCGACACGCGCGAGGGCAGTTCGCATTTTCACTGGGCAAAGTGTGAGTACGATTCGTTTGGATTGAACGTTCCAGCCTTTGCGAGTGGAAAGCTGAAGGAAAGAGCCATTGCCAACGGCGCGATACCCCTTGGTATCTACTTTCTCGATGGGCACGAAGCTGGCGCATCCGCCTACATCACCACGGCGAATTCGATAGCCAAGTTTGTGGCCGATTGGTTCGGTCAACCCAAGATACATGTCGCCATCATCGACCTTCCCGATGCGAACGCCGCGCCTTTTGAGAGTGGCAACATGTTGTTCGTCCCCATGAAAAACGAGGACGACAAATTAGTCGAGATCAACCTCGTCCACGAACTCGTCCATGCCGCTCTTTCTTCCCCGCGTCCGTGGATCCGAGAAGGGCTCGCCCACTTCGCCGAGGCGATCTATCGCGAGCAGAAACAGGACGGCCGCGAAGCCGCTGTCGATTTTCTCAACTTGCATCGAACGACGTTTGTCGAAGCAGAAAAGGATGTCGTTGCTGCGCCGCAGAAAAATCCCGGCCAGCCTCTAGCTACAACTTTTGACGAGAGCTACTACCGCAGCAAAGCCGCCTATGTCTGGTGGATGCTGCGTGACATGGTGGGCGACGACACGCTGAAACAGGCGATCCACAACTATCATGCGGCGGACGACAAAGATCCCAAATACATGGAGCAACTGCTCACGGCTGCCGCCAAACGCGACCTCGGCTGGTTCTTTGATGATTGGGTGTACAACGATCGCGGCTT
>Ga0209488_10001977_pt1 | contig 17252 bp, 16 predicted proteins | sample Rivendell_Oct201_8_FD_188349 | JGI IMG/M metagenome (GOLD analysis project Ga0209488, IMG submission 188349) | Vadose zone soil microbial communities from the Eel River Critical Zone Observatory, Northern California, USA -... | ecosystem: Environmental > Terrestrial > Soil > Vadose zone >...
TTGCCGGGCCGCTCGGTCGCCGACCACCACACGTCCGGCATCATCATGGCGCCGAGCCTCGCCTACATGGATCGCGCCTACGGGGATGCCCGCCGGCTCGGCTGGAGCACCGAGCCGATCATCGAAATGCTGATCCCTTCGACGCTCGACGACACGCTCGCACCGGCTGGCGCCCATGTGGCGAGCCTGTTCTGCCAGCACGTCGCGCCGCAGCTTCCAGATGGCAAGTCATGGCATGATCATCGTGAGCAGGTTGCCGACCTGATGATCGACACGGTTGACCGTTACGCTCCCGGTTTCAAGGCGAGCGTCATCGCCCGCCAGGCCTTGAGCCCGCTCGACCTGGAAGAGCAATTCGGCCTTCTCGGCGGCGATATTTTTCACGGCGCGCTCACGCTCGATCAGCTGTTCTCTGCGCGGCCAATGCTGGGCTATGCGAATTATCGCGGACCGCTTAAAGGCCTATACCACTGTGGCTCAGGCGCCCATCCGGGTGGCGGCGTCACCGGCGCGCCCGGCCACAATGCCGCACAGGCGATACTGGCAGATAATCGCGGGTGGTCTTTCTTCAAATAAATCGCGCGACGAGAGTCGCAGGCGTTCCTGGATCATGCTCTGGCGGGCGCAATGCCGGCCTGCCGCATTGCAGACGCGACCGCAAAGAGAAGTCCGAGTACCAAGACCGTCCAGGGCGGCGGAACGCCCAGGACCATGGTGAAATTATCTGCCAGCGTCTCAATCGGCTTGTAGCCATGGTAGACCCAAATCCATGCCGCTTCAAAAAGTGCCGTGAAAAGGCATGACACCACGGCCAGTATCGCCAGAGCCCTCACATCGCGTCCTTGCCCCCTGCGATTGAGCACCCTCCAGGCCATGAGCCAGAAGAACATTCCGCTCATCAAGTACTGGTCGGGAAAGATGCCGGGCGATAGCAGGTAGTGCACGATCGCGAGGCCGGACGCCACATAGACCGCGTTGTGCAACTGCTGCCAGCCTTTGGCTCCCATACTCCGCACGGCGGCGTCGAAGGAGGTCGCGCCGAGGACGACGAGGCCGAATGTAGAAAGGGTAGCCACAATGAGTGTCGGGCGCGTCACCATCTCGACGCCGATGTTGGAGAAGTTCCAACGCCGCAATGCGAAATAAATGACGATGTGGCCGATCGTATAAAAGAGCGCGGCGACGCCAACCATGCGCCGCACGTCGATAAGCCGTTTCCACCGCAATATCGTCACGGCCGGCGTGATGCCCAAGGCCAGCACCAGGACCGACGTCGCCCACACGCCCGACCAATAGGTGAGGCCCGCAAGCGGCACGGTTCCCAATTGCTCATCGTAGTACTGATAGATCACCCAGAGGGCGGGCATGAACATAAGCGCAAACGCCCCCGCCCGCAGCCAGGACCATTTGTGATTTGCGTCTTGCCAAGGCAAATGCATCCGCGTCTCGCCGCGATGGGTGGACCAGCCGCGTATCAATCGCTCGCCATAAGTGCGATTTACGCCCTGATGAAGGCGCTGCTCATCAGCCCATCCCGCAATCGTGGCGATCTACAATCGTGGCGATCTATCGCGGCGAAAAATCAAACCGGATAAAGCGTCCCGAGATAGGCGGTCAATCGCCCGCCGATGACAACGCAAGCCCACAGCACGCAGATCGCTGCGGCGACCTTGACTCCCTTTGGTGACGGCGTTCCCGCCGCATCCCAGCCAGCGGCCTCGCGTTTGAGCATGGTTTGGAACAGCACCATCACGACGACGCTGATGATGATAAAGGCAAGCTTGACCGCGAACATGCCGTCCCGAAGATAACTAAACGGCTTCGTCAACCACAGCGTTGAACCCGAAAGAAACTGCACCAAGAAGGCAACCCAAATGAACGGCACGAGGCTGCGAAGCGCCGTAAATGGAATTTTCGGGAACAAGCCGAATAGCCGCAAGGCCATGATGGTGATGAACCCAAGGATTGTTGCAGTCCCATATGCGTGCAACGTCAGCGCGCCCGCCCAGCCCCAGGACTGCTGAACCCATAATGCGTAGTCCGACTGCGCCAGTTGTTCGAGTACGACTTCAAGTTGTTCGAGCACGACTACTCTCCTTGCCGAGATTTCCGCCGATCAGAATTTTCCCTGACGGGCGCATTCAGCACTCCAATTTGGTCACCCAAGACCCTCAGCGGGTGCAACAGAGACCCTCTAGTCCTTCACCGCCTTGTTCAGGACATATACGCCAGCAAGTGCCATGGCCATTACGGCGACGACCATGGCAATGACCATCAAGATTATGGGTGTATTGCCTTTCAGGTAATGCACACTAATGAGCGCGATGCCCGTCACGGTAACAACCGTGGCAATCACCATCAGGAGAATACGCGTATTGTCACCCATTTGTCGTATCTCCTTATCAAACGTACGGTAGCAGTCTGCCGCCCATGATCACGATCGACCAGGACACCAGAACCAGAACTGCCACATATTTGGCCGACATCGGTGCATCCTCACCCGCCTTGACGAGCCAGACTTTTTCCGCGACCGAGAAATACAGCACCGCAAGCGCACCAATCGTAATAAACATGATCTTCGGTATGAACGTCGTGTTGTTGAGATAGCGTTCCGCATCAGCGAGCAGAATCAGCATTCCGGTGAATACGTTCATCGTCACCCCAAGCACGCCCAAAGGCATTATTCGGTAGATGGCGCTAAACGGTACCGCTTTCCAGAAGCCAAGCGCGCGCAGGCAAATAATCAATGCAACACCGAACACCATCGAATAACCGAAGAAGTGGACCGTCTGCCAAGGCACGAACCATTGCAGATTGTTGATCGCAAGCTCGACATAGGCCGAGATGCCGTCCGCCGCATTGGTGCGCAATACGTCCGTCGGCAATATGATCTCAGGATGATTGATCTGTCCACCGCGGTGGCCTGTTTCGGCCATCAAGCCCATCGTGACGATGGCAAGGCCGAGAATCACATACAGGGTCTTATCCGAAAATTTTCCGCGAAATCGATAAAACCATAGTTCGATCCAGGCTGTGACGCCGGTGAATCCGAGGCCGAACAGGCTCCACAGAGCCATGTCGCGATGGGCGTTGATCACCGCCTTGGAAATCCCCGAAATCGGCGGATTGGTCAGGGCCCACATCGACGCCGTCCCGGTCACATAGGTCGGGATACCCAAGATGCAGCAGGCCACAAAGAGGACGAGACCCATGCGCTTCATCATCTCGTTGTTCGCGACAAGGGCATAAAGGTAGAATGCGAGCGTCAGCACGAAGCCGACAGTCGGGAAGTGATTGAGGATTACATGGACGTGCGACCATATCTGCGAGGTCTTCGAATCCGGAATTCGCAGTTCATGGTGGTTGATCTCCCAGCCCAATTCCCCGACGAGAACCATGAAGGCCAGGGTTAGGATCGCGCATCCGAGGGTCAGATGCAGCATGTTATCCGTCAGCCGCCCGCCGCTTGTCCGCAGGAGCGCAACCAGGGCCGCTAATCCCATGAGCCCAAGAATGACGAGCGCAGCGATCCCCCAGCCGTAGTGCAAATCCAGCATGGATTCTGACATCCGAGGGCTCTTGGCCGCCATCAGCTGCGCCATAGAATATTCGCCGCTGAAAAAAACCGGCAGAACCAGAAGGCCCAGGAGGACGAAAAGACCAAGGCAAATGCGCTTGAGGCCCTCATTGCCGGTGATCATCCCGGTCATGTATGCACCAAGCACGAATACGAGACCGATCGACGGAAATACAGTTACAAGAATGTGGAAATGCGACCACGACGCCGGAATCAGATGCATGTAAGCCTACCCCGTCACTCAATCGAAATTTTGCCAGTCCGTCCCTCAAGGGCCAATATCACCTCGAATTCTCATCCGTCAACGAGGCTGACCAATTACAGGCCAAACCTGATCGAAATTTTGGTAGCATGGGCATAAACTCAAGTTCACAGGAACAACTGTCCCGCAGTGCGATGACTCGAAATAATGCAGCGCAGCATTTTTCGATCGAGAATGCTGCACTGCAAACCAAGACCAGTTAGCCAATTTCAGGCAGTTGGCTGCAGAAAGACCATTGGCGATCCAGTCGGCGAATTCAGTACAGTTGCGTAGGGCGCTTCAGCGCCGGTTTGGAAAATATTTCAGGTCCGGCGCAGGCTGGCCTCGTCTGGTCGGTGTGAGGAAGCCGTCGTCGCTGACCCGGTAGGTCTCGTTGCCGATCGTGACCATCCGATTGTCTTCCGAGCAAATATACTCGTTCCACTCGACATCACGTTCGCGCCGGTAGCTGCGCTTCACCGCCCATGCGCGTGTCAGGGCGTTGTCGGTGATCGAGATTTCATTATGCAGGACGGAAGGGTCGGCCCTGTCGAGATAGATGCGCTCTTTGACTATCGTCTGGTTGTCCTTGTGCATGGGAATGCCGCTGCCGTCGAAGGTGCGAGAACCCTTCATGCCGCGGGTTTCGACCACGAGAGTGTCGAAGCGGCCGTCGCCGTCGGTATCCTCCCATTTGCCGATCGAAAAGCCCGCAAACGCCGGCTCGATGTCATCGGGCCACTTGCGGTCGTCGGTATAGATGCGGCGGAACTCGCTCATATGGGCAAGCATGATGTAGGTCGTGTCCGGCATGACGATGATTTCCATCGGCTCGTAGGCAATCATCGCGCGCGGCATGCCGGGCGGGATGCAGGACGACAGGGGCCCAAGACCGCTTTCCGCCCGGCGGGCCAGCGACGCTTCATAGATCGCCTGGTATTCCGCCGTCAGTGGCGCCTGTTGCCCACGCCCGGCAGGTTTGGCGGGATCCCAAGGAGAATTCAGGCTGACACCTGGCGTCACCCACTGCCCTTTAAGGTCGGGATATTTGGTCTCGTCGTGGGCGCGCGCAACAAACCCACTGGCGCTCACCACCGCCGCCAGCGCCAAAGCGCCAATCCATGTCCGCTCAAGCATGGTTTAATCCTCCGTATCGTCAAGCGCCCTTCCGGCGGGCCATTGTCTCTCTGTCATCGAGTAGCCGGCAAAGGACAGCTCGAAATTCTTCGGGAATTCGGATCGTCCGTAAAGATACGACGCAGCGTGCTGTAGAGTTCGAGCATCATATAAGTGGTTTCGCCGCCGAGCAAAACACGCTAAGGGCTGCTGCAGCCAATCCCAAGGAGCACGACATGTCGCTAACCGATAAGAGCTCGCCCAAAAGCACCTACGAGCCGATCTGCTGGAACTTCAAGCTCCTGGCCCAGCACGAGCTCGATGGCTTCGGCGGCATGGGTGAAGGCATGGCGGTGCAGATTGCGCCCGGTGGCCGTCGCCTCATCTGGTTGGCGCATGAAAGCGCGCCCAAGAATTTCACCGCCGTCGATGTCTCCGATCCCCGCCAACCAAAGGTCGTCGTGCAGACCGATCTGCCACAGAGCTTCATGCGGTCGAACTCGCTCGAAATCACCGGCAACGTCATGGCCGTCGCCTACCAGACCCAAAAGGTCGGTCAGAAGCCGGCGGGGTTCGAACTCTTCGACATTTCGGTTCCGGAGAAGCCGAAGTCAATTTCCTATGTGGACTGCTCGGGCGAATTCTCGCGTGGCGTGCACCAGCTCTGGTTCTGTGACGGTGAATATGTGCATATGGCCTCAGGGGCGGCGGACTTCAAACCAACGCATCCGTCCGATGATCAAATCTATCGCTGCTTCGACGTGCGCAATCCATCCAAGCCCACGGAAGTCGGACGTTGGTGGCTACCGGGCACACGCGAGGGCGACAGCACGCCGCCACCCGCACGGCATCCGCGGCCTGCGCTGGACAAAGGCAACCGTGCGCACAACACGAATGTCTATCCGCAGCGGCCGGACCGGATGTACCTCGCCTACATCGATGCCGGCATGTTCATCATGGACATTTCGGACAAGTCGAAGCCGAAGCCGATCAGCCGCTTCGACAATTCCCCGCCCTATACGGGCTTCACCCATACGGTGCTGCCGCTGTTCGAGCGCAATCTCCTGGTCATGAGCGATGAGTCGACGTCCGACAACGCGGTCGATTGGCCGAAGCTGATCTGGATTCTCGACAACCGCGACGAAAAAAATCCGGTGCCGATCTCGACCTGCCCGATGCCAAGCCCTGATGCCTATGCGAGCCGCGGCGGGCGCTTCGGCGCGCACAACATTCACGAGAACACGCCCGGACCGAATTCCTGGAAGTCGGAGACCATGGTCATCGGCACGTTCTTCAACGGAGGCCTGCGCGCCTATGACATTTCCAATGCCTATGCGCCCAAGGAGGTCGGCACTTTCGTTCCGCCGGCGCCGCGCATGAGCAAGCTCAACTCGATCCAGCTAAACGACGTCTTTGTCGACGAACGCGGGATCGTTTATACGGTCGATCGCTTCTCGGGCGGCCTCTACATCCTGGAGATGGATTTCTGAAGCGGCCACCGCATGTAAGTTTCGTCGAAACCTGGCTCGGCGAAATCCGCGACTGTTTGAAGCTTTAATCGATCAGCTCCATTTGCCGCAATGTGCCGGGCAGACTCTGATCGATGAGTTCGACGGCCGCCGCTTTCAGGTGCTCAATGGAAGCCGCATTGAGCGAGGTTGGCCACCAGGATTGATCGACCTGGCGATGGGGGCCATTGAGAAATGTCATACGCGTCGGATCAAACACGGCTTCACCCTGCAACAATGCAGACGTCGTGCCCCGACTCGAAAACGACTCGCCGCTGACGACCGAAATCTGATAAAGTGCGTGGACCATCAGCGTGCCAGATCCATTCAGACCTTCCGTCGCGAGAATACCCAACCCGCTTACACTTTGGTTGGTAGCCCCTACCGGGCTGATACTTTTGGTGAGCACGACATAGCTCTCTACGTCGGCGGGGTAGACGCTCTCGTGGACCATCGCGCCAATTCCGCCCCTATTGGGAGTCAAATACGGCGACTTTCGATATTTCACTGGTTTGACGTTGAAGGTCCGACCGAGCAACGCTCGAACCCTGCCGACGACGAGGTCATCGATACCCCAGGACGCGACAGCGATCTCCTTGTGTTCATTGCCAAACGCGGCGCCCCCGATTTTCTGGACATGAAACTTGTCACCAAACGCGGTGACGATTCCGACATTCCGGACGCCCTGGCGATCGGGCTGGAGATCGGGTGCACCGCCCGAAACAACGCCCGCACATGCGCCCAACAACAGCGCAAAAAGCATTGGCATGACCCACGCGATGCGGGCATGTTGCTGGTCGCCAGACGATGTCACACCCACTACGCCCCCCACCGATCCTTGAAATCGAGAGCTAGCACGCCTACGACGAGGATCAAATATGCAATGATCGTCAGTCGAATTACAACTGATTGCTGCAAGCCATTGATAACGGAACGTTTTTCGATTCCATGAGCGAATTCAACCTTTCAAATCGAACGAAATCGGCCCCGTCGGCAGAAGCGCGCGCGGCGCGCGCTTCCCGGTGACAGTCGTCACCGGCTTTCCGGGCGCAGGCAAGACCACCCTGGTACGCCGCTTTCTCACGACGCTCGAAGGCCGCAACACGGCCGTGGTCATCAACGAATTCGGCGCGGTCGGCATCGACGACGCGGTGGTGCGCGGGACCACGGACGAAGTCGCGCTGCTCGGCAACGGCTGCCTGTGCTGCACGACGCGCTCCGACCTGCAATTGACGCTGCGGCGGCGATCCTCTAACCCCGCGCGCGCGATCTCTTTTCTATTGAAAAGATACTCTGGCCCGAAACTCTTCCGATCAGTTCGCCGCCCCCGATTATTGAAATCGAGCGTCTCGGCGGCTACGACGAGGGTCAAATTATGCAACGGACGATTCCCGAAGTACAACTTGTTACGAGAATCTGTTGAACAATGGAACCTCCAAACGGGAAACATCTGTTGGTCACCCCACCGAAACTTGCTTAGTCAATCAGTTCCAGTTGCCGCAGGGTGTTGGGCAGACTCTGGTCGATAAGGTCCACAACCGCCGTTTTCAGGCGCTGATTAGAATTCGCATCGAGGGAGGTCGGCCACCATCATTGATCGACCTCCCGATGCGGGCCTTTGAGAAATGTCATGCGTATCGGATCGATTGCGGCTTCCCCCGGCAACAATGAGGGCGTGCTGCCTAGTCGTGAAAACTCCCGACCGTCAACGAGTGTGACGTAATAAAGAGCGTGCACCGTCTGCTTGTCAGATCCTATCAAGCCGCCACTCGTGCCGAGAATTCCCAGCCCGCTCACGAACTGGTTGGTAGCCCCTACTTTGCTGACGCCTTTGGTCAATACGACATAGCTGTCGACACCGGCCGGTGAGACAGCCTCCTGGACCATGGCGCCGATCCCACCCCATTTGGACGTCGCAAATACCGACTTTTGATAGTTCACCGGTTTCACATTGAACCGCCTGCCGAGCAACGTGCGAACCTTGCCGATAACCATGTCGTCAATACCCCAGGATGCAACAGAGAACTCCTTGAAGTCGCTGCCGAACACGGTGATCCCGACTTTCTGGACATGAAACATGTCGCCGAACACAGTGATGATGCCGACATTCCGGATACCCTTGAGATCTGGTGCGACACCAGGAAGGACGCCCGCACAGGCGCCCAGCAGCAGCGCAAAAAGTAATGAGACGGCCCGCGCCATGCCGCCATGTCGCGGCTCGTCAGCCCCTGTAACCCCCAACTCGTCCCCCATACTTGAAATCGCGCGCCTGCGCCGTTACGACCCGGGATCACGGTATGTACCAAATGTCAGCCCCGATACAACTGGTGGCCGAATACTCTTGAAAATGCAGCGTTTTTCGGACTGATGAGCACGCTCGACCTCTTCAAATCGAACGAAATCGGCCCCTTCGGCCGCCGGCAGAAGCGCGCGCGCGGCGCGCGCATCCCGGTGACAGTCGTCACCGGCTTTCTGGGCGCAGGCAAGACCACCCTGGTACGCCGCTTTCTCACGACGCCAGAAGGCCGCAACACGGCCGTGGTCATCAATGAATTCGGCGCCGTCGGCATCGACGACGCGCTGGTGCGCGGGACCACGGACGAAGTCGCGCTGCTCGGCAACGGCTGCCTGTGCTGCACCACGCGCTCCGACCTGCAATTGACGCTGCGGCGGCTTGTGATGGAGCGCGCGCGCGGCGATGTGCCGGCCTTCGAACGTGTGATCATCGAAACCTCAGGCCTCGCTGATCCGGGACCGATCCTGCAGACTTTCTCGACCGACAAGGCGCTCGGCGGGGAATTCCTGATCGAAGTCGTGGCGACCGTGATTGACGCCGCAACCGGCTTGCAAACGCTTGACTGGTCGGCCGAGGCGCGCAAGCAGATCATCCTGGCCGACCGCCTCATCCTGTCGAAGACCGATCTCGTCGAAGAGGCCAAGGTCGAGCAACTGAGCGCGCAGCTGCGTACGCTCAATCAGCGCGCCAGCATCGCACACGCAATCGATGGCGCGATTGACCCTCACTGCCTCACCGAACCGCGCGACGACGTGGATCACGGTTTCGTAGCGGAAGCCGACCACTCAGACGGCATCGCGAGCTTTGTGCTTCACCTCGATCGCGCCATTTCCTGGAACGTCTTTGCCCGCACCATGGAAACCCTGATTGCGCTGCGCGGCAGCGACCTGTTGCGCGTCAAAGGGTTCCTCGATGTCGAGGGCTGCCAGGGGCCGGTGCTCGTGCAGGTCGTGCAGCACCTCGCCCATCCGCCGGTAGAGCTTGCGGCCTGGCCGGATGGCGACCACCAGAGCCGGCTCGTGTTCATCACGCGGCATATCGCGGAGAACCACGTGCGCGATCTGTTTAACGCAGTCCGAACGTTGTCGCCACAGGGTCGATGAATACTCGTCTTCTTATCAGAAAAATACGAATTTATTGCCATAAATATCGATATCATAGAAATAAAATACTTTTTATATTGAGAATATTGCCATTTCATAGAAAACAATTCTTTCTAAGTAAAATTCGACGTTCGCTCCATGAGGTCCCTTTGAACACGCTCGCATCCCCGCCCGCCAGTAGCCCACGTGAAACATCAGGATTGGAACGGGGTGGTCATGCCGATATGCCGGCCCGAGATATTCCCTTGCGCCTGACGTCGCTCGACCTCCTCGAATCCGAAAGCATCCATATCATCCGGGAAGCCGCGGCCGAATCCGACAACCCGGTGATGCTCTATTCCATCGGGAAGGATTCGTCGGTTCTCCTGCATTTGGCCTTGAAGGCGTTTTATCCTGCCAAGCCACCGTTTCCACTGCTGCACATCGATACGACGTGGAAGTTTCGCGACATGATCACATTTCGTGATCGACGCGTGCGCGAACTCGGCCTCGAACTCCTCGTACATTCCAATCCGGAAGGGCTGGCGCGTGGAATCAATCCGATCCAGCATGGCTCCGAACTCCATACCGATGTGATGAAAACGCAAGCGCTGCGGCAGGCGCTTGACGCTCATGGATTCGACGCTGCGTTGGGCGGCGCGCGACGCGATGAGGAGCGATCACGCGCGAAGGAACGCGTCTTTTCGCTGCGCAATTCGCACCACCGCTGGGACCCGAAGCGGCAGCGGCCTGAGCCTTGGCGCCTCTATAACGGCCGCAAGCGCAAAGGCGAAAGCATCCGCGTTTTTCCCCTGTCCAACTGGACCGAACTCGACGTCTGGCATTACATCCATAAGGAGCACATCCCGGTGGTGCCACTCTATTTCGCGGCGCCGCGCCCCGTCGTTACACGCGACGGGATCCTGATCATGCGCGACGACGATCGGCTGCCGCTCGCCCCCGACGAACAACCGCAGATCAGGAATGTGCGGTTCCGGACACTGGGCTGCTATCCGCTGACCGGCGCCGTCGAAAGCACGGCTTGCACCGTGCCGGACATCATCCGCGAACTCGCCGAGAGCAATTTTTCCGAACGGTGCGGCCGCATCATCGACCGTGACGGCGCCGCCTCGATGGAGAGAAAAAAGCAGGAAGGCTACTTCTGATGACGATGCGACCACATCCGCATGAATTTACGCTCGACACTTTCTTGGCCCAGCAAGACAGCAAGAGCCTCTTGAGGTTCGTCGCCTGCGGCTCCGTCGATCACGGCAAGTCAACGCTGATCGGGCGGCTGCTATACGAGGCGAATTTGTTGTTCGACGATCAATTGGATGCCCTGGCGGCTGAATCCCGCAAATTCGGGACGCACGGCAAGAATCTGGATTTCTCATTGCTCCTCGACGGTCTCGCTGCAGAGCGCGAGCAGAAGATCACCATCGACGTCGCCTACAGGTTCTTTTCGACGGAACGCCGCAAATTCATCGTCGCAGATGCACCGGGCCACGAGCAATACACACGCAACATGGCGACCGGCGCTTCCACCGCCGACCTTGCGCTCATTCTGGTCAGCGCCGAAGCCGGCCTCACGCGGCAGACCAGGCGTCACAGCCTGATCGTCTCCACGCTCGGGGTCCGCCGCCTGGTCGTGGCAGTCAACAAGATGGATGTCGTCGGCTGGTCCGAGCAGGCATTCCGCGCCATCGAATCCGAGTTTCGTTCGTTCGCCAAGGCAATCGATGTAGACGAAGTCGTCTGCATTCCGATTTCCGCCCGCGGCGGCGACAATATCGTACGCCGGTCCCCCAATATGGACTGGTATCGCGGCCCCCATCTGCTGGAATATCTCGAAACTGTCGACATCGGAACGTCGCCGCACCGACTGCCGTTCCGCATGCCGGTCCAATTGGTCAATCGGCCAACTCCGGATTTTCGCGGCTACAGCGGGCTGATCACCAGTGGCGATGTCTATGTCGGAATGCCGGTGCGGATATTGCCGTCGGACCAGAACTCGCACGTCGATCGCATCGTTACCTTCGCGGGCGACATCGAGCGCGCGGAGGCCGGCCAATCCGTGACGGTGACGCTTACGGATGAAATCGATGCGTCTCGCGGGGAGGTCTTCGCCGAAGTCGAACGGCCTCCTATCGTCACTGACCGGATTTGCGCGCGCATCGTGTGGCTGGCCAAGGAGGCGCTTGCACCCGGCCGCAACTACCTCGTCAAAATCGGAACTTGTTCTGCGAATGCGTCGGTCGAGCCATCGCTTCACATCCTTGATCTCGACACACGCGCTTTAAAGACGGCCGACAAGCTCTTCATCAACGACATCGGGCAGTGCGTGCTTCGACTTGATCGCCCGATCGCTGTCGATCTTTATGCCGAAAGCAAGGAGACGGGCAGTTTCATACTGATCGACCCGGAATCTTACGACACCGTGGGAATGGGGTTTGTCCAGACCGTCGGCCGCGACGAGAGCAGGTTCGCGCGATGGCGGCGCTGGTTGCGATTCCCAACGCGCACCCATTCAAGACTTTCGCGTACAGGCAGGAGCGAGTCGCACTTACGGTCGATAGCAAAGGCAATCAGCTGGCGCACGACCGGAAGCGTTGATACGTTCCTGGTGACCCTCGTCATTACCGGCAGTGCCGTCTTTGCCGGATCGGTGGCCATAGCCGAGGTCATGACAAAAATCATCCTGTACTACTTTCATGAGCGAGTCTGGTCGTTCATCCCGTGGGGCAAGGATTAGCCGAACAGAGCGAACAAAGAATAATACCTTACACGAGTCGGTCAAGGCGACGAAAATTGCATTTCCTCAACTTGTCCTATTGGCTACATTGTCGGTAATCACGGGAGGCGATTGCAATGGCAGCAGAAAGTTGGACCATCGCTGAAGCGAAGGCCCGATTCGGCGAATTGATTGATCGTGCGAATCGGAACGGGCCCCAAACCATCACGCGGAATGGCCGAACTGCCGCAGTCTTGGTTTCTGCAGAGCAGTGGGAAAACATGAGCGAGCGAAGAGGCAACTTGGCCGATTTTTTTGCAGCATCGCCACTGCGGGATTCCGGCATAGTCGATCAACGCGTCAAGGAACCGGACTAGCAGCAACAAGGTGGATCAAGTTAAACCTATCCCCACCATCGACCACGCCGCCTTGCAGCAATGCGTGCGCGCGCTCCAGGGGAAGAATTCTGTCGAAGCGGAGCGTCTCGCGCGCCAGGTCCTGGCCCGCAACGCACGGGATCCTGACGCCTTGTTTTTTCTTGGAGTAGCGCTTCTGACGCAACGGCGCCCGGCTGAGGCCGTGGCGCCGCTTGAAGCGGCAGCCAACATCCGGCCGAATGCGGAACTCGAATCCAATCTTGCAATCGCTCTGCGCGACAGCGGCAAGGCGAAGGAGGCGCTGGCCCGATTCGAGCGCGCCACCAAACAGTTTCCACCTTTCGCGCCGGCCTTTCTCGAATATGGCGCGACACTTCGTTCCATGCGACGGTACGCCGAGGCTGAAACTGTCCTGCTGCGTGCCCACCAATTGGCGCCCGACGCGCCGCAGATCAATCTCATCCTTGGAGCCGTGTTGCTGGCCCGGGCCAATCCGCAGGGCGCGCGCGAATCGTTTGAACGCGTGCTGGCGCGGTTTCCGGACCATCTGGAAGCGTTCTTCGGCCTTGGTGTCGCCTGCCTTAACGAAGGCCAATTCGCGCGCGCCGCCGAGCAGTTCCGCACGGTGGTCGCCCGGGACCCAAATCATTCCCGTGCGCGGCTACACCTCGCACATGCCCTTATGGAGCTTTCCCAACAGGACGAAGCGCTGGCTTGCCTGCGTGCGGCCGTTGCAATCGACCCCAGTTGCCGCGGCAACGCCATCCGCATGATGGTCTCAGCCGGACGCGGACGTTTCTGGCTCAAACGCAGCGCCCTCGTGGATGTTCTGGGGATCAAGCAAAAGATTTAGCGTTTCGGGGCGCGGAACCGGCGGCGATAAATGCCCGGCTCCTGCAGCATCGTCATCGACAATTCCAGCTGCTGCGTCACGCCTTCGGCCTCGATCACTCCGAAATTGGCTTCCCAGTTGTTGCGTTTGACCGGAATGCATTGCGCGACCGGCGTTCCCTTGGGCAACACGCCCGAAAAGCCCTCGTCACGCCAATGCGCTGGAAAATTGACGAAGTTTCCGCTGTAGCGATCCGCATCGACGAGACCTGTCAGCGTCGTGAACGGCAAATCCATCCGATTGAAGGGATGCGTGACCAAAAGCGAATAGCCGGGCGGCAGCTCGAAGGTCCAGAAGTTGTTGAACTTGATTGCGATCCTGTCAGCGTGGAAGAACGGCGTCCCCACCAATTGGTTGTTGTCGTGGAAATCGATGGGCGCGCGCAGGAACCCGGTGAGTGCGCCCGCCGGGACGTCCCGGTCCCAGCTGAACTCGCCGTCCCGCACATCAAGATCGCAAATGAGCGGCATCAGGTATCCGGCCGTCATCGCGTCGATCACCGGTGGACATTTCTTGACCGTCATCTGGTCGGTCTGCAGCAATGTGCTGAAAGCCGTCTGCGGCATCGCCTTGAACCAGTCGGGCAAGCCGCGCACGGCCGGAATAGGGCGCGGCAATACACCGTCGAGTTCCGGCGGGCAGCGGAATTTGATCGTGAGGTTTTGGGTTTCCATCAATGCCCTGTCATAACAAACCCGTTCCAATGGGCGACTGGTTGGTTTACCCTAGCTTAATCGAAATCTCGCCTATTGAACGTAGCCGGGCGACGGTCCCGCTGCCTTCTGTGACTATCTCATGTGACTACAAGAACGCCATACCAGGGAGAAATGCACCCATGGCTCGAATAAATCTCGACGTTAACGGCAAGGTCCACACGATCGATGCCGATCCGGACATGCCGTTGCTCTATGCCTTGCGCAACGACATTGGCCTCAACAATCCGCATTTCGGCTGCGGGCTCGCCCAGTGCGGGGCCTGCACCGTACACCTCAATGGCCAGGCGATCCGCTCCTGCGTGACGCCGGTCTCCGCCATCGGCACCGGCAAGGTGGTGACGCTCGCCGGCCTCGGCACGCCCGAGAAGCCGCACCCGATCCAGAAGGCCTATGTGGAAGAGCAGGTGCCGCAGTGCGGCTACTGCATCAATGGCTGGGTCATGACGGCGGCCGCTCTTCTCAACGAGAAGAAAAAGCCGACCGACGCTGAAATCAACAATGCGCTGACGGGCCTCAAGTGCCGCTGCGGAACGCACATGAACATCGTGCGCGCCGTCAAGCGCGCTTCCGAGATGATGGGCTAAGGGAGCAGCACATGACCAAAATGGAAAATCCCGCAAACTTCTCCCGCCGTTCGCTGCTCAAGACCGGCGGCGCGCTCGTCGTGTCGATCGGCGCCCCGATTGCGCTCGACACTGTGCTCGGCATCGATGCGGCGCATGCCCAGGCGAGCGGCACCAAGCCGCCGCTGACCCCGGACCAGTTGTCGACCTTCATCGCCGTCAATGGCGACGGAAGCGTATCCGCCTTCTTCGGCAAGATGGACATGGGCCAGGGCCTGTTCGCCGCCATCGGGCAGATCGTGGCGGAAGAACTCGACGTCCCGTTCAAGACCGTGAAAGTGTTGATGGGCGACACCGCCACCAGCGTCAACCAGGGCGGTGCTTCAGGCTCGACCGGCGTACAGCTCGGCGGCAAGCAGATGCGCGTCGCCGCCGCGGAGGCGCGCCGCGTGCTGGTCGAAATGGCGTCGCAACGCTTGAGCATCCCGGCCGACCAGCTCACGGTCACCGACGGCGTCGTGCACGCCAAAGCCGATCCGTCGAAGAAAGCCTCCTACGCCGAACTCATCGGCGGCCGCTATTTCAATGTTCCGCTCGAGTGGAACAAGGAGTTGGGCAACACGCTCTATGCGCCCGGCAAGGCGAAGCCGAAGGATCCGAAGGACTACAAGATCGTCGGCAAGCCATTGCCGCGCGAAGACATCGCGCCGATCGTCTACGCCCAGACCGATTTCTGCACCGACGTGAAGCGTCCCGGCATGTTGCATGCCCGCATGATCCGTCCGCCGGTGGCGGGCTCGACGCCGGTGAAAGTCGACGAAGCCTCGATCCAGGACATTCCGGGCGCCAAGGTCTACCTCGAAAAGGGGTTCCTTGCGGTCTATGCCGAGAATGAGTGGAACGCGATCAAGGCTTCGCAAAAGCTCAAGGTCGAATGGTCCAACGTGCAGCCGTCCTTTGTCGAACAGGTTGCGCTTTACGACCATATCCGCAAGACCCCGCCACGCAAGCACCAGGACGAAGGCAAGCAGGCCGGCAACGTGGAAGAAGCGTTCCGCACCGCCGCGCGCGTGGTCGAGGCCGAATACGAATGGCCGTTCCAGTCGCACGCCAGCATGGGCCCGGCCTGCGCTTTGGTCGAAATCCAGGACGGCAACGTGACGTGCTGGACCGGTTCGCAGAAACCGCATTTCGTGCAGAACGGCATTTCGCGCACGATCGATGTCCCACTGGACAAAGTCCACGTCGTCTGGGTCGTGGGCCCGGGCTCCTATGGACGCAGCGACGCTGACGATGCCGCGATGGACGCCGCCGTCCTCGCCAAGGTAACGGGCCGTCCGGTGCGCGTGCAATATACGCGCGACCAGGGCACTGGCTGGGATCCGAAGGGGCCTGCTTCAATCCACCGCGCCCGCGCGGCGCTCGATGCGCAAGGCAACATTGTCGCCTACGAATTCGTGAGCAAGGGGTTCTCGCGCGTCGACGTCAACACCAACGGCAGCCAGCCGCATGACACGCTTGCGGGCCACTTCCGTGGCATCGCGCTCAAGTCAGGCGACAATTTCGGCATCCCGGGGGAGTCCTACGAATTCGCCAACAAGAAGACCTATTGGGAAACGATCCCGCCGCTGCTCGACCGCGCCTCGCCGCTCCGCTCTTCGCATCTGCGCGATCCCGTGGGCCCGCAGATACACTTTGCGAGCGAGTCTTTCATGGACGAAATCGCGTCCACGATCGGCGTCGATCCGCTGGAGTTGCGGCTACGCTATGTCAAGGATGCCCGCGACATCGCTTTGCTCAAGGCAGTTGCCGAAAAGGCCAATTGGCAATCGCGGCCCTCGCCGCGCCGCGACCAGACCGGCAACAAGGTGTCGGGCCGCGGTATCGCCTATTCGCAACGCAACGGCACGCGCGTCGCGATCGTGGCGGAAATCGAAGTCGATCGCACGACCGGCAAGATTTCGGTACGCAAATTCACTGTGGCGCACGATTGCGGCCAGATCATCAACCCGGCCGGCCTCAAGCACACGATTGAAGGCAACATGATCCAGGGTATGAGCCGCACGATCTGGGAAGAGACCAAGTTCGACACCAAGAACGTCACCAGCATCGACTGGATGAGCTACCCGATCCTCGACATCACGGAGCGCCCC
>Ga0209488_10001978_pt1 | contig 17249 bp, 18 predicted proteins | sample Rivendell_Oct201_8_FD_188349 | JGI IMG/M metagenome (GOLD analysis project Ga0209488, IMG submission 188349) | Vadose zone soil microbial communities from the Eel River Critical Zone Observatory, Northern California, USA -... | ecosystem: Environmental > Terrestrial > Soil > Vadose zone >...
CAGGCGATCGACATCAAGGCATCTGGCTTCGCAATAGGGGTGATGGCGTGATCGTTTGGGTTGGGCGACGTCAAGACAACGACCAAGCCGACGCGCCGCCTCCGCGGCAATGCGCACGACACAACGGGCTGCAATGCACCGATTTCCAACGCCTGCTCATTGTCGATCCAATTTCCAGTGAGAAGCGCGTCAAGCCAAGGGAGAAGGGCTGCGGTTTTCCGATCGACCTTGAGCTTGCGGGGCACTGCCCACATGCCGCATCCATCCTCGCCGACATCGAGCACCAGGGCGTCATCACCTGCAAGACAGAATCCGGCATGTGCGAGCGCAAGCACCGTGGTGGTCTTTCCGGTTCCGCTTGGTGCGAAGATCGCGATTGAGCTCTCACTCTTCGGGTCTACGACCAAGCCACCGTGGAGCAAAAAGCGTCCATGCGCGGCCAGGAGATCATCGAGCATCCAGAATGCCGCGGTGCCGCCCAGACCATCTTCCTTGCCTGGCACAAAGGAGAGATCCGTCCTCCGCGCAGCACGGCGGAACCACATCGCAAAATGCCCCGGAACAATGAGCTTTCGCCCATCACCGTCTTCGACCATCGCGCATGTCAGGCCCTCCGGGAGGGGGCCCTCGAAGATACGCCGCGCATCAGTTGGCACGTCGATCACGGCAACAGGCGACAACTCCACGATCCAATCGCAACTGGCCGTCGGCGGACAAGCAAGCGGCGCCAGTATAGGATCGAGAAATGATGCGAGTTGTTCGTCGCCGGCCGCAACGCCAAACGTAAAACCATTGAGGTTGTAGACACGTCGAATGGGCTCCAAGTCGGGCTTCCAATAGGCCGATGACACACTCGACGCAATCAAATCGGTAAGGGACTGTGCTTTGATACCCATCATTAAACCGGATTAAAGATAATGACGACCAAGGCGGGGCACTCGCCGCTATCACCTGACGCATCAGCGTGGCTTGCCGCCTTGAGCGCCCCTCGAACGCACTTCGCTGTTCCATCCAGGCGGATGGTAGCGGCAGAATTGGCTGTCTTGATTGAGGCCGCATTGGCCCACGGCACGCTCCCGATTGTCGCTCGCAATCTGCGCCGGTTCGCTGCTGGTGACCATGTCATCGTGGATGGGGCAAATGCGCAGCAATTGATCGATACCACAGTCAAGGAACTCGATCAGCGCCTGCTGGTTCTAGCCGGCCAAAACCTTCTCTTGGTGCACCACGCCAGCCGCATCATGTCGGAGTTCAAACGGGCGGCCCTGCCGGCGCAGGTCATCAAAGGGCCCGTCTTTGCAAGGCGGCTTTACGAGCACCCGAATGATCGCAATTTCACCGATGTAGATATTTTAATCGATCCGGTCGCTGTCGCCGCAAGCTGCGCAATTCTTGAGAGGCTCGGCTATGTCCAGGCTCAGAGTCCAAACCGCGGCGGCAGCCTGCATGGCGAGTACAAGTGGCTCGCGCCCGACAACGACGGGTTCTGATTGAAATTCAGACCAACCTTATTCATTCGCCCAATCTCGGTGCCGGAATTCGATTCAATCATGCGGATCTGATCGAGGCCGGAAACGACGACGCCGAAGACCCAACAGCGCTGTTGCTGGTGGCCGCCATACATGGAGCGGCGGGTCACCAGTTCGAGCGATTGCAGCCGGCTATTGATGTATTGCAGGCGGCACGAGGGGCGGCCGGGCCGATCGACCGAAACCGGCTCGTCCGCGTGGCGCATGCGACAGGATCGCTTGCCGCGTTGCAGTCAGCCCTTGACCTTGCGGCAGGGCTCTTTGGTGATCCGGCAGTGCGCGAACTGGCCGATGCGCTATCTCCCGTTCCGTGGCGTCGGCTGCGCAGCCGCCTCGTCGCGCCAGACGTCGTCCTGCGCGCTCAATCCCGCAACGCAGGCTATGATTCCTGGCGCCGTCGCGCCTATCGTGAAATCATTCGTCGAACCGGCAGGAAAACGATCCTGCGCCACAAGGCCAAGACGCAAATCTCGTACCCGATCAATTGAACCTCCGACCGAACCGCTCACGCCGGCAGCGCGCCGTTGAGTGCCAGCACCTCGCCAGCCAAATAGAGCGAACCCGCAATGAGCACGCGCGGCGGCGAACTAAGTGCCATTGCGGAAACGGCTGCGAGCGCCGCCTCGATCCCGTCGGCGCTTTGTGCCGATATTCCAACTGCGCGCGCGTTTTCGGCAATTGCGTCTGCGGTGAGAGATTTGTCGTGGTGCGGGATTGCCACCCCAATGATCCGCCGCGCCAACCCGGTGAAATTCTTCAGGAACGCCGGGCAATCCTTGGTGGCCAGCATGCCGACCACCATCACGACGGGGCGCGGGACCCGCTCCTCCAAATCCGCCAGCGCATCGGCAATGGCGCGGCCGCCGTCCGGGTTGTGGCCACCATCGAGCCAAAGCTCGCTGCCGGGCGGCAGGATCGCCGCAAGCTTGCCCTGCGACAGACGCTGCATGCGCGCCGGCCAGTCTGCCGCCGACATGCCGCGTTCGAAAGCAGCTGGCGCAACCTTCAGACTTTCGATGGCGCGTAACGTCGCGATCGCAACCCCGGCATTCTCGAATTGATGGCGGCCATAGAGTTTTGGTGAAGGCAGGTCCAAGAGGCCATCATCATCCTGGTAGACAAGGCGCCCGCGCTCCTCCGTGGCGGTCCAATTTTCTCCGGCAATCCGGACGGGTGCGGCGACGCGGGCGGCCTGGCGCTCGATCACGCCAAGCGCTTCGCGCTGCTGCGTTGCCAAAATGGCGGGTACACCGCGTTTGAGAATTCCGGCCTTTTCCGCAGCGATCTTGACGATCGTATCACCCAGCAGATCCGCGTGATCAAGCGACACCGGCGTAATGACGGTCGCAAGCGGACGGTCGATGACATTCGTGGCATCAAGCCGCCCACCGAGGCCGACTTCCAGAAGCAGGACATCAGCTGGATGGCGGGTAAACAACAAGAAGGCCGCAGCCGTTTCGATTTCAAACACCGTGATGGGCGCACCCTCATTGCGAGCCTCGCATTCGACCAGGGCGTCCACGAGTTCTGCATCCGTAACCAGGCGGCCACCGCCGGCCTTTCCAAGGCGAAAGCGCTCGTTGAAACGCACCAGATGCGGTGAAGTGTAGACGTGAACGCGTTGGCCCGCGGCCTCCAGGATGGCACGCATGAATGCAATGGTGGACCCCTTGCCGTTGGTGCCGGCAACGTGGATCACGGGCGGCAAACGGCTTTCCGGATGGTCAAGCCTGTCAAGCAGCTGCAGCATCCGCTCGAGCGAAAGATCAATCAGCTTGGGGTGCAGCTTCAAGAGCCGCGCCACGATTGTGTCGACCTGCGTCATCGCAAACCGCCATAGCTAGAATTCGTTCAGGCGCTTTCCGGTACCGCCTGGTCGGCGACGGGTTCGAGGTCCAATTCCCGCGGTGGTGGTTGGATCGTTTTGGCGGGCGCCTTGGTCAGCAGCCGGCACAGATTGGCAAGCGTTGCACGCACTTCGTGACGATGGACCACCATATCCACCATCCCGTGATCCTTGAGATATTCGGCGCGCTGAAATCCTTCGGGCAGCTTTTCGCGAATGGTCTGCTCGATGACGCGCGGCCCCGCAAAGCCGATCAGCGCACCTTTCTCCGCAATGTGGATATCCCCGAGCATTGCATAAGATGCCGTCACGCCGCCCGTCGTGGGGTTCGTAAGCACAACGATATAAGGCAGCTTGGCTTCACGCAGCATCTGCACCGCGACGGTGGTGCGCGGCAGCTGCATCAGCGAGAGGATGCCTTCCTGCATGCGCGCGCCGCCCGAAGCCGCAAACATGATAAAGGGAGTGTGCTTTTCAATCGCCGTCTGGAGCCCCTTGATCACCGCCTCGCCGGCCGCCATGCCGAGCGAGCCGCCCATGAAATCGAAGTCCTGAACCGCGATCACGACAGGCAGCCCGTCGAGCTTGCCGTATCCGAGCTTGATCGCGTCGTTTGTGCCGGTCTTGCTGCGGGCGTCCTTCAATCGATCCGAATAGCGGCGCTCGTCGCGAAACTTCAGGGGATCGACAGGCACCTCGGCCACCGGAATATCGAACCAGGTTTCGCCGTCGAAGATCGACTTGAGGCGCGGTGCCGCGCCGATGCGCATGTGATAATCGGATCCCGGAATAACGAATTGATTGGCTTCGACCTCCTTGTAAAAGACGAGCTGGCCCGTCTCGGGGCATTTGATCCAGAGGTTTTCCGGCGTATCGCGGCGATTGAGGAAATTGCGAATCTTTGGCCGAACGACGTTCGATATCCAGTTCATAAAATCGGCCCTTTAAGCTCCGTGCGTTCGGTCGCCGGGTAAAACTCGGTGATGCCCCAATATGGCTAGGCTTTGTGGGCTCCGCAATGACCCCAAATATTCATGAACCGGCTTATTCGGCGGCCTTGCGCCGGGCACCATTTACGCCTTTGGCGAGCTCCGCGACCAGATCCGTGACCGCCTTGACGGTTTTGCGGGTCGCCTTGTTGTTGCGGTCGAGACTTGCCTTGAGGGCATCGATCAGGGCGGAACCCACCACAACTCCGTCGGCTCCCTGCGCGATCGCGCGCGCATGTGCCGCGGTGCGCACCCCGAACCCAACCGCAACGGGCAGGGCCGTGTGGCGCTTGATGCGCGAAACCGCCTCCGTCGCCTTTCCGGTGTCGGGCGCCGCCATGCCGGTGATCCCGGTAATGGAAACATAGTAGACGAAGCCCGACGTGTTCTCGAGCACGGCGGGCAAGCGCCGGTCATCGGTCGTCGGTGTCGCGAGCCGGATGAAATTCAAGCCGGCCTCCAGCGCCGGTTTGCACAACTCATCGTCCTCCTCGGGCGGCAAATCGACCACGATCAGACCGTCAACTCCAGCGGCCTTGGAGTCTGCGAGGAACTTCGCGACACCGTAAATGTAGATCGGATTGTAATAGCCCATCAGCACGATGGGCGTTGTGTCATCGGCCTTGCGAAACGCGCGCACGATGGCGAGCGTCTTTTTCATGTTCTGTCCGGCCTTGAGCGCGCGCAGCGAAGACGCCTGGATCGCCGGGCCGTCCGCCATCGGATCGGTGAACGGCATGCCGAGTTCGATCACATCGGCGCCGGCCTGCGGCAGTGCCTTGAGGATCGCCAGCGAAGTATCGCTATCGGGATCGCCGGCTGTGAGAAATGTCACCAGCGCGGCGCGACCCTGTTCCTTGAGCGCTGCAAAACGACGATCGATGCGTGTGGTCATGGATTCTCATAGACTTTTGGGCCGAACTTGGATGATTTTCACTTTGGCAATCCATCTCGCTTGCGCGCGCGCATCGCTGCCAGGCGCACGTTCATGGTGCCCAGCATGAAGATCGCGATCGAGCCTATGAATTGGAGCCATTCTTTTTTCTCCACCGCGGGCCCCGCTGCAAACAGCCGGGTCCGCAGGAAATAGGCGATGAACGCCGACGACAAGATCACGAGGCCCCAGCCGACGAGCTTCTGCCGGTCGATCAAAGCCGATCCCCCAGATGCTCCGCAACCGCGAAGATATCCTTGTCGCCGCGACCACAGAGGTTCATCACCATCAAATGGTCTTTCGGTTTCTGGGGTGCGAGTTCGAAAACCTTGGCAAGTGCATGGGCGGGTTCGAGCGCCGGAATGATGCCTTCGAGCTTGGAGCACAATTGAAAGGCATCAAGCGCTTCAGTATCGGTCGCCGAAAGATAATTCACGCGGCCGACATCGTTGAGCCAGGAATGCTCGGGCCCAATTCCAGGATAGTCGAGGCCCGCCGAGATCGAATGCGCCTCGTTGATCTGCCCGTCGGAATTCATCAGCAGGTAGGTGCGGTTGCCATGCAGCACGCCGGGCCTTCCGCCTGCGATCGACGCGGCATGTTGACCGCTCTTGATACCGTGCCCCGCCGCCTCGACGCCGTATATCTCGATCTGGCTGTCGTCGAGGAACGGATGGAACAATCCCATGGCGTTGGAACCGCCGCCGATACAGGCAACCAGCGAATCCGGCAACCGGCCTTCCGCGCTAAGCATCTGTTCACGCGTCTCCTTGCCGATGATCGATTGAAAATCGCGAACCATCATGGGATAGGGGTGCGGCCCCGCAACCGTGCCGATGCAGTAGAACGTATCGGTCACATTGGTGACCCAGTCCCGTAGCGCTTCGTTCATCGCGTCCTTGAGCGTCTTGGAACCCGACTCGACGGGGCGCACTTCGGCGCCGAGCATTTTCATGCGAAAAACGTTTGGCTTTTGCCGCTCGACGTCGACCGCACCCATATAGACCACGCATTTGAGACCAAAGCGCGCGCACAGGGTCGCGGTCGCGACACCGTGCTGGCCCGCTCCGGTTTCGGCGATGATGCGGGGTTTCCCCATGCGACGCGCCACCATGATTTGGCCGAGCACATTGTTCACCTTGTGGGCGCCGGTGTGGTTGAGTTCATCGCGCTTGAAATAGATTTTGGCGCCACGCTGGCCGGCTGCCGCTTTGCGGCTGCGGCAATATTCGGTAATGCGTTCGGCGAAATAAAGCGGCGACGGGCGTCCGACATAATGCGTGAGGTAGGAATTCATTTCGGTTTGAAAGCCCGGGTCGGCCTTCGCATCCGCATAGGCCTGCTCCAAAGCGAGGATCAGAGGCATCAGGGTTTCGGCGACGAAACGGCCGCCATAAAGGCCAAAATGCCCGCGCTCGTCGGGTCCGGTGCGGAATGAATTGGGTTGCGGGATGGTCATACGCGGGTCTCGACAGCGTTTTGGACGGCGCCGGAATTGGCGCGCGCCGCGCGAATGAACGCGCGAATCTTGTCAGGGTCCTTTTCGCCAGGCGCACGCTCGACCCCGGAAGAAACGTCGATACTGGGCGCCCGCGTAATGCGCATGGCTTCGTTGACGTTGTCCGGGTTGAGGCCCCCTGACAGCATGAACGGCACACCGATATTCAGGTTTTCGAGCAAGCGCCAGTCGAAACTTTTGCCAAGCCCGCCTGGCCGCGTCGCCTCGCGCGGCGCACGCGCATCAAAGAGCACACAATCCGCCACCACGGCATAGGCCTGTATCGCCGCAAGATCGGCCCTATCCTCGATCGCCACAGCCTTGATGACCGGAATGCCAAAGCGCGACCGCACCGTGGCGACGCGCTCGGGCGTCTCCTTGCCGTGCAATTGCAACATATCGGGCTGCAATGCTTCGATCGAAGACGCGAGCCACTCGTCGGGTGCATCGACCGAAAGGGCGACTTTCCGGGCACGCCCGCGCACTTGGCCGGACAAGATGCGTGCTGTCTCGAAGTCGAGATGACGCGGCGAGGGTGAAAAGAAGACAAAACCCACCATATCGGCGCCCGCCTCCAGGGAGACATCGAGGGCGTCGGAGGTCTTCAGGCCACAAATTTTGATAACCACGGACATGACCGCGATTCTACAATGGACTCTGTGGCTTGTCTTGCATCGATACAGCGGTCATCGCGGCGGCAGCATGGTCAGCCGCGGCGCATCGACCAAGGGGAGCGCCGCCGTGGCGGGATCGGCAATGCCGGCGCGTCGCTGCAGTCGCTCGTTTTCCTGCCGGAGCCTGCGCGCTTCCGCCTCAAGGCGCCGCACCCGCGTGCGCCACTTGCTCTGGCCCAACCATGCGGCCGCACCACCGAGAACGACGCCGCCAATGACCAGGACCAGGATCAGGGCGTACAGCCGTGGCTCCATGGTGAACGCGGGATTGGACGGATCCAACGGATCGAACGAAACGACGATCGTCTGGCGGTTCGCCACCGCAAACGCGGTGAGACAAATCGTGAGCGGAGCCAGGATGAGTACCGCGACAAATTTCCGGATCATTTGCACATCACACGAAGCGCACGCACGCCCAATTCGAAAAACTCGTTAGATCACATGTTCCCGAAGCACTGCGCCGTGAGCACTGTGCCCAAAGCACAATGCCTGCTTGCGTCAGGACGACGTCTGGGCAGGTTCAGGACGGTTGAGGCGCTCCCTCATCTCCTTGCCGGTTTTGAAGAAGGGGACACTTTTCTTGTCGACCGAAACATGCGCTCCCGTTCGGGGATTGCGCCCGGTTCGCGCCGGACGATTTTTTACCGAGAACGCACCGAAACCGCGCAGTTCCACGCGATCACCACGCGCCATGGCGGCAATGATTTCGTCGAGAATTGCATCGACGATATTTTCGACATCACGCTGATAGAGATGCGGATTGCGCGTCGCGATGTGTTGCACAAGTTCAGATTTGATCATCGTGCTGCTGCCCTCAAGAGCGTGTCGCAAGATAACAATCCAAGCGAGCAAACGCTCGTACTTCGTTTCGACGTCTAGTTCGACGCCGAAGGGTGCCAAAGTGCCAGAAGGCCGTCAAGATTGAGTCGCTCGATTGCCCGGACCGCGCCCCAGTCCTCGATGTGGCGCGCGACAGTACCCAAACCGGCAGCTTCCAACGTTACGACCGCTGCCGTGTGCAAGAACGGAAGGTCGCTGAAACGATCACGCAACCGGAAATCCTGTATGGGCGTATTGGGACGGATGTTCTTCTCCTTGACGAGCCATGCGACCGCGGTGCGCTCGTCACCGAGTTCATCGACGAGCTTGAGCGCAACGCCTTGGCGGCCCGTGAACACACGGCCATCCGCGACCCGGTCCACCATCGCATCATCGAGGTTCCGGCGGTTCTTTACCAGGTTGCGGAACCAGGCATAGGAATCCATAACGATCGCCTCGATGGCAGCTCGCGCCTCCGGGCTGGTCGGCTCAAATCCATTCGGCGCCGCTTTCAAAGGCGACGATTTGATCTCCTCGACCTTGATGCCGAGTGTCTTCAGGGCATCAGTGAAATTCGGATATTGAAACAACACACCGATTGAACCGACGAGGGACGTTTCCTGCGCCACGATATGGTCGGCCGCAATTGCCGCGATGTAACCGCCCGATGCCGCAAGGCCATCAACGACCACCACAGTCGGCTTTGCTTCCTTCAGGCGCATCAGCGAATCATGCAGCTCTTCGGAACCGGATGTCGTGCCGCCGGGACTATTGATGTGCACGATCACTGCCTTGGCGGACGACTTGGCGAGCCGTTCGAACGCCTCGACGCGCTGTTGGTCGGATAGGATCAGGCCCGTCAGACGGACGCGGGCAATGGAATCGCCCACAGGCCCGCTCAACACGGAGCCGCCGGTCTCGCGCAATCCAGCCCCCACCGCGATGACCGCGCAAATTGCCAGCAGGACCGCGAAGACCCGCCAGAAGGTCAGCTTGCGCCTCATCCGGCGGCGATCAACGATGGTATCCGCATCGAGTGCCATGATTCGTCTCCTGCGATCAATCGGTCCGGACCATGCGGTGGCAAGCCTCGGGGGTCAAGCCTCCAGGGCACGCCTCCAGGATCAAGGCACCAACGCCGCCATTTGCGAAGAACGTGCCCACCGCCGATGGGGGAGGAATCCCCGACCGGCGACGTTGCAACAGTCGCGGAGCCGTGCTCCCGGCACGGGCCCGTCTTACTTGTCGGTACCTTCCTCGCCCTTGCGCTTGAGGGCATGGCCAAGAATATCGCCCAGCGTAGCGCCCGAATCGGAAGAGCCGTATTGGGCAATGGCTTCCTTTTCCTCGGCCACTTCGAGCGCCTTGATCGAAACCTGAACCTTTCGTGTGCGGCGGTCGAACTGGGTCACGCGTACGTCGACCTTCTGGCCGACGGCAAATCGTTCCGGCCGCTGTTCGGCGCGATCACGGGCCAATTCAGCGCGCTTGATGAAGGTGGTGAGGTCCGTCCCCACAATGATTGCTTCGAGGCCGGCTTCCTTGACTTCCGTGACCTCGCAGGTGACGACGCCGCCCTTCTTGATGTCACCGGTACTTTCAGCCGCGAACGGATCGCCTTCAAGTTGCTTGATGCCGAGCGAAATCCGCTCTTTCTCGACATCGACATCGAGCACCTGGGCACGAACCTTGTCGCCCTTCTTGTATTCGTCGATCACCTGTTCGCCAGGCCGCTTCCAATCGAGATCGGAGAGATGGACCATGCCGTCCACGTCGCCGTCGAGACCGAGGAAGAGACCGAATTCCGTCTTGTTCTTGACCTCGCCTTCGACTGTCGTCCCGGCTGGGTATTTCTCAATAAAGAGCTCCCATGGATTGCGCATGGTCTGCTTGAGACCGAGCGAGATCCGGCGCTTGACCGCATCGACTTCGAGGATTTGCACTTCGACTTCCTGAGACGTGGAAACGATCTTGCCGGGGTGGACGTTCTTCTTGGTCCACGACATCTCGGACACGTGGATAAGACCTTCAATGCCCGGTTCAAGTTCGACGAAAGCCCCATAGTCGGTGATGTTGGTCACACGACCGCGGAAGCGCGAGTTTACCGGATACTTGGTCTCGATGCCCTGCCACGGATCCTCCTGCAACTGCTTCATTCCGAGCGAGATGCGGTGGGTCTCGTGATTGATCTTGATGATCTTGACCTTCACCTGCTGGCCGATATTGAGCACTTCGGTCGGATGGTTGACGCGCCGCCACGCGACATCGGTGACATGCAGGAGGCCATCGATGCCGCCGAGGTCCACGAATGCGCCGTAGTCGGTAATGTTCTTGACCACGCCGTCGATGACTTGGCCCTCTTCGAGATTCTGCACCAATTCCTGGCGCTGCTCGGCGCGGGTTTCCTCGAGCACGGTGCGGCGGGAAACCACGATATTGCCGCGGCGGCGGTCCATCTTGAGAATCTGGAACGGCTGCGGCTGATTCATCAGCGGCGATACGTCGCGAATGGGACGGATGTCCACCTGCGAACGCGGCAGGAACGCAACGGCACCGTCGAGGTCGACCGTAAAGCCGCCCTTGACCTGATTGAATATGACGCCCTGAACTTTTTCGTTGTTCTGGAATGCGCGTTCCAGCTTGCCCCAGCTTTCTTCCCGACGGGCCTTGTCGCGAGAAAGAACCGCTTCGCCAAGCGCGTTCTCGACCCGCTCCAGATAGACCTCGACAGTGTCGCCGATCTTGAGTTCGTTTTGTCGGCCTGGCCCGGAAAATTCCCGCAGCGCCACCCGCCCCTCGGTCTTTGCTCCGACGTCGATGACGGCGAGGTCCTTCTCGATCCCGACGACGGTACCCTTGACGACGGACCCTTCTTGCAGATGCCCTTGAGTGAACGACTCTTCGAGCATTGCAGCGAAATCTTCGCGCGACGGCGCAGCAAAACTGGTAGCAGTAGCCATGAACTCTCCTGGAAGCGGTCAGCGCCGGATGGGGATGGATGGCGTTTCGGGCGCACGGCCCGAATGTCCCGAAGACACAAAGTCCTGATGACAATGTCCTAGAGACATTCGGCAACCGCCAACCCGGCATAAGCCAAATTGGGCGGCCCCGGCACGATAGCCGAGCGAACGAAACGATGGTTCTTTGTTCGGTCGACCATCATGGAAGCGGGCGGAGCAGGCTCATCCTCCACGAACGAGAGCACGCTCAACCGCGCCCTCGGCCTGCTCGGACAGCTTCGATAATATCGATGGCGGCCCCGAACGCCGCGTCTATATCCAAAAGTGTGGTGTCGAGCAAGTGCGCATCTGACGCGGCTTTGAGCGGCGCCGTCGCGCGCCTGGTGTCACGCTCGTCGCGACGGATGATATCGGCCAAAACGTCAGCCTCGCTGACATTCTGGCCAGCTCGCTCCCACTCGCTGACGCGCCGCCGCGCTCGCACCTGCGGGGCCGCATCGACAAACAATTTGACGTCGGCATCCGGAAAAATGACAGTCCCGATGTCGCGCCCATCGAGCACCGCGCCCGGCGGAACCCGACCAAAATCGCGCTGGAAATCGAGCAGCGCCGCACGCACTGCCGGTATCGCGGAAACGACCGAGGCCGCCTCCCCGGCCTCCTGGCCCTTGAGCACGCTCTCATCGAACCCGGCCGGATCGAGTTCGCGCGCCGCCCTGGCGCCTTCGACCGCATCGTCGAGCCGGTGTCCGGCCTCACGCAGGCGATGCGCGACGGCGCGGTAGATGAGGCCAGTATCAAGATGCCGCAGCCCATAGTGAATGGCGATGCGCTTGCCCAAAGTGCCTTTGCCGGAAGCCGCCGGCCCGTCGATGGCGATGATCATACCGCCTTGTGCGATGGAGAAACCGGCTCGGTCAATGATCTTTTTGGGCCTCCAGTCACAGTCTACGACGACTATTCGACTTCGGTTGGAGCCAGTGATTTGGCCATGTGGGCGCGCGCGCGCCGCAGCGGCCGTTCCTCCGTAAAGATGTTGCGGGAGGCAAATTCCGCTGGACTGGCGAAGGTGAGATATTCGCGCATGCCGGGGTCATCGAACGGCGACGTGTGCCACGGCCGTTCGAGATACCGAACGGGTTCGAAGGCCCAGTCAGGAATGCTCGGCAGCCCGTATTGCCGGGCCAAGTACTCGGCTGCGCCGCCGGCCAGCGCATCGAGCCGCGCGTCGCCCGTCAGCGGTGGCTGCTGACGCAATGTATCGAGCCGGCGTTCGGGTGAAGGCGCGAGATAGAACGTGTCGAGAAATTCCGACAAGGCTGTTTCGCAAGCCTCGCCTGCGATGATCCGCTCATATGTCTGTGCGAGGGTAGTAGGGCGCATCGCGCGGGCCTTCCATCGACAACAGGCGTTTTAGCACGAACCGCGCCTTCTCCGCATCCGCGCTGCTGTTCGGGAAATATTCTATCAAGATGCGGATAGCCGCTTCTACGTCCTTGATTCCGAGGACAGCCAGCAGGCTGGCTACGTCAGCGAGGTCCTTCGTTCCCTTTTCGAACTTGGCGACACGAAGCGCCTTCAACTTCAGCGCCAGCAGATAACTGGCTGAGGGTACAAAGACCCTAAGGCCGATCTGATCGACAGCGCGCGGGAACGTTCCCCAAGGGAGGACGTCCTTTCCGCGTTGAGCCTTTGGACTCAAGAAAAAAGTCACCGCGTCGTTGAGCCAGCTCTCCTGCCAACCATTGCGCTGTGCAATGCGTTCCACGACAGTGGACAGCCACTCCGGCCACGGCCGACCGATCTCGGCAATGTCCACGTCTTCGGTCGAGAAGCGGAAATTGCTCGCGAGCATGAGGGCTGAGCCGCCAAACACAACGATTTCGAGTTGTGTACGGGCCGCGATTGCCGCCTCTCCAATTTCGTTGAGGGCAGCGAGCAGCTGATCGCGGTCGAACGCTGCCATGCGTGCCCTACCTCGTCACCCCAGCTCCGCGCCCAAACCCCGCATCATCGGCAGGAAGGTCGGGAAACTCGTGGCAATGAATGACGTGTCGTCGACCCCGACCGGGCGTTCGCTGGCCAGTCCCATGACCAGGAAGGACATGGCGATACGATGATCCATATGCGTCGCCACCAAACCGCCGCCTGCTGCCCGTCCGTTGCCATGAACGATGAGATCATCGCCTTCGATCTCGAACGTTACCCCGTTGCACCGCAACCCGTCCGCCACGGCGGCAAGCCGGTCGGATTCCTTGACGCGCAATTCTTTCAGGCCCCGCATGCGGGTCGTGCCTTCCGCAAAAGCGGCCGCAACCGCCAGGATCGGGTATTCGTCGATCATCGACGGCGCCCGTTCCGCCGGCACATCGACGCCGCGCAGCACTGTCGATCGAATCCGGAAATCCGCCATTTCCTCGCCGGCGTCGCCGCGAACATTGAGCAGTTCGATATCCGCCCCCATTTCACGCAAGGTGGTAATCAGGCCGGTGCGCAGCGGATTGGTCATGATGTCGGTCAGGACCAGTTCCGAGCCCGGCACAATCAATCCGGCCACCATCGGAAAGGCTGCCGAGGACGGATCCGCCGGGACGACGACCGGCGCCGGGTGCAGCTCTGGTTCGCCCTTGAGCGAAATCCGCCGGCCATGGGCGCCTTCGTTTTCGACCGTGACGTCGGCACCAAAATGGCGGAGCAACCGTTCGGTATGATCGCGGCTCGCTTCTGTTTCGATCACCGTCGTAGTGCCGGGGGCCCCCAGCGCCGCAAGGAGCACGGCCGATTTGATCTGTGCGGAGGGGACAGGCGTTCGATAGACGATCGGAACGGGCATGCGCGCGCCTTGCAGCGTAATGGGCAAGCGGCCGCCTTCGGCCGCGTTCGTCGTTTTCGCACCGAACAGCGCCAACGGATCGAGGATGCGCTGCATGGGCCGGCGGCGCAGGCTCGCATCGCCGTCAAAGGTCGCCACGATCGGGCATGCCGCCACCGCCCCCATCACGAGGCGAGCGCCCGTGGCCGAATTGCCGAAATCGAGCGCCTCTTTGGGTTCGCGAAATCCGCCGACCCCGACACCGTTGACGCGCCATCCTCCCTCACCGGTGCGCTCGACCCTGGCGCCAAGCGCGCTCATGGCCTTGCCGGTGTTGAGGACGTCTTCGCCCTCCAGGAGTCCGGAAATCCGGGTCTCGCCCACCGCCAGGGCCCCGAAAATCAAAGCCCGGTGCGAGATCGACTTGTCGCCCGGGACACGAACGCGTCCTTCAAGGGCAACAGAGCGGCGGGCAGTCAGCGGTAAAGTGGGAGCATGATTCACAAGGATACCTCGGGTAATAGGGTTCGCCCTCCTATCATGGGGGGCCCTGGGCCGTCATCCAGAACCCTCTGTCGCCGCTATTGACAGGGGCAATCTGACTCGCCAAGTGAAGCAACTCAATTTTCAGCTTTCCTGTTGCAAGGATCCTCGCCCGTGGCAAAACCCGAGCTCGGCACTAAACGCCTCTGCGGCAGCTGCGCCGCGAAGTTCTACGACCTCAGCAAGACCCCGATCGTCTGCCCCAAGTGCAATACGGTTCTGGAACTTGCCGCCGTCACGTCCCGCGGACGGCCTGATGGCGCGGGAGCCCGCGCCGCCGCCGTGGCCAGCGAAGAAACGGTGGTGCCGGAAACGCAGGATGCCGAATTCGTCTCGCTCGAGGAGGCCGATGCCGAGTCACAGGGCAAGAAGCCGGCCAAGGGCGCTGGGGCAGAGGCGACCGACGACGACATCGAGATCGACGACGAGGCCCTCGACGACGCCGCCTTCATTGAAGAACAGGAAGAAGGCGATGACGACGTCGCCGACATCATCGGCGATGTCGAGAACGAAGAGGAGGCCTGAGCGGGCGTCCCACGGGCAATGTGTCGTCCGCTTTCTTCGGCCGCAGCTGACCATTATTGGAAAAATTCCGCTTCTGCGGGATCGCAATATGCTCTAGAGGTGGTCGCGCGCGAGGCATGGTTTGGCGGCGAGGCTTTGCTCACTCCGCCAAGGCGATGCTGGAAGAAAGCGTTACTTGCGAAACGAATACGGACCGGGACGTCCTGACACCCAGGTTCGCGGATGGGGCCATAGCTCAGTTGGGAGAGCGCTTGAATGGCATTCAAGAGGTCAGGGGTTCGACTCCCCTTGGCTCCACCAAACAAACCATAGGATTTATCAAGATTATTTGTGAGCAATTTTCGCCACCTTGGGCGGCATTTTCATGGGGAAGCGCTACACCTGATGTTGGACGAAGCAGGACGGTCGATTCCGATAAAAATGGATATTTGTTTATTCGCCACAACACGACCCGCCACTCACCCTGTCCTCCTTGCGGCGCCGTCATCCACGCAGGCCGTTCTGGCCTCCCTCACTGCTTCCAGTCGTTGCCTGGCATGATCCTGCGCATGAACTCATCGAACGACGGCACCGTGAACGCCGTGTCGCCGTGACTTGGACTCCAGATCATGCCCTTCGCGATCAATTGACTTCGTGTCGGGCCAAGCGACGTGACACCTCTGTTGAGTTGATCCGCAATGTCGCCCGAGCGATGCGGCCCCGGTCCGAGTTCCGACATGGCACGGAGATATTTCTTTTCCAACGGCGTCAATCGATCAAAACGCACGCGGAAAAAGCTTTCGTCCAATGCCGCAACGATTGTCTGCGAGGCGATTTCGACATCCCGCAAGGTGATGGGCGATGCTTTGGCGGCATCCCAGGAATGCTTGCCCCATTCCTGCAGGAAGTACGGGTAGCCATGCGTATCGTGGATGATTTTCCGCAGCGCATCTTCGGTCACTGTCACGCCTTGATCGCTTGCCGGCTTTGCAATTGCGATGCGTGCGGCATCCGGTGAAAGCGGTCCGACCCGCGGAAAATCGAACAGCCGTTCGGCATATGACTTGGCCGCACCCATGCGTCCCGGCAATTGCGGCAGACCGGCACCCACAAGCACGACAGGCAAACTGCGCTGTGCGGTTCGGTGCAAAGCGGTGATCAACGCGGCAAGCTGCGGCTCCTCGACGTATTGGAGTTCGTCAATAAATAAGGCCAGTGCCGTGCCGGCTTCCTTTGCCGCAATGCCTATCACTTCAAGCAATGCCTGCAAGTCGTGTTCAAGATCGCCATTGTCCGCCAGACCGGGCTCCGGCTCGAAGTCGAACCCCACCTCAATGTCCTGGTATTTGACTTTAAGCGCCTTGGCAAAACCGGCGAGGCCGCGTAGCGCACGTTGACCGAACTTCTTGGCTTTAGCGATCTGCGACAGGCGCAGCAGGGCTTGCCGCAACTGCGGTGCCAAGATAGCGGGCAGCGAGCGGCTTTCCGGAGCCTCGATCCTGACGGTATGAATGCCGGAGGCTTCTGCCTCCTCGCGCATGCGGTCGAGCAACACCGTCTTGCCGACTCCGCGCAGCCCAACCATGAGAATACTCTTGGCCGGGCGGCCCAGGCGCACTCTCGCCAGGGCGATCCGCACGGTCTCGCGCAAATCGTCGCGTCCCGCCAATTCGGGCGGAGGTGTGCCTGCCCCAGGCGCATAGGGGTTTTTGACTGGATCCATGAGGATCGTTTATAGCAATATTTGTTAATTTACAACAGAACTATAAACTCACTAATATTCATCAAACTACACATTTATACACGCCATCGCCCCGAAAGCCGACCTTGGCAAAGTGCGTTTCAGCGTCTGATAGAGCTGGATGTCGGATGGAACGCCAACCCTGCAGCAGGAATTGCAAGTCCCGGCATGGCGTGAGATGTCAGTGAGCCGACGGGCCATGGGTCCTGCGAGGTGTGTGGCAGGAGAAATGGGGCAGGAAAGCTAGGGCAGGAGTAACAGGAAAGCTAGGGCAGGAGTAAAGAGCATGTCGAAATCAATGAAGCCGATACCAATCGCGCGCAAAGTTCCTGGCGCATTTCCTGGTGGCCTGGTTGGGGCGCTCGGGTGCGGCCTCGCCGCTCTCGTCCCTGTCCTGGTG
>Ga0209488_10001979_pt1 | contig 17246 bp, 16 predicted proteins | sample Rivendell_Oct201_8_FD_188349 | JGI IMG/M metagenome (GOLD analysis project Ga0209488, IMG submission 188349) | Vadose zone soil microbial communities from the Eel River Critical Zone Observatory, Northern California, USA -... | ecosystem: Environmental > Terrestrial > Soil > Vadose zone >...
ATCCGGTCGGCACGTGCAAGATGGGCAACGACGCCATGGCGGTAGTCGACGACGAGCTGCGCGTTCGCGGTGTGTCGCGATTGCGTGTCGTCGATGCCTCCGTAATGCCTAGAATAACCTCGGGAAATACCAACGCGCCCACCTATGTCATCGCCGAGAAGGGCGCGCGGGCAATCTTGAAACGCCAGCACCCGGCCCCCACCTGAGGGACCACAAAGGAGAACAATCAATGAAGCGAATTTTCCTTCTCATCGCCACCAACTTCGCGGTCCTCATCCTGCTATCGATCGTGGCGAGCGTGTTCGGGCTCGATCGCTGGCTGATGGCGAACGGGATCGACTACGGCACGTTGCTGCTTTTCTCTGCGGTGATGGGCTTCGGCGGGGCGTTCATCTCGCTTCTGATGTCCAAGACCATCGCCAGATGGTCAGTCGGGGCGCAGACCATCGACGGCTCTGAAGGCACCACGCAGTATTGGCTGGTGCAGACCGTGCACAAGCTCGCCGACAAGGCTGGAATCGGCAAGCCCGAGGTCGCAGTCTACGAAGGCCCCGCCAATGCGTTCGCCACCGGCGCGTTCCGGGATTCGGCCCTCGTCGCCGTCTCGAGCGGCCTCATGGAATCGATGAGCCGAGACGAAGTCGAAGCGGTGCTCGGGCACGAGGTGACGCACGTCGCCAACGGCGACATGGTGACGCTGACCCTGATCCAGGGAGTGCTGAACACCTTCGTATTCTTCCTGTCCCGGGTGGTCGGAACGATCGTCGACCGAACGATATTCAGGACTGAACGCGGCGTCGGACCCGGCTTCTACATCACGGTCATCATCTGCCAGATCCTGTTCGGCATCCTCGCCTCGATGATCGTCGCCTGGTTCTCCAGGCGGCGCGAGTTCCGCGCCGACGCCGGCTCGGCCGGCCTGCTCGGCACGCCGCAGCCGATGATCGCGGCGCTGAGGCGCCTGGCCAGCGTCCACAGCGGCGGCCTGCCCGATTCCGTCAAGGCGTTCGGCATCAACAGCGACTCGAAGCTGTTCGCGCTGTTCGCCACCCATCCGCCCATCGAGGTACGGATCGCGGCCCTGCAAGCGAGGGCGTAGGCCAAAGTAAAGAGCGCGTTTAAAGAGCCGCGCCAAAGGAAATAAAATACCGGATGAAAAATCCGGAATAAGAAAAATCCTCCAAAGCTCATTCTCGTCTGCCCTGCTCGCCTGGTATTTCGTGGCGGTGTGGGGCTCTGGGTACATCGCGACCAAGATCGGCCTGCACTACGCAGCGCCGTTCACTTTCCTGGCGCTGCGGTTCAGTTTCGGCCTGCTTTGCCTGGTTCCGATCGTTTTCCTATGGAAAACCCGCTGGCCGCGCGACCGCGTGGAGCTCGGCCACCTGGTGGTCGCCGGGCTGCTGATGCATGCCGTCCAGCTCGGCGGCAGCCACTACGCTCAGTACCTCGGCATGTCCGCGGGCGTCACGGCGCTCATCATTTCGTGCCAGCCCCTGCTCACCGCCCTTATTGCGTCCAGGTTCCTGAAAGAACATCTTTTGCCCGGCCAATGGCTGGGCGTGGTGGTCGGCCTGGCCGGCGTGGCGCTGGTGGTGTGGCACAAGATCGACATACGTGAAGTCACCGTCGGCAGCCTGACCGGAACTTTGATCGCACTCGCGGGCGTCACCGCCGCGACGCTCTATCAGCGCACTTTTGCCCCGCACTCGGACCTCAAAGCGGCGGCGGTGATACAGTTCGCCGCCTCGCTGGTCGTGCTGGCGCCGCTCGCCGCGGCGGTCGAGGGATTCCGCGTGGTCTGGGCCTGGCAGATGGCGGCATCGATCGCCTTTCTCGTGATATTCGCCTCGATCGTCGGCGTGAGCGTGCTGCACTTCCTGATGCGCCGCGGCGAGGCGACACGAGTGGCGAGCATGATGTACCTTCCGCCGGTGTTCGCGGTGGTTCTGGAGCTTGCCCTCTTCAAGGTCGTGCCCAGCGGCCTTTCGTTGATCGGCATGGCAGTCACCTGCGCCGGCGTGGCGATGACGGTGTGGAAAAAGAACAAATGGAAATCATCTACTTCGTCGCCCTGAACGCTCTGGCGCACATCGCCTTCGTGGGCAGCCGGATGACGACGTCGCTCTTTGCACTGAGCCTTGGCGGCTCTGCGCTGACGGTAGGGCTCCTGATGTCGCTTTTCGCAGCGCTGCCCATGCTGCTCTCGATAACTACCGGCCGCCTGATCGACCGGGTCGGGCCGCGCCGGCCGCTTGCCTGGGCGTTCGTCGCGCTCGCCTGTTCGGATGCCTTGCCGTTCGTGTTCCCTCGCCTGGAAGCTTTGTACGTGTCCAGTTCTCTGTGCGGCACCGCATTCATGCTGGTGCACATCGGCATGAACAGCGTCATCGGCGCGCACGACCCGACGCGTCGGCCCCTCAATTTCTCCTGGCTCGCGCTGGGCTTCTCGATTTCCGGATCGCTCGGACCGATCATCGCCGGATTCGCGATCGATACGGTCGGCTATGCGCGAACCTTTGGGGTACTCGCGCTCTTCCCGGTCGTTTCGCTCATCCTCCTATGGCTGCGAAAGCAACCGCTGCCGCGCCCGGAACGCCTGGCCGCACCCGCTGGCCGCGGCATATTCGACCTTTTCCGCATTCCGGGCCTGCGCAACACTTTCATCGTAAGCGGAATTCTCGCCATGGGCTGGGACCTGTATTCCTTCCTCATCCCCCTTTACGGCGCCCGCCTCGAATTTCCCGCAGCCACCATCGGCACGATCATGGCGACCTTCGCCCTGGCCACCTTCGTGGTCCGGCTGGTCATGCCCATGCTCGTGCGCCGGCTGCGCCCCTGGCAGGTGATCGTGACCGCGATGAGCGTCGCCGGCTCGAGCTACCTGTTGTTTCCCTTCGTATCGAGCGTGGCGCTGCTGATGGCGCTGTCGTTCGCTCTCGGCGTCGGCTTGGGCTGCGCGCAACCCGTCATCATGGCGCTCCTCTACGAGGCGTCACCGGCGGGCAGGCAGGGCGAAGCGGTGGGCGTGCGCACCACGATGCTGAATGCAAGCCACACGGTTATCCCGCTCGCCTCCGGCGCCGTGTCGGCCGTGGCCGGCATGCTGCCGGCCTTCTGGTTCCTCGCGCTCTGCCTGCTCGGCGGGGCGTGGTTCGCTCGCCGGCGCGTCAGCTCGCGTTAGTCGTCGCGGGGAACCAGCGCGAAGATGCGCACCGCGGAGCCGGTCCCGCCCGCCACTTTCAGCGGCGGCACCACTACCGCGAACTCGTAGGCCCTGGCCGCTGCCAGCTCCTCCAGGTTGAGGTTTTCGATGATGTAGATGCCCTTGTCGGCGATCAAGCGCATGTGCACCGGGAACACCTGGAACTTCGGCTGCATCACGACCGGGGGACGCTTCTCGAAGGTAAGCGTATCGTCGCCCACGACGCGCGCGCCCTGGCTGATCAGGTACTCCGCCGCATCGAGCTGGGGGCCGGGAGAAAACGTTCCGGCATAGAACGCCGGGTTCGACTTGAAGTAGGGCCCCCATCCGGTGCGGATGAACACCGTATCGCCCTTTTTCAGCTGCACGTTCTGGCGCTTGGCCGCCTGCTGCAAATGCGCCGCCTTGATCTCGAAGTCCGCCGGCAAGGGGCTGGAGTCTCCCTGCACCAGGGTGGCCACATCGAGCAGGATGCCGCGATTGACCAGCAGATCGCTGGGATACTTGTCGATTGCCAGCTGGGAACCGACCCCGCTCGCCCCGATGCCGTCCTGGTTGCTGGTCGCAGCGACCGCGTCGACCCCGCCGAAGAGCTTCCCGTTGCGGCCGATGTGCCCGATGGCGTCGATGCTAGGCGCACCATGCTGGCCACTGAAGTGCATGACCTCGGACGTGAAGGACAGCTGATTGCCATCGTTAAAGGTGCCGAGCGTATTCCCGTGTGTGGCGCTGAGCGCGAACGAGTAAGGCGGATTCACGGTAGCGATCGGCGACGTGATTTCCCAGGTATGCGAAAGATCGATCAGACGGGCCTTCTTCAACGTGTGCAGAAACGTCCCGATGCCGCCCGACTCGTTGTCGGCATACGCGGCCGTGAACGGCACGAGCAAGAGCGCGAGCATTGCGATGGCTTTAAACATGGCTTCCTCCCCTTTTGAATGAAGCGCGGAAATCATACACCTAGGCATCCGCTAGAATGGCGCCCCATGCGGCGTGTCACTCTCACGCAGTTCCTGGTATCGCGGCAGCGCGACAAGAAGCTCATCAACGCCGACCTGCGCCTGCTCCTCGAGACTATCGCGCGGGCGTGCAAAGGAATCAGCACGCGGGTCAACAAGGGGGCGCTCGGCGACGGGCACGGCTCCGCCGGAACGAGCAACGTGCAGGGCGAGGTGCAGAAGAAGCTCGATGTCCTCTCGAACGAGATCCTGCTCGAGGCGAACGAATGGGGCGGCAACCTCGCCGCGCTCGCCTCCGAGGAGATGGACAACCCGCGTCCGACCCCGACCCGCTATCCAAGCGGGGAGTACCTGCTGCTCTTCGACCCGCTGGACGGCTCCTCGAACATCGACGTCAACATCTCCGTCGGCACGATTTTCTCTGTGCTGCGGTGCCCGAAAACCGATAGCGGCGGCTACTGCGAGCCCGACGAGAAGGCGTTCCTGCAGCCCGGCAGGCACCAGGTCGCCGCGGGCTTCGCCGTCTACGGGCCGACTACGGTGCTGGTGATCACCGTGGGCGACGGCGCGCACGCCTTTACGCTCGATCGGGAGACCTACACCTTCGTCCTTACCCATCCGGATATCCGGATCCCGGAGGACACGCAGGAGTTCGCGATAAACATGTCGAACCAGCGACGCTGGGAAGCGCCGGTCCAGCGCTACATCGACGAATGCCTGAAGGGAACGGAAGGGCCGCGCGGCAAGGACTTCAACATGCGCTGGGTGGCCTCGATGGTCGCCGACGTGTTCCGCGTGCTCTCGCGGGGCGGCATCTTCATGTACCCGCGCGACGCCAAGAACAAGGAGGGACGCCTGCGGTTGATGTACGAGGCGAATCCGATGGCGATGATCGTCGAGCAGGCCGGCGGAGCGGCTACCGACGGCAAGACCCGGATCCTGGACCTGCAGCCGAAGGGCCTGCACCAGCGGGTTGCGGTGGTCCTCGGCTCGAAGAACGAAGTCGAGCGGGTCGCCTCCTACCACCGCAAATAAAAAGGCCCGGCCGCCTCTTTCGAGCGGGGCCGGGCCTCTCTATTTTTCTCCCTGAGCGTTCTTTACTTCAGGTGCTTGCTGACCAGCTTGGTCATCTCGAACATCGAGACCTGCGACTTGCCGCCGAACACCGGCTTCAGCTTGTCGTCAGCGTTGATCATGCGCCTGTTTTTCTTGTCCTGGAGACTGTTGCGCTTGATGTAACCCCAGATCTTCTTGGTGACTTCGGTGCGCGGCATCGCGCTGGAGCCGATCACCGCCGCGAGCGTGGCGCTCGGGTTCATCGCCTTCATGAATGCTGCGTTTGGCTTGCGCTTCTTGCCGCCGCTCTTCTTCGCCTTCTTCTTTGCCATCTTCAGTTCTCCTCTGATCGGATTCGGAACTTGTTCTATCCCGGAAGTTCTCCCGCCAGTGTGCAGCGGTGACGTGAAGATGCCGATTTCCGAGTGGCGTGTCAACGATTTTCAGAGGGAAAATGCGAAGAGGTTCCTCCGAAGTTGGTATTCAGCCACTCTGAACGCGCCTTTGCTGCGCCGGAAACGCCTGCTTGAGCGACGCCGAGCGCCCTAGCGCGCGTCGCGCGCGAGCCTCATTCCGGTGAATTGCCAGCGCGCAGACGCGGGAAAAAAATTGCGATAGCTCGCCCGGATATGCGCGGCCGGCGTGACGCAAGAGCCACCGCGCAGCACCTGCTGGTTGACCATGAACTTGCCGTTGTATTCGCCCACTGCACCTTCCGCGGGCCGAAAGCCCGGATAGGGTGCATACGCGCTGCTGGTCCATTCCCATGTATCGCCGAAGTATTGTCCGGTGCCCGGCATGGGGTGCAGCCGGCCGCTTTCCAGGAAGTTTCCCGAGGTCGGCTCATCGCGAGCCGCGGTTTCCCATTCAGCTTCCGTCGGCAGGCGGGCGCCCGCCCAGCGCGCATAGGCGTCGGCCTCGTAGTAGCTCAAGTGCGCGGCCGGCTCTGCGGCGTCAAGCGGAACCACTCCCCCCAGCGTGAAGAGCTCGCCGTCGCGCCAATAGAGAGGCCTGCTCCATTTCCGGGCGACGCAGGCGTCCCACCCTTCCGATAGCCATAATTCGGCTCGCGCGTATCCGCCGTCCTCGACAAATTGCTTGAATTCCCCATTCGTTACGAGCCGGTCCGAGATCTCGAACGCCGCAAGGAACTGCCGATGCCGGGGTTGCTCGTTGTCGAACGCGAAGCTGCGCCCCTCATGCCCGATCTGGCGTATCCCCTCCGGGAACAGCCTCCAGCCGATTTGAGGCGATTGCCGCTCTTGTCGAGCAGCCCTCGTTTCTTTCCGATAGGCGGGCAGGAGCGGATTGCGCGAGAGCAGATGCTTCAGATCCGTCAGGATCAGCTCCTGGTGCTGCTGCTCGTGGTGGATGCCGAGCTCGACCAGGTTCGCAACCTGCTGCGCCGCCACCGGATGCCGCGTGAAGAGCTCTTCCATGCGCTCGTCGACGTTGCGCCGGAAGGCAAGCACTTCATCCACGGAGGGCCGCGACAGGAGCCCCCGCTCGTGCCGCGGATGCCGCGGACCGACGCCCACATAGTAAGAATTGAACAGAACCCGGAACTCGGCGCGATAGGGCGAGAAATCCGGCAGCGCGTGCTCGAGGACGAAGGTCTCGAAGAACCAGCTGGTGTGGCCCAGATGCCATTTTGTCGGACTCGCGTCCGGCATGGATTGGAGCGCGCAGTCCTCGGCGCTTAGGGGCTCGGCAAGCCGTTCGGTCTGCGCCCGCACCGCCAAGTACCGTTGCAGGGGGGCGACCTGCCCGATCAGCCGTGCGGGCTCATACCTCATCGAGCGCATTATGCTCCATGAGTAAAATGGGCCGCGTGAACGTCGCCGAGCTCCGACAGGAGTACATGCGCGCCGGGATGTCCGAAGCGCAGGCTGCTTCCGATCCGATGCGCCAATTCGAAAATTGGTTCAAGGACGCGGTGGATGCCCAGCTGCCCCTGCCGAACGCGATGACGCTCGCGACGGTCGGCGCATCGGGCGCGCCTTCGGCCAGGGTGGTTCTGCTCAAGGGCATCGACGGCGGCGGATTCGTCTTCTATACGAACTACGGCAGCCGCAAGGGGCGAGAGCTCGCATCGCGGGCGCAGGCCTGCCTGGTCTTCCTGTGGTCCGACCTCGAGCGCCAGGTGCGCGTCGAGGGGACCGTGGAAAAAATCACGGCCGCGGAATCCGACGCATACTTCGCCAGCCGCCCGCTGGGGGCGCGCCTCTCGGCGTGGGCATCGGCGCAGAGCGAGCAGGTCGAGGATCGACTTGCCCTGGAAAAATCGATGAGCGAAGCGAGAAGCCGGTACGGCGAGAAGCCGCCGCGGCCTCCCCACTGGGGCGGGTTTCGCTTGATTCCTCAAACCATCGAGTTCTGGCAGGGCCGCGCCGATCGGCTGCATGACCGGCTGCTCTATCGCCGCGCCGGCCCGGATCGGAATACCGCGCAGGCGTGGACGATTGAGCGCCTTGCTCCCTGAAGAGGTTTTGGGTTTTCTGAAGGAGTTGAATCTGCTGGGGGAGAAGGAGACTCCGACCGCCACGGTCCTCGCGGGCGGTGTTTCTTCCGATATCTGGCGCGTGGATCTCGTACGCGGACCGGTTTGCGTGAAGCGAGCCCTGCCCCGCCTGCGGGTCGCGCAACTCTGGGAAGCGCCGGTGGAGCGCAATCGCTTCGAATACGAGTGGCTGCGCTGCGCGGGCGAGGCGGCCCCCGGATCGGTACCCAAGGTCATCGGCCAGCACGATGGCCTTCTCGCCATGCAGTATCTCGGTCCCGAGGCGTATCCCGTGTGGAAGGACGAGTTACGCAACGGCAACGCCGCTCCGTCTTTCGCTTGGCAAGTGGGCGGGCAGCTTGCGGCAATCCATGCGGCCACCGCAGGACGCGAGGACGTGGCACGCCGGTTCCCTACCGACGCCATCTTCAAGGCGATCCGTCTCGAGCCCTACCTTGCCGCCACGGCGCGCAAGCACGCGGAATTGAAAGACATACTCCTCCGTTTGGAAGAGCGCACCGCGCAGACCAGGCTTTGCCTGGTGCATGGCGACGTGAGCCCCAAGAACATTCTTGCAGGACCCGGTGGGCCGATATTTCTCGATGCCGAATGCGCCTGGTTCGGCGATCCCGCGTTCGACCTCGCCTTCTGCCTCAATCACCTTCTGCTGAAGTGCCTCTGGCTGCCGCAGCACCAGGCCGGCTTTCTCGGCTGCTTCGATTCGCTCGCTCGCGCTTATCTCACAAGCGCGACGTGGGAGGATCGGGATGGCCTCGAAGCGCGCGCCGCCTCCCTTCTTCCGGGACTCCTGCTCGCCCGCGTGGACGGCAAGTCGCCCGTCGAGTACCTGAGCGCCGAGAAGGACAAGCAAACCGTGCGGACGGCGGCGAGAAAGCTGCTTCTGGATACCCCGGCCACGCTGTCCGGGTTGAGGAAGGTATGGCAAGAATCCTTGCGGTAAAAGGCCGCCAGGTATGGGACTCGCGCGGCCGCGCGACCGTCGAGGCCGAGGTCATCGTAGGCCGTGGCACCAAGGCGCTCGCCTTCGGTCGCGCCATCGCGCCTTCGGGCGCATCGACCGGCGCGGGCGAGGCTAAGAGCATCGACGTGCGCCAGGCAGTCCACAACGTCAACACGCGCATCAACGATGCAATGCGCGCGCTGAGCGTCTCGGACCAGGAAGCGCTCGACCGGCGCCTGATCGAGCTCGACGGCACGCCGGACAAGAGCCGGCTGGGGGCCAACGCCATGGTCGCGGTCTCTCTCGCGTGCGCGCACGCCGCCGCGGCGGCGGCCAAGCAGCCCTTGTGGCGGCACCTCGCGGGCGAGCGCCGCGTCGCGATGCCCGTGCCGCAAATCCAGATCTTCGGCGGCGGCGCGCACGCGCGCGGCTCGGTGGATTTGCAGGACTACATGATCGTCTGTGTCGGCGCGGGCAGCTTTCGCGAGGCGCTGGAATGGACCGCGGAGGTCTACGCCGCGGCCGGCGCCCGTCTCGCCAGACGCGGTGCGCTCCAAGGTGTTGCCGATGAAGGTGGCTACTGGCCCACTTTCAAGTCGAACGAGGAAGGCCTGGTCGAGCTGGTCGGCGCCATCTCCGATGCCGGACTGGAGCCCGGAACGGATGTCGCGATCGCGCTCGACGTCGCGGCATCGCAGCTTCACCGAGGCGGCGGCTACCACCTGGCGCTGGAGAACCGGACGCTCTCATCCGAGCAGCTTCACGCGATGCTGCTGCGCTGGATCGACGCTTACCCCATTGTTTCCATCGAAGACCCGTTCGCCGAGCACGATGCGGCGGCGATGCGCCTTTTTACGAAAGCCGCGGGCAAGATCCAGGTCGTGGGCGACGATTTCTTCGTCACCGACGCGCGCAAAGTGGAGCACGCGGAGAAGGCCTGCAATGCAGTGCTTCTGAAGCCTAATCAAGCAGGTACGCTGTCAGAAACCCTGGCTTGCTGGCACGCCGCTCGCAAGTCGGGCTACGGCGCCATCGTCTCCGCGCGCTCAGGCGAATCCGAGGATGTTTCGGTGGTTCATCTTGCGGTCGGATGGGGCGTGCCGCAGCTCAAAGTCGGCAGCTTTGCCCGCTCGGAGCGCATGGCGAAGTGGAATGAAGGATTGCGGATCGAGGAAGCGCTGGGAGGGAAAGCGTTGCCGTATCCCGCCAGAAAGCTGTTCCGGTAAAGAAATCGCGCGAGAAGTTGTCGCTGCCAATACCCTTGGCTTAGAATTGCACGCCTAAGTCCCTACAGCCCAATGGGAAAATCCGAATCTCTCCCTTCTCGCGCGAAGAGCGCGCGGGGCGCGCTGGCTAAAGCGCCCACCGGCATCTCGGGACTCGACGAGATTACATTCGGCGGCCTGCCGCGCGGACGGCCGACGCTCATTTGCGGCAGCGCGGGCTGCGGCAAGACGCTCTTCGGCATGGAATTTCTGCTGCGCGGCGCCCTCGATTTCGACGAGCCCGGCGTGTTCATGGCGTTCGAGGAAACCGAGAAGGATCTGTCCGAGAACGTGCGCTCGCTCGGCTTCGACCTCGACCGGATGGTCGCGCAGAACAAGATCGCCGTGGACTACGTGCACGTCGAGCGCAGCGAGATCCAGGAGACCGGTGACTACGACCTCGAGGGCCTGTTCCTGCGCCTGGGCATGGCGATCGATTCGGTCGGCGCGAAGCGCGTGGTCCTCGACACGCTCGAGACGCTGTTCAGCGGCTTCTCCAATCCGGCGATCCTGCGCGCCGAGCTGCGGCGCCTCTTCCGCTGGCTGAAGGACAAGGGTGTCACCGCAATCATCACCGGCGAGCGCGGCGACGGCGCACTCACCCGCCAGGGACTCGAAGAATACGTCTCCGACTGTGTGATCCTGCTCGACCACCGCGTGCGCGACCAGGTCTCGACGCGCCGCCTGCGCATCGTCAAATACCGCGGCACCACCCACGGCACCAACGAGTATCCGTTCCTCATCGACGAGGATGGCATTTCGGTGCTGCCGGTGACCGCGCTAAGCCTCGATCACAAGGTAAGCAACGAGCGCATCCCCACCGGCGTGGCGCAGCTCGACGACATGCTCGGAGGCAAGGGCTATTTCCGTGGCTCGTCGATCATGATTTCGGGCACCGCCGGCAGCGGCAAGACCAGCATGGCGGCGCATTTCGCCGATGCGACTTGCGAGCGCGGCGAGCGCTGCCTCTATTTCGCCTTCGAGGAGTCCACCTCGCAGCTGGCGCGCAACATGCGCTCCATCGGCATCGACCTCGACAAGTGGATCAAAAAGGGACTGCTGCGCCACGTCGCGTCGCGCCCGACGCTGCACGGCCTTGAGATGCACCTCGCGCACGTGCACAAGAACGTGAAGGATTTCGATCCGCATGTCGTGATCATCGATCCCATAAGCAACCTCTCGAGCAGCGGGTCGCAAGCGGATGCCGAAGCGATGCTCCTTCGCCTCGTGGATTTCCTCAAGGCACGCGGCACGACGGCGATGCTCGTAAACCTGACGACCGGAAGAAATGCGCTTGAGGCCACTGACGTGGGGGTCTCTTCCATTATCGACACCTGGCTGCTGGTGCGCGACATAGAGCTCGGCGGCGAGCGCAACCGCGGCATGTACGTGCTCAAATCGCGCGGCATGAAGCACTCGAATCAGATCCGCGAGTTCCTGATGACATCGGAAGGCATCAAGCTCGAGGAAGTCTATGTCGGGCCGGAAGGCGTTCTGACCGGCTCGATGCGCGCCGCCCAGGAAGAGCGCGAAAAAGCCGCGGCCCTGGCGCGGGAGCAGGAATTCGAGCGTAAGCAGCGCGAGCTCGATGCCCGCCGCGCGGCGCTCGAGGCGCAGATCGCGGCCCTGCGCGCCGAATTCCAATCGGTCGAAGACGAGGCCGCGCTCGTCAAAACGCAGGACAAGACTCGCGAGCAGAGGATATTGGAACAAATGGCCGCGGCGCAGAAGCGTCGCGACGGAGAAGCAGGCAATCAGAGACAGGGAAACGGAAAGAGGAATCGCAGATGAGCACCAAGGGCTCGAAGGGAACGGACGGCGCCGCAGCCGAGAAATGGGAGCTGCGGCTCTATACCGCCGGACAGACGCCGAAGTCGCTTGCCGCCTTCCGCAACCTGAAGAAAGTCTGCGACGAGCACCTGTCCGGCCGCTACGAGATCGAGGTGATCGACCTGCTCGCCAACCCGCGCCTTGCCAAGGACCACCAGATCGTGGCGATCCCGACCCTCGTGAAGAAGCTGCCCAACCCGATCCGCAAGATCATCGGCGACCTGTCCGACGTCGAGCGGACCCTGGTCGGCCTCGATCTGCGGCGCCAAGGTACATGAGCTCCCATATGAACGAAACCATCAACGCCTTGAACGAAACCATCAACGCCTTCGGCGTCGAGCGGGAGGTGGCGGCGCTTCAGCAAACCCTGCAGGAAGCCCACGACGTCTGCCAGGCAATCAGGGCCGGGCAGGTGGACGCTGTCGTGGTAGGCCAGACCGATGAAGAGAAGCGCGTGCTGCTCCTTTCAGGCGCCTATACACGCTACCGGCAGCTCGTGGAAGACATGGCGCAAGGCGCAGTGACGGTGTCCAAGTCGGGCGAGATCCTGTTCGCCAACCACAGCCTCGCCGCGATGCTGGAAGAGCCGCTGATCGATCTTTTCCGAACCACGCTCGCGCAGTGGGTTGCGGCGGGAGACCGCGGCAGGATCGCCCCCCTGCTCGCTCCACACGCTGGGGAGGGCGATGTCGAGGTCGACCTGGCACGGCGCAGTGGAGCCACGCAGCCGGTCCGCTTCTCGGTGGTCACCTCGAGCGACGATTTCGTCACGCTGCTCGTAACGCCGATCGTGCGCGAGCAGGCCAACGAGGCTGAAGCGACCCTGGAAGCCATCCGCAAGGGGGCGGTCGACGCCTTCGTCGTCGGCGGCAGGCAGGTCATGATGCTGGACAGCGCCAGCGCCCCTTATCGCACGCTCGTGGAGCGCATGCGGCAGGGCGCCGTGACTGTCCAGCCGGACGGAAATATCGTCTACGCCAACGAGCGCTTCGTCGCGATGATCGGCGTGCCCCATGGACGTCTCATAGGCAGCACCTTGTCCGGGCTGGTGGCCGAAAGCGACCGCGCCGCGTTCGCCTCGATGCTGGCGGCCCGCGAAAGCGCGCAGGCTGAGGTCAAGCTGCGCTGCGCGAACGGCGAGCGGCCGGTCATGCAGGCGACCATGACTTCGCTCGACGGCCACAAGCTGTTCCTGTTCACCGACCTCACCGAGCAGAAGCGCCACGAGGCTTCCGACGAGCGCACCCGCAAGTTCCTCGGCATGCTGGCGCACGAGTTCCGCAACATCCTCGGGCCGATAGGCAATTCCGTCGAGGTGCTCAAGCGCAAGAACCTGGACGCGGACGGACAGAAGTCGGTCGACATGATAGAGCGCCAGACCGGCCGGCTGCTCGGCCTGGTCGAGGACCTGCGCCGGATCAATCCCCGCGAATAGCTTTTCTTGAGCGCGCAGTCCGCACGGGCGGAGGCGGTGTTGAAGGCCGCGCTCGAAGCGCTGGACCGCAACTCCGCAGACCTGGCGCTCGAGCTTGCCGCGGGCGGAGTGGCGCGCTTCCCCGCCCACGCGGAGCTCCACTATGTATGCGGATCGATCCATCAGGCCCGGGGCGACTGGAATGCCGCACACGGATATTTCGCGCGCACAGTCGCTCTCGAACCTGACCACACCCGAGCCTGGAACGACGAGGGTTGCGTGTTGCACGCGCTGGGGCGACTCGCGGAAGCCCGCGCCGCCTTCCTGAAGGTGGTAGAGCTGGATGCGCGCCACGCACAGGCGCTCAACAATCTCGGCGTTCTCGCCGCGCAGGCCGGCGCTGTCGAAGAGGCTTGCCGTCGGTTCGAGCTCGCCTGCGCGGCGGATCCGTCCTTCTTCAGCGCGCACTTCAACCTGGGCAGAGCCCTCAAGGAATCCGGCCGCAACGAGGAAGGCGACGCGGCATTGCAGCGCGCCGGCGCGTTGCAGCCCGGGGGCCGTGCCGAAATAGCGAGGGCCCTGTCGGTCCCGACCATCCTGGACAGCGCCGGGCATGCGCAGGCGATCCGGGCTTCGATGGACGAATGGCTGCGCAGCGCTCGCGTAAGCGGCATCGCCGATCCGGCGCGCGAGATAGAGCCGACGTGGTTCTGCCTCGCCTATCACGGAGTGGACGACACCGCGCTGTACCGCCGGATCGCGGACTTCTTTGCCGCGTCCTGTCCCGACCTCGCGTTCGAAGCGCCCCACTGCCGCGGCCCCGGCGTGCCGCCGGAAAGGCTGAAGGTCGGATTCATATCGCGCTATCTGCACGACCATAGCGTCGGCCGCACCACGCAGGGCGTCATTCCGCGCTTGTCACGCAAAAGCTTCGAGGTTTACGCCTTGTTCCTCGCACCGGTCGTCGACGATCCGGTATCGCGCGACATCCGCGACAACGCCGACTTCGCCGTCGTCGTACCCAATTCGCTGCGCGAAGCCCGCAACGTCATCGGCGCCCTCGAGCTCGACATCCTTTTTTACCAGGACCTCGGCATGGACGCGCTGAGCTACTTTCTCGCCTTCTCCCGGCTGGCGCCGACGCAGTGCGTGGGATGGGGCCATCCAGTCACTTGCGGCATTCCGGCGCTCGATGCGTTCATCTCCACCGAAGGGTTCGAGCCACCCGGCGGCGAGCTGCATTACAACGAACGCCTCATCAAGCTGGCGGGGGTGGCGACTCCCTCCTATTACAGGCGTCCGGATACCAACCTGGCCGTTTATTCGAAGACCGAAGCCGGCTTCGAGGATTCCGCCACCGCCTATTTCTGCCCGCAGACCCTGTTCAAGCTGCACCCGGAGTTCGACGCCGTGCTCGCCGCGATTCTGCGCGCCGATCCAAAAGGCATCGTCTATCTTCTCGAGTACAAGAACGCGGGAATCGTGGAGCGCCTCAGAGCCCGCCTGCTGCGCGGCATTCCCGATGTCGCGGACCGCATCCGGTTCCTCGCGCGAGCTCCCGGTATCGCGCATTACTACAGCCGGCTGAAGCATGCCGATGTGCTGCTCGATCCGCTGCACTATGCCGGCGGAAACACCAGCCTCGAGGGCTTCGCGTTCGGCAAGGCGATCGTCACGCTGCCCGGTGCGTTCATGCGGGGACGCCATACCCTGGGCATGTACCGGGCGATGGGAGTGGACGACTGCATCGCGACCTCGGCGGGACACTACGCGCAGCTGGCGGTGAAGTTCGGCACCGACGCCGCTTTTCGCAGCGCCGTCAGCGACCGGATTTCGGCCCGGAATGCCGTCCTGTACGAGGACGAACGGGTCGTCCGGCAGCTGGAGCAGGCGTTGCTCAAAGCGGCAGAAGTCCGTCGGCGGTAAGCCGGTAAGCGCGATCGCAGGTGGCCGCGGCGGCTTCCGAGTGCGTCGCGAGGATCCCGGCCGCGCCCCGTTCCTTCACCTGCGCCCTGAGAAGCGCCAGCACCTGCCGCGCGTTCTGGGTGTCGAGGTTGCCGGTCGGCTCATCGGCGAGCAGGAGCTTCGGATCCCCTACCAGCGCGCGCGCAATGGCGACGCGCTGCAGCTCGCCGCCGGAGAGCTCCCTCGGCATGTCCGCTTCGCGCCCGGCGAGGCCGACTGAGGCGATTGCGGACCTCGCTTTCCGGGAATCCGCGTTCCCTCTCAAAAGCAGCGGAAGAACCACGTTCTGCTCGACGGTGAGGTGCGGCAGCACGTGAAAGGCCTGGAATACGAAACCGAAGCTCTCGCGCCGCAGCAGGGTCTGCGCATCGTCGCTCATCGCAGTGATGTCGGCGTCGCCGAAGAAAAGCTTCCCCGAATCGACCGGCTCGAGTCCCGCCACCACGTTGAGCAGCGTAGACTTTCCGACGCCGGACTCGCCGATCACCGCGACGTATTCGCCCGCGGCGACTTCCAGCGTGACGGCATTGAGGACGATTCGCTCGCGGAAGCGCTTGGTGACTGCGATGAGCCTGAGCACCCCTGCAATCGTAACCCGCTCTCCTAGCCCGCAATGGCGGTCTTTGCTAGACTGAATCGCGTTAACCGTTGATTGCACTATATTTCCTGAGGAGGAAGGCGTGAAAAAACCATTCCAAATTCTATTGGCCGGCGCGGCCGCGGCGAGCGTCGTGCTCGCTCCACCGGTCATGGCGCAGCAGCAGAAGGTGAAGATCGGCTTCATCACCACCATGAGCGGCCCGCAGGGCGTCATCGGCAAGCACATGAAGGACTCGGTCGAGCTCGCGCTCGAGCACCTGAAGGGGAAAGTGGGCGGGCTCGATGCTGAAGTCATCTATGGCGACGATCAGACCAAGCCCGACGTCGGCGTGCAGGTCGCCGAGGAGATGCTGAAGAAGAATCAGGTCGACTTCGTGTCCGGCGTCATCTGGTCCAACGTGATGATGGCGGTGATGCCGGTGGTCACGGCGGCGGGCCATATCATGGTGGGCGCGAACGCAGGGCCGAGCCCGATCGCCGGCAGCCAGTGCAACGAGCTCTTCTTCTCCACCTCATGGAACAACGACCAGTCGCCCGAGGCGATGGGGAAATTCCTCCAGGACAAGGGCGTGAACGACGTTTACCTCATGGCGCCCAACTACCAGGCCGGCAAGGACATGCTGGCGGGCTTCAAGCGCTACTACAAGGGCCGCGTCGTCGAGGAGAACTACACCAAGCTCGGCCAGCAGGACTACCAGGCCGAGATCAGCCAGCTGCGCTCGAAGAATCCGAAGGCGGTGTTCGTGTTCTACCCGGGCGGCATGGGCATCCAGTTCGTGAAGCAATACGTGCAAGCCGGCCTGCGCGACCAGATACCGCTCTACTCCGTGTTCACCGTGGACGAGGTTTCGCTCCCCGCGCTGAAGGAAGCGGCGATCGGCCAGTACGAGGCGCGATTCTGGAGCCCGGACCTCGACGTGCCCGCGAGCAAGAGGTACGTTGCCGATTTCGAGAAGAAGTTCGGCTACACCCCCTCGTACTACGGCGCGCAAAGCTACGACGCAATCATGCTGATCGACTCTGCGGTCAAGGCTACCAAGGGCAACCTCAAGGACACGAAGGCGCTCGCCGCGGCGATGAACAGGGCCAACTTCGACTCGGTGCGCGGCAAGTTCAGCTTCAACGTCAACCGCCTCCCCATCCAGGACTTCTTCGTGCTCAAGGCAGTGAAGGCGTCGAACAAGGACGGCGTCGCCATGCAGATCGAGCAGAAAGCGTTCGAGAAGCACAAGGACGCCTACTACCAAGAATGCAAGACGAAGTAGCGCGATAGCCGATCCGACAAAGGGCGCGACGGCGCCCTTTTTTTATGACCGCGTCCCTTTTCTTCGAGCAGCTGCTGAACGGTTTGCAGTTTGGCGTCATGCTGTTCCTGATGGCCGCGGGGCTGACGCTGGTGTTCGGCATCATGAATCTGGTCAACCTGGCGCACGGCTCGCTGTACATGGTGGGGGCCTACCTGGCGGTGGCCGCCACCCAGTGGACCGGCAA
>Ga0209488_10001981_pt1 | contig 17239 bp, 16 predicted proteins | sample Rivendell_Oct201_8_FD_188349 | JGI IMG/M metagenome (GOLD analysis project Ga0209488, IMG submission 188349) | Vadose zone soil microbial communities from the Eel River Critical Zone Observatory, Northern California, USA -... | ecosystem: Environmental > Terrestrial > Soil > Vadose zone >...
GCGCCCAGCTGTCCTTGTACAGCCAGAGCTGCGGGCTGCTGCCGTCCCGCGGACTTGCGCCGAGAACGTAAGTCGCCTGATCGGAGAGCCTCGACAGCCCAGCGCCGGCGCCCACGTCAGCGCCCGCCGCGAGCGCCGCCGCCTGCAGGGTCTGGGGCACGTCGGCGACGGGAACGCCACGGTAGGCGAGGAACGGACAGGAGAGCTGCAACATCCGCAGCGCCGGCCCGGAGGATCCTTCGGCGACGCCCTCCGGATTCTGCGCCGTGCCTTTGACGGACAGCAGGAGGCCGCCCTCCCCCTCCAGCCGGCACTGCAGCGGGAAGCGCAGGATCAGCTGGGCAGTACGCTGCGGCTCGCTCCCGACCGACAGGTTGCCGGAGAGCGTCACGTCCCGGGTCTTGCCCAGCGCCCGGGCGCGCTGCGCCGTATGCTTGAGCAGCGACCCCGCGGAAGGGATGTACGCGAGGAGGAGCGCCAGCAGGACCCGCATCACTGCACCACCTTCTTCAGATAGGCGAGCAGCCCGTCGCGCAGCTCGGGACGCTTCAAGGCGTAGGCGACGTTCGCGATCAGGTATCCGAGGCGATCGCCGGCGTCGTGCCGCTCCCCCTTGAACCGGACGCCGATCAGCCGCCCTTGCTGGGCGAGCACGGCCAGAGCATCGGTAAGCTGGATCTCCCCGCCGGCGCCGGGCTTCACCTGCTCGAGGATTGCGAAGACGTCCGGCGGCAGCAGGTATCGGCCGACCACCGCGAGGTTGGAAGGGGCCGACCCCCGCTGCGGCTTCTCCACGATGCGCTCGACGAGGATGTTGCCGTCGGGCAGCGCCTTTCCGGCGGCCACTCCGTACAGGTGCGTCTGGTCGTCCGCGACGGGCATCAGCGCCACGGCCGCCTTGCCGGTCTGCATGGCGACCCGCGCGAGCTGGCCGATGCCCGGCTCGTCCGAATCGATCAGGTCGTCGCCGAGCAGGACGCCGAACCACTCGTCGCCCACGGCGGGCCTTGCGGCGAGCACCGCGTGACCCAGCCCCAGCGGTTCCTTCTGGCGCACGCTGATCAGGCGTACCATGTCGCTGATCGCGCGGGTCTTCTGGAGCAGCTCGATCCTGTTGCCCCGCGCGAGCGCGTCCTCCAGCTCGGGGCTGCGGTCGAAATGGTCCTCGATCGACGATTTCCCCCGCCCGTTCACCACGATCACCTGCCCGGCGCCGGCCTTCACCGCCTCCTCCACGATCAGCTGGATGGTGGGCGTGTCCACGATGGGGAGCATCTCCTTCGGGACGGCCTTCGTGGCGGGGAGGAACCGCGTCCCCAGGCCGGCGGCGGGGATGACGACCTTGCGCAAGGGATGCTTCATGGCGGCGGGCAAGGTAGCAAAGGGGTCTGACGCAGGCCAGCCGCTATATTGTCGGGTCCATGCGATGTGCACTTGGGTTGTTGCTCGTCACTGGCGCCGCGCTCGCCGACAACCGCGTACAGGATCCCGGTTCTCCGTGGCCGGCCAACGTCGACATGCCGCGGGCGACCTCGATGGGAGGCGCGCACGCGGCCATCGCCACGGGCAACGACGCGCTCACCGTCAATCCGGCGGGGCTCTCGCAGGTCCGGCGGTACCATTTCGAGATCGACGGCCTGTACGACTCGGGGTTTCCCGCCCAGGCCGTGATGGTGAGCCTGGTGGACGCGATCTCGGGACCGGTGGCGAGCGGCCTGCTCTGGTCGCGGTGGGCCAGCGGGCAGCCCGCGGGGCGGGGCGAGGGATGGAGCATCGGGACCGGCTATTCCGGGCTCATCGGGCAGGGGCTATTCCTCGGCGGCCAGACGAAGTTCCTCCGGTTCCACACGCCCGACGGGCTGGTGCACAAATTCGCGCAGGACGTCGGATTCCTCTCGAAGCGCGGGAACTTTTCCTTCGCCACCGTGCTCCAGAACATCTCGACTGAGAAGATTCCCCTCTTCCCGCTCACCGGAACGGCGGCGGTCGCCTGGGGGTCGGACAGCGACTGGCACCTCGCGTTCGACTACCGCGCCGACCTGTCCGATACGAGCAACGTCAAGAGCAAGCTGGCAGTGGGGGCGGAAGTCCTGATTGGCGATGCGCTGGCGCTGCGCGGCGGAGCGACCCGGGACACGAGCGCGAAGCAGTGGTGGCTCTCGGCGGGCGTCGGGCTCCTGACCGAGAAGGGCGGGATCCAAGTGGTCTGGCGCAGGCGGGTGGAAGGGCCCTACGATCAGTTCTTCGAGGGCGGGCTGACCATTTATCTACAGTAGGGCGATCAGCGGACGATCCGCGGCGCGACCAGCGGCTGTCCGGTCGCCGGATTCGGCACCACCTCGACGTCCGTCCCGTACACCGGCGACAGCACCGCTGGCCGGAGCACCTTCTCCGCCGTGCCCTCCGCGACGACGCGTCCGCGGTCCAGCAGCGCGAGCCGGTCGCAGGCTGCCCCGGCCAGGGCCAGGTCGTGCAGGACCAGGAGGGCCCCTCCACCCTCGCGCGCCCTCCGCCGGAGCGCGTTGACCAGCAGGACCTGGTGGGCGAGGTCGAGCGCGGCCGTCGGCTCGTCGAGGACCAGCAGGGCCGCTTCCTGGGCGAACGCGCGGGCGAGGAACACCCGTTGCCGTTCGCCACCGGAAAGCTGCGAGATGGGCCGGTCCCCGAGCTCCAGCGCATCGACCTCCTGCAGCGCCGCGCGCGCCCGGTCCAGATCGCGTGGCCCTTCGAGCGACCAGAGCCCCAGGTGCGGCGCCCGTCCCATCAGCGCCACCTCGTGGGCGGTGAAGGAGAGATCGTGGGGCGGGTGCTGCGGGAGGAAGGCGACCCGGCGGGCGCGCTCGCGCCGGGAGAGCCTCGAGAGCGGCTCGCCCTGGAGCGACACCGAGCCCTGCTGCGGCTTCAAGAGCCCGCAGCAAAGCCGCGCCAGCGTGCTCTTTCCGGCCGCATTGGGGCCGATGACGCCGACCACCTCGCCCCGCGCAAGACGGAGAGAGATGCCAGCCACCGCCTCGGGTGCGCCCGCCGAGTGGCGGTAGCGCAGGTCGCGGGCATCGAGCAGCGTCACTGCCGGCTCCGCATCAAGAGGACGAAGAGCGGCGCGCCGACGATCGCGGTCACCGCTCCGACCGGCGGCTCCGCGCCCAACCCACGGAAGAGCACGCGGGCCAGCGCGTCGGCGAGCACCAGGAACGCCGCTCCGCCCAGCGCGGAGGCGGGCAGCACCACCCGGTGGTCCGGTCCGGTGAGCAGCCGGACCGCGTGCGGGACGATGAGCCCCACGAAGCCGACCAGGCCGGTGAACGCTACTGCGATGCCCACGGCGGCGCTGGCGGCGAAAAACGCGAGCAGGCGCGTGCGCCCGACGTCCACGCCCAGCGCCGCGGCCCCCTCGTCCCCGAGGGCGAGCAGGTTCAGGCGCCCGGCCAGCGCCAGCAGCACCAGCGCGGGCACGATCAGCGCGAGGCCGGCCCCCGCGAGGAGCGGCATCGCCTCGTAGCCCAGCGTTCCCGCCAGCCAGAGCGAGACCGCTTGCAGCTGATCGGGTCGCAGCACCGCTTCCACCGAGAGCACCAGGGCGGAGGCGAAGGAGTTGAACACCACCCCGACCAAAAGAGCGCGCGCAGGGTCGAGATGGCCGCGCGCCCGCCCCAGGGTGAACACGAACAGCGCCGCGGCCATGGCGCCCGCCACCGCCGCCAGCTGGGTCGGGAGCACGCCGGCGAACGACGCCGCCGACGCCGCCGCGGCGCCGATCGCGGACCCGGACGCAACGGTCACCACGGCGGTCCCGATGGCGGCCCCGCCCGAGAGGCCGAAGACGAACGGATCGGCCAGCGGATTGCGCAGCAAGGCTTGCAAGGCGACGCCGGCAACGGAGAGCGCGGCGCCCACTTCCGCGGCGAGCAGCACGCGCGGGACGCGGAGGCGGAAGAGGACCGTCGCGTCCGGCTCGCGACCTTGCAGGGCATCGCGGAGCGACAAGGCCCCGGCGCCGGTGGAGAGCCCCACCAGGGCCGCGAGCGCGACCACGGGGACCAGGATGGCGACGGCGAGAGCGGCGCGCGCTGCGGCCGAGCGCTTCATCCGCCGAGCGCCGCCGCGAGATCGGAGAGCGCCTCCGGCAGCCGGGGCCCGGGATGGAGCAGGGCGGTCGACCGGAGCGAGGTCACGCGCGTCTTCTCCAGCCCGGGGATCGGCGCGCGACCGGCGGGCGCTTCGACGCCGCAGAGCACGATCACCTCCGCGCCGGCGCGGACGGCCGCCTCGGCGCTGAGCCGGAAGAACGGCAGCTCGTTCGCGCCCGCCGCGTTCTCGCCTCCGGCGTCCTCGAGAAGCTCGCCGGCGAACCCCCGCGGACCCGCGACCACCAGCGGGTCGAGCCCGAACACCAGCAGCGCCCGGACCTTCCGGCGCCCTTTGGCGTGCTCGCGGGCTTCGCGGCGCGCGGCCTCGAGCCGGTGGCGCAGGGCGCTGCCCCGGTCGGGTACGGCGAGGAGCTGGGCAATTCCGCCGATGGCGTCCTCGATATTGGCGATGCTGGAGAGGGGAAAGGTCTCCACCGCGATCCCGAGGCGCGCCAGGGTCTCGACTGGCCCCCGGTTCTCCGGAGCCGGCTCCGCCAGGATCAGGTCGGGCTGAAGGCCGAGCACGGCTTCGGGCTGGGGATCGTTGTAGCCACCGATGCGCGGGATCCCCTGCGCGCGCGGATCGTCGTCGAACCGGGTGACGCCGACGAGCCGGTCCCCGGCTCCGAGGTCGAGAACAATCTCCGAGAGCGCCGGCGCCAAAGTCACCACCCGGCGCACCTGGGCGGGCGGTGGCGGACCGAGGTGCTGCCTCGGGCCGGCGGCAAGGAGCAGGGAGAGCGCGAGGATCACTTCCAGCTCGCCGCGGCGATGGTGTTCGTGCCCCGGTTGGAGACGATCGCTTGGGTATCGTCGAGCGGGAGGATGTTGTAGGGGTTGGCGCCTAACCCGAAGAATGCCTCGCCCACCACCTTCGGCCCACCCTGGGCGTCCAGGTCGATGCGCTGCGCGGTGTTGCTCGCGGAATTCACCGTGAACACGATGTGGCCGAAGGCGCGGACGTCCTGCAGTGCGGCGTTCTTGCCGGAGAATTGGAGCACTTTCTGGGAGGTGAGCGTGCCGCCGCTCGGCGTGACCAGCCAAAGCGTGCTGTCGCCTGTGTTGACGACCAGGATGCGCCCGTCGTCGAGGCCCGCCAGCTCCGTCGGGTTCGTCATGCCTACGGTCGTCTTCGCCTTGACCTCGCCCGTGTCAGGGTCGAGCCGGTAGAGCGCGCCGCTGATGTCCGACCCGCAGAGGGCGTAGAGGTCGACGCCGATGATCATGACGTCGGCGACGTACGAGAATCCTTTCGCGGTCTTCTCGCAGTCGACGGGCACCGGCGGGGTGGGGTCGGCGGTGAAGGTGGCCCGGTCGATGCTGAAGACAGTGGTCGTGTATGCGTCGCCGGTCCAGATCTTTCTGGCGGTCGCCGCGATGCCGTTCGGAACGCGACCGTCGGGGATGGCGGCGCGTCGGGTCACCGTGTTCGAGAGCGGGTTCACCTCGACGATGGCGCGCGCCGTGTCGGTGCCGGTGAAGTTTCCCGAGCAAGGCGAATACAGGTAGCCGTCCGCGGACGCGCGCACGGACCCCGGGTTCTGGCATTGGTGGCCGTCCGCGCCGCCCAGGTCGATCAGCATGGGCGGCGCGCTCGTGCTGGGCACGAAGGCGGCGAGGAAGCCGGGGCCTGCGTTGACCGGATAGGGGTCCCCGTCGCGCTGATTCGAGAGCGTGACGTAGACCCGGCCGGCCGCCTGCGCCAGCCCCTGTGGCCGCGCCTGGCCCGGCTGGGCCGGATCGTAGGGCTTGAGCTGGCTGCCGTCAGGTAAAGCGATGCTGTCGACCGGAGGCGGGGCCTGGTACTTCCCGCCGCAGGCGGCGATCAAGGCGAGCAGGGCAATTCTCTTCACGGTGTTCTCCTCGGTGATGGAGTCAAAGTCGGGCGCGGGCGATCACCGCGATCGAGAGGCCAGGAAGCGGGTACTGGAAGACGTCTTCGAGGGTTCGGTCGTCGAGCAGGTTCTTGACCTCGACGTCGAGCCAGACCGGCCCGATGGTCCGCACGCCTGCCCCGGCGTTGAGGAGCAGCGCGCGGTCGACGAAGGCCGTGTCGAAGGCGTTCCGCGGCAGCGCGGAAGTGAAGCTCATCTCCCCGTACCCTTCGACGCGGTCGCCCCGGTGTGCGAGGCGCGCGAAGACCCGATGAGGCGAGCGGTAGGGCAGGCTGTGCCCGTCGCGCCGGTTCACGGCGTCGAGGAAGCTGTAGGACACCTCGCCGATGAAGCGGCCTGGAAGGGGAACGACGATCTGCAGCTCGAGCCCAGCGATGCGGGCCTGTCCGACGTTGAGCGGCTTCACCCGGCCCGGCGGGAACAGCTGGTAGAGGATCAGGTCGCGGTAGGTCGACCAGAACACGTTGCCGGAGAGCGTCAGCAGGGCCGTTCGCCACTCGGCGCCGGCGTCGATCGACCAGGCGTGCTCGGGCTCCAGATCCGGATTCGGCGCGACCCCCCCGCGCTCGAGGTAGAGCTCGCTGAAGGTCGGCGCGCGAAACGAGAATCCCCAGGCGGCGCGAAGCTGCAGCGGGTGTCCCGGCCCCGGCCTCCACTGCGCCGCCAGGGCTGGACTGACGCCCGCGTCCTTGCCCACCTTGTCCAGGCGCAGCGCGGGATGCAGCGAAAAGCCCAGCGGCAGCGCCATGTCGTCGCTCGCCGCAACTGCCAGCACTTCGCGGCGGTGGGCGCCCGTGTAGCCACCGCGCACCCATTCGCCTCCGCCGGAGAGGAGGAGCCTGAGCCTTTGCGAGCTCCCGGCCGGCAAGATCAGCTCGCCTTCGCCGCGGGCGCTCGATGAAGTCTGGTGGAGTCGGGGACAGTCGGGTGTCCCGTCCTCGCAGTCCCCGTAGCCCTGAAGGCCACGCATCTCGATCCCGTCGATCCGGCCGGATGCGCGTGCGGACCAGGCAAAGCCGTCGCTATCGCCGCGCACCCCCAAACCGGCCAGGCCTCCTCGATCGGATTGGCGCGACCTCGTGGTCGGCGCGCCCGCGGACCCGGGCAGGCCGCGGTTACCCGCAGAGCCCTGCAGCAACAGATCGATCGCGGTGTCCGATCCGAGCTGCTGGGTGATCCGCGCCAGCCCCGATCCGCGCGTGGAATCCGCGTTCTCGCGCGCGAATCCGTAGTACGGGGCGCCGGCGATCTCCGGGGTGATCTGGCGCGCGAACTCGAACTTGCCCGACGTCCGATCGCCTTGCAGAGCGACGATGGCGCTTCCGCTCCCGATGGGCATCGCCAGATCGAAAGCCGCGCGCCGGGTCCCGAACGAACCGGCCGACAGCTCGGCGCCGCCGGTCCAACTCGACCGCGCGGCGCGCGGCAGCAGCTCGAGCGCCCCGCCCAGGGCCCCGGCGCCGAACCGCGCGCCCAGCACTCCCCGGCTGACGACCATGCGGTCGAGGAGCGTTGCGGGCAGAGACGCCAGGTCGACGGCGCCGCCTCCGGGCCCTTGCAGAGGGATACCGTCGAGGAACACCAGCGACTCGTCCGCGCTGGCCCCGCGCAGCGACAGCGTGGCCGCCTGTCCCGGGCCGCCCAGGGAGTGGACCGATACGCCGGGTGCGGTCAGCAGCAGCTCGGCGACCGAGCGGACCTCTCCACCGAACTGCGCGAGGTCGATGACTGTCCCAGCGGCCCCGGGCGCGCGCGTCGACCCCTTCGGCCGCTCGCCCTCCACCTCGATGGTCTCGCCGGGCTCCTGAGCACGCGCCGCAGGCACGGCGAGGAGGGCGAGCGAAATGATGTAGCGCCCAAGGGCGCGGGACGGCGGCACGGGCTCCCCTCTTTCTCTCGAAGAGGTGCAAGCGCTTTTGCGCCGCCAGGCAGGTTTCCTGGCTCCCGGGTCTGCAGCGCCCTCGCGCTGCTCGCCGTCCCGCCTTCCCCGCAAGCTTCCGCGAGTGGCTTCTTGGGACTGGCTGCCCGGCTACAGTGGCGGGACCGCACCGGCTTTCGACCGGCTTCCCTCGAGGCCCCCGATTCGGGGGCGCCACGGCGGCGGACTACGATGTCATGCGCCGATTACCGCCTCCCCGCATCGGGGTCAAGGACGGAGCGGCCGCAAGGTCGTGTCGCCCTGGACGGTGAGGCGGGCGCGCAGACGCTGCACGAGGGCCCGCATTCCCTGGATGCGCCCGACCTCGTCCAAGCTCGCAAAGGGCTTTTTCTCCCGACGCTCGACGATGAGCTGCGCCCGGCGCTTCCCGATGCCCGGCAGCAGGCGCAGCTCCGCTTCCGTGGCCCGGTTGACGTTCAGCACCCCGGTCATCGGCGGCTTGGCGTTCTTCACCCGCGGTTTCGCCGCCTGCCCGGCGGGCAGCTTGTGGCCGTCCGCCGGGGCCGTGGCCGGCTCCGCCGCGGCGCAGAGGAGCGCCGCCAACATGGCGAGAGGCATCGGCCCCTACGCCTCGACCGCTTCTTCGGCCAGCGCGCCCCGCTCCTTCTTGGGCTCGCGCTCGCGGTCGTCCTCGCGGATCTGGATCTTTCCGTCGCGGGGCAGCGCGTCGAGGTAGATGTTCATCGAGCCGTCCCGGTTGTGGAACGCGCTCCCGACCCGGTTCCAGTAGCGCTTTCCGCCCTTCTCCACCACGTTGTACGCCGCCCAGGGCCTCCGGCCGCCCGCACTTCCGCCGTTCGCTTGCTGCTGGTTCTCCATGTCCCCTCCGCCCGCGCCTCATGCGGCGCGTCCGCTGGAGACAGAGCAGGCGGCGTGCCAGAAGCCTTCAGGTCGAAGCCGGCGCGTCCGGGTCCCAGAATCGGACCCCCAGAATGGCAACCCGGTCGCGTTCCGGACAGGATGGCGCTCTCGCGCTCAGTGTGGCATCCCCAGCGAGGGGGGCAGCGGTCCTGACACGTCGATCTTCCCGAACTGGGCCTCGTACTTGGCGACGTTGTCCTGCAAGGCGTGCAGCAGCCGCTTCATGTGCTTGGGGCTGTTGATCACGCGCGCCCGGACCACCGCTTTGGGGGCCTGCGGTTGCACGTAGATGAAATCGATGACGAACTCGGTCTCGTTGTGGTTGAGCATCGCCATGTTGACGTACATGCCTTGAGCGGTCTGCTCGTCGATCTGGAGCTGGATCTGGACTTGGGGTTGAGCGGCTGTATCGGCGGCCATGCGCGCCTTCTCGCATCTGCGTCACTGGCGCGCAAGCGATTGCGGCCGTGCGGCGAAGCTGTTACTGCCGCGCGGCGCATGGCCGGACCCGCGGACCCGTTCGTGCTCGGCGAAGGACCCGACGCGTGCCTGCTGCTGCACGGCCTGACCGGATCCCCGGCCGAGATGCGCCCGGTGGGCGAAGCCCTGGCGGCAGCAGGATTTCGCGCCGTCGGCCCCCTGTTGCCAGGCCACGGCACGACCCCGGAAGATCTGGACACCACCACCCGGGCCGACCTGATCCAAGCCGCCGAAACGGCACTGCTGTCGCTGGAGGGCGCCCGCCGCATCTTCCTTTGCGGACTGTCGGTGGGGGGATTGCTGGCCATCCACCTCGCGGCACGCCCCTGGGTCCGCGAAGGGCTGCCCGACTTCTCGGCGCTGGCGCTGCTTGCGCCGGCGATCGAGTTCGCCGGGTCGACCTGGTTCTTCGTAAACGTCGTCGGACGCCTGCCCGCGCTGCCCGTGATCCTGAGCAAGGGTGCGCGCGACATCGCCGGCGGTGGATCGCCGGCCGGGGACGGGCCCGTGAGGGCCGACGGGTCTTACGAGGCGATCCCGATGCGCTGGGGCGCCGAGCTGCGCGCGCTCTCAGAGGAGGCGCAGAAGCTCGCCCGGCGCGTCCGGGCCCCCACCCTGGTGCTGCACGGCGCTCTCGATCGCACCAGCGCTCCTTCGGGTTCCCGCAAGCTCGCCAGGCTGCTGGCCTCCACGCAGGTCGACCTCCGCTTCCTGGCCCACAGCGGTCACGTGCTACCGCTCGACCGGGAGTCCGCGGAAGTGTCTCGCAGCATCGTCTCGTTCTTCCAGGGAGTCGGCTGATGGCCAGGTACGTCCTCGCGATCGATCAGGGCACCACCGGCACCACGGCGTTGATCCTCGATCAGCGCCTCTCGGTGAAGGCGAAGGCGAACGTCGAGTTCCGGCAGATCTTCCCCAAGCCCGGCTGGGTCGAGCACGACCTCGACGACATCTGGACGGCGACGCTGAAAGCGATCGCGACCGCGATGCGCCAGGCTTCGATCAAGCCGTCCGAGCTGCAGGCGATCGGCATCACCAACCAGCGCGAGACCACCCTGCTCTGGGACCGCCATTCCGGGCGGCCCATCCACAACGCCATCGTCTGGCAAGACCGGCGGACCGCGGACCTGTGCAACCAGCTCAAGGCGCAGGGAAAGGAGCCCTGGGTCCGCGAGAAGACGGGGCTGGTGCTCGACGCCTACTTCAGCGGGACCAAGGTGCGCTGGCTGCTCGACCACGTGCACGGCGCGCAGGTGCGGGCGGAGAACGGCGATCTCTGCTTCGGCACCATCGACACGGCGCTGCTCTGGAAGCTGACCGGCGGCGCCGTGCACGCCACCGACGTGACCAATGCCTCGCGGACACTTTTCATGGACCTGGAGAAGCGCGCCTGGGACAACGAGCTGCTGGCGATGCTCGACGTCCCCCGCGCGGTGCTGCCCGCGATCCGCCCCTCCGCGGGGGTCTTCGGCACCACCAAGGGCGTGCGCGGGATTCCCGACGGGATTCCCATCGCCGGCATCGCCGGGGATCAGCAGAGCGCGCTGGTGGGACAGGCCTGCTTCGAGGAAGGCGAGGCGAAGTGCACCTACGGGACCGGCGCGTTCCTGCTCATGAACGCCGGGCCGAAGAAGGTGACCTCGAGGCACGGGCTTCTGGGCACCGTGGCCTGGCAGATCGGCGACGAGGTGGCGTACGCCCTCGAAGGCAGCGCGTTCATCGCGGGCGCGGTGGTGCAGTGGCTGCGGGACGGGCTCGGACTGTTCGAGAAGTCAGCGGAGGTCGAGAAGCTCGCTGCGTCGGTCCCGGACTCGGGAGGCGTGGTCTTCGTTCCGGCGCTCGCGGGATTGGGGGCACCGCACTGGCGGCAGGAAGCGCGCGGGCTCATCTGCGGGATCGACCGGGGTGTCACCAAGGCGCACCTCGCGCGGGCCGCGCTCGAGGGCGTCGCGTTCGAAATCAACGACCTCGCCCAGGCGATGGCGCAGGATATCGGGAAGCCCGTGCCGATGTTCCGGGTGGACGGAGGGGCTTCGGCGAACGACCTGCTGATGCAGTTCCAGGCTGATCTCCTGCAAACGCCGATCGAGCGGCCGCACATGATCGAGACCACCGCCCTGGGGGCGGCCTTCCTCGCCGGCCTCGGTACCGGAATGTGGGCGGGCCTGAAGGAGCTGCGTAGCGCCTGGCGCCCGGGCAAGCAGTTCAAGCCCAAGATGAAGGCGGAGGTCCGCGAGGCGCATCTCGCGCGCTGGAAGTCCGCGGTGCAACGGGCGTAGTCGAGTCGGAGCAGTGCAGGGCGTGAATCCGCGCGCTCTGCCGACGTGAGCTGATTTGGCTATTCGTGGACGTTCGTCGATGGGCAAGCGCGGCAATTGTGATGGCAGGATCATCGAAGCGGGGTTGGCCGCGGGGGCTAGTTCCACCGGTTGAACCAACCTCTGCAGACCCGTGTGGATTGAGCATTGACGCGCTGCGTCCCGTCCCGGGACGAGCGCGAAATGGGACCGTCGGATACCAAAACGAGACGCGGCAGCGTCAATCCGGGTCGCGTTCAGCGCTCCCGTGCTCGGACAAGCCAGCAATGCGGCGCGCTCGATATACACCGCCGCGAACATCGCGAGTACCACGCTCGGCACACCACCGTGTTTTCGCTCCCGAGGACTCGGGGGTCGCCACGACGGCGATTCCGAAGGAGCCCGCACGATGTGATCAATCACGAGTTCTGGAACGACTTGCGCGGGACCAGCACACCTGCGCGCTTCGGCCCCCTCCACGAACAGCCAAACACAGCTCGCGTCGGCAGAGAGGTTGGCATCCACGCTAGCCTTGTTCGCAGGCCAAGCGCCAGCGCTGACCTCCCGTCAGCCGGCGGCCAGCTTGATTCTCACGATCATCTCGATCAGGCGCCGCGTACGCCGAGAGGAACTGCTGCACCGAGGGAAACTTGAGGCTCACCTGGAGGTCGACGGGCGCGCGCTGATGCCGCCGGCGCTCTTCCTGATCGTCCCCCACGGGGCGCCATCCTATGCGAACAGCGCGTCCATGGCCTCTCCCACATTGGCAACTCCGCAGAGCTCCAGGGGTGGGCTGGCCGCGCGTGCCCGGTTGCCCTCCGGGAGCACGCAGCGCGAGAAGCCGAGCTGGGCCGCTTCCGCGAGCCGCTGGTCGACCTGTCCCACGGCCCGCACCTCCCCGGCGAGACCGACTTCGCCGAAGACCAGCGTGCCAGCCGGGAGCGGCAGATCGCGCAGTGATGAGACCAGCGCGGCCGCGACGGCCAGATCCCCCGCCGGCTCGTCCAGGGCGCCTCCACCGGCGACGCTCACGTAGATGTCCTTGTCCGCGAGCACGAACCCCTGCTTGCGCTCCAGCACCGCCGTGAGCAGCGCGACGCGCGCGGTCTCGACGCCGATGGCGGTCCGGCGTGCCGAGCCGCCCGAGGACGACTCGGCCACCAGCGCCTGCACTTCGAGCAGCAGCGGCCGCGAGCCGTTCATTACCGCGACCACCGCGCTGCCCGAAGCGCCCACCGGGCGCTCGGCGAGAAAGAGGGCCGAGGCATCCGGCACTTCGACCAGGCCCTCCGACTTCATTTCGAAGACGCCGATCTCGTTGGTCGAGCCGAAGCGGTTCTTGTGCGCGCGCAGCACCCGGTAGGCGTGGCTCCGGTCTCCCTCGAAGAACAGCACCGTGTCGACGAGGTGCTCGAGCACCCGCGGACCGGCGATGGACCCCTCCTTGGTGACGTGGCCGACGAGGATCACCGGCGTTCCGGTGTCCTTCGCAAACGCGGCAAGCCGGTGTCCCACCTCGCGCACCTGGCTCACCGACCCGGGAGCGCTCTCCAAGGCGGAGAGGGCAAGCGTCTGGATGGAGTCCACCGCCAGGGCGCACGGCCGCAGCTTGCGCGCGTGCTCCAGGGCGACCGCCGCGTCCGTCTCCGCCGCGAGGTGCAGGCCTGGGGAGAGCGTGCCCAGTCGTTCGCCGCGCAGGCGGATCTGCTGCAGCGATTCCTCTCCGCTCACGTACAACACGGGCCGCTGTGGGCCGGCGAGCCGGTCCAGCGCGGAGAGAAGCAGGGTGCTCTTTCCGATGCCCGGGTCCCCCGCGAGCAGCACCACCGCGCCCGGCACCAGGCCGCCGCCGAGAGCGCGATCCAGCTCGCCGATCCCGGTCTTCAGGCGGCGGCCAGGCGAGAGCGGCACCTGGTCGATGGGCAGCACCACCGACAGCGCGCGGGCGCCGGCGACCCGCGGCGCCTCCTCCTCCACGGAACCGAACGCTCCGCATCCGCCGCATTTTCCGAACCACTTCGCCGTCCGGAAGCCGCACTCCCTGCACACGTGCTGGATCGCCGCTTTCGCCATGGCCGCATCCTGCCGGCCGGGTCCGACATCCAGGTCGCGTGCTAGGGTTGCGCGCGCGTGCTCCCGATCCTGTTCGTCACCGTCTTTCTCGATCTGGTGGGATTCGGGATCATCATCCCCTTTCTCGCGTACTACGTGGAGTCGTTCGGGGCCCGTGCAGCGGTCGTCGGCCTGCTCATGTCCAGCTACTCGCTGGCGCAATTCGTCTTCGCGCCGGTGTGGGGACGGCTCTCGGACCGCGTCGGCCGGCGCCCCATCCTCCTGCTCGGGCTGCTCGGCTCGGTCGCCGGGTTTACGCTCTTCGGGCTGGCCAGCACGCTCTCGACCCTCTTCCTCGGACGTGTGCTGATGGGGATCTTCGGCGCCACCATTCCGACCGCCCAGGCTGCCGTGGCCGACGTGACCGCACCCGAGGATCGCGCCCGGGGGATGGGCCTGATCGGCGCTGCCATCGGGCTTGGGTTCATCCTGGGCCCGGCGCTGGGAGGCCTGCTGTCGAATTTCTCCAGCGTGCTCCGGCTGCCCCTGTTCGAGCGGAACCCGTACGCGCTGCCGTGCCTTGCATCCGCCGCCCTGGCCGCGTCGAACCTGGTCGCCGCGGCGTTCTTCTTGCCGGAGTCTCTCCCAAAAGGGCGACGCGGGAGCCGGATCGCGGAGCGATTCTCGCGCCTCGACCAGATTTCGCGCGGCCTGACCGATCCGCGGGTGCGGCGACTGCTGCTGACCTATTTCCTCTTCATGCTCGGCTTCACCATGATGGAAGCGACGCTGACGCTCTTCATCGAAGGGCGGATCGGCGCGGGCGACCATGCGCAGCTCGTGCGCCGCGTCGGGTACTTGTTCGGCTTCATCGGGATCATCCAGGTGGCGCTGCAGGGAGGCCTGGTGGGCCGGCTCGCGCGCGCCTTCGGCGAGCGGCAGCTCCTGATCGCGGGTTGCTCGATCACCGCGCTTTCGCTGGCGGCGTTGCCCGCTGCGGCGTCCTGGGCCGGCATCTACGGATGCGCCTTCGGGCTCGCCTGCGGACACGGGCTCTCGCATCCCTCGATCACGAGCCTGATCTCCCGCGCTGCTCCGGCCGAGTCCCAGGGGGGAGCTCTCGGTATCTCGCAGTCGGCGGCGAGCCTCGCGCGCGTCCTCGGCCCCGCCATGGGTGGAGCGCTGTTCCAACAGGTGGCGCCCGGCTCACCATATGTCGTCGCCGCGGCCCTCTCGATTGCCGCGCTGCTTTGCGCCGCCCCGGGCCGCCGGGTTCCGGCGTAGTCTCGTGATTGTGGGGCCGACCCATCACTGGGTATGAGATTGCGGTCCGGCCGGGAGAGCTGATGCGCGCGGCGGTGATCGGCGGCGGAAGCTGGGGCACGGCGCTCGCGGCCGTCCTGGGCAGCAACGGCCACGAAGTCGTGGTCTGGGCACACGACCCCGACGTCGCGCGGGCGTTGACGGAGAAGCACGAGAACCCGAAATACCTGACGGGGCTGCGGCTCCCGGACCGCGTGAGCGGGACTCACGATCTGGGCCAGGCGCTGGCCGGGGCTGAGCTGGTGGTGGCGGCGAGCCCGTCGCACGTGACCCGCGCGGTCATGCGCGATGCGCTACCGGCGTTGCCCAAGGCGACGCCGATCGTCTGTGCCACCAAGGGAATCGAGAACGACTCCCTGCTCACGATGCACGAGGTGCTCGAGGACGTGCTTCCGACCGAGATGCACCCCTACCTCGTCTGCCTGTCCGGGCCTTCGTTCGCCAAGGAGACCGTGCTCCGGTTGCCCACGGCGGTGGTCGTCGCGTCGCCCTGGGAAAAGATGGCCCAGCGGGTGCAGCGCTGTTTCTCGAACGATTATTTCCGCGTCTATACCTCGATGGACGTGGCGGGAGTGGAGCTGGGAGGGTCGTTGAAGAACGTCTGCGCAATCGCTGCCGGCATCTCCGATGGCATGGGCTTCGGCAGCAACACCCGCGCCGCCATCATGACGCGCGGCCTGGCCGAGCTGGTGCGGCTGGCGGTGAAGAAGGGCGCCAATCCGCTCACGCTGAGCGGGCTGGCCGGGATGGGCGACCTGGTGTTGACCTGCACCGGCGAGCTGTCCCGAAACCGGGCCGTCGGGCTCGGGCTGGGCCGCGGCGAGAAGCTGCAGGACATCCTGCGCGGAATGACCCAGGTGGCGGAAGGCGTCCGGACGGCCAAGAGCGTCCACGATCTCGCGCAGAAGCTAGGCGTGGACGTGCCGCTGCACGAGGCCATCTTCCGCATCCTCTACGAAGACCTGCCGCCGAAGGCGGCGCTGCAGTCGCTCACCTCTCGAGAGCTGAAATCCGAGTTCCAACTGCACTAGGCCCGGCTGCCGAAGGCAGCTCAGGGCCTACGCTTGAGCGCGAGTCGCCGCGGCTGCCGAAGGCAGCTCAGCCTACGCCTGAGCGCGAGTCGCCCACGAGGGCAGCCTGGGGGTCAGGCTGTGGCTCCTGATCTCGTCCTTCTCCAGCTGCCCGAGCAGGTGCGACGAACCGGCGATGATGATCGGCCTGAACAAGAGGTTCAGGACCGGCGTGGCGAGCAGCGCCGCCGTCGAGAGGGAGAAACCGAGCGACACCGCCCGGTTCGACTCCATCCGCTCGATCTCGCCGCGCGAGTCCATCGCGAGCTTGTCGCAGAGGCGCGCGAACAGCCGCAGCGGACCGCCGAGGATCCGAGGCAGCCGCGCCGCTGCGCGCTTGACGATGCGGACGAACCAGGGCTCGGCGGCGTTCCGGTCGCGCTGGATGGACTCTTTCAGCGACTCCCCCGGCAGGATGACCTGCGCGTCGTCGAACGCGTCGGCGACCACCCAGTGCAAGCTCCAGATGGCGAGCACGGCGGCGGAGAGGTAATCGCCGACGGCGGGAAGCAGCCGCGTGAGCAGCAGGAGCGGCGCTACGCCGACAGCGACGATCAGGGCTTGCCGGATCATGCGCCCGGTGAGCAAGCCCCAGGGCATCTCGCGCGGACCGCAGGCCCCGAACCCCATCCGCCAGCGGATCATCGCCGCCAGGCGGGCGTAGTGGTTGGCGAAGAAGAACGACGGCAGGGGCGCCAGCGCCGCGAACGCCTTGTAGAAGCACTTGAACCAGTTCGCCCAGCCGGGCGCCTCGGTCCCCAGGCTGGCGTAGAGGGCGCAGGCCGCGGCGAGCAAGCCGGCAGGATAAAGAGCCTCCCGGAGCAATGCCGGGTCGGACAGCAGCACCCGCAATCCCAGGATGGGCTGGGCGAACCCGTAGAGCGCCTGCTCGGCGTTTCCAGCCGGGGGTGCCTGCACGCCGCGCGCGTAGCCGCGGATGCGCCGCAGCGCCCAGCGTACGAATCCCTTGCGGGGGGGCGCGGCAAGGACAGGGGATGCGGGCGGAACCAGGCTCATCTGCATCGACCTTCGTACGGACGAGGGACCCGGATATTACACCGGAGACGCGCTTCAGATTTCCCGGCTGACCACCCGCCGCAGGGTCTCCTGGTCGATATTGCCGCCGGAGACGCAGATCCCGACCGATTTCCCCGCCAGGGTCTCACGCAGGGCAAGCAGGCCGGCGAGGCCCGTT
>Ga0209488_10001982_pt1 | contig 17235 bp, 37 predicted proteins | sample Rivendell_Oct201_8_FD_188349 | JGI IMG/M metagenome (GOLD analysis project Ga0209488, IMG submission 188349) | Vadose zone soil microbial communities from the Eel River Critical Zone Observatory, Northern California, USA -... | ecosystem: Environmental > Terrestrial > Soil > Vadose zone >...
CCCCTCTCGGGGCGCGCCCGCTTGTGGGCTCTTTATCCTACCGTAACCATACGGCATCTAGGATCATATCAAAACTGGATCACAAGTCAAGCGGGCTTGGGGGTTTCTTCCGTATCCAAGCCAGTTGCTCCGTCAATAGAGGCTTCAATCTGTTTCATTAATCAGGGAGAAAACAAGAAATAATCGCGCCGATAATTCCAACAACCACCATTAAGGCCAAAATTCCAAGAATGGCACCTTCCATAAATCCTCCTTGTGCTCCCACAGAGTGAAATCAAATAAACAAGTAAGCTGAGCCCCGCCCGTTAGTATAGCTGCCGGTAGATTTAGTGGGGTCGGCTGCTGGGGACCTCGGGCAGGGCATAAATCAAGGTACAGTAAAAATAACTTGCACGCAAGCTTTTTTTGTAGTATCGTCTTTTCATGACACCCACCCAATTAATTAAACACTTCGGGTCGATCACAGCTGCAGCCCGGACTTTAGGTCTTACCCGGCAGGCCGTTCAGCACTGGAAGAAGAAGGGCAAGATACCCGTCAGGACCGTGTCCTGGATACGGGAACAAGTCGGGGAACTACAAAGGAAACCCAAATGACCACTGAACTCCCTCCAGAAATGAAGAAGCGCAATTCTGTTCATTTGAGCCCGCTGCGTAGTTGAAAGGGGAACCAATATGGGAAGAGAGATAAGACGAGTCCCGGCTGATTGGGAACATCCGCGAAATGACAAAGGGAAGTTCATTCCCTTGTTTGATGAGGATTACGAAACTGCTGCCATTGAATGGGTCGCGAACTTCGAACTTTGGCAAGTAGGGAAACATGAGGCCCAACCTTGCAAGTATTGCAAATTCTTTTGGGAATATGATTCTCCGCCAGATCAACAGGCTTACCGAAAACGTAAATGGACTGAGGCAGAAGCCACGCATTATCAGGTCTACGAAACCGTGAGCGAAGGCACTCCGATCACTCCGCGCTTTGCTTCGAAAGAAGAATTGGTAAATTGGCTCTGCACCCACAAGGACTATTGGGACGACGGCCCGCTTTCCAGAATACAAGCGGAAGCGTTCGTAAAAGACGAATGGGTTCCTTCGATGGTAATCACCGAAGATCGGCAAATCCTACAAGGCATGGAGATTTCTGCCGGACTGCCGAAAGTGGCCGCGAAGCAATAACTACGGAGCGCAATCAAATGACAACAGAATTACCCCCCGAAATGAGAGCCATGGTTGCAGCAATGGACATGATCTTCCCCGAGGAAGCTGTCCAGCAGACCTCCAAGAGGCAGATAGACATAGAGTTTGCAATCATGAAGATTCCCGGATTCGACTATATAACTGCCTGGGAGTTGACCGCAGCTATCCAAGCAAGACTTGAGAGTGTGTACGAAGAGAAACTAAATTCAAAGGTGGACGAAGCAATAAAGAAGCTTCGGGCGGAATTAAATCTCATTACATAGTTACTATGGGAACCAATTTATGAACCTTACTGCCGAGCAAGTAAAGAACCTGAACATCTTAGCGGATTTCATGGATGGGCTGAGTGATCCTAGGTTCACTATGAGCAGATTTACCCACGAGTGCGGTTCGCCAGCTTGCGCTTTGGGTTGGGCTTGCACAATTCCCTCATTTAAAGCGCAGGGCCTTAATATCAAGTCAGTGGAAAGAGGTGGGAGCATGGCAGTCGATCCTGCGCATGAATTTTTCGGTGGATATAGCCCTCTTTTCAGCGGGGCTAATGCGACCCACATTCACACCCCTCAACAATGGGCCGCTCACTGCCGTTCCTTCCTCAAGTCCAACGGATATCCGACTACGGATGGCTTCAAGACCTTCATGGATCGTGTGATGGTCCCTGTGGACACCAAAGAAACTACGAAAGCGAGTTCACATGAACGAACCTAGAGATGAAGACGGTGGACTTCAATTCCATCAAGAATACCAACAATGGAGACAAGAACAAGAAGAACATGACGAAGCTCTAGACGCCTACCTTGTAGCACTGTGTAGTTATTACGGGAACCGACATGAAGAAGGTTAAAGCAACACCCGGAAATGGGTGGGCATGGAAGATCAAGGACCGTAAAGGTGGATGGGCACTATGTCACTGGGTTGAACCATACAAACCAATCCTCCTCGGGAAAGAAAAACCCACGCCAGAGGCAAAGGCTGTTTATGTAAGGATTATAGAAAAATGAAACCCGATAGCGGCAAAGTCTTGATCCACGGCAAGGAATACACGACCGTTGCCAGTAGGGTAGCCAAGTTCCATGAAATTCATGACTGTACTTGGGCTATCACTACGGAAGTTCTATTCCGGGACTCCGAAGTAGTAGTCATGAAAGCGAGTATTTGGGATTCAGAAGGCAAGATCAGGGCTACCGGCCATGCCGAAGAAGTCAGGAATTCGTCAACTATCAACAAGACCTCAGCTTTGGAGAACGCCGAGACTAGTGCCATTGGTAGGGCTCTGGCGGCTCTAGGAATGGCTGGGACAGAGTTTGCGAGCGCAGATGAGGTAGCACAGGCAATCCAGAAGCAAGGCGCCCACAAGCCCTCAGACGGGGCTATGGAGTCCTTGGATGCTGATATGCAGATCGTAGTCACCGACACAGCCGAGGAGGTCAAAGTCCTGATGGCAGGAGGTAAGACTGACGAAGCCCTGACATGGCTGGAGGCTGCCATGTTACCTGCTGAAGCCAAGATCGCCTGCTGGAGTCTGCTACCGAGTCATTATCGGACCGCGATCAAGAAACTACAGGAGAGCAGGAAAGGCAGTAAAGGTCTAATCGGGATGCGGAATGACCTGCCATGATTTCGGACGAACAACTGGAGAGGGCTCTTGACTATCTTAGAGACACGGCTGAAGCGGCCGCTCAAAAACGGGCTGATCGTCTATACCTCGACGACTATACCCGAGTCCTACGCGCGACGGTTATGGCGGAGCATCTCGCGGAGCCTGTCAACGCTCAAGAGAGGTACGCCCATTGTGATATCCGTTACCGGAACCACTTGGAGGCACTCAAAATCGCCATCTTCGAGGACGAGAAAGCAAGGTTTCTCCGGGAAGCAGCGGCGGTCAAGATAAGCGTTTGGCAGTCTCAAGGTGCAAACGAAAGAGCGCAAAAGATATGAACTGGAAACGCATTTGGCGCAAGTATGAGAGATGGCAGACCGATATTGAATGGACGCCACTTAATAGGTCGGCCAAACAAAAAATACACTCCCTTGTTGAGGCTGAACTAATTGCTTGTTCTTGCCCTATAGGAAAATGCCTAGGAGAGTCAATCGAACGCTGTTGGTTTAATTGGCTTGTAAGGGAACGTGCGAAGCGGGAACTACAACGTGAAATCAAATGAACATGAATGGATTTGGGGAACCTCGTGAAAGCTACGAAGGATAACCAAATAAACAGAATTAAGGGTGTGACCGCCTCCGCCAAGACCTTGCGGGCACGCGCTGTTGAGGTGGTAGAGGCAACGTGCAATTGCGGGAGTGTTCAGAAGATTGTCCTGCCATGCACGCACGTCCCGACATGCCAACGCTGCGGCAAACCAATGTGGGACCACGCCGCCGCTCTCAAGCGCAAGCGCACAGGGAGGAGATGAGATGAGCGCAGGAGATAGCGCTCAAGGTCGTCGCGTCGGGCCGCTTCATGGGACCGATTATCTATTTCCGCATGAGCTTCATCCCGCCGAATATACGCTGCACCCACACGATCAGCAATGGTACGGACGGACGCCGAACGGACACCTTTGTAATCTGAGGGCACATGAAGTGACTGAACATGCCGACGGTACGATTACGGTTAGTCCCTCGATCGCAGTAAGTAAGGGGCCGAACGAAGTTGTCTGGCACGGATATCTCGAACGCGGAATCTGGCGTGAGGTATAAACCGTGGCCCCGCCTGACGCGAAGGAGCCGCGATGACCTCTCCCCGCAAGAGCCGAAGCACGCTGCGGAGGGTGGAGTCGGATATTGCCTATGTTGATCCGCAACAGCCAGGTATCGTCAGATTCTACGATAGCGATTCGCTTGATGGCCTTTTAGCTGGGACTCGCGCGCAACTGATTGTAGATGCACTGAACGCCCACGCCGCAGCGAAGGCCAAGAGGGGGAGGGGGAAGTGAGTAAGAAGCGCAGCAAAGTGAAGCACGCCTATCCGCTAGCGGTTTGCATTCCCTGGTGGAGCGGCAACAACGCCTATCAGATATGGGCAGATCGCAATCCGATGCAAGAGACACCGTTGGGTCGTGGCGCATCGCCAAGCCTTGCGTGGGCCGACGCTGCCCGCAAACTGAAAGCCCGCCCCGATGGCCGATGACGTTCTGGAGTTGACGAAGAAGTGCGCGGAGGCGATGGGCTTTATTATCTGTGCTAGAGACATGCTTGACCAAGATGGATTTGTTCCTAGAGTCGTGTATGTTTCAAATCCATATCGCCGATACGACCCATTTCTTGATGCCGCCCAAGCCTTCGAGCTACTGTGCAAGTTCAAATTGCATATTTCGCCACCGGACGAACAGGACGGTCGCTGGGAGGCATATACGCTCCGCGATCCGCTTGATCCGGATAGTGGCGTCACGGCTCACGCGCTAGATGAGAGCTTGAACATCGCTATTATGAAATGCATAGTGGAACTCCAAGATGGCCGATGACGCACTGACGAGAAAGGAGGCGGAGATGGATGAGATTGTGCCACTTACATTGGGCACTCGCGTATATGACAGGCTTGGCAATCGCTGGCTGTGGCTAAAGCACAGGACGCCTGATGGCGGTATCGAATATCAGTGCGAGCGCCCGTATTTCCAGTCAAGGCCACGCCCTGGCGGTTGGGTGTTCGGCGGAACGCTCACCACCGAGGGCATAAAATGGCTTTCGCTTACGAACTCAAGCGACCAAGCCCTCTCCCTCGAATCCGTGCGCGAGGAGGCAGTGTTGACACATCGGCTCAAGCGAATCGCTTATGTGCTTGGCATGGAAGTGATGCAGTCTGGTAACGCAGACGCGCTTGACGACGAAGCTCGCGCTGCAATGAACGAAGCAATAGGTTTTGGGAAAGACCGCGCTGTTCTATTCGATAATGAGCCTCGCACCCTCCAGCACGCCCCCGCTAGGGTGGCGGAGGGTTCAGTCCCTCCGGGCGGTTGGAATAACAGACTCACACAACTACGGATAGCTGTAGCGACTAGAAATCCAAAGAAAGAAATCTTGCAGATGATCGACGATCTACTCGATCCATTCGTAGAGACTGATTCACCGCAGGGGTCATATTCTTGTCCGATTTGCGACAAAGACACGCCACATACTCATCCTACAGCACCCGAATCTCCCGCCAAGGAGCAGCCGGGTGAACAGAAGCTCGGGCAGGGGTGGATTCCTGTGAGCGAAGATTTAAAGTTGGCGAAGGAAGTCCTAGAGCGCGACGATAAAGATAATCGAGGTTCACGCATTTTGCGACCAGGAGTGACGGACGAATACCGTTTAGCCAGAGCATTGCTCGACTATGCCAAAGCTTTGCAGGAGGCTGCTTCTATCGGAATTGCCGATCTATTCGCCTACTGCGGGGCGTATGAAAGTCTTAACCCACATAAACGAAAAACCTGGGATAGACTGAATAAGCTTCACGCAATGTGCGACGGTCTCCCACCCCCACCGGAGCGCCCATGACCGAGATTCTCTCCAAGCTGAGGGATAGGGCCATCAAGTTCTGGCCGCGAGTCGCCATCAAAGAGTCCGCAGAATGCTGGCTCTATAAGGGCTGCAAAGACTCTCATGGATACGGCTGGCTTACATTTAGGAATCGTCAAATCAGAGCCTCTAGGCTGGCGTGGATGATCCACAACAATTTAGAAGTCCCGCAAGGCAAATTCGTTCTCCACAAGTGCGACAACCCTCCGTGCTGCAATCCGGCACATTTATATCTTGGAACGCAAAAGGATAATGTGCGCGATATGCTCGTGCGCGGACGCTATCCCAGCGTCTTCACGCCGGCCGAAGTCAGGGATATATTTTACAGAGCGCATCGCGTGGAAACGGGCACGTCTATAGCCAAATGCTATGGGATTACACAAAGCATGGTTTCCGCGATCAAACGGGGGATACGATGGAAACATCTGACACAAGCATGACTACAGACGCTGAGCTTGCGGACGAATTGGAGCAACGTGTAGAGCAAGTCGTTGATGGCGAATTCGAGCTAGGTTTAATGATTCGTGTAAATTCAGAGTTGCCACGAATCATCTCTGCCCTTCGCCGCCAGCCGTCGAGCGACCTCGCCCAGTCGCAGGCCCGCGTCGCTGAACTTGAGAAGGTCGCTAAGTTTCTCCTCGGGGAAGAGGCGCTCTTGGGATTTTGGTTTGGCGAATGTCCAGAAGGACAGCCTATATTCTGGTGGCGCAAGCATTTACGCGAAGCCCTCAAGTCCCGCCCATGACCGAAGCCATTTCCGCGCGAGAACGCCTAGCTCGGCTGTCCTCTACACGCTGGCAGTCGAAGCTCGCGCTGTGCTTCATTGCGGTAGCTATTGTGCTGGCGCTGATGCTGGAGCCACGCAAGGCCCGCGCATCCGACATGCCACCGTTCAAGATCGCGGACCCGATATGCCAGACCGGCTTCAGCATCTCGCAGCGCTTCGATGAACGCAACTCCTCCGGGGCGATCATCAAGAGCATATGGGTGCGCAAATGCGTGAGGGTGCCGAGGATTGTTTATGGGAGGAAGGTGTGAGTGATATTAGAGTGGGCGATTTGGTAGTAATCGTTAAGCCGAATCCTTGCGGATGCGATAAAGGCGTCGGTATTATTTTCAGAGTTGAGATAATCGACCGCTCCGAACGCTATAACAAATGCCATTGGTGCAAACAGCGTTTCGGCATTTTCGATCAAGCGTCCGGTGATGGGCATGCTTCAGCCCTCTACAAACTTCGTCGCATCCCTCCACTATCGGAGTCGGACGAGGTCAAACACGAAGAGGAACTTACGGCACCCCCGCAATAGCCGCCCACGATCCGCTAGGGAGAAAATGTGAAGCAGATTGAAGCATCAATAGATGGCGCTACCGGCGTCATTCTCATGGCGATTGGTTTTCTCGGTAATGACTGGCGCGGAACGGCAGTTTTAGTTACCGGCTTCGTCTTTCTGTCGCTCGGCCTATTTCGTTATTTCAAAGCCGCGTTGGGAGGGCCTTAACATGGAAGGCGCAATACTTGGAGTTCTGGCTTTGATGGTCGTAGTCGGCATCATCGGTGCAGTGCTGTCATTGCTCATTGATATTACGGCACGCCCGGTATCGAAGCCCACGATCCGCGCCACTGCCACCAAGTCCCGCTACTCTGGTGCGCGTAAATGACCTTCGCCTTGTAGAGGATCGTGTCGAAGCCGCTCCCTCCGGTGTCGTTCCCGTTGATGAACGCATGAGTCCCTTGCTTAGTCCATATCTCGCCGATGGAGTTGGTGATCTGCGCGAGGGGCGGGATGGAGGACAGGTCAGGCGACTCGCCCGCAGTCGGAGGCGGCGGTAGCGGAGGAGGTGGTGGCGGGGGCGTCACCACTGGCGGTGGCACCACCACAGGCATAGATGACGAAGCCACCAGCGTCGGACTAAACGATAGCGACGTATAGACAAGCGTCGGAGTCGCGCCAGCAGGGATCGCGTAGGGCTGCGGCAAGATGTAGACCGCCGACCATGCAACGTTCAGGTCCTGGACCGTACCTGTCGTACCGATCGCGGTGAATCCGACTTTCACCTTCATCACCGTCGCAGCAGCAGTCTGCGGCTGGAAATTGATCGTGATGGGGTTGTAACTCATCAGCGACCTGAGTGTGGTCGCGTTCTTATTTACCTCCACTCCGTTCGCGTCTAGGAGTGAAACCGACCAAGTGTAGGCGAGGCGCGGGTCCCACGGAGCCCAAGGAGAGTAGACGTTCGGATAACTCTGAGCGTGCGCGGTCGAGATGCCGAGCAGGAAGAGGGCGAGGCTTGCCAGTGATGTTTTCATGTTTGCGGTTTCCTGACCCAGACGCCGTACTTCCCATCTGCATATTTCCTCGTCGCCACTTTGACACCGACAGCGCGCGCGGCTTCATAGATATGCGAACTGCCCGAGCCGTGAGCGATGAAAAAATCTCCGTCCTTCGCCGCTCTCAAAGTTTTCCTGATCGCCCCCTCTTCTCCATAGAATTTTCTCTTCGGTATTGCCACCCCTTTCAGCAACTTGAGAACCTGCGTACCGTTCTTCTGCGAGGTCGTGCGATCCTTTACAAGGACCAGGGCTGGCTTCATTGGCTGCTCAGGAATTCTTCCCGATCGCGGCAGCAAGTGCGGCTTTGGCTACATCATCGGCAGCCGCGAGGCCGTTCAGTTCCTCCATCGTCACGTCGCGGTTCTCGGCCTTGGCCGTGGCGAGGAGTGCTGAGATTTGAGAGGCCATGGTCAGGGACTGCTGGAGTATGGCTAATGCGGCTAGAGTGCCCATTATTTGACGCCTTTCGAGAGTAGGTAAGCCTGAAGCGCAGTTAGTGCGGCAGTCTCAAGTTGCAGTTGCGCGTTCGCCTGCTGCGTATTGCCTGCAAGCGCATAGCTCTTGGCGAGATCGAGACCCTGCCGAGCTTCGTCCGCCATTGACTGAACGTGCTTCCCGTCCGCTACGGCGTTCTGACAGTCCTGCGTTCCCGGCGTCTGGCAGGAGGCGGCGATAACTGAAGTCGCTCCCTTCCGCGCTGCCGTGACCTGTCCGTAGGCATAGGCGAGCTTCTGATTGAAGGTGTCGGCGGTCTGCAGGCCGAGAGCGGCACAGCCTAGCTCAAGGAAAAGGATGAGATAGAAAAACCTTCGCGCGAACTTCATGCGATCCGCTCCAAGCGATTGCAGATTTGCAGCAGCCAATCAAGTCGCTCGCCCATCGTCGCAAGGCGATGATTCATGCCCTGCAAGTCCATCGCGACTGGCGGAGTTTTTTGGCCTTGGTCTGCAGTGGGATGTGGTTGTGGTTCCATACGATCTGCGAAAGTTTCCAGTCGATTTAGTGCGCCTTCAAGGGTCTGAATACGCTCATTGATGATGCGATTTAGGGACTGAACTGTCGTTTCCTTTGCTACTTCTGGAACTGCTCCGATGCTTGGCATTATCACTCTCCTATAGGATTTTTCTCTAGATAGCCGTCAGCCTTCGCTATCTCAACCGTTACTTCGTCACCCGCGTTGATTGCGGCAACGATCTTCGGATACAGGAGCCCAAAGGCTGCTCTGGACTCCCCTACGAAATCTTCGCCACGGCGGCGACCGACTAGCAGACAGCCTTCGGTATCGACCGACGTGTTACCAGGATGAATTCTAACGCCCGAGAAGCCGGGCACGTTCAACAGCAGCGGCAGATCGCGGTTGAAGCGCTGCGAGTGGTTGATGATGAGCTTATACGTGCCATAGGGGATAGCGGTCAGGTGCGGCACCTTCCACTCCTCGACCGGCTGATCCGGCACCTCGCGCACTTTATCCTCAAGCACGTAGCACTGCTCCACTCCGTCAATGAGCAACTCCCCGAGTGTGGACTCATCATCGAATATCTGGCGCTCTACGCGGATTTTCATGGTATCCTTTTCATGCTAGATGCGGCGTGGAAAGCAGACACGCAGCCTTTGGGTGGCGATACGTCATACGGGATGTCCTAGGAAACCTGCCTGTATGCGGCCAATGGCCGGGAAGTTCATACGGCCGAGTTCGCAAATCGGAGTAGCGCCCGATCATCTAGCTTTTCCTCGCATTGGCATAGAAGGCAAACATTGCAGTCTGCAATACGCTCCACGGCGTCAGCACAGAAGCAATGATAGCAGCCATCTTGATCCCGTCCATTTCAGGGTGAGCATCGGCGAAGTCCATCGCCCAATTAATCACCTGATATGTGAGCCACAGGGTAACGAACAGGACGGCGTGCAGGTCGATGTTGCGATGGTCCCACCAGTGCCAAAAACGGGTAAGCGTCGCATTCCACCAGCTCTGATCCTCAACACGGCGGTGCAGGTCTGCATCATCGCTCACTCGATGATCCTCTCCCTTCCCACCTTGTACATCATCTCATGGTTCGTATACACGCCGAGCTTCAGCCGTAGCCTCTCAAGCACGCGCCGTATCGCCCGCAGGCTCGTCCGTCTAGCTTCGGCAAGCTCGCGCGTAGTCATACCCTCAGCGAACGCGCGCAAGGTGCCAATCTCAGTCGGCGTAAGCGAGCGATACTCAACGCCGCGATTCCCATCGCCCCACCTCATTTCGCACGGATAGGCCCGGTTGCCTTGCCCGCCGCGCGCAGGCATTTGGCAACTTCATCGTTCTTCACGTGCACGACTTCTATCGGTGATTTTACCGTCGCCTTGGCTACGGCAGCATCACCCTTTGCCTCGCAGTCCTTCCTTACCTTGGCATCCTTCGGGTCCTCTGCTGCGAAGGCGGACAGGGCGACGAAGGCGAGTAGCAGGATGGCGATTCGTGTGATTCTCATGTTGCGCTCCTCAGTGTCGGAATTTGAGATAGGCGAGGAGGACTGACGTGGCCCCAGCAATAGCCGACCCAGCCGACCATAGAATAAGGCGAAAAAATAATCGACCGGCTTTGATTTCGTCACGCTCTTCATGGAACTCTTTGAGCCATTTGACTTGCTTGTCAGTGAATGCTGATCCATTGGATTCCTTCTCGGTTCGGTGGTCTTCAAACTCCGTGAACTTGTCTTCAAGAGCGCGGAGTTGTCGCCCGAGGAGTCCTAGTGTCATGTTGACCTTAGGAATGCCAACGGTACACCAAGACATGCCGTCAATGTCACCGTGAGGGCCGGTGCCCAATGGACTAAATGCGCGATTTCTTGCCCGGAAATGACTGTGAGTATCACGAGCGTGAGGCCGAGGGAGGTTTCGGTCATAGTCGATTCATGATGGCGCAGAATACCCCGAGTGCGATGAATGTCCACATGACACCTACCGCGAGCCCGCACGCCATTCCTTCCCAATCGCCCAGCACACGATGCCGAGGTAGAGGGCAGTCATCGTTGCGCCGATGGGTAAGCCGCTGAGATAGTCGCATTCGTTCATCCCCTCAGGCGGCCTTCGGTGGCCCATCAGGGCTCCGCACGTCGCTACCTGCGCTCCCTCCAGTATCCCGATCCAGAGCGCGGCGATCCCCAAAGACAATGTAATGAACCGTAGCAGGATGCTGCATAGTACGAATTCCCACAACCCTCCCATAATGTAGAACCATTCTGACGGACTGTACCCCGGCAACCACGTCATATTGTGCCGTGCGAATACGCCTATCAGGAGGAGTGGTCCTAGCCATTTCATGGTACCTTCGGTCCCGGTCCGCCGCCAGAGAACGGACTCGGCGTCTTGTCCGGAGGAATCCTCGCAGCAACGGATAATGCGGCGATGCGGTTCTGCACTTCATGCAGCAAGGCTCTGATTGCGTCCAGTTCCGCTACGAGTTCTTCTTGAGTCATGGTCTCTCCTTTTTCCTCATGTTAAGAATCGCCTTGATCTCCGAAATATAGTTCAGGGCGTCGTGCATGCGCTGCCGTAGCTGCTTGATCTCTCCGTCAGCCACATCGAGCTTCGCTGACAGCGCAGTAATCGTAGCCGTTGCGGTCGCAAGGTCAACCTTTGCCTTCCACTGCATCGCCAAGAGCGGCAGCAGGAGGACGTTCAGCAACAGGTTCAGGACTGGAATGTATTCGTTCATTCATGCGAAACCTCATGATTGTTGCTCCCATTATGCGCCTGTAGCCACCCAGACGTTAGCTCGCTTCTGATAAATGCATGAGCCAGCGCCGCCGTCAGACCTGAAATAGAAATCACCATTCGCACCCACTGCGTTATTCGGCACGCCGCTACCGAAGCTGATCCAGCCTAGACCGAGCCCCTTGCGAGCTGAAGATTTCGTAGTCCCGCCCGTGCCGCCTTCTTCGATGGGGAGGGGGGTCCAAGTATTAGGCACATTGACACACTAGCGGCATTATGCTACCATGCTTCATGGGTGCTCGACAATCAGCAGAAGTTAAGAAGGCCATCAAGTTAGTGAAACAAGGATGGTCTATTCACAAGGCCGCGCGCCATGTTGGGATTTACCGATCTACGTTGCAACGGGCTTTGAAGAAATCGCATACATGATCTATATAGCAGTCTTAGTCCTATGCTGGTGGTTCCTGCCTTGGTGGTTAGCTTTGCCGCTTACCTTGATAGCAATTTGGGAGTGCGCTTAAGAATTCAGGAAGGCCGAAAGAACATTAACTTTTAGGAGGCTTCAATGGAACTTATCTTGCTCGCCATCACTGCCGTTGTGTTTTTCTTTGCGCCAGTTGACAAGACTGCGACTGTTGCTTGTCTAGTTTCGTACAATGGAGAATGCGTGTATGTGGATTCCCCATCGGAGCCAATGGCTTTGGTAACTCCATATGCGTGTCATTAAGTTGTTTGATAGCATCCAGCGACAGAGATAGTTGAGCCGTTTATAAAAATGACGCTAGAAAATGCCTCACTGGCGTTCGCCGCCGTTCTTGTATTGAACGATATTGTAGCGGCAGCACTATCGACCCCCGCTGTCACTGAAACAAATGCCGCTTGAAGTCCTGTTTGTCCGCTAATAGACAACGGGTTGTATCCAGCAATGCTCGTAAATGGCAGTCCGCTAACAGTAGCGCTACTTCCCGTACCTAATACATTTATAGTTAGAGTGAAGCGTATGAATACCATCCGTCCGATCTTGGTGTATGTCCCAGTTTGCACCGTATAAGTCGCATTCCCTCCAACGCTCGGCGTCCATGTTCCTTCCTCATAGTCGTCCAGAACATTAGCGCCAGCAGAAGTGTTTTGAGTCGCCGGGAAGCCTATTTGTCCAGCTGTGGCGGTCGTCAAATCTAGCAGTCCGGCAGGTTTGACGCTCAGATCATTCGCCCACGTCAGCACCGTCGTCCCATTATTCGTCTTGAGCGCCCCGGAGCCGGTGGTGCCGGTGTCGATGATGGGGGCATATACCTGTTTAATTCGTAGTCCAGCCTCACCAAGTCCACTTGCGTTATCAGCATTAGGTACAAAATCATAGCCGTTAGCTGACGTAAGAACAGCCCATCTAGAGCTGCTGTTGACTTGCATACCGAATTGCGCATCGGTCAAAGTCCCCACCACAGGTGTCACTACGCTCGACGAGGCTGTAACCGTCTGCGGATCATAGCCGCCGACAACGTTGTATCCTGTCAGCGCCTGATTCGTCCTGAATATCTTGGTGCCCTTGATTGAGACTGTGACGCTTGCCGAGACTCCATTGATCGTGTCGGCTGCTGCTCCTGGCGTTACCGTTACGACGCCTACGCCAGCATTGAACACGCCGACCTCGTATCCTGCGCCCATTGAGGCGGCGGAGGAAAGTGTAATAGTTGTAGAGCCGGTAACTTGCAGGGTTCTCCAATGATCTGTCGCGACAGCTGTATCCGGTGTTGAAATAGCTCTGGCCGAAAGGTCTAGAGCTGAAACTAGAGCGGTATTCTCAGCGTCGGCGAGTGTTTTAATAGGATCGGCGAGTTTCGTCTTGACGCCAGCCCAAGTAACGAGATTGGAAGCGACTTGCGTTCCATCATCTGGAGGAGGCGATGTGTTATAGCCAGATGCGATCTGCGTTGTGTATTTTTGTCCCACGATTTACCTCGCTATCCTCGGAAGTCTGCTTTGAAGTAGCATCTGAATTGCTTGTTCATCGCCGAACTGGGCTTGTCTCTGCGCCAAATCCTCGTTGCCTGTTCCCATTGACCCGCCGATATTGACTGGCATCTGCGGCTGAACTCGCTGCTGTGGTTGCTGTGTCGGAGGTTGCTGCTGTGGTTGCCGCATATTCAGCACTATTGCTACGGCTTGCTGGACACGATTTTCAGGCATGTTGGGCGTAACGATAGTTCTCAAAGCTGCACGTCCGTCAGGGGTCGCCATCGCATCAGCAATCTTGTTCAGTCCGGCAGCCTGTCCTGCAACCGACAGACCGCCGCGAATACTCAGCCCGGCAATAGATTTCAAATCGTTGTAGAAACCTCCAATGACAGCTGTCTGAGATTGGTTATATCCGGTCCTGTCACCGGCTCGCTCCATCGCATCAATCGTGCTCTTGATATCGCCAATCTCTTTTGCTGAAAAGCGCATTGCGCGAAGGTAATCCGTTTTCGGTAGATTCTCGATGAACTTGGCATAGGAGAGCGGAATAGTATTGGCTCCTGCAGATGCCTTGATATCCATTCCCTTTGCAAGCGCATCACGGATCAGGAATGCCTTGGCGTCAACGAGAACGTTGGGTGCGTGCTGTGCCAGGATATTTGAAACAGTCTCAGCCTCGGTTGGGTGCATTTTTAGCATCTTCTGGGCAACGGTCTCACCGGCTATGGTGTTTCCTGTTCCGCCACTCATGGCTGCGTCTGCAACATCCTTGCCGAGCAGTTTCCCTAAAATGGAGGTCTGAACATACTCGATTGACTGCGTATGCGCGGCATAATCCTGATTCGCCTTTTTCAGGGCATCATAGACAGGCCCGTTCCCGTTAACCTGAAAATCAGTATCAGCAGCCTTGGCGAGTCTGGCCGCAAGTTCCCTGTTGAGATTCGGCGCAACTTCATCAAACACATTTCCACTGCCAGCTGCGGCCTTGGAGTAGAAGCGCCTCGTCCTCATAGCTTCGTCAACCGTGACGGTCTTGGGAACTATCTGACCCTGCATCTTGAGGTATGCCTGATATTCTTGTGCGCTCGTAGGCAACTGAGATTCCATCGGTTTGGTAACTCGATCCAGCATCCTAGTCGCCTGTGCTGTGATCTTCTCCGCATCCGCTCCTGCGACGTTCTTATACTCGCTGACGATCTTGCCCAGTTCTCCGGCGGTATTCCCGTAAGTGATGATCGGCTCATCACCGCCAAGTTGTCGGACTAGACCGTAATTGATCTTGGCCGATTCATCGCGCAGGGTATCGATCTTGCGGACAGTTCCAGAGAGAGCGTTCTGCAAAGTCTCGCCCATCGCTCCGGGGCTGTACTTATTGACGCTGATCTCGTCGGCAAGGTTGTTGACCTTATCAATCGCCTGCATGGCAACGCGCTGATCCATCTTCAGCACTTTCGAGCGCGTGTAGAACGATTGTCTAGCTGCGTTCTCGGCTACCAGCAGAGCAGGGTTCCCGGTCACTTGGCCTGGTGTCAGAGTCATTCCGCTTGAGACTTCATTCTGTAGTCCCTGCTGTGCGTAAGGACTTTCGAAGGCTTTGTTGACCTGACCGGCGATGACATTCCGTGGGGCAGTAGCAACAGTGCGAGCCGCCTGCATAGCAGCGCCTGGTGCCATTGCCCCTAGACTGGCATATTGGGGACCGAGTGTATTTTCAGCCGCCATAGAGCCAATGGCTGGACCCGTAAGGCCGGGGATGCCGGCGCCTCTGGAAACAGCCTCATAGGCCAGCGTACCGGGACCGCTTTCAGGATTGGGGTTATCCGGGCTCCAGCCTTGGCTACCTGTCTTTTGCGCCAGGACGCGCATCATCGCCTTAATGGACTCCGAGCCACCGGGAGTGCCTTCGACTAGCGGGAAGTCCTGCGGCCGGCCAGAAGCAACGCCAATAGCAGCCTTGCCCAAGTTGTAGACATTCTGCGCGGTATCGACTGGCAGTCCGGCAATATTGGCCGCTAGACTGCCAAGGCCAGCATTGACCGGCATCGGCCCACTCGAAGGAGCTTCAGACGGCTTTGAGAAATGTTGCTGCGCGTATTGTAAGGCTTGCTCTTTCGTAGCCCCATCAGGAGCGTTGATCTCAAATGTCTTTCCTTCTGGAGAGGTAACCTCAAAGATGGGCATTATTTTTCCTTGATGCTCCATCCACCGCTCGTATTTTCTTTGCTGGTGAAGGCTGAAGTAATTGGCTCAAGCCTGATGGCTCCGGGCTGAGATTGATACTTTTCCACAGCCTTTGGATTCGCCCCAGCCTTTAGGCTCCCCATAACCGAGTTGAAGCGATTGACGACGCGAGGCCACGCGTTCCTGAAATCAGCCTCGGTAAAGTCACCGCGATTCATCTGCTCCAATGAACGTCGTTCGCTCTCTGGCAATGTGACCGCCAGCCCGGAATACATATTCAGCAGATCGTTCGTTACGCCCTGAACGGCGCTTCTGACGTTCTTCGCTTCTTCACCGCGTAGTAGGTTGGGAACGGCGCTGCTGCCGGAGACTGCACCAAAACCGGGGATCGAGTCACCCTCGTATTTCTTCAGGAGATCGTTCGCAGAAGTCATGGACGATGCGAGTTGAGGGACTTTGTTCTGCTGAAGCGTGTTGGCGAACTTGGTGGTCTGATTTTGCAGTTGCTGCTCCTGCGTGTTCTCGAACATCTGATTGCGAAGGTCGAGATTCTGACCTCTGAGTTCCAGCCCCATCCGGCGCATTTCATTCGCAACGCCCAATTGTTGTTCCCTCAGGGCGGCCGTCTGTTGTGCAATGGCCTCGCGCGACTGCCTGTTCAGGGTCTGATCCTCGGTCCTTTGCTGCAAGGCCTCCACCCTTTGCTGAATCGCATCATGAGCAAGCTGAAGCCTCATCGCGTTGGCTTCCTTGTGATTGAGGATTGTCGTTGCGACCTCGGGCTTTCCAAACTGCATCGCAAGATTGGCTATATCGTCTGGTTTCGGACTCGGCCCGAGCTTCTGGATGCCCTGCCTGAAAAGGACCTCGTTCTGAAGCTGCTGCATATGCAACAACCTCGTCGGGTCATTCTGTTGCATATTCTCGGCTTCGACGGTCTTATAGACCTCGGGGTTGAGCGCCGACCCAAGCCCGCGCAATGTATCGCCTAGCCCAGCCATGATCGGCTCCTAGAAGTTGAGACCAAGATCGCCCCCAGCGCCATTCTGATTGAGCCAGTCAAAGAGGCCATTACCAGATGTGCCAGATGTGGCAAGAGACGGGTCGTTGCCGAAATCAACCTGACCTCCGGGATTGCCCGCATAAGGGTCTGCCGTCTGATCTGTCCCAGTCCCGAAGAGACCTCCGATGGAGTTTCCTATGCTGCCTAGACCACCACCTCCGAGCAATGCTGCCAGTGGATTTCCCTGACCTTGGTTAAACAGGCTCCCAGAAGCCCCCAGACCAGACCCCAAGAGGCTATTGTAGGCCGCGTTACCGCCTACTATCCCCCTCAAGGCATCGCTGTAAAGCTGCCCCTGCGTCCCTGCCACGCCAGCCGCAGCCCG